>Ga0206813_1011_pt1 | contig 61259 bp, 48 predicted proteins | sample Alteio_BWOrgCont_92_FD_152856 | JGI IMG/M metagenome (GOLD analysis project Ga0206813, IMG submission 152856) | Enriched cells from forest soil in Barre Woods Harvard Forest LTER site, Petersham, Massachusetts, United States -... | ecosystem: Environmental > Terrestrial > Soil > Temperate forest >...
CGACGGTTCCGCAAGGAGCCGGGGCACACTACCCAATCCGCCCAGCCCTCCCTGTCGGCAAACCCCTCCTGACCCCCAGCTGACAGGGGGGCACGTCTGGACCATTCTCCTCATCTCTCAAGTTGAATGTCCTGCGCGGAATGAGCGCCTTGCTGGTGATTTCGTAGCGCTGGCGTCCCCGCCGGCTCTTACGAGCACAGGCTCTACAAAGGGCAACGCTCGACTTCGGACTACTCAGCGAATCAAAGGCAACGTAATGGAAATCCAGCGCCGCGGAAAAGTGCGGGCCCAGCGAGCACTTGCGCTCGTAAGAGCCGGCGGGGACGCCAGCGCTACGAAACCCGGTTAGCGTGCCTTAATAGTTTCTGGAAATTGTTAGAAGGACGTGCCGGCTAGGAAGATGTCGCCTAGGCCCGTGGCGAAATTGGCGACTATGTTTGTTGCTGGCGAGATGAAGGCTACTGTGTGGCCGTCGCCGCTGACGGCGGGGTGCAGCGAGACGTTGTTTGCCAGCGAGCCACCTAGCGAAATGCTTCTGAGCGACGTGCCTGGCGCGCAAGACTCGGTCGTCGAGCTGGCTGCTCCCTCGCAAGTGTTGCGCACGAAGATATTCTCGAAATTATTGGTCGTACCCGGAACCAGATTTGTGGCTAGCGAAGCGAAGGCAACGAATTGACCGTCGCTGGCATTCGCAATGGTCGAGCTGATGCTGGGCTGCTCGCTCAAGCCATTCCCCGGCGTCACGTTGTCGTTGGCGATCGAAACGAGGGTGGTGGAGGGAGTGCAACCCGCCGCGACAACGCCGCAAGTATCGCGCACAAAGATCTGCTGCGTGCCATCCGACGCGGTCTGCACCAGATTCGTCGCCGTGGACGCGAACGCCACGAAGCGCCCATCCGAAGTGATCGAAGACTGTCCGCTCGCGCCATTTGCGGGTGTCGTGCCGTCATTCGATGACGCCACCGCTACGATCTGCACGCAATCCGCAACGCCTGCGATGCAAGTCGCCGTGCGATAGACCTGGGGCACGGGAGGCGTCACGCCGCTTACCAAGTTCGTGGACGCCGAAGTAAAGGCCACATACGCGCCGCTTCCCGCAGTGGCGGGCTGACTGCTCGGAGCGTCGCCGGGCGTAGAACCATCCGGCGATGAAACCAAAATCGTTTTTGGCGTGCATGTCACCACGGTGGACGTGAGATTCAAGCAGGTATCGCGCAAATAGACCTGCGCGACACCTCCCGGATTAACTCCCTGAATCAAATTCGTCGCCGTCGAAATGAAAGCAACGTAGCGGCCGTCCGGACTGATGGAAGGCTGCGTGGCATCGGCGTTGGCGGCGCTCACGCCGTCGGCAGCGACCGAGACCAGAGCGGTGGCGCTCGTCGCGCAAGTGCCGCTGGTAGCCGTGGTGGTGCAACCGCTGTGCAGGAAGATTTGCCGCGTGGTTCCCGTAAGCGAGGGAAAATTCGGATCGAGATTCGTGGCGTGCGATGAGAAGGCGATGAAGCCGCCACTGGTGTCCATGGTCGGCTCGAGGCTGTCCGAATTACCCTGCGAGCCAACTTGCGTGCCGCTGCCCGCCGTGCCGGAAATGCTTGCGAGTGTGGTGGTGGGCAAGCAAGTGGCCTGGGCAAAACAAGTGTCCCGGACAAAAATATCCGAGACGCCGTTGGTATCGTCGTCGATCAAATTGCTGGAGATCGAAGCGAACGCCACGAAGCGGCCGGTCGAACTGATTGCCGGGCCGGAGCGGCTGGGCAAACCGGTGTACAGCAAATTCGTGGTGAGCGGCACGATGCCGTTGATCGCAAACAACAGTGGCTGCGACACGCCGCCGCCCGGAGCCGGATTCGAAATCGACACTTGCGCGACTTGAGCCGCGCCGAGGTCCGCTTGTGTGAGCGTCGCGGTGATCGAGGTGCTCGACGTATACGTTGTCGGCCGCGGGCTACCGTTGAAGAGCGCCTGCGATTGCGGCACGAAGCCGGTTCCGGTGATGGTCAGCGTGGCGTTGTTGCCGCCCGCCGCCGCGCTGGTTGGCGCGATTTTTGTAAGCACCGGAAGCGCATCGTTGATCGATAGCGCCAGCGTGCCGGTGCTTCCTCCGCCGGGAGCCGGATTCAGGACCCCGATATTCAGCACGCCCGCCTGGATCAAATCCGCGGCGGAGATGGTGGTTTGCAATTGCGTGCCGCTGACGATCTGCGACTGGCGGTTGTCTCCATTCACAGTAATCTGCGAAAGCGATTGGAAGTTTGTGCCGAAGACGTTGAGCGTGAAGCCGCCCCCGCCCGCCAAGGCAGTAGTTGGCGACATACTGGTGATCGTGGGCGTTTCGCTTTGAGTTTGCGTGATCATGAAGACCACTTGGTTCGACGTTCCGCCGCCAGGCGCAGGGGTCTGGACTTCGATGGTCACGTTGCCGGGCGTGTTGACGAAGGATGAGGAAATGTTGGCGGTCAGTTCGCTGCCGCTCTGAAAGATGGATTGAATGCCGCTGCCGTTAAAGAAAATCACCGATTGCGGTGCGAAGCCATGTCCGTTCACAGCCAGGACGAATCCCGGCGAGCCTGCTGGAATGCTGGGGGGAGTGAGCGAAGTAACTGTGGGCGAGGGATTATTCGCAACGCCTTCGCCGCACGATGCCAGCAGCAGCGCCGCCACGAATACCAACCGATTTTGGAGCGAACTTTTCCTCTTCAAATCCCCGGCTCCTTCTGAATCACAACGGTCACTCCGACCCGGTCACTTCGAACCCGCTCGACCGCGTGTGGGGCCCATAGAAGTGGCAACTGGAATAGGAGAGACTACTAGAGATGAGGGATTCGGGCAATCCGGATGCCTGGGTATTCGGCGACGAGCCACAAAACCCGCGTTCCCTTATCCACTTGCCCTTTTGCTTCGTCTAAAGGCACAATCGCGCGCCGTTGGGTGCTGCGGCGTGCGCAGGCGGTCAGATGGAAACCACTAGGAGATGCTCATGATGCGGAAATTGTGTTTGTTGGTATGTCTCATTGCGGTGAGCGCGCCATTCGCTTTGGCGCAGGATCAGGAGAAAAAGCCGGCCGAAGTGCAGACTACTACTGCGCCCGTTGCAATTCCTGCGGATGTGGCCTCGCGCGATGCGATTATGGCGGCTACTTACGACGTGATCTCAGGTGCGGCAGGCAAAAAGCGTGATTGGAATCGTTTTCTTTCGCTTTTTGCGCCAGGGGCGAGGCTCGCGGCTGTTGACAAGAATCACGAGGGGCAGCTTGTGGTGCATGTTTTCACGCCCGAGGAATACGTGAAATTGGCTGACCCTTATTTCGCAAAGGAAGGATTCTTTGAGCGTGAATCCTCTCGCACTCTTGAGAGCTGGGCCAATATTGAGCAGGTTTTCAGCACGTATGAGTCGCGCCATGCGGCTGAGGATGCGAAACCTTTTGCGCGGGGGATTAACAGCTTTCAGCTTTTTAATGATGGCAAGCGGTGGTGGGTGGTTACGATTTATTGGCAGGAGGAATCGGCGGATACGCCTTTGCCGAAGAAATATCTCGGCAAGAAGCACTAGGCGGGCTGCGTGGCTTCGATTTAATCCCCGGGGGCCGAACTGCGGGAGGGTCTAAAGCACCCTCCCCTACCATTTTCGCCGGAGGGTTCGATGTATAAGAGCGATTTGATGAAGGGGCGGAATATTTTAATTACTGGCGGGGGAACGGGCCTCGGTCGCTCTATGGCGCTGCGCTTTGCTGAGCTGGGGGCGAATATTTTTCTGGTGGCGCGGCGGCCCGAGCCGCTGGAGGCGACCTCGAAGGAAATTCAGGCCAAGGGCGTGAAGGCTGGATTTGCTTCTTGCGATGTCCGAGATTTCGCTGCGGTCGAGAAGGCCGTCGAAGCCGGTGAAAAAGAAATCGGGCGGATCGATACGCTGGTCAACAATGCCGCCGGTAACTTCGTGGCGCGCACGGAGAAACTTTCCGCCAATGCTTTCGCGGCGGTGGTCGGAATCGTGCTGAACGGCACGTTTCATTGCACTTTGGCGCTCGGGCGCAAATGGATCGAAGCGAAGCAGCCCGGCAATGTCTTGAATATTGTGACTACGTACGCATCGACGGGAGCTGGTTCGGGCTATGTGGTTCCTTCGTCGTGCGCCAAGGCCGGCGTGCTGGCCATGACGCGCTCACTCGCGGTGGAATGGGCGCGCTACAACATTCGTTTCAATGCTATCGCTCCGGGTCCATTCCCAACGGAAGGGGCTTGGTCGCGTTTGATGCAGAGCAAAGAATTCGAGGAAACGGCCATCAAGAATCATCCGATGAAGCGCTTCGGGCGGCACGACGAGCTGGCTGACCTTGCTGTTTATTTGCTGAGCCCGCAGGCGCAGTACATCAATGGCGACTGTGTCACGATTGACGGGGCTCAGTGGCTGGCCGGAGCGGGCGAGTTCAACGAATACCGCAAGCTGCCCGATGAAATGTGGGCAATGATCGAGGGCGCGCGCAAGAAGTAGTGGTGTCGGGGCGAGCTTGCCGAGAAGCTGGCGGCGCCAAGAGCAACGTTTAGATGGCCGCGATTCGGTACGCCCCGTTTCTGCGGCTTCGCTGCGGCTCCGCCTACCGCGGTGCGCTCAGCAGCCCGTAGACCGCCACGCTGTTTTGCGTGGCTACGAATACCTTTCCGTTGGCGATCACCGGCGTGATGAATTTATTTCCCAAGCCGGGATTATCCTGATTGCCTGAGGCTTGATTGCTATTGTAAAGCTCGTTCGTTAAATCCCCCGCCGCGTAAGCGTGCAGCTCGGCGGGATTTGTATTCTCGATGGCCCACACAATTGCATTGGATGTGCCATTGGCCGAAACGGCCGGAAGCGCTCCCGGATATTCGAAACTCACCGCCGTTGATGACAAGGGCCCGGTAAGTGTGGCGTTGCCGATCGAAAATGCTTTCAGCGGTTGGTTTGAGTCGCAGTAATAAATCGTTTCGTTGAAATATGCGGGCACTCCCCACACCCCTCGCGGTACGGCTCCAGTCATGTCCTGGTAAATGGCATTTTTCGTGGCGTTGAATTTGCCCATGTTGCCGCGGTCGACGACGTAGATGTGGCCGTCCTTCCCCGCGACCATTGCCAAGTGCTGCGTCTTGCCGTTGGCATCGATCAGATCGGGAAGAACCAGCGGCCCGCCCGACCCAAGATCGGTGTCGCCATCGGATTCGTCGAGCGTGTTGCTCATGGCGAAGTAGTCGGCCACCGATAGCTTTCCATTGCTGAGCGCCAGTTTGACGAAAGCGTTGCCAAAGTCCTGTTGATTCGGGAAGCCATTGGTATCGACGCTGGTCTCGAAATCTCCATTCGCGATTGCGTAGTAAACGTTGCCCTGCGCATCAGCCGCAGGTCCGCCGCCGCTTTGCCAGATGGCGCCCGAGCCGTATCGTCCGCCGGCGCCGGTATCCTGCCCGTTGGGAGTGAGATTGAGCACGCTGGTTTGCTGCAGTGTGCTTTCGCTGTAGGCCATCACCCAGGCGGAATACGGGGGAACGTCACAGTGCGAGGCGAATCCCATATAAATGCTGCCGTTCGAGAGCAAGAGCGCGGCGCGTTCCTTATAACTTGACGCCAGAAAAACCATCGTGCCGCCAGTATTCGCCGTGCCGGTTCCCGGATAGGTGGCCTGGATTTCGGTGGGGCCATTCAACATTTCCGCGCCGGTGGTGAGGTCCAGCGCGTGAAGCCGTTGGTGATGCATGCCCTGAATGTCCAGCGACATGGTCACAAGGAACATCGTTCCGTTCGGCCCGGCTTTGCGATCGATCACCGGCGTGGCCGTAATGCCGATTTCCTGGCCGGTCTGGCTGCAGCCGCGGTTGTCGCTGGAGGTTTCGTCGGACGGCGCCAGATTCGAGACGGCGTCCTGCCAGAGAACCGCGCCGGTATCGGAATCGAAGGCGTAGACGCTGTCGTGCTCGGTTTCCACGAAGACCACATCGTGCGCCGTGCCGTTGATCATGAGTGATGAGAGGAACAGCGGCTGAGCGTCCACTCTTCCATCGACGGGGAGATTGTGCAGCAGGCCGAAGCTGTGAACGTTGACGTTGCCAGGGGTAAGCAGCGTTTCGGTGGAGTTAAGCCCGGTCCTTGCGACATCGTTGTGAAAAGTAAGTACGTCCGTGTTGCCTGCCGGCGCGGAGGCGGATACGGAGAGTTTGGCCGGTCCGCTGGTGACGCTGCCTGCGGAATTGCTGACCACCACGGTGAAAGTTTTTCCGTCATCGCTCGATGCGGTGGCCGGCGTGGTGTAACTCGAGTTCGTTGCACCGAGGATATTCGTATTGCTTTGCTGCCATTGGTAGGTCAATGGCGCGGTCCCCGCTGCGGTGACGAAAAACGATGCGCTCTGGCCGGCCGTGACGCTCTGAGCCGTGGGCTGCTCGGTGATCGCCGGCAACACGGCCGGCGTCGAACCCATCGATTTGCCACCGCCGCCGCAGGACGCTAAGGCCACTGCGGCGAAGAATAGAATCGATCGCTGAACTCGGGCTCGTCCGGGCATCGTCTCGCATCCTCCGGCAAACGAATTGCGCGTTTTGGTGCGGCTGGAATCGCATAGTCTAATGGAAACCAGATTGTGCGGGTGATTTTTCGAGAACGAATTTCGCGGCGATGGCTTTCGGTCAGATTTTCGTGCCGCGTTATTTTCCACCGGACAGGGTTTTCACGCGTTCGGCCATGGGGCTTTCGGGGCTGGGGACTGGATCGCCGTTGGAATCGAGGATGTAGGGGTAGCCGCCGGGATCCTGCGGGATGCCGAGAATGATGTGTGCGTCGACGAGATCCTGCATGGTCGTCGGAGCGTGGCCGGTGCGCTTTTTGTACATTGCGGCGAGATTTTTCAGGGCGTCGAGATCATCGAGGGCGCGCAGGGCTTGCAGATGGGCGAGTGCGTTGGCGCGCACGGTGATGTCTTTCGTTGATTCGTAAATTTGGCCCCACATGAAGCGCGAAGTTTCGCGCGAGCCGCCGGTTCCGGCGATGTGCGCGGCCATGGCGCCCATCCACGGTAGCGCGCCGGGGACTTTGCTGCCGTCCCAGAAAGATTGCGCGGCTTGCTGGTAATCGTGCAGATACCAGTAATAGACGAAGCCCAGATGGTAGTAGAGGCGCCAGTTGCTGGGATTCGCGGCGATGCCTTTGCGGACCAGGGCGATGGCTTGATCGGGGCGGCCGGCGCCGGCGGGAACTTTTTCGGAGAGAAAGATCGCGCCGTATTTGTAGGCCACGTCGAGACGCGGATCGAGATCGGTAGTCACGTTGAGGAGGGGGGCCAGCAGGCTGAAATCTTTTTCGCCTCGCTCGATTACGCCGCCGTTGTATTGCACCGTGCGCGTCCAATAAATATCAGCGAGAAGCGAGCTGTAGCCCAGGCTTAGGCGCTTCAGCAGTTTGCCGGAGCGCAGGAGTAATTCTTGTTGCTGCTGGGCGATGGAATCTTTTTTCTCGGTGATGCTGCGCTGCAATGGATAAAGCGAGAGGAGCAGCAGCGGCACTCCCAGGGCTGCCATCCAGATTTGCCGGTCGCGTGTGGACGATTGCATCTTAGAGTTTCCGGCCGGGCGATTTCATTTCAAATTCCGATTGGAGAAAACGGCGGAGGCGGCCAGCAGCAATGCGAGGATGTAGATTGCGGCGTAGGCGGTGTTTTGCCAGACCAGCGAGAACGGAATAGCGTCGCCGTGCGCGGTGGCGCCAATTACGTTGAAGTTGCTGAAATTCGGCAACGCGTAATAAAGGACCGAGGTGATTGCCTTTACGGCGCCGCTGCTGCTGAGCGCGCCGGCATCGCGTAGATCGGCGGCGAACATGCCGGCTACGAAAAGGCCCAGCGTATAGAGTGTCGAGAGCATGGGCGTCGAGAAGCAGGAGAAAAACAGCGCCAGCGCTGTGACTAACGCGAATTCGAGCAGGATGAAATAGACGGCCAGGAGGATCGGCGCGTCGACGCGCGCGATGGTGTGATTCACGTAAAGCAACGCGAGAAATAGGCCGAGTGTCATTAGCGCGGTGTTGATCGCGAGAGTGAGCAGCAAGCCCAGATATTTTCCGGTGAGAAATTCCCAGCGGCGGACGGGCTTGGCCAGGATGCTGTAGAGCGTGCGGCGCTCGATTTCTTTGTAGACCAGGCCGACGCCGATGAAGACCGACATCACCAGGCCGAGCAGCGAAATTGCGCTTAAGCCGAGATTTACGATGACCAGGCGCTCGATGCCGATGGAGATTTGGCCTACGAATACCGCGGCAGCCATCATCAGCAGCGCGAAGAAAATTAAATTATAGAGAACGCGGTCGCGTACGGATTCGCGGAAAGTGTTGACGGCGACGAAAAAGGGGACACTGCTCATTTGTGGGCCACCTCGACGGCATAACAAGGGGCGGCTTCGCGGCCGACCAGCTTGAAGAAATAATCTTCGAGAGTGGGCTTCAATTGCGTGACGGAAAGAATTCGCGCATCGCAAGCGCGCAATTGCCCGATCGCGTCGTAGAGCTGAGCCTCCGGAACATCGAGGCGGTATGCGCCTCCCGACGGCGTGACGTGACTGGCTAGCGCCGTCGGCACCGTGCGGCCGGCCGGCAATTCGAAAAGCACTTCCATGCCCTGTACTTCGATGGAGACGATTTCCTGCGGCGTGCCGACGCCTTGCAGCTTTCCGCCGACCAGCACCGCGACGCGGTCGCAGAGCACTTCGGCATCCGGCAAAATGTGAGTGGAGAAAAATACGGTGCGGCCCTGACGCTGCAAGTCGAGAATAATTTCGCGGACTTCGCGGCGGCCGACGGGATCAAGGCCGGATGTTGGCTCATCCAGGAAAATTACTTGCGGGTCGTGCAGGATGGCTTGCGCGATTCCGACGCGCTGCAACATGCCTTTCGAGAAGCGGCGCAATTGCACGTCTGCGGCGGCGGTCAGTCCCACGCGCTCGAGAAATTTCGTGACGCGCTCGCGGCGATCTGTCGCGGTGAATTTGAAGAAACGCGCGGAATAATCGAGTAGCTCGCGGGCGGTGAGGTAATCGTAGAAATAAGGCTGCTCGGGCAGGAATCCGATTTCGCGATGCATCTCGATGTCGTCGATCGAACGGCCGCGAATGCGCGCGGTTCCGCTGGTGGGAAAAATCAAACTCATTAAAAGTTTCAGCGTGGTGGTTTTGCCGGCGCCGTTGGGACCAAGGAAGCCGAAAACTTCTCCTTCGCGGACTTCAAGAGTGAGCGAGTCGAGCGCGCGGCGCTGGCGTTTGCGCCAGAAGCCGTAGGCGTAGTCTTTGGTCAGGGCATCAATTTCGATTGCCGGAGTGCTCACCACAACATTTTTTTGGACGCGCGAGTGAAAGTCAATCGCGGTGGCGCGGCTATGTTCCACGATGCGAAGTTGCGCGAAGGACCGCCGGCAAATGAAAAATCGCGGCGAAGGCGGCTACGTAGCTTTCGCATACGTACCACGACACATAGACGCTTACGACAACTTCACCACAACATTTTGTGTAAGCAACGCCAGTTTTTTCTTGACAACTTTTCCACATCCCCTATACTCGGCGGCGACTTTGTTTCCGGAAATTTAATTTCTCACGCCGTGAGCAATTAAATTTCCGGACCAAACGAAGTCAAATCAATCATAGAGCGGCTCGAAGCGCCAGCAAGCCCGCCCTTGACATGATTTTGTGTCACGGTAGGGCTGTGCTTTTCCATTCTTTGGACGACGGCGGCGACGCACCCCCAGCGTGCGCCGGATCATCGTCTTGGGGGCACTCGCGGGGTTACAATAGATCAGCCCCGCCTAGCGGTCCTGTAAGCTAATCATCGGCGGCTCGATTGCCTGCGCGGAGGCATTAATGGCGGAAGCACGGATGGCACTGAACGGGAAACTCGAATCTCAACAGCAAATCGGGTCCAAGCGCGGCCTGGAATTCCGGCGGATGTTTACCGACGGCACGATCTCTCCCTACGAGCGAGTGGAATGGGAAAAGCGCACCGCACTGATCGGCAATGATAAAGGACAGACCATTTTTCGGCAGGAAGGCGTGGAAGTACCGAAATCCTGGTCGCAGACTGCTACAAACATAGTCGCGTCAAAATATTTTCACGGCAAACCGAATACTCCCGAGCGCGAAACTTCTGTACGGCAATTGATTGGGCGCGTCGCGAATACGATTGTGCGCTGGGGCGAAGAGGGCGGGTACTTCGCGTCGAATGAATCGCATGATGCTTTCCGCGACGAGCTGACTCATCTGCTCGTTGAGCAGAAGATGGCTTTCAATTCTCCTGTTTGGTTCAACGTTGGAGTGCAGGCTAAGCCGCAATGCTCCGCTTGCTTTATCAATTCCGTGAAAGACGACATGGAATCGATCATGGGTCTGGCGCGGACTGAGGGAATGCTCTTCAAGTGGGGTTCGGGCACGGGGACGAATTTTTCTACTCTGCGCGGGAGCCGCGAATCGCTTTCGGGCGGCGGGATTGCTTCTGGTCCGGTGAGTTTCATGAAGGGATTTGATGCTTTTGCCGGCGTGATTAAGAGCGGCGGGAAGACTCGGCGCGCGGCGAAGATGGTGATTCTGAATGTGGATCACCCGGACATCGCGGAATTTATCGATAGCAAGGTGAAGGAAGAGCGCAAGGCGCATACCTTGATCGAGAGTGGGTACGATCCTTCGATCGACGGCGAAGCGTATTCCTCGATTTTCTTTCAGAACGCGAATCACTCCGTGCGCGTTACCGATGAATTCATGCAGGCGACCGAAGATGACCGCGATTGGTGGACGAAGAACGTCGCGGACGGCAAGCCGGCTGAGAAATTCAGCGCGCGCGAATTGCTGCACCGCATGGCTGAATCGGCTTGGCAGTGCGGCGATCCGGGCATGCAGTACGACACGACCGTCAATCGCTGGCACACTTGCAAGGGCACCGACCGCATTTATGCGTCGAATCCTTGTTCGGAATACATGTTCCTCGACGATACGGCTTGCAATTTGGCGTCGCTGAATCTGCTGAAGTTCCTGGGCTCGAACGATCAGTTCGACACCGCTGGCTTCCGGCATGCCGTGGACGTGACCATCACGGCGCAGGAAATTTTGGTGGATAACGCTAGCTATCCCACTGACCGGATCGCCAAGAATTCGCACGATTTTCGTCCGCTGGGCATCGGTTACGCGAATCTTGGGGCGCTTTTGATGACGCTTGCTGTGCCTTACGATTCTGATGCGGGGCGCGATCTTTGCGGGGCGATTACTTCGTTGATGACTGGCGAGTCTTTTTACCAGTCTTCGCGGATTGCCGAGCGCATGGGGCCGTTTGCCGGTTATGCGGCGAATCGCGAGCCGATGCTGGACGTGATTCGCATGCATCGCGATTCGCTGCGGCCGATCAAGGAAGATAACGTTCAGCCCGATTTGCTGCATGCCGCGCAGGAAGCTTGGGACAACGCGCTGGCTCACGGCGAAAAGTTCGGCTTCAAGAATTCGCAGGTCTCCGTGCTCGCTCCCACAGGCACGATCGGCTTCATGATGGATTGCGACACGACCGGCATCGAGCCCGATCTGGCGCTGGTGAAGCAGAAGAGGCTGGTCGGCGGCGGCGTAATCAAGATTGTGAACAACACCGTGCCGCGGGCGCTGCTGCATCTCGGCTATACGCCAGAGGAAGTCGGGCAGATCGTCGATTACATTGACCAGAACGGTAAAATCGAAGGCGCGCCGAATCTGAAGCCCGAGCATCTTCCAGTTTTCGATTGCTCGCTGGCTCCGGCGGGCGGCGGACGTTCGATTGCCTGGCGCGGGCATTTGCGCATGATGGCGGCAGCGCAGCCGTTCCTTTCGGGCGCGATCAGCAAGACCATCAATATGCCCGAGGAATCGACCGTTGAAGACATCATGCAGGCTTACATCGAATCGTGGAAATATGGGCTGAAGGCCGTGGCGATTTATCGCGACAATTCGAAGCGCTCGCAGCCACTATCGGCTTCTGGCGGGAAGAAAGAAGCGGCGGCCAATGCCTTGGCTGCTGCCGCAGCGGAAGGGTCCGATACGCCGGCGCCCGAGCAGCGCGAACTTTTCGTGCGCACTTCACGGCGCAAGCTGCCCGACGAGCGCAAATCCATCACCCATAAATTCTGGCTCGGCGGGCATGAAGGCTACCTCACCGTCGGAATGTATGACGATGGCACCCCCGGCGAGCTTTTCATCAAGATGGCCAAGGAAGGCGCCACGCTTTCTGGCTTGATGGACGGCATCGCGCTATCGATTTCGATCGGCTTGCAATACGGCGTGCCGCTCAAGGCGCTCGTGGATAAATTGATGAACACGCGCTTCGAGCCCGCCGGCTACACGCACAATAACGACATTCGCTTCGCCAGCTCGGTGCTCGATTACATTGCGCGCTGGCTCGGAGGCAAATTCATCTCGCCGGTTTACTTGAAGCTGAATCCGCCGGCGGATGAAGACTCGTTGCTCGGCACGCAAGCGTCCGCAGCGGGCGGCACAGCGGCGACCATGCCGGCACCAGCCGTTTTCGGCGGCACTCCGGCGCCCGTCGATCCAAATGCCATGGCGGCATCGGCGCGCACTCGCTTCACCACCGACGACGCGCCCTCCTGCTCGGAATGCGGCATGCTCATGGTGCCGAACGGCAGTTGCTACAAGTGCATGAATTGCGGCAGCACTTCGGGGTGCAGCTAAAAAACAATTGTTCCGGCCTGCGGACCGACAATCGCCCTTCGCGCCCGACGTCATCGAATCGGTGAAATGGAATATCCTGCTCGGCGAGCTGGGCGCGAAGCGCGCCCGCGAAATCACCACCCGCCTTGAGATGTTCATGCGCCAAACCGGCGGCGCCCCAGCCGATTTCTGCGTAGGTATTTCCCGCGAGCCGCTGCTGCGCGGCTGGTCCGGCCACGCCGTCGATTTGAAGGATGGGAATTACGTCTTCTCGAAGGCCGATAGCGCCGAGATGGCTTACCTCGTGGAGAAGCACTTCGCCGAAATCGTCGGGACAGATACTGCGTTGGTGAACGCTGCGGGTGATTCTGTCTACGTCTATGCCTACCGGAAAATCTGGCACACTACATCAGGTGATCAACTAAGGTCGTAGTTTTTGTAGCACAGCCACTCCTGGCTGTGACTCTTCGCGATCCGGAGCGCTGCCGTCACCAAAATCCAACACAGCCAAGAGTGGCTGTGCTACATGGCCGCCCCGACTCCGCGGCACAATTAGGTCGCAGCCTGCCCAGAAATAAAAAGGGGTCCCGCGAACGGGACCCCTATGCTCTATCCCCCAGTATCCGATTCCGGCGCGGCGGAACCGGCCCACCCCGGGAAGAAGAGACAGCCGCTTCCTGTATTGCACGCCCTATGCCAGAGCCAGAAGCAGCCTCAGTTGTTACGGTTGCAATGAATACAATGGAGTTAGGTGTCTTGGAGGAGTAAGAAATGCCCCGACCGATATTCGCCCGCTACGATTTCTCACAATTTTAACGTTACGCCTACGCTCTTTGGAATATTCCCGCCGGACCTACGATCAAAAACCCAGGGAAAATGTAACCGAAACAGTTGTGTCCACCTCGACCGCGGAACGCATGGGCCATTTGGCGCGCCCGGCCAGTCGGACAGTTATCCGTCACGGCAAGTTCTATTGCGGGTTCGCGATGGGCAGTTTCCAATTAGAAGAGGTACCGGAGTTTCCATCGGCCGCCGATATTGAGATTGATGAGCACTGCAGATCAATGAGCACTGCAAAGACCAATTGGAAAGTGGCTTGCCGGCGGGGCGTCAGCCTCGCGCTCATGCTGGCATTTGTTTGCCTGCAGGGGCTGCCGGTGGCTTACGGCGGCAGCGGATCGCCGAAGATCGTGGCGCCGAGAGCACGCTTGCTGAGCGCGAAAGAAGGTCGCGCCATCGTCAATGTCGCGCTCTGGCTCGAGCGGCCGGCTCTCGATACGCGCGACTGTTCGCACCTGATTCACGCCGTGTACGAAAACGCGGGCTTCGAGTATCCCTATCAGAGTTCGCATGATTTGTATGTGAGCGCAGAGAAATTTGAGCGCGTGAAGTCTCCGCACGCAGGCGATTTGATCGTCTGGCCCGGGCACGTGGGAATCGTCGTGAATCCCTCACAACACAGTTTTTACAGCCTGGTGCGAACCGGAATTGAGCAGCAGGATTACGCCGGGCCGTATTGGAAGTCGCGCGGAACTCCGCATTTCTACCGCTACAAGCTCGACAACTCTCGCAAGTAAGTCCGCGGAATCTTACGCCGCATTTTTGCTGAACGGTGCACGCAAAGATCCGCGCCGCTTCCAAATCGCGCGCGCCGGAAAGAACAGCAACCCCGCCCAGAGCAGCAGCATCGGCCCGGTGCTCAGAAGAAAAACCGCGAGAGCGAGCAAGCTATCCACCGCGTCGCGGTAGCCGCTTACTACGGCGTTACGCAGCCGCAGGGCTACCGAGCTGTTTGCGCCGGTTGGGGCTTTGTATTCTTCGGCCATTTCGAGCTTGATCGAGGCGTAGCTTACGCGCTTGTCGAGATTGGCTAGTTGGGCTTCCATCTGCTCGATTTCGCCGCGGGTTTGCGAGATTTGCTCTTCTACGGCGAGGACGTCGCTTACTTTTCCTGTGCGCGTGCGGAGGATGCCGAGCAGGCGCTCTTCACTTTCGCGGGCGTTGTGCAGGCGGGCGGCTAGGTCGACGTGTTGATCGCTGACGTCTTCGCCGCCTTGCGATTCCGTCGAGACGCGGCCGAGCGCGCGCAGATCGCTGAGCGTGGCATCGAGCTCCGCCGACGGAACTTGCAGGGTCGCATTGAGCGAGGCGGAGGCGTCGTTGCTTTGATCGAGCGTCATGTCACTGGCGAAGGCGTGATGGCGAGCCAGGAGTTTCTCGAGCGAGGCGCGCGCCGCATCTAGTGTGGTGATCACCAAATTCATCGAGGCTGTTCGCGCGATCATCGGGCCAGGTGTCGGTGCCGGGGACCGAGACCCGGCGGGGCTTGCGACGTCAGGAGCTGCATCCTTTTCCAGGCTCTCCGAGAGCTGTTCTTTCTGCGCCTGAAGTTCTTGGATCGCTTGCACGTTAGCGCTCATTTCGGTGTTTGCCGTTGGCGGCGCAGAAGGAGCTGCGCTGCGCAGACCCGAGAACGTCTGAAACGCGCGCATGGACCGAGTGGGGCTGTGCTGGATATAGATGGTGCCCACGAGCAGTAACGCGATAGAAGCGAAGCCCAATTTCCACGCCCACTGGCTGGCAACCAAGCGATGCCACGCACCGATCAATCCTCTACGTTGGCGCGCGGCCACGCGTGCTGCCGTTCCGGGCTGCGCCATCGATTGCTCGATCGATTTTGCGATGGAGAGCGGAGCAGCTTCGACCTGCCATTGAATGAGCTGGCTCGAAACTGCGTGCAAGTCTGCTTCGATCGATGCACATTCCGCGCAAGCGGCGATGTGTGCGGCTACTTCGCTGGCGCGCGATGCTTGTAGCTCGCCGTCAAGATACGCCATTACTTCTTCGGGTTCGATTTCGTGCGTTGTGCGATTCATGGTTCCTGCCTTAGTTGCTGGATGGCTGGTGCTGGCGTGCTGAGAATTTCTTTTTCGCGTTGAAGCTTTTGCGGCTGCGGATCGAGCAGCTCTTTTAAGGACATTCTCGCGCGGAAGAGGCGCGAGCGGACGGTGTTGAGTGGAATGCGCAGTGCTACGGCAATTTCTTCGTAGCTCAGGCCTTCGAATTCGCGCAGAAGAACGACCTCGCGGTGCTCTGTATCGAGCGCCGCGACGGCGCGGCGTACGCCCAAGTCCGCTTCTGTGGCGTTCGACTGGCCGACTTCATCTGCATCGCTAGTATGCTGGGGTTCGCGCTGCGATCTCCGATATTCCGCGGCCGTCAATTTCAGCGCGATGGCATAGAGATAGGTGCGAAATGTCGCTCGTGGCTCCCAACGCTCGGCGCCTTGCAGCACGGCGAGAAAACATTCCTGAGTGAGTTCTTCAGCGCGGGTGCGATTGGAGAGCCGCCGGCGGAAGAAGCCGAATAACGGATCGCGATAACGGAGAAATAATTCCGAGAAACTCTCCGTCGAGCCTTTTTGGAATGCCATCATTAGTTCTTCGTCGCGTTGCATATGTTCGCCGCTCTTCCAGTAGGGGAGGGTGCTTTAGCCCTCCCGCATTTCGGCCCCTTTTTGCAGGCCCACTATTAGAACGAACTCGCTTGGCAATCTTGCGTCGATCGATTGCTTGGCTGACTCGACGCTCACTACCTGTAATGCCGATTGAGGCTGAAAAGTTCCCGAGCCCCGTAGCGTTGGCGTCTCGCCGGCTCTTACGAGCAGCGCTGCAGCCACAGCCGGGCCAATGCGGCCGGCTCGACCAACTGAACTAGAGGGTCTCGTCGAGGCGGGCGAAGACAACTGCGAACGAAAGAGGTCATCTAGTGGGCTAAGTTGCGCCGAACGTGTTTTAGAGATGTAGCTTACACGTCGGTCGTAAGAGCCGGCGGGGACGCCAGCGCTACGAAACCTGCGCCAGGATTTTTATCGTGGAATAAAAGTAAATTGGAAAAGAGCTACGCGCCGATGGCGGTGCGTAGAGCGCCGGCTAGGGCGTGGGCCCAGCGCTGGACGTCTTCGTCGCGCTCGGCTTCTACCATTACCCTTGCGAGCTTTTCGGTGCCCGAATAGCGGAGGACTACGCGGCCTGAATCGCCGAGAGTTTTTTGCGCTTCGGCCAAAGTTGACGCTACGTCTGGTAGCGAATCGAGTGGAGGCTTGGAGCGGACTTTTACGTTCACGATCGTTTGGGGATAGATTTTCAGGTCGGACACTAGCGCATCGAGCGGGCCTTCTGAGGCGATTAACGAGGCGATTTTAACTGCGGTTAACATGCCATCGCCGGTAGTGGCATCGTCCAGAAATAAAATATGCCCAGATTGCTCGCCGCCTAGATTTGCGCCGATGCGCTGCATTTCTTCGAGCACATAGCGATCGCCTACGGCGGCGCGGGCTAGCTTTAATCCCGAATTTTCCAGCGCGCGCTCGAGACCGAGATTCGCCATTGTGGTGCCGACGATTGTCGAGCCCTTCAACGTCCCGCGCGCTTTCATGTAACGGCCCATGGAAAGAATCACGCCGTCGCCATCGACTAATTTTCCAGTGGCGCTACAAAAGATGGCGCGATCCGCGTCGCCATCGAAGGCCACGCCCAGTGCGGCGTGCGTCTCGACCACTTTCTTCTGCATCACTTCGGGATGCAGAGATCCGCAGCCGGCGTTAATGTTGCGGCCATCGGGACGATCGTTCAGGGACAGAACGTCGGCGCCGAGCGAGCGAAACAATCGCGGGGCTAGGGCGCTGGCCGCGCCATTGGCGCTATCGAGCACGATTTTCATGCCGGTCAGCTTCACACCGGCGGGAACCATGGCGCGCAACGACGCTAGATAGTCTTCCTCGAGCTTTGGATCGCTCTCGATGCGGGCTTGCGCGGTGACTTGCTCGTGGACTTCCGGGGAAAGAATTTCTTCCTCGATTTCCGCTTCAATCGCGTCGGGAAATTTCATGCCGCTCGAGGAAACCAGCTTGACGCCATTATCGTGATAGGGATTGTGGGAGGCGGAGATTACCACGCCTGCTGCGAATCCTTCGTTGCGCACCAGCCAGGCCACGCCCGGAGTGGTGAGCACGCCGGTGGAAACCGCCTGCGTTCCGGCAGACGCGAGGCCTCGGGCGAGACATTCTTCGATGTGCGGGCCGGATTCGCGCGTATCGCGGCCGATCAGCACAGGCTTGCGGGCCTGGCCTGCTGCGGCTGCTTTTGCGCCGTGCAGATAGTGGCCTAGAGCGGCGCCTACGCGGACCAATGTCGCGTCATCGAGCGGAAATTCGCCCGGGACACCTCGGATTCCATCTGTGCCAAAAAGCTGTTTGCCCATGGGGTGCGGATTCGCGGGAAGCGCGCGATGAATTTCGAGTCTAGCACAGGGTCAAGCGGCTCGATGCGCTGTCGCGCGCGCTGTAGTCGAATTTGTAACGCCGCCGCGCGCGGAATCCAGCCAATTGCGCGGACTATGCTATCGTATGGCAACTACTATGGAGACTCAGACACCCATCGTGTCCGTCGCGAACGCGACTTTCCGTTTGCCGAATTCGGCGAGCGCGCGGATTATTGCCGCTGGAATCGTGATCGCTTTTCTGCACTTCGCTTCGAGCGTGGTGGTTACGCTGCTGGTCGCCGTGCTGCTGGCTTATTTCCTCGATCCTGTCGTTACTTGGCTCGAGGATTGGCATATTCCGCGAGCGTTGGGCGCATTTCTGATCGTGATGTTTGTGATTGGAATTTTCGTGTTCATCGGCTGGGTGCTGGTCAGCAAGATCGACACTTTCTCGGCCAATTGGCCGAAGTTCAGCGTGCCTTTGCACAAGGTCACGACCGCGGTGGAAACGCGCCTCGAAGGAATCGAAGCGCACGTTTCGGAAATCGGTCCCGGGGACAACGCCGGGTCGAAAGCGGTGCAGCTTACGGAATCGCATCCGTTCCGCAATGTGGTGGTATCGAAGTTGAGCGGGTTGTACGAGGTAGTTCTCGGAGCGACATTCATTCCCTTCCTGCTTTTCTTTATGCTCGCGGCGAAGCGGCAGGTGTGGCACGCCACGATGCAATTGTTTCCTGCGACGCAGCGGACGCAGGTGAAGCAAACGTTGACGGACGTGAGCGCGGTGTTGCGCAGTTACGTGGTGGGCACTTCGATGGTGGCTGTTACTTTGGTGCTGGCCAGTTGGCTTTTCTTCTGGGCGATTGGATTGGACTACTCGTTTCTGACCGGGCTGGTCGCCGGACTTCTCAATCTCGTGCCGTATCTTGGCGTGGTGTTGTCGTTTGTTCCGCCGACGCTGGTGGGCTTGGGGAAATTCACTACGATTGGGCCGTTTTTGGGCATTTATGCGATGCTGATGTTTTTGCATTTGATCACCGCTAATTTGTTGTTTCCGGCGATGGTGGGAAAGCGCGTCCATTTGAATGCGCTGGCAGTGACGGTCTCTTTGCTTTTTTGGGGCTGGATCTGGGGCGCGGCGGGATTGATTTTGGCGATACCGATTACTGCGACCATAAAAGTCCTCTGCGATAACATCGAAAGCTGCCAACCGATCGGGCGCTGGCTCGGCGCTTAAATTTCCGCGATTCTCGTAGGGCCCGTGCTTTATGCCGGGCCTCTTGGGCTAGATGTAACGTTACGGCGCGATTTCCGCACACCCAAAACTCTGTAACAACCGTCTGCGCCGTGCCGCGATCTTGCCGTAATTTCACATCCTGCATGAAGAGGCCCGGCATAAAGCGCGGGCCCTACGAAATGCTAGAACCGCAAGACTATTCCGGCGGAGGCTCGGGCGTTGTTTTGATTAAAGCCGCCGAAGCGCGTGTAGACGTCATCGAGCTCGAAGAGGCGGAAGCCGAGATTGTGTGTCGCGCGCACGTCGATCCCGCCGCCGAATTCCATGGCGTAGGAATTATCCGTTGCGCCGCTCACGTTCAGGTGGCCGCCGCCGAAAAGAATGTGGGCGAATGGCGAGACGCGGGACGGCAAACTAAATTGCGGGCCGAACATGTAGGTGTGCACGCTTGAACTGATGCCTCCTGGTGAACCGTAATCACCGGCGAAATCGCCGACGATTCCGAGTACAGGGAACAGCTTGAAATTGACCGACGCGTTCCAACCATTCAAATTTACGTCTACGCCGGTGGGGTTGTAGCGCATGTAGGAATAGCCGCCGAAGACTTCGGCGTGGGGCTGGAACTGTGCTTTGGCCGTGAGAGAAGTGCACAACACCATGGCTGCCAGCAGGAGAATATTTCTCACCGTTTTCGCCGTTCTCATCTAGGAGTCCTCCGTATGAAGTATGAAGTTGCGGTGACGCCTTGCACCGCTGCCAGTGGGAAAGGAGTCCGTGGCGACCGCGTGCGTGTTTGCAACGAGGTCTCCCTGAGGACTTGCTTGCTCCGGCACAGATGGGATGTCGAAGTGGGCTGGAAGGTTTGCCACATTTTGGTGCAATGAGCGAAATTGAGAAACATTGAGTGCGGTTTCGAGGCGTCGTTGTTGAAGGAAATCAGCAACGGCAAACGCGAGAGCATAAAAACACCTCAGCGGCTAAAGCCATGGTGACTTCGCTGCATTTTCGGCATGAGTGAAGTCAAGCCCTGACAAAACGTCGCTACAAAAGCGGCTCGCCGGTATTTTCGGCGATGATTTCGCGGACGGCGTCGCGGAGTCTTACGATTTCGTGCCAGTCGGCTTGCGGGGTGCCGCTGTCGCCGGCGCGATCTACCGCGTCTTCGTTGGGCTGGACGAGCGGGCCGAATTTCACTTCGATGTGGCCGAATTTTGGGAGCAGCGTTTTGTCGCGCAGGATTTCTCGGGCGCCTCGGACGGCTACCGGGCAGATGGGGCGTCCGGCTAGGACTGCGGATTTGAATGCGCCTAATTGAAATGGGCGGATGCCCGGGGTGGACGTGAAAGTTCCTTCGGGAAAAATCAGAACGGATTCGCCGCGATCCAGGGCTTCGCCTACGCCTTCGGTTTGTTTTACGCGGGCTTGGGAATCGCTGCGATCGAACGTGAAATGTCCGGAGCGATTCAGGAATTTGCCGATGAGCGGCATGGTGCGGACTTCGCCTTTGGCAACGAAGCGGACGCTTGAGGGAACTGTTGCCAGCGTGACGAGTACATCGAGATAGCTGGAATGATTGGGGGCGAAAATCCAGGGGCCCGAGCCGCTGAGTTTGGCGAGTACGTCGCCGCCATTGGAGGAGATGCGCATTCCGGCGCAGGCGAGCATGGCGCGTGCGCCGAATCTGGTGACGCGTGCGGCGGCGCCGCGATTGGGCGCTAGTGAAACTGCTAGCCAGAGCGGACCGATGAACCCGCCGAAGACGGCTAGCGCGTAGAGGCCGTAGATTGTTTCGGCGGTGGATTTCGCGCCGCTTTTCAGGCCGTTGCCTAGTCGTTGCGGAGCGCTGATCAATGCCAGGCGCGCCATTTGCAGCCAGATGGGAGTTTGTTTTCCGAGGCGGCCTGCTAGATAGAGACGGCGCGTTTCCATGCGGCGCAATTTTCCGCTGGAAGTTTTTGGTATGGAATGCGGCGGAAGTAATTCGATCAGATCGGGCGGCATGCCGATGGCTTGCGAAACGAGCGCATTAATTTCTGAAGTTACGCGCTGGCGTTCGCCTGCTTCGCGCAATTCGGCGGCGACGATGAAACGCTCGGTGCCGCTGCGTTGGTCGGGGGCGCCGAAGGCTACTACGCAGCCTGTGCGGACGCCTTTTACGCGGCCTACTACTTCTTCGATTTCGTGGGGGTAGAGATTGCGTCCGCCTTTGATGATGATGTCTTTGGCGCGGCCGGTGATGTAAAGCTCGTTGCCGGCGCGATAGGCGAGATCGCCGGAATCTAGCCAGCCGTCCGGTTGCACGAGTGCTTTTGTTGCTGTGGGATTGCGGTAGTAGCCCTGCGTCGTTGACGCTCCGCGAAATAACAAGCGGCCTTCGATGCGGTCGCCGGCTTCACGTCCTTCGCGATCCAAAATTTTCACTTCAATTCCCGGGATTGGCGAGCCGGCGGAGACAAAATCTAGAGCGCTTGCGTCGGCTGCGCCTGTCGCAGGCAGAGCGCGGCCTTCGCCCTCGAACTCTTTGCGCGCGATGCGATCCACTTTGTAGCCTGTGCCGATGGCTGGAGCGGAAACGCAGAGCGAGGCTTCAGCCAGACCATAGACCGGCATGAGGGCTTCGCGGCGGAATCCGGCGGGCGCGAAGCGGGCTGCGAATCTTTCCATCGTTTCTGCTCGGACCGGCTCGGCGCCGTTTAACGCGCCGCGCCAGCAACTCAAATCCAGGCCTTCGATATCAGCGTCGGTGATTTTTCTGGTGCAAAGTTCATAGGCGAAATTCGGGGCGGGGCTTATGGTGCCGCGATGTGTGTGAATGGCGCGCAGCCAGCGCTCGGGGCGGGTTAAAAATGCCAGGGGGGACATTACATAAACCGGAACTCCGTAGCAGAGCGGAACGAACCAGGCGCCGATCAGGCCCATGTCGTGATAGAGCGGGAGCCAGCTGACGGCAACGTCGGTGGGGAGGAGATTCACGCTCTCGCCGATGGCGCGGATATTGGCTAGCAGATTTGCGTGCGTGAGGACGACGCCTTTGGGATCGCCTGTGGAGCCGGAGGTGTATTGCAAGAAGGCAATTTCTTCGCCGCGGGATTTTCCGCGCAGATGGCCGTCGGTGGGGCGGTTTTCGGATTTTGGCGGGGCGGCTGATTCATGGGAGCCGGCTAGTCCGGCGGCATCGAGGATGTCGATTAGCGACGGGACTCGCGGGCCTAAAATTCGCGCTAGGCTTTCTACCTGGCGGAAGGTGATCAGGAATTTGGCTTCGGCGTTGTGGAGAATGCCTTCTTGTCGGGCGGCATATTCTTCGATGCGGTCGGCGCGGAAGGGGGGATACATCGGAACGGGAATGCCGCCGGCCATCCAGATGCCGGCGAAACAGAAGAAGAAATCGGGGCTGGTGGGGAGCATCAGGGCTACGGTCTGGCCTGGGGCTAGACCTCGGCGTTTGAGGCCTGCGCCTACTGCGGCGGCTCGCTCGAGGAGTTCGCCTGCGGTGATGGTGCGAAGGCGGTCGTCTTGTTCGTAGATGTGGATATGGGCGGCTTGGGGTTCGGCGCGGCCTCGGGCGATTAGGATTTCGGTTAGGGATTCGGCGGCTTCGCGGACGCTTCGGAGCCAGGTTTGATCGCAGGCTTGGGATTGCTCCGAAGCTGGGCCTGCTGTTGCTGCGGTGCGTGTGGTTGCGGTGCGGTTGGATGGGGCTTCGACTAGGACTGCTTCTACCAGGTCGCCTACTGTATCGGCTTCGGATAGGGCGCTGTCTGGTAGGTGTACTGAGAAGGCTTTATCTAGGCGGACCAGTAGCTCGACTCTTTCTAGGCTGCCTAGACCTAGGTCGCGTTCTAGGTGGGCGCTTAGGCCTGCTCTTGCGCAAGTTTCTGTGGCGGAACGATTTCCTAGTTCTTCGAGTAGTTCGCGGACTATGGCGAGGATTTGGCTTTCGATTTGGGGGGTGCGGTCGAGTTTTAGGCCGGGAGTGGACATGGGCTCTCGGTGATTTTCCCCCCGGGGATGGGTTGTTGGTTGCTGAGCGAAGGCTATCACTGTGGGGGGCTTGGGTACAACGGCTACACCTTGGCTGGGTTAACGTCAAAGACGAGGCCGGCAGCAAAGTCTAAGGACGGGGCCGAAAACCGGGCGGGACTGAAAGGCCCGCCTCTACGAAACCAAGACCGCAAAGGCTACTGCGAGCAACTACTAAGTGCCGTTTTTGTCGTGATTAGAAATTGAGACTTTTGTTTGTTTTGTTGGGGTTACGGCGTTTTCTAATGAGTTTGGTGTCGTGATTAGGATTGTTTTTAGTTGGGCGGTGGTTTTTTCCTCTTCGGATGGTGGTAAGTCTATGTGACGGTGGGAGATAACTACGTTGTGGGTTGGCTCGGTCCAGCGGCCTTCTTCGTTTAGGTGGCTGTAGGCGCGGATGGCGCGGAGGACGCAATCGCCGGTGACTCGTGCGCCTTCGGCGTTTTCTAGGAGGCGATCGAGGGCGGAGCGTAGGTTGCGGCGGCGGTATTCGTAGAGGCCGGTGGCGTGGACGTGGCGGTAGAGGGTCATGCGGTCGTGGATTTCGGTGTATTGGAGGGTGAGGTAGTGGGGACTTAGCCAGTGGAGATAGGCGGAGTCGATCTCCTCGCGTTTTTCGGAATTGCAGATGGAGCATTTGCGGGAGTGGCGTTCGGGATTGACGGGGTGGTGCTGTTGGGTGATCGGATTGTCGGTCATAGTGGCGAGATAGATAACATTTTTGAAGGGATGGGGGTATGGTACGGAACGCGGAAGTACGGGCGTGAGCGAGGAGAAAGTCGAACCGGGGTGTTTGTTTCGCACATTCGTCCGGCCGCGTGTGGTAGGTGTTGGCGCGATTGCGGTCGTAAGAGCCGGCGGGACGCCAGCGCTACTTTAGGTCTTTGGTACTAGGCGAAAATGAACCTTTTGGGCTATCGCCTTGGGCGGTTGTCGCTGGCATCATTCTTAGTGTTCGAGGCTGGGCGCCCCCCATAGTCGCCGAGTTTCGAGCTGCACCTCCATCACCCCATGCCCACGGCGGCCGGCACCCCCACCGGCCGCCTTTTTTTTTCCGCGTATATTTTTACGATTTCTAATCCACGAACATTTTGCATGAAGAGGCCCGGCATAAAGCGCGGGCCCTACGGGAAAACCCAGTGCCACGGCGGGAGGGTGGTGAACCCCCTCCCGTACGGGGCCGAACGCCCAATGCCAAAACGGGCGGGAGATGAACCCCCGCCCCTGCTGGCTCTTGGTCATTTTGTTTATTCTGCTTTGCTCGCCTTACCCTTGACATCTTGGGGCGTCGAATCTATACACATCCTCAGAGTCATTGGGCGGCGTTGATTTTTGGGGTGGTTTTGTTGCGGTGCTCGAACAGGGGTGTTCGGCAGGGGCGTCCCAGCCTACTTTTTTCTCATCTGTCACGAGCCGCCTATGGAGGTGTGGCATGAGGCATGCGAATCGACTGGGGCGGGGTGTCTTTTTCCTCGTATTATTTTTTGCTGCCGGTGCGGCGGGTTTGCGGGCGCAGGATACGGCTTCCTTGCGCGGGACGATTACCGACCAGAGCGGCGGGGTGATTGTCGGCGCGAAAATCAAGCTTACCAATACGAGCACGAATGTTTCCCGCAACGCGACTAGCGGAAATGATGGCGGCTATCTCTTCACTACTGTTCCCGTCGGGCCTTACTCGCTGACCGTTACGCATCCCAATTTTGAGACCACCATTCAGGCTGGGATCGTGCTGCAGCTCAATCAGAACGGGCGCGTGGACGTGTCGATGAAATTGGGGGAATCGTCGCAGACGGTGGAAGTGACGGCGGTGGTGGCGCAAGTGGATACCACCAGCGCGGTGCTCGGTAAAGTGGAAGATGAACGGGCGATTCGCGATTTGCCTTTGCTGGATCGCGATACTTTGCAGCTTGGATTGTTGCAGGCTGGCGTCTTTGCGCCTGATCCGGACGATACTTCGGGGAACCCTTTTTCGGTGAGCGGGCAGCGGTCCGAATCGCTGACTTTTTTGCTGGATGGGGCGAATAACACCGACTTTCTTGGGAACAACATTGTAGTGAGCCCGAACCCTGACGCGGTGGAAGAATTCAAGATTATTACCAACAATTACGACGCGGAATATGGGCGGACTTCCGGTGGAATTGTGAATCAGATTACCAAGTCGGGGACCAACCAGCTGCATGGCGATCTTTTTGAATTTATCCGCAACGATAAATTGAATGCGCGGGATTATTTCGCGGCGGACCGGTCGTCGTTCAAGCGCAACGTGTTTGGGGCTACTACTGGCGGGCCGATCAAGAAAGACAAGACATTTTTCTTCCTGGCATATCAGGGGGCGCGGCGGCGCGAGGGAATGGTGCCGAGTCCCGTGGCGGTACTGGATCAGAATGAGCGCGGCGGGAATTTCGGCGAGCTTTGCGGATCGTACGATGCAGGCGGAAATTGCACGGACCCGAACGGGACGCAGTTGGTCAATCCGGTTGCCGGCGGAAACATTCCGTTCAATAACCTGGCTACGGCCGGTTTGGTCAATCCGATCATGCAGACGTACATCAATAAATATCTGCCGCTGCCGAATATTGCCGGGACGAATAATTTTGAGGCGTCGCCGGTGGCGTCGATTAATGATGATCAGGGCGTGCTGCACGTGGATCACAACTTGACGGCGCACGATACGCTTTCGTTTGTTTATGTGATCGATGATTCGCGCGATTTTTTCCCGGAAGAGGGTGGCACGATTTCGACGTCGATCGGGCCGCAGCCGGATGGTAGCGGCGGAAACGTGCCGGTGGGATCGGGCGGGACGGACAAGAACCGCACGCAGATTGGATCGTTTACCTGGACGCATACATTTTCAGGCGGGAAATTGAACGAATTCCGGTTTGCGGCGAACCGCTATGCTTCGCTGCAGGCGGTGCCCTCGGATACGACGTCGCCTTCCTCGCTGGGATTTACGAACGTGGTTCCGGATGACCCGGCGGGAGTTGCGCCGCCGATTGTCTTCGCGCCGTCGTTTACGCTGGGACCTTCCGCGCAGGGCCCATCGAAATTGAAACGGGCGACTTTCGAATGGGAGGATAATTTCACTTGGACGCGTGGGCGGCACGAAATCAAATTTGGCGGGGACATCTCGCGCATCCGGCAGAATTACCACTACGATTTCTACAATAATGGGAGCTACGATTTCACGTTTGGCGATTTTACTGGGAACGAATATGCGGATTTTGTGGGCGGTTTTTGGGACGAATACTTTCAGTTCTCGCAGGCGACTTATGGCATTCGCACTGGATCGTTTGCGGGATATGTGCAGGACACCTGGAAGATCTTGCCGCGGCTGACGTTGAATTACGGATTGCGTTACGAGTACTACTTGCCGCAGCACGACATTCACAACAATATTCTGGGATTCTTCCCTGGCCAGCAATCGACTGTGTTTCCCGGGGCGCCTCCGGGAATTTTGTATCCGGGCGATCCGGGGACGCCGAATCGAGGTCTGGTTTATCCCGATTACAATAATTTTGCGCCGCGATTTGGATTTGCGTGGGACATGTTCGGGAACGCCAAGTTGGTGATGCGCGGCGGATTTGGGATGTTCTACGACATTGAGGATGGTGCGCTGAATTTGCAATTCGGGGCGCAGCCGCCGTTTGGATTTGGCGCGAATAATTTCCCGAACGATTGGACTGGCGCTTCGGGCGATATCGTAGCCGATCCGTTCACGCCGCTCGGGTTGATTCAGCCGTTCCCGTTTCAATTTACCGGGCAATTTTTGGTGCCGGCGATCAGCTTTGCGTATACGACGTTTCCGCATTTCCGGACGCCTTATTCCGAGAACTTCAATTATGGATTTCAGTGGCAGGCTACGAAGGACACCATGGTGGAGGCGGTGTACGTCGGCAGCCTGGGGCGGAAACTTGTTAGCAGCGGGGAGATTAATTTTCCGCTGTTGACGGTGGAACAGCATCAACTGGCGACTTATGGGGAGGTCAATCCGGATTGCGCGCGTCCGCTGGCGGCTTGCACCGGCGGGTTTTTGAATCCGAATGATCCGAGCGATCCGAGCGGGTCGCCTACTGGAGCGACGCAACTGCTGACGAACTTCAGCAATGGAGTTTCCGACAGCGACCAATTTCAATTGACCGTGGATAAGCGGTTGAGCCACGGGCTGCAACTGCGCGCGGCTTATACTTTGGCGAAGACGATTGACGTGACTTCGGGGTTCCGTTCGCGGTCGGGGGAATTTACCGATCCTTTCGATCACAATCTGGATCGGGCGGTGGCGGATTTTGATACGCCGCAGCGGCTGGTGCTGAGTTGGCTTTGGGAAGTTCCTTTCAACCAATTCGTACATAGCGATGGATTGTTGATGAAGATTGCCAAGGGTTGGCAGTTCAATGGGATTGCTTCGTTTCAGAGAGGCAATCCGCTTACTTTTTATTCGAATAGCAATGCCAGCCAGCAGAATCAGGATCCGGATTTGACGCGGACGCAAGTGTCGGGGCCGGTGTCTTATGCGAATCCGCGGGCGCCTTCGAATGCGTTTGCCGCCGATTGCAACGGGCAGAATACGCAGCCGGGGCCTTACTGGATTAATCCTGCGGCGATGAGCTGCACGGTTTGCCCGACTACCGATCAAGATTGCATTTTGCCTGCGGACGCTGGTGGGATCCCGCTTTTTAGTTATGGGAATTTGGGGCGGAATTCTTTGCGCGGGCCTGGGATTAACAACTGGGATCTTTCGGTTACGAAGAAGACTTCGCTGGGTGAGGCCCGGTCTCTGGAGTTTCGGGCGGAGTTTTTTAATGCCTTCAATCATACGCAGTTTTTGCGGGTGGATAATGCCGGCGGAAGCTCCACGTTCGGGCAGGTAATTTCCGATCGCGGCCCGCGGTTGATTCAATTCGGCCTGAAATTTTATTTCTAGGCGCGAAGTGCCGGCGCATCCCGTAGCGCTGGCGTCCTGCCGGCTCTTACGAGCTATTGTCGAGCCGCGGGCACCGATTATCGACGGCCTACATAACTAACCTACTCCCGCAATCTCGCGGAAATTCGCAGGCGGTGGCCCTTTTTTACATTTCGCGCCGCCGGCGAATTTTCTCTTTTCGTACTTTTTCTTCGTAAGAGCCGGCGGGACGCCAGCGCTACGGGGGGCTCGCCGCGGTGCTGGGCTATTGCCTTGTTGGTGGTTCGCTGCTTTGGTGTGCTTGAGGCGCGCTACAATGGATGTGGGCTCTTATTGCTATGAGTGCTTCTGGGAAACCGATTGTTTCGGCGGCGGCGCGGCGGGCGCTGGATTTGCGCTTTGTCGAGCTGATGGACAAGATGCGCCGGAACCGGGCTGGCGATGATACGGAAGTGCTGCGCCGGGCTTATGATTTTGCGGCGGAACGGCATTCGGACCAATCGCGGGCGTCTGGCGATCCTTACCTTTCACATCCTCTTGAAGTAGCGCACATCCTTGCGGACATGAAATTTGATTCGACCACGCTTTGCGCGGCGCTTTTGCATGACGTGGTGGAAGATACGAAAGTACCGCTGGAGCGGATTGCCGAGCAATTTGGGACTGAGGTGGCGCGGCTGGTTGAGGGGACCACGAAAATCAGCCGGTTGGATTTGCTGGCGCCTGAGGCGCGGCAGGCTGAGAACGTGCGCAAGATGCTGCTGGCGATGGTCAATGATGTGCGCGTGATCATGATCAAGCTGGCCGACCGGCTGCACAACATGCGTACGCTGCAATATCTTTCTACCGAGCGGCAGCAGCGCATTGCGCAGGAGACGCTTGAGATTTATGCGCCGGTGGCGAACCGGTTGGGGATGGGGTTGATTCGCGGGGAGCTGGAGGATTTGGCGTTCAGCTATTTGGAGCCGGCTTCGTATATCGAGCTGCAGAAGAAAGTGGCGTCGAAGCAGAAAGTTCACGATAAGTTTTTGACCGAGGTACAAGGCTCGATTCGCGAGCAGTTGGTGGCCAACGGAATTCCCGCGGAAGTGCAGGGCCGCATGAAGCGGCTTTATTCGCTGCATATCAAAATTGAAAAGCAGCAGCGGCCGCTGGATCAGGTCTACGACTTGCTGGCGGTGCGGGTGATTACCGACAACGTGCGGAATTGCTATGCGGCGCTGGGAGTGATTCATCAGATTTGGAGGCCGGTGCCTGGACGATTTAAGGATTACATCGCGATGCCGCGGCCCAACTTGTATCAGTCGCTGCATACGACCGTGATTCATGCGGGGCAGGCTTTTGAGGTGCAAATTCGCACGCAGGAAATGCACCGGATTGCGGATCAGGGCGTGGCGGCGCACTGGAAATATAAGGATGGGCGCGACGGCACGACGGCAGACGATCAGCGCACGACCTGGATGAGGCAATTGATCGAGTGGGTGCAGGAAATGGAGGAGCCCAGCGATTTTCTTTCTACGCTCAAGGTGGATTTGTATCCGGAAGAGGTTTACACGTTTACGCCGAAGGGGCGGGTGATTGTGTTGCCGCGCGGCGCGACGGCGGTGGATTTTGCTTACGCGGTGCATACGGAAGTGGGCCATCAGTGCATCGGGGCTAAGGCTAACGGGCAGATTATTCCGCTGCGGCACCACATTGCGAATGGCGACGTGGTGGAGATCATGACGCAGAAGGGGCACGCGCCTAGCCGGGATTGGCTGGCGTTTGTAGAGACTTCGCGGGCGCGCAGCAAGATCAAGCACTGGATTAATTTGCATGAGCGCGAAGAGGCTACCGAAGTGGGACGGCGGCTGTTTGAGCGCGAGGCGCGGCAGGCGGGGATTTCGCTGAAGCAGATTAGCGACGAGGCCTTGACGAAAGTGGCGGCGGAGTATGGCTGCGGGCGCGTTGAGGATCTTTATGCGGAATTAGGTTATGGGAAGTGGTCGGCGCGGCAGGTTTTGACTAAGGCGACCGGGCAATCGCCTGCGGAACAGCAGCCGGAGCAGAAACCGCAGCCTAAGTTGGTCTCGACGTTCAAGCGCATGTTGGGGATGAACGACAGCGCGATTGTCGTGCGCGGGCATGATGATTTGATGGTGTACCGGTCGAAATGCTGCAATCCGATTCCTGGTGATGACATTGTTGGGTACGTCACGCGCGGGCGCGGGATTGCCGTGCATAGCAATGCTTGCCCGAATGTGCAGAAGCTGCTTTACGAAGCCGAGCGGCGAATTCCGGTCGAGTGGGGCAGCGCGACCGATGCGATGTTCTCCGTGCGGTTGCGCATTCGCACCGAAGACCGCCCGGGGATGCTCGCCGATATCACCACGGTGATCAGCGACGCTGGCGCGAACATTCGAACTTTCGAGAGCGGGGGCGAGGATTTGCACGCGCGCGTGGAAGTGGCGCTGGATATTCACGACCGCAAGCAACTCGAGCGGATTCTGACGAATATCAAAAAGATTCCGGGAATTTTTGGGATCGAGCGGTTGTACAACATTTGATTTGGCAGTAGCTGCGAATTATTTTCCGACTGAGAGTGCCACCTGAGCTTGGGACAGATTTGTAAAACTGCTCTCCCCTTTCGAATCGCGCCTCTGGCGTTCGCTTCTACAATTATTTTTGTGCTCGGTTTTTCTATCGGCTGCCAAAAGGTGCAGTACGTGGACAGCAAGCCGCTCGATCAGGCGGGCATGGAATTTTCATCGGTGCAGGCGTTGAAGGCCATGAACCCCACGGATGCGGAAATCGCGCAAGTGGCGAAAGCCAAAAAGGGCGGGCTGAGCGACAAAACTTGCATCGAATTGCTGCGAATTTCGCGGGAGCCGGGGCAAACTACGGAATTTGCCGATCCGGCGGATGGACTGGCGCAAGTGGGCATGACGGAAAGCGAAATTCTGGAATTGGCGCGCATGAAGCAGTTGGGAATCGGCGTCGGCGAACTGCAGGCCATGCGCTTGACCGGGCTTTCGGATTCGGTGGTGATGGAAGTGGCGCGGCGGCGCGCGGCGGGCAAGCAGGCGCTTTCTGGAGTGTCGTTGGCGCGATTGAAAGATACCGGGTTGAGCGAGCCCGCGCTTTTTGAAATGGTGCGGCGCGGAATTCGCGACAGTGAAGTGCCGGGAATTGTGGCCTTGCTGCGCGCGCGGGCGAGTGAAAGCGACGTCTTGCGGCGTTATGCGCCGGAGGATGTTACGCCGCCGGGGGCGGTTAGTCCGGCGCCTTCGCAATAGATTCCGTCGCGGGGGAGTTCGATAGCCGAAAGGCGACGGCAAAAGCGACGGCGCCGGAAATTTCAGATTTGAGATTTCAGATAGCGGCAAATGCGAACGCCGGAGTGTTCTTGCGCGGCTGCAAAGAGATCGATGAAAGACAGGATGGCGATGAGAGTCAAGAAAAGAGGCACTACAGAGGCTGCCCGGGTCGCATCGGACTTTGCTGCGGGCCATTTTGACCTGTTGGTGGGGTCTCGCTTGAATCGACTCGATTTTTATTGGCGCGTAGAGTGTTGCGAGGAGGATTGGGATGCGAGAGATTGTGGCTACCGAGCATGGGCCTAAGGCGATTGGGCCTTATTCGCAGGCGATTAAGGCGAATGGATTTGTTTTTACTGCGGGGCAGGTGGCGCTCGATCCGGCTACTGGGGTGATTGTGGGGAGCGAGATCAAGGCGCAGACGGAACGCGTGCTCGAAAATTTGAAAGGGATTGTGGAGGCGGCGGGATCTTCGTTGCATAAGGCGGTGAAGACTACCGTGTATTTGAAGAGCATGGATGATTTTGCGGCGATGAATGAGGTTTATGCGCGGTATTTTCCTTCTGCGCCGCCCGGGCGCACGACGGTGGAAGTGGCGCGTCTGCCAAAAGATGCGCTGGTGGAGATTGACGTGGTCGCGCTGCTGTAGTTGCCTGGTTGCTGCGCGTGGCGGATGAGGATTCCAATTTTGGCGGTGCAGGAGGCGGCCGCTTTCCGCTTACGCGCTGGTCTGCGGTGTTGGCCGCGCGCGGTGATGATCCTGCGGAACGCGCGCGGGGGCTGGATCTGCTGGTTCGTGCCTACTGGAAGCCGGTTTACAAATACATTCGCATACGCTGGAACAAGCCTCGCGAAGACGCGCAGGATTTGACGCAGGAATTTTTTGCGCGGGCGATCGAGAAGGGGTTTTTCGATCGTTTTGATCCGGCGAAGGCGCGTTTGCGGACTTTTGTGCGCGTTTGCGTGGATGGCATGGCGGCGAATGAGGCGAAAGCTGCGGGGCGATTGAAGCGCGGCGGGGATGCCGTGCTTCTTTCGCTGGATTTTGATGCTGCGGAGACGGAATTGGGGCGTGGAGGGCCGGCCGCAGTGCGCGAAATTGCTTCGACGGATTCGATGGAGGAATTTTTCGAGAAGGAATGGGTGAGAAGTTTGTTTTCGCTCGCCGTGGATACGATGCGGAAGGAATGCGAGCAGCGCGGCAAGCAGATTCATTTCCGGCTGTTTGAGATTTACGATCTGGAGGACCGCGATGCGGTGGGGCGCGCGAGCTATGAGGATTTGGCGCGCGAGTTTGGCATCGCGGTGACTGACGTCACCAATTATCTTTCGTTTGCGCGACGCGAGTTCCGGCGGATTGCGCTTGAGAAACTGCGGGAGATGTGCGCGAGCGAGGATGAATTTCGGCGCGAGGCTCGCGCGATTTTCGGGATTGATCCGGCATGAGCTGGCTTTCGGATGATGCGGTGGCGCGATTGCGCGATGCGGCGGCGGAGCTGGATTTATCGGGCACGCCGTATCGATTTGTGGGCGCGTTGGGACGCGGCGGAATGGGTGCGGTTTTCTTGGTGGAAGATCCGCGGCTTGGGCGCCGCGTGGCCATGAAGGTGCTGGATTTGCCGGATCGCGCGGGAGACCTGGAGGCTCGATTGCTGCGCGAGGCGCGCGTGCTGGCGCAGATCGAGCATCCGGGAATTGTGCCGGTGCATGAGGTGGGCGCGCTTGCCGATGGTCGCGTTTTTTACACCATGAAATATGTGGAGGGGCGGCGGCTCGATGAATGGGCCGCTACTTCGGCATCACTTGCGGAGCGATTGAGACTCTTTGAAAAAATTTGCGAGCCGGTGGCGTTTGCACATTCGCGCGGCGTGTTGCATCGGGATTTGAAGCCGCCGAATGTGATGGTGGGGCCGTTCGGCGAAGTGCTGGTGATGGATTGGGGCGTGGCGAAGATTGTTGGCGGCGCTGTCACGGAATCCGTATCGGCTCGAGACGCCGGCGTCGCGTCTGCGATCGCAGCATCCGATTCGAAATCTTCGGTTCCGGCTGCGGACACGGCGCATGGGTCGGTGCTTGGCACGCCGGGATTTATGGCGCCGGAGCAGGCGCGCGGCGAAGTGGGGCTGCTTGATTCGCGGGCGGACATTTATTCTCTTGGGGCGATTTTGAAATTTCTTGCGGCGCTTGCGGGCGGCGGGAAAATTCCGCGGCGGCTGGCGGCGATCATCGGCAAGGCGATGGCGGAGGAACCGCAGGCCCGGTATGCTTCGGCGCAAGCGTTGGCTTATGACGTGGAAGGTTATCTGGATGGGCTGCCGGTTAGCGCGTACGCCGAGGGAATTTTTGAGCGGGCGGTGCGGGTGGCTTCGCGGAATCGCGTGGCGGTGGTTTTGGTGCTGGCGTACCTGGCCATGCGAATTATTTTGATTTTTTGGCGGCCGCGCTAAAGGAATTCGATTGGGCGTTGGATAGAAGATTAGAGGCGGGTTGGTCGTCTCTTTCGGCCGGTGGCCTCGGAGGATTTCATGAATAAAGTCGTGTTTGGGTTGGTTTTGGGCGGGTTGCTGGGGATTTTTGACGGGTTGACGTCGTATTTCACGCCGGCGGTGCGGGCGCAACTGCTAGGAATTGTGATTGGATCGACTGTGAAAGGGATTATTGCCGGCGTGTTGATTGGCTGGTTCGCGCGCAAGGTGAATTCGCTGGCGGCGGGGATTGCGTTTGGGCTTGGCGTGGGGTTGTTGCTCGCGTTTGCGGTGGCGCGCATGCAGCCTGGGCCGGATCATTATTATTTTCAGATTATGTTGCCTGGTGGGATTGTTGGGTTGATCGTCGGTTATGCGACGCAGAAGTATCAGGCGGCTTCTTCGCCTGCGCGGGCCTGAGTCGAAACTCCGGAATGCGTGATGCGTGATTGTGGCGCACGTGTGCTTGGGCAGGGCGCGGCGGGCGGCGCCGCTTCGACGATGTATGCGGGAACGCGTCAATTGCTGGGTGTGGCTTGATTGTGCACGAAGAGGCCCGGCATAAAGCGCGGGCCCTACGAAGAGATTCGTTCGTTGAGCGAACACTAAAGGAGAAAATTCTATGCCTCGAGTTATACATTTCGAAATTAATGTGGATAATCCGGAGCGGGCTTCGAAATTTTATGCCGACACATTTGGCTGGAAATTTCAGCAGTGGGGCGGGCCTAGCGAATATTGGCTGGTGACTACCGGGGCGGATGCGGAGCCGGGGATTAATGGCGGGATGATGAAGCGTCCGCATCCTGGGGCGGCTACCGTGAATACGATTGGCGTGGCTAGCGTGGACGAATCGGTTGCCGCAGTCGCGAAGAATGGAGGCAAAGTGGTGATGCCGAAAACGGCGATTCCCACGATCGGGTGGTTCGCGTATTGCACCGACACGGAGGGAAATACTTTCGGCGTGATGCAGCCGGATGCCAACGCGCGCTGAATGCGGCTCGGGCTTGCGCCTTGACCCTTGCGCGGGGCGACAGCTATCATGTTTGCTCTGCTGTCGCTTCTCTCCGGCGGGCCTGTAGCTCAGGTGGCTAGAGCGCGCCCCTGATAAGGGCGAGGTCGGTTGTTCAAGTCAACCCAGGCCCACTATTCCCCCGTTTTCGCGCGATCCATAGCTTGAGAACACTCTGAAGGCGTTCACAATGGATTCTTCGAGCGACCTGCGAATTGATGAATTTATTCTCTCCGTTAGTGAGGCATCCTGGAGGAAAGTTGCATTTGTAATTATCAAAGTCGCGGAAGCAATGGGCAGCGATCTGGCGGAAGGTGACGCTGGATACGAAGTCGTCGCCAAACGTATCGAGAATCTTGTCCGCAGTGGCCGCTTATCGGTGCGCGGCGATATCGAGAAATGGCGTCACAGCGAGGTAAGAAAAAAGAACTAAGCCGGGCCGAGTGGAAAGACTCTTGACATGTGCTCCACATGTATTCATGCTTAGCACATGTCGAAAATGATTCAAGTTCGCAATGTTCCGGATCCTCTGCACCGCACGCTCAAAGCGCAGGCCGCCTTGGCCGGGATGTCTCTTTCGGACTTCCTGCTGGCGGAGATGAGGCGCCTCGCCGAGCGGCCCAGTATTGCGGAGCTCAGGGAACGATTGCATCGTCGCGCGAGTGTCAACGGCCGGGTTTCCGCGGCCGAAGCGGTGCGCCGGGAGCGCGATTCGCGGTGATTGTTCTGGATGCGTCGGCCGCGATCGAGTGGCTCCTGCAGTCACCCACCGGGATTAAAATCGATAAGCGTATATTTTCGCGTTCGGAGTCGCTGCATGCTCCCCATCTTCTCGACATCGAAGTGACGCAGGTGCTCCGTCGATATGTGCGGGAGAAAATGATTACGACGCAGCGAGGCCAAGAAGCGCTCGAAGACCTCGCCGGCTTGCCGCTCGATCGCTATCCGCACGATTTCCTGCTTCCTCGTGTTTGGGATCTTCGTGCGACGCTGACGGCGTACGATGCGGTGTACGTGGCGCTTGCAGAGCTACTCGACGCGCCTCTCCTGACTTGCGACCGCAAGATCGCTTCCGCACCTGGTCATTCGGCGAATATCGAGGTGATATAGTGCGCTGGAAGGGACGAACTTGAATCCTATGCGCCGGGTGCAGGCTTTGCGGAACGTGCTTTTTGGCTTAGTTCCCAGAAATCGTTTTGGTCGATGAATTCTACGCCGATTTGGCGGCGGCCATCGCCGTCGTAGCGGCAATAGACTACGCGGGCGCGGGCGCGATCGCCGGGGCCTTTGCGGCAGAGAACCAGCGTGCTGCCTGGCTCGACTAAATGGCGGCAGACCAGGCCGGCGCCATTTTCGCTTACCGTGGAGGTCCAGGTTTCTTCTTCCCAGCTACGGCCGGGATCTTCGCGGCGCAGCCAGATGGGATGCGCGGCTTGCAGGCGGGGGCTGCGGCGCAGGCTTTGGCTGAGATGCGAGGCGCGCAGAACGAGATCGAGCAGGCGCGTGCGCGTGCGTTTGTCGAAAGAATGATCGTCCTGCGAGAGCCTTTGCGCTTGCGAGGTGCACTCGGCGATGAATTCTTTCCAGGATTGCAGTTCGTCGGCGTCGAGGGGTTGAATTTTCAGGCGCGTGGCGCGGTCATCGAGCTCGCGCACGGCGCTATTTAGGAAATGCTCGATGCAAACGGGCCGCGCGCCGAACCGCGCGGAAGCGGCAATTTCGCAGCCTTCGACTTCGCAATGCGCCGTCTGAGACGGCGTTCCTACCTCGCGTGCTAGCGTTTGTTCTTCCATGGCCGGCTGGGTCCCAAGTCCTTCCTTACGATGCTTTGCCCAATCCTCTTGCTAATTCGGAAATCGCGTTGCCTACCGATTCGAGGCGCTTGCGGCTGTCCTCGACCAATTTATTGGCGAATTGCTGCGAAGTTTCCGCGGCGCGGACGCGCAGTTCATCGAGCGCCAAGTCGGAAACGGGGGCGAGAGCTTGCTTGAGCTTGGTGCGGGCTTCGGCTTCGTGTTTCTGAGAGGCTTCGCCTAGATTTTCGAGAGCGGAATTTACGGCGGCGATTCCGGCTTGCTCGAGTTCCTGGCGGGCGGCGTCAATGCGCTGCTGCACGATGGTTTCGAATTCGACTTCGAAGCGCTTGCGCGATTCGGCCATGTGCGCGGTGGAAATTTGCAGCGATTGCTCGACGATTTTCTTGGCTTCGTCTTTGCCTTTATTCAATTCGCTGGCGGCTTTTTGGGCTTGATCCAGAAACGGCACCAATTGTTCTTTCAGGCGCGCGACGATGCGATCCATGCCATCGCGCAGGGTGGATTCGGTGGCGCTGTGGAGGCGCTCGATGGCGCTCGTCGAAGTGGTTTCGACCAGTTGATCGAGCTCGCGGCGACGCGATTCGATTCGCTCACTGGCTTTCTGCACGTCGGCTTCGATGCGCTTCATCCATTGAGCATGCAGCGACCGCGCGCTTTCGACGCTCAGGTGCTTCATCTGCTCGACGGACTGCTTGATCCACATTTCACTTTCGATGGCGGCGGCAGCGGCAATGGCGCGGCGCGCTTCGTCCTGCAGCATGTTGCGGGCTTCGGCCAGTGTGGGCGCGGCTTTTTCCTGGATCGCGACGGTAGCTGCTTCGGAAAGGGTGCGCTCCATTTGCTGCTGGAAATCGGCCATCAGTTGGCTGATGGGTCGTGAAGATGTGGGGAACGACATGGCCGCGTGCGAATCGCGCTGGGAATCGTGTTGCGATTCGTGCTGCGCGGCGCCTCGATTTGTTTGCTCCGTTGCAGTCGCGGAGACATCCGGTCGCGGCACTGCAAACGGCTTCGATTTCGAGGATTCAAGTTCCGCGGCTTTTTTCGCGTCGAACGGAAACCAATCGCCAGGAGCTTTTTTGATGCCCCAAACATTTCCGGGGACATCGAATTCAATCGCGGTCTGGAAGAGCGCGCCGGGATAAGGCGGGCGCTTCGACCATTTCACACGGCCGCGCGTGGTGGTGGCCGGCGCGCCGGGCTTCGCGCCATTCAGTTCGACGATGACGACGGAATTGTCGACGACTTCATATTTCGATTCGTATTTGCAGCCGTGGCAACTGATGCTCGACGTCGAGACGCCTTCACAGTAAGGTCCGCGCTCAACATCCACGCCTCTTACCGTGACGGGCACGATTTCATCGAGCCGGGTGCTGCGACGTGCAGGACGTCCTGGAGTGCTGGCTGCTGAACTTTGGCCCACGGTTCCCCTCGGATATTGGTGGTGCACACAGCTTACCGCCAGCGGAATTGCCGGCGCGCCTGTGAATTCCGGGGGCTTTGTCAAAAAGTTACTACAGGCTTTCCGAATGAGTTGGACAAGTGGCGTGTTCCAAAACTGTTCATCTTTTGGATAACGGGCAACGAGATTGGCGTTGACCCATTTTAATGCGACCCGCAGGATGGCTCCATACAACCGTAGAAATGCGGCTTCTAGGCGGCTGCTGGCGACTACGGAAGATACACGAATAGTTAACCAGCCTAGGTAGTGAGACGACGACATACCGAACTGAGGGTTACTAATGACACGCAAATTCGGCGTAGCTATGTCGATTCTTGCCTGCTTGGGGCTTGTTTCGGCATTCAAATTCGGCACCACGGCGAAAGCCTGGAGCGGGCAGTGGCGTTCGCGCAGCCAGATTACCGAGCGCGTCGATGAATTCCGGCGCGTGACGCTGCGCGGCAACACGCGGCCCGAAGCGGTCTGGCGCAATGACCGCGGCCGCGTTTGGGACGGATTCAGGCTCGAGCACATGCTCTTGCAATTGAAGCGTCCGGCCGAGTCCGAGCAATCGCTCGATCAATATATCGAAGGCCTGACGGACAAAACTTCTCCGAATTACCACAAGTGGCTGAGCGCAGTGCAGCTCGGCAACGATTATGGCCTATCCGATTCCGACATCGATTTCATCACCGGCTGGCTCGAATCCCACGGCATCAAGGTGAATTACGTTTATCCGAATCACATGGTCATCGATATATCGGGAACCGCGGCGCAACTGCGCGAAGCCCTGCGCGTGGAAATTCATTTTCTTGAAGTGAACGGCGAGATGCACTACGCGAACATAAATGATCCGCAAATCCCCGCCGCGCTGGCGCCAGCCGTTGCCGGAATTGTTTCCATGCACGATTTCAAGCCGCACACGATGTACAAGCCGCGCACGCAATACACGTTCGCCAACACCAATTGCGGAACGAATTGCTATGCCGTCACGCCGAGCGATTTGGCGGTGATTTACAACTTGAATCCGCTTTTCAGCCAAGGACTCTCGGGCCAAGGGCAGACGATCGTGGTGATTGAAGACACCAACGTGTTCTCGACCGCCGACTGGAGCACGTTTCGCTCGACATTCGGACTTTCGGGGTACAGCGGCGGAAGTTTTACGCAAGTGCATCCAAATTTCGCGAACAATTGCACGAATCCGGGAATAAACGGCGACGACGGTGAAGCCATTCTCGACGCCGAATATTCCAGCGCCGCGGCGCCGAACGCGGCGATCGAATTGGCATCCTGTGCGGACACCTCGACATTCGGCGGGCTCATCGCGCTTCAAAATTTACTAAATGCCGGCAATCCGCCGTCGATCGTAAGCATCAGTTACGGCGAATGTGAAGCTGAAAACGGCGCGGCGGCAAATCTGGCTTTTAATTCTGCCTATCAGCAAGCTGCGACCGCCGGCGTTTCGATTTTCGTTTCCTCGGGCGATGAAAGCGCCGCGAGCTGCGATGCGAATGCCGGAACGTCCACGCACGGCATTGGCGTCAGCGGTTTCAGCTCCACTCCGTTCAATGTCTCCGTAGGCGGCACCGATTTCATCGACACTTTCAATCAGCAAAACACAACCTACTGGAGCGCAACCAACAATTCCACATTCGAATCCGCGCTCGGCTATATCCCTGAAATTCCCTGGAACGATTCCTGCGCGAGCGCGCTGATCGCAAAATTTGTGACCGGCTCGGGCACAACTACCGGGACCGGCGGCTTCTGCAACAACGCCGGCGCGGGCGGCACGGGCTTGCGCACGACAGCTTCGGGCAGCGGAGGTCCGAGCGGTTGCGCCACCGGAGCGCCCACAACCACCGGCGTCATCAGCGGAACTTGCGCGGGATATGCGAAGCCATCGTGGCAATCGGGACTGTTCGGCAATCCCAATGATGGCGTGCGCGATCTTCCGGATGTCTCTCTGTTTTCGGCCAACGGAATTTGGGGACACTTTTTTGTTTTTTGCTATTCGGATACGGGGACCGGACGAGGTGGCACCGCTTGCACCGGAGCACCGAGCGGATGGAACGCGGCAGGAGGGACGTCTTTCGCCTCGCCAATCATGGCGGCGATTCAAGCGCTCGTGAATCAACGAACGGGAAGCACCGCAGGCAATCCGAATCCCACGTATTACGCGATCGCGAAAACCGAATACGGCGCGAGCGGCAGCGCGCAATGCAATTCGAGCACGCAGCAACTCTCCACGCGCGGCCTCTCGTCCACCTGCATTTTTTATGACGTAACGCAGGGTGATATCGACGTGAACTGCACCGGCACGCACAACTGCTTCCGGCCGTCGGGTACCGACGGCGCATTATCGACCGGCGCGATCACGGGAATTTCTTTCACCGGCGGTTCCGGCTACACCAGCGCGCCAACTTGCGCGATTTCTGCGCCGGCCAACACCACCACTGCCTATAACGGCGGCACTGCCGCATCGCAAGCCACCTGCACCGCGGGAATCAATGCGGGCACGCACGTGGTCAATGCGGTCACGTTGAACACTGCCGGCAATGGGTACGTCTCGAACGCCGTCTGCACTTTGACCGGCGGCGGTGGAACGGGCGCGACGTGCGTGGCATCCGGCGCGGCGAACACGACGTATCAGGCGGCGTTTCCAGCCACGTCCGGCTGGGACTTCGCCACCGGCATCGGCACAGTCAACGCTTACAACCTGGTCTTCGCTTCGAACTGGTAAGGCACGGGCGATTGCGTCGCGCGCGAATCAAAAATTCTCAAACTTGGAAATCAATTCAAAAGGGCTGGGGGATAGGCGATGAGAGTTGATGGAAATTCATTCGCGCGAGCGCTGCCGCGGCTTGCGATTGTACTGCTGGCGGTCTGGTGCACGCAGATTTCTTCGGGACAGCAGCCTGCGGTGGTGCGGATGGGGGCGGTGGATGATTGGACGCATCATCACCTTATATTTTCGAATCCCGGCACGGCTGCGGATGCCATGCAGCGCGGCGATTATTTTCATTGGGTGAAAGTGGTGAACGATCCGCGATTTATTTTGCAGCAGGCCAAGCGCGCGGCGGCCGCTCGATCGGGGGCAAATTATAAGTGGGCGTCGCTTCCATCGGCTGCCGCTGACAGAAAGATTGCGGCTTCGGGGCCGGAGACGCTTCGCGGCGTCGCGCCGGTTTCGGAAGAAAATCTGCGCCGCGGGCTCTCGAGAGCTCCTGCGAGCACGGGAATTGTTGGCGGTCTCGGATTCGGCGGGGGAACGTCGCGCTTGAGTGCGTGGCCGCGACGGGGCGGTCATGCGATTCATAGCGACTGGAGCATGAATATGGGCTCCGGCGCGACTTCCGGATTGGGGATGTTTCCCGCGAAATATTCTTTCGATACCACTTCGGCGAATTGTGCGAGCGCTGCTGCGCCGGATTTTGTTGTCTACAACACCAGCGTCACCGGCTCGGGGACGCAGCCCAGCGTGATTGCGTATGACAATCTTTATTCCGGCTGCACTGGAACCGCGCCCACGACCTACTGGGCGTACAACACTGGAGGAACGGTTGCGACTTCGGTGGTGTTGTCGTTTGATGGCACGCAAGTGGCTTTCGCGCAATCGAGCGGAACGGGTGCTGCGAGTTTGGTGCTGCTGAAGTGGAAAGCGAATAACGGGACGGCCGGGGCGACGGTAACTCCGGCGGCGCAATCGCCGGCGTCAAATTACCGCGGCTGTACAGCGCCTTGCTCGCTGACCATCGCGTTCAGCGGGGGCGCGAACGATTCCGCTTCGTCTGTTTTCGCCGACTATGGATCGGACTCGCTGTATGTGGGCGACGACAGCGGTAAACTCCACAAATTTACTGGCGTTTTTGCGGGCGCCACTCCTGCGGAAATCACCACCGGCGGATGGCCCGTCACTCTCAGCACTTCGCCGCTCGCCGAGCCGGTTTTCGATTCCACTTCTGGGAAAATTTTCGTCGGCGACTATCTTTCCACCAGCAGCCGCTCGAATTGCGCTTCCGCTACCACTCCCTGCGGGTTCCTGTATTCGGTGAATGCCACGAGCGCGGCGGTGGTGAAGTCTGCGCGGCTCGATTTCACTTACGGCATCAACGACGCGCCGCTGGTGGATTCCAATGCGCAGATGATTTACACCTTCGTCGGGGCGGACAGTCACTCATCGTCGAGCACGAATCCTTGCGGGGCGCCGCACTTTTCTTCGTGCGCGGGCGTTTTCCAGATGCCTACTGGCTACGCCTCGGGTGGGAGCGGCACGGAGACCACGGTTGGCGCGGGCTTTGAATTTCTGATGTCCGGCATGGCTGACAATATTTATTTCAATTCCGCCAATGCCGCGAGTCCGACGGGACATTTATACGTGGTAGGCAACACCGGCTCGGGAAATAACACGCTGTATCAAGTTTCAATCACGAACAATGTGATGGGCGCGACTGCCACGGCCGGTCCGGCGCTCAGCTCGAATTTCACGAACCATATTTTTGCGGCGGGACTTCAAGTGACTGAAAATTTTACCGGCACGAATGACTATATTTTTGTCAGCGTGCTTACTTATGGGGGGCCTTCCGGCTGCGGTACTGCCAGCTTGTCGAATGGCTGCGTGATGGGCTTTGACGTTACCAGCGGGACGATCAGCGGCAGTACTGCGGTTACGGGGGCAACGGCGGAGGCTGGGGGCACGAGTGGGATTGTGATCGATAACACCGCGTCGAGTCCCAGCGGAGCTTCGAACATTTATTACACGCCGCTGGCGAATCAATTGTGTTCCACTTCGGCCACTACCGGGGGCTGCGCGATTCAGATTTCGCAAGCGGCGCCATGATTTGGGGCCGGCGTAGCGCAGGCTGCCAGCCGGCGTTCTTGCACCGGCCTTCTGCGAGCGAAACTCCTTGAGGCTGCAGCCTGTCGGAAGAGATAAGTTGACTCGAACGATCTTCGATCCACCTCTGCGCCAGACCGCACAAAAACGCCGGCTGGCAGCCGGCGCTACGAAACCCTAACCTCTCCCTAACGCCTTGGCGTTTCCCGCCGATATTTCGAAGCATGAGCGGAACTGTGCTTGAACTCACTCGTGCGGATGTGTGGCGAACCGTTCTCGAACAACTTCCCACCGGCGTTTATCTCCTGGACGGCGGCCAGAAAATTATTTTTTGGAACGCGGGCGCCGAGCGCATCACCGGGCGTCTCGGGCAGGATGTGGTCGGACGCATGACGCGCGATCAATTGATCAGCCGCGGCGAACCCGGTGTGGCCCCGGAGCCGGCGGAAGAATCTCCCGTGAGATTGGCGCTGAGGGACGGGCGTGGCAGCAAGGCCGACGTTTTTATCCATCATAAGGATGGCCACCGCGTGCCGATTTCGCTGCACACCTTCCCGGTGCGCGACGCGAACGGGCACGTGATCGGCGCCGCCGAATCGTTTGAAGAAAATGTGGCCTCCACGGAATGGGACCGGCGCAAGAGCAAGCTGGAATCGTACGGCTGCTTGGATGAAGCGACCGGCGTGCTGACTCGCGATTTTACCGAGTCGCATGTGCGCGAGAGTCTGACGCGTTTTTCCACGCATCCCGTGCCCTTCGCGATTGTTTGCATTCATGCCGATCAGCTCGAGCAAATCCGCAGCAAGTACGGCCCGCGGGCGGCGCAAGACATTTTGAAAGTGGTGGGGCAAACGCTCGAGCACAGCCTGCGGCCGAACGATATCGTCGGGCATTGGGAAGTGGATGAGTTTTTGGTGCTGCTGGCGGAGTGCAGCCGCTCGGAAATTGAGAAAGTGGGCGAGCGGCTGAAGAAAATGGTGTCGTACTCGGAGATCAAGTGGTGGGGCGATGCGATTCGCATCAGCGTCTCTTTGGGCGGAACAACGGTGTTCCAAGGTGACACGCTCGAATCACTACTGCAACGCGCACATCAAGCCATGAGCGCCAGCATCAGCGCCGGCGGAAATCGCGTGAGCATCCTCGAAGTCTAGACCGCTCTCCGCAGCGAAGGAGTTTGCTTCGGTATGTTCGTAATTATCGGCATCGTCGTGGTGATTGGCGCCATCATGGGCGGTTACTTGATGGAGCATGGGCCGGTGGCCGTGTTGGTGCAGCCTGTGGAGCTGCTCATTATTGGCGGAGCTGCCATCGGCACTTTGCTGATTGCCAATCCGCTGCATATTTTGAAAAAAATCACCGGAGGAATCACTGGAGTGTTCGGTGCGTCGCGGTTTGATAAACAGAAATATCTGGATTCGTTAAAGATGATGTTCGAGCTGTTCAGCCGTGCGCGGCGCGAAGGGCTGATGGCGCTCGAATCCGATAGCGATGAGCCGGAGAAAAGCCCGATTTTTTCGAAGTATCCGGCGTTTCTGAAGGATCACCACGCGCTGGAGTTCGTTTGCGATACGTTGCGCATGGCGGCCAGCGGAGGTGTCGAGCCGTTTGATGCGGATCAGATGATGGAGGCGGACATGGACTCGCATCATCATGACGCGAGCCAGCCGATCGGGGCGCTTTCGACGGTGGCCGATTCGCTTCCCGGTCTCGGAATCGTGGCGGCGGTGCTAGGCGTGGTGATCACCATGGGCGCGCTCGGGGGCCCGCCCGAGGAGATTGGGAAAAAAGTGGCGGCGGCGCTGGTGGGGACCTTTCTCGGGATTTTGCTGTGCTACGGATTTGTTGGGCCGTTGGCTGCGAACATGTTGAAGGCTTCGGAAGATGAGCACGCTTATTATCACGTGCTGCGAGTTGTGATTATCGCGTTCATGAAGGGATCCGCTCCGTCGGTCGCCGTGGAAATTGGGCGACGAGCAATTCCCGGGCACGCACGGCCGTCGTTTTCGGAAGCGGAGCGCTATTGCAAGGCCAAATCCGCGGCGCCCGAAGCGGTGGCCGCATGAGCGCGCGCGGCGCGTAGACGAAACTCTGTCCTCGCCGTCATTCCGGAGCTGTGCTTATGGCAAATCAGAAACCGATCATCATCATCAAGAAAAAAGGCGGCCACGGCGGCCATCATGGCGGCGCCTGGAAGGTGGCCTATGCGGATTTTGTTACCGCGATGATGGCGCTCTTCATCGTTCTCTGGCTTTTGAACCAAAGTCCGAAAATTCAGGCCGCGGTCGGCGGCTATTTTCGCGATCCTAACGGCACGGCGGCCAAGCCCGCCACCGACAAGCCCGGTGTCTCCGATCATTTCATGCTCAATCCCGATTCGATGGAGAAGCTGAAGCAAGGGATCGAGAAAAAGTTGAAGGAAGTGCCTAATTTCGACAAGCTCAAGGACCACATCGAGATGACCATTACCGCCGAAGGTCTGCGAATCGATCTGCTGGAGGGTTCCAATGGGACATTCTTTGATAGCGGGAGCCCGAAGCTGAGCGCCGATGGCCAGGAATTGCTCACCGTGCTGGCGGGGCAACTCGGCGATCTTCCCAACATGATTTGCATCGAAGGCCACACGGACGCGAAGCCCTACGGCGGGGCGAGCGCGTACACGAACTGGGAACTTTCCGCGGATCGCGCGAATACGGCGCGGCGGGTGATGCAGGGAAATGGCCTGCGGCACGATCAAATCTCGCAAGTGCGCGGATTCGCCGATCAAATGCTGCGGCGGCCGCAGGCGCCGCTCGATCCGGCGAACCGGCGCATCTCCGTAATTGTGCAGTATGTACCGCAAGCCAAGGGCGATGCGGCCACTCCCGCCGCCACGCCGGAACATCCCGGTGCGAAGCCCGCGGTGCCGTAAGCCCTGTCGTTGCCGCTCATTACCGGGGTGAGCCCTCTTTCAGCTGGCTGCCGCTTGCTCTCAGCTCTCCGTAATTCCGCATGCCGTTTGCGCGCTTTCGTACTACGTAGTTCCCTCCAAAGTAATCGCCCGTAAGGGTAACTAAAAAGTACTGTCCTCAATCCGCGCTTCCGTACAGTAGTTTCCCCCTTTTCATCGGCTTAGCTTGGCCTCTGAGTCTCACGCCGCGTGCTCCAAAAAAATGGGCCGCGCGCGATGACCCGCGAGCCTGCCAACCCAGCCCTCGCTGTTTGGCAGGCTCTCCGTACCGGCGCGAACCTGGCGTCGAGAAGATCGAGCGGGAGAAGACTCGGGGAGAAAGAGATGAACCAGGAAACGGGGCTAAGTTTTCGGCAGCGGTTAGCGATTTTATTTTTCATTCTCGCGGTGAGCAGCGCGGCGGCCGGAGCGCTGGGGCAGCAGGATTCCTCGGACGAGGTCATTGATCCAGGTCCGCGGATAGGAGGCGTCGGAGCGGGGGGCTTTCTTATGGGGCTTACCGACGCGCAGCAGGCGCAAGCGAACGACGGCGCCATGCGTTTCGTCGAGCCGGAAACTTTCACCGGCGGTCTCGGGCCGTTCTATAACTCGGGCACGCAACGCGCGTGCGGCGGCTGCCATGCGCAGCCAAATGTGGGCGGGTCATCGCCCTCGGCATCGGCCTATCCTTATATCGGGCCGAACCCGCAAGCCACCGTGGACTACAACGCCTACAGCGCCACCAACGTAATCCCGCCGTTCATCAGCGCCGACGGACCCGTGCGCGAAATGCGCCTCGTTTACTTCCACAAGCCCAACGGCAACTTGAATCTGAACGCGCCCGATGGCGGCGTCCACGATCTCTACAACGTCACCGGGCGCACGGACAACACCACCTGCACGCTGCCGCAACCGAATTTCGCCCAGGAGTTGGCGCAGGGCAACGCCATATTCCGGATTCCGACGCCGGTGTTTGGCGCCGGGCTGATTGAAAACATCGACGACGGCACGATTCTGGCGAATCAGGCGGCCAGCCAGGCGGCGGCCGCTGCGGCCGGAATTCCGATCGCCGGCCAGGTGAACCGCAACGGAAACGACGGCACCATCTCGCGATTCGGCTGGAAAGCCCAGAACAAGTCGCTGCTGATTTTTGCCGGCGAGGCTTACAACGTGGAAGATGGCGTCACCAATGAATTATTCCCGACGCAAAGGCCCACGCCCGGAACTACTCTCCCGCCCGGCTGCCTCGTGAATGCGACGCCGGAAGACCGCTCGAATCCGGAGTCAGCGGGAGTCGCGGTGAACAGCGATGTGACGGCGTTCGCGGCGTTCATGCGCATGCTCGCGCCACCGACGCCCGCCGCTCCCACGGCTCAAACGCTGGCAGGACAGCAGACTTTCTCGAATATCGGCTGCGCCCTTTGCCACACTCCCACGATGACCACAGCTCAATCCACCGAGGCTGCCGCGCTCTCCGGCGTCCCGGCCAATCTCTATAGCGACCTCCTGATCCACAACATGGGCGACAAGCTTGCCGATGGCGTTTCGCAGGGAGGCGCGAACGGGCAGCAATTCCGTAGCGCTCCGTTGTGGGGAGTGGGCCAGCGCGTATTTTTCCTGCACGATGGACGAACTTCCGATCTGGCCGAGGCCATTCGCCAGCATAAGAGCCACGGCAGCGAAGCCAACCAGGTGATCGACAACTTCGAAAACCTGTCGCACCGCGACAAGAAGAACCTGCTTTTGTTCCTGCGATCGCTTTAGTCGAGCGGTGTTTTCTGGCGGAGTGGTGCGCGCTTTCAGCCCGGTGTCTTCGGGATGGGGATGCCGGCCTGATCGCCGCGGCTACACAAAACAGAAATGCCGCGCATGATTTCGGGAGAAATCCATACAGACATAGCTTTAGGACGCCTACTGTGTTTTTTCCGATCGAGTACTCCCCCTACAGGGTAGTCCTTAGACCCTGACCCAAATAAGCACCTCGGTACAGTAGTATCCAAATTTCCATAGGCATAGTTTACAGAGCGAATAGAAGGTCGCGTCTCGCAGAAGTTGGGAACGACGCGCTGTTTTTGGGCCCGCCTCTCCCGCCGCGTGCAGCGGATCTTCGCCGAACCTACCCCCCAGGCTCGGGTGTCCAGAAGGCTTTCCGGCAGCAACCAATTTGAAGTTCTCCAGGACCCAGCCGGGGAAACTCGGGGAGACATACTTCATGAAGCAGCAGATCCAGATGTTTGTCACGAAACGTCTGTCGTTGTTGTTCCTGGCTCTGGCGGTGTCCATCGTAACCACCGGCGCTTTCAATAATCAAAATAACTCCGACTCAGACAGCTTGGACCCCGGCGTCCGCGGCGGTACTCCAGCCGCAGGCGGGCCCAGAGCCAATCTCTCGTCAAATTACCAGCAGATGTTCACCGCCTCCCAGTTGCGGTTTCAGGAAGTGGATTCGGTGTCCGGGACTCTGCCGAACGAAGCAGGCAGTGGTCTAGGCCCCGGTTTCAACGCCAATAGCTGCGCCGCTTGTCACGCACAGCCGGCCGTGGGCGGTTCCAGTCCAGCCGTGAATCCGCAGTTCTCGCTGGCCAACTTGGACGGCGCTACGAACCAACTGCCGGAATTCATCCTGTCGAACGGCCCGGTCCGCGAAGTGCGCTTTATCTCGAATCCGGACGGAACGCCGGACGGCGGTGTCCACGATATCTTCACCATCGCCGGCCGCACGGACGCTCCCGGCTGCGTCGATCCGCAGCCTGACTTCGCTACGGCCTTGGCTCAGGGCAACGCCATCTTCCGCATTCCGACTCCCGTGTTTGGCGCCGGACTTGTCGAAGACATTTCCGACACCGCTATCCTTGCCAATGCCGCGGCCAATGCCAATGTGAAGGCGCAGTACGGCATTACTGGCGTGCCGAATCACTCGGGCAACGACGGTTCGATCACGCGGTTTGGCTGGAAGGCACAGAACAAGTCGATGTTGATCTTCGCGGGCGAAGCCTACAACGTGGAACAGGGCGTGACCAACGAAGTGTTTCCGAACGAGCGGGACAAGACTCCAAGCTGCCAGTTTAACGGCATCGCGGAAGATGACACGAATATGGCCACGAATGACTCGGCGTTCGCTCCGTCGGCTTACTCCTCTGACGTCGTGAACTTCGCCATGTTCGCCCGCCTGTCGGCGCCTCCGACCCCGGCTCCGCAGACTGCACAGACCCAGGCTGGCGCGCAGGTGTTCAGCAATATCGGCTGCGCTCTTTGCCATACCCCGACCATCAATACCGGCGCCACCTCATTCGTCACGAAGGAAGTGAACGTGCCAGTTAACGCGTTCTCCGACTTCCTTGTTCACAATATGGGCAGCGGTCTCGCCGATCACGTTGCGCAGGGCAACGCGGCCGGCAATGAGTTCAGGACTGCTCCGTTGTGGGGTGTGGGACAGCGCATCTTCTTCCTGCACGATGGCCGGACGTCGAACCTCGTAGAAGCCATCAAGGCGCACAAGAGCCATGGCAGCGAGGCCAACGCGGTAATCAATAATTTCGAAAACCTGTCACACACACAAAAGCAGAACTTGATGCTGTTTCTACGATCTTTGTAGGGGAGAGTGCTCTAGTCTTCCCGCGATCCGGCCCCGTAAAGGCAACAACGATTAGTGTAGTAAAAAGAAACGTCAAACCGTCCTGAGAATTGAGCACAAGGCGTAGCAGCTCAATCTCAGGACGGCAAACCGGCAATCGCAATCCTTCTCTCCTCAGGGCCTCGAGGCCCCGGTTTCAGGCACAGGGCGCAACACCTTGCCGCCGGACCGGGGCCGAGAGGCAATCCCCTCAAAATCGGGCAAGAAGCCCAGTGTGTGCCAAATCGGGACATTTTCTTGTTGCTTGCTGAAAATTCGCCTGTATCATTCTGCCGCCTGACTCTGCAACGTCTGTAATATCAAGCACGTCTCACCTAATGGGGGACGTCCCCACATGGAGGCTTTCATGCAAAAGCTCAGCCGGTTATTCAAAATCACTCTCGGGCCAGCACTACTGTTACTCGCAGCACTCTCGGTTCATGCACAGGCGCAAAATCCTTCGGCGACGGTGCCGATTCGCGCCGTTGTTACGGTGGTCGGAAAGAACTACACCGAGCCGCCCAAGGTCACAAAAGATGATGTCCAGGTTTACGACGGCAAAGATAAATTGACCGTTTCGGAATGGGTGCCCGCGCAAGGCGATCGCGGCGCGCTCGATTTCGCGGTGGTGATCGACGAAGAGACCAGTACCGATTTGGGACTGCAGCTCAACGACATCAAAGATTTCATCAAGGAAACGCCGGCGGGCACGCGCGTGGCGGTTTTTTACGCGGCCAATGGCACGGTGAAAATTGCGTCAGATTTCACGGCGGATCATGACGCCGCGGCGAAATCCGTCCGTCTGCCGCTCGGCAATGGCGGCGCTTACTCGAGCGATTATCTCTCGGTGATCGATTTGATGAAGCGCTGGCCCGCGACCAACGGACGCCGCGAGATGCTTTTGGTGGCGGATGGAATTGACCGCTTCCGCGGCGACTTCCCGTCCAGCCCGGATCTCGACACGGCCATCGCCCGCGCGCAACGCTCCGGTATCATCATCCACACCATCTTTGCACGCGGCGTGGGCTTCATCGGACGCAACTTCTTCCGCGCCAGCTTGGGGCAGAGCAATCTTTCCAAGATCGCGGAAGAAACCGGCGGCGAATCTTTCTTCCAGGGCATGGAAACGCCGATCGCCTACGCGCCGTTCCTGAAGCAGCTCAACTTTGTGCTCAACAACCAGTATCTGGTCACCGCGCTTAACAAGCCTGCCAAGAAAGCCGGCCTGCGGCGCATCCGCGTCCGCACCGAGATTGGCGGCGTGGATATCTCCGCACCCGAGAGCTGGTGGGTGCCGGCGGCGGGCGGCGCCGAGTAATCTGCACGGCAACGTTTTACGGGTGAAGGATAGGCGGAAAAGGCATCCCGCATTGCCGGGATGCCTTTTTTCGTTGCCTCCCGGAAATTCTGCGCAAGTGTGCGAAATGGAACTGCACAGGTTCCGCGCGCGCCTCATCATGGACACATGCTGCGAAAGAAAATCAAGAAGCGGCGTGACGATGCCACCCGCGCAAGCGTCAAGCGGGAGATGGCCAAGCCGCGCATCGCCAGATCCGCGCGAATCGCGGAGCTCAAACTCGATGCGGTAAGAATTCCCGAAGAGCCCAGCACCACCATGTCTGGAGTTGTTGACAGAATTATCCTATCCGCGCGGCCCAGCCAGCCGGAGCAGGCAAATATTATTGTGGACGTGCCCGACAAGCGCTATCGCGATCTGCGCATCGAAAATACGTTAATCGACGAACATGGCGATGATGTAAGCCTCAAGAAGGGCGCTCACGTCGAGGTCACGCTGACTTCCAAGAACGCCGGACACGCAAAACATCATCATCCGTAACGAAGTGTGCGCTTCAATCCGCGAGTTCCCAGTCTTCATCGCTTAACCGCCCTGTAATCCAGCCTTCATGTAGTTGCGAAAGACTGAGTATTCCCAGACCGAAGCAACGTGTGTGACTGAGTGGTTTTGTACCGCTGGCTTCCCTGCCGGCTCTTACGAGGGCAAATGTAAGCCAGTACCGTAATCGTGGGCGGCGCGAAATTCTGAGTGCATCGTGCAGTTGAGTTTGTAGTCCGTCCGTGAGTGCTGCCGTGGCGGAGATTATCTTCGTAGGAGCCGGCAGAGACGCCAGCGGTACTTGGGAATCGCCACATTGAAAAAGTTTGCTTTCATCGCGCTTGCATATCTGTGTTTTGCTCCCGTTCGCGGCGCGCTGCACGCGCAGCAGCCGCCCGCGAATGTGTGCCCGCGCGCGGCAGAAGGCAGCGCGGTGCCGGAACCAGCCGACTTGCGCAGCCGCAATGGCGTGCTCAAAGTCGATCTGGCGGTGCGCAATTCCGTGGACGCGAGCGGGCCGCGCTACTGCTACGTTGCCGAGGATGGCAGCGTGGCGCCGACTTTGCGCCTGCATCCCGGCGATCTGCTCATCCTGAATTTAAAGAATGAGCTGACGGATTCAAGCCACGCCGCAGCCGCAAATCATTCCCACATGCCCCAAGCCGCCGATAAAAACGCGGATCCATGCGCGAACAACGCGATGTCTGCGACTTCCACCAATCTGCATTTCCACGGCCTGACTGTCCCCGCCTTATGCCATCAGGACGATGTTCTGAAAACTTCGATCGCACCGGGCGACGCGCCTTTCGAGTATCGTTTTCGCATCCCTGAGAATGAGCCGCCGGGGCTTTATTGGTATCACCCGCATATTCACGGGTTCAGCAGGGCACAAGTGGTGGGCGGAGCGTCGGGCGCGCTGATCGTCGAGGGCATCGAGCGCGCGAACAAAGAAGTAGCGGGATTGCCGGAACGCGTGCTGGTGATTCGCGACCAGGATTTGGTGAATCCGAATGCTCCGCCTTCGAAATCTGAGCCGGTGGTGCCGCGGACGCTGATCGATCGCGATGGCGACGCCGCAAATACCGGAACCGGCTTCGGGCAGCCGGCGAAAGATCTCTCCATCAATTTCGTGCCGGTACCTTTTCCCGATTATCCGCCCGCGTCGATCAAAATGAAGCCGGAGGAACGCCAGTTGTGGCGGGTGCTGAATGCCTCGGCCATCACCTATCTCAATCTGGCCGTGATATTCCGGCGCGCGCCGCAATCGCTCGGCATCGTGGCGCTCGATGGCGTTCCGCTGAATGAAAATGGAAATGCCGAAAACGCGATCGAGTGGCGCGACCACATTGGAGTGCCGCCGGGCGGGCGCGTGGAATTCATCGTCAAGGGGCCGCCGCTGGGAGTGCCCGCGCTTTTCGTCACGCGCACGGTGAATACCGGCAGCGGCGGCGAGAACGATCCCAATCGAGCGCTCGCAAGCATCACAGCCGCAGCCGATGCGCCCGAGCCGCACTCCACACTCTCGGCGACGCCTGAGCCGCTTCCGCCGCCCGCACTTCCCTGGCTCGGCAGCGTCGAGCCAGCACGCACGCGGCACCTATATTTCTCGGAGAAGCTGGAAGATCCGAATAATCCCAACAGCGCGACGACTTTCTACATCACCGTGGAAGGCCAAACTCCCGCCGCGTTCGATCCGCATTCGGATGTGCCTAATATCGTCGTAAAGCAAGGCGACGTGGAAGATTGGATCATCGAAAATCGCTCCACCGAACTCCACGCCTTCCACATCCACCAGATTCATTTCATGCTGCTCGATTGGTCAGGCGTGCCGGTGAATGAGCCATTCCTTCGCGACACCGTGAACGTCCCCTACTTCACCAGCAAAATGCTGGAATATCCGAGCGTCCGGCTGCGCATGGATTTTCGCGATCCGAATACGGTGGGGACGTTTGTCTATCATTGCCATCTCCTCGAGCACGAAGACGGAGGAATGATGGGATTGATCCGAGTGGAAGCAAGAGAGCCCGCGCAACTGCAAGAAACTGCTGCACCTGCTGTCGAGATTCGACCATCCGACAAAAAGCCCTCGCGTTAATTTTTCATGCGCTACGTGAAAGGCGCCTAGCCGTTTTGGCGGCCTCCCAGCATTGACACAAATATAAAGATGCTGCGCTGAAGCGCAGCGCTACGCACCCTCGCAGCAAGAGCACGCTGAGCCCACGCGGAAAATTCAAATATGAAAATCAGATGAAATTTGCCGCGAAAATTCCCGTGGATTTTTATTCCATTCACACGAAAACAACCTCCCTGCAACACGCACGGACTACTAATGCTGCGCGGCAAAGTAATCCCACCTAGAAGGAGGAAGTTGAATGTCTTTTAAGCATCTCAGAACCAATACGCTGCAGTGTGTGCGTATCGGCATGGCCTCTCTCGCGCTTTTCCAATTCGCAATCGGCGCGACGTTGGCGAGTGCGCAAGACCAAGCGGCCGCGCGTCCCACGCCGGATCACAATCAGCAAAGCAGCACGCGCACGCCCATCAAGCACCTCATCGTGATCATCGGTGAAAACCGCAGCTTCGATCACGTCTTTGCCACCTACAAACCCAAGCACGGCGAATCCGTTTGGAACCTTCTGTCCGAAGGAATTGTGAGAGCCGACGGGACTCCTGGCCCGAATTTCTTTAAGGCAGCACAGCTCGCCGCTACGGACGTAGCGCCCGACACTTTTCTGTTGAGCCCGCCCAAGTCCCTGTTCCCCAACAACAAACTCCCTGCACCTCTTGTGGGCGGAGCCAAAGTTTCTTATATCCCGAACGAGTGCGATGCCAGCACGCCAGAATCGCAGTGCGCCGCGAGCCTTACGCTGGCCATGCAAACCGAGAACGGCTTGGCGAACAGCTACTATGAATCGCTGCTTGAAGGCGGCACGGGACAGGACAGCAAAACTCCGGACATGAGAATTACAAACGTGAATTCTCTCCCGGCCGGTCCGTTTCAGTTGACCAACGGCAACACTTTCAATTACATCGACTACGCCGCAAGCCCGGTGCACCGTTTCTATCAAATGTGGCAACAGTTGGATTGCAGCGTCGCGCATATCACGCGCGAAAATCCTTCGGGTTGCAACGCGCGGCTGTTCCCGTGGGTGGAAGTAACCTTCGGCGCAGGCTCCAACGGCGCGCCGCCGGCTTCCAATTTCAGCACCGAGTACTCAGCCAACGGCGTGACGACGGGCGAAGGCTCGACGGCCATGGGCTTCTACAACGTGCAGCAAGGCGACGCTCCTTATTTCAAGAAGCTCGCCGACAATTACGCCATGAGCGATAACTTCCACCAGTCCGTTGATGGTGGCACTGGCGCGAACCACATCATGTTCGGGCACGGCGATGCGATCTGGTTCAGCGATGGCAACGGCAATCCCGCCGTGCCGCCGCATAACCAGCAAATTCTGCAATCCAATCCGGATGAAACCGGCACCGTGGATGAAGTCGAAAATCCCGATCCGCTTCCCGGCACCAACAACTGGTACACCGAAGATGGTTACGGCGGTGGCGGCTTTGGTTTCGGCGGGCCGAACACCGCGGTTTTCGGCGGCGGCTCGTATAGCGATTGCTCCGACACGTCGCAGCATGGCGTCAAGGAAATCGTGAAATACCTGCAAAGCCTGCCGCGGCCGATCGATCCACATTGCGAACAGGGCCACTACTATTTGCTCAACAATTACAATCCGGGATACTTCGGCAACGGCGCCAACGCCTTCCTGGATCACAACGAAGCCAACATTCCCTGGACCATTCCACCGTCGTCGGTGCCGAGCATTGGCGACAAGCTCAGCGCCGCCGGGATTTCGTGGAAGTATTACGGCGACCAGTGGAATAACTACGTGCCCGATCCGTATCAACTGAACTACGGAACGCCGGGACCGACCGCGGACGAATATTGCAACATTTGCAATCCATTCCAGTACGACACTTCCGTGATGGCCAATCCGAATGTGCCCATCTCCACGCACATTCAGGATACGGCGGATCTTTACACGGACATCAAGAATGGAACTCTGCCGGCGGTTTCTGTCGTGAAGCCGAGCGGGTACACGGACGGCCATCCTTCCTCGTCGAAGCTCGATCTCTTCGAAGGTTTCACGAAGAAGATCATCGATGCGGTGCAGGATAATCCGCAACTGTGGAAGGACACCGCGATCATGATCACCTTCGACGAAGGCGGCGGCTATTACGACTCCGGATACGTTCAGCCGCTCGATTTCTTCGGCGATGGCACGCGCATTCCGTTGATCGTGGTCTCGCCGTTCACGCGCGCGGGCCACATCTCGCACGATTACGCCGACCACGTTTCCATCCTCAAGTTCATCGAGCGGAACTGGAAATTGGGAACGGTGACCAATCGCAGCCGGGATAATTTCCCGAATCCACAGACGCGTAACGGGAATCCCTACGTGCCGGTCAATTCGCCGGCGATCACCGACTTGTTCGATCTGTTCGACTTCAACTAGCAAACGCAGCAGAAACAATCGCCCGCGCGATGCCGATAGAGGCATCGCGCGGGCGTTTTCGTAGCGCTGGCTTCCCGCCGGCTCTTACGAGCGCAAATGTAGATAACGGGCAGACTGACGCACGGCCCAAAGCACGAAATCAAGGCCACTGATTTGTAATTGAAGTCCGCCGGTGAGCGTTGCACTTGGCGGAAGTGTTGCTCGCCGGAGCCGGCGGGACGCCAGCGCTACGAAACCCTAGAAAATTGTGGAGACGTTGCCGGTGTTCGCGGGATCGTGCTGCTGTTTCGGCCACGAACTCTGCATGAGCGGCGAGCCGCCATCCTTCACCGCGCAAACCCAAAAAATCCCGCACTCCGCATAAATCGTCCCGTCCGACCCAATCGTTGGCGCGCTGCCAACCATCTTCATGTGGAACCACCACTTCTCGCTACCGTCATTATTGAAGGCATTCATTCCATCAACCGCGCCGATATAAATCGTCCCGTCAGCAGCCAGCGTCGGGCCGGTGCGGAAATTGTGAATCGTCTGCGTCTGCCACTTGAGCGAGCCATCGGGCTTCAGCCCGTAGACCACGCGCGAGGTATTGAAATAAATATTTCCGTCGGTGTCGATTACCGGCGACCCTTCGATGCTTTCGTCGGCATCGAATTCCCACAATTTTTCGCCCGAGCGATCGACGGCGAAAACTTTATGCTCATCGTCGCCCAGATAAATCGTGCCATTTTTTCCGAGCGCGGCGGGACCGAGATGCCCGGAGGTCATTTCCAGAATCCAGGCCTGATGCCCTTCGGAGCTGAATTCGTGCAACCAGTGCGAGCGCGGCACCACGATCATTCCGTTATTTTCGACCACCGCCGCGGCCCGCATCGAGCCGTCCGCGCGGTCGTTGCCGGGAAGAATGTACGTCGGATTCATCGTGTTCGGGCGAACCGTGCTCAGCGACCAAATCGGCGCCGATCCATGCGGCGAAAACGCATAAATATCGCCCACGGTATTGACGTAATAAAGTACGCCGCCTTCGCCGATCGCCGGCGGCACGGAAAATCCGATGAGCCCGTAGCCGGGTTTCCAGTCCATCGCTCCTTCGCTGGAAAATCCGAAAATGAGTCCCCAGGAACTCGAAGCGAAAATGCTTCCATCGCGCCCGATCACCGGCAGGCGTGCCGTATTCGCAGGCGATTTCCAGCGCAACGAGCCATCCGGATTGAGCGCCAGCACAGCCGCCTGCGATCCGGCATAAATCGTCCCGTCCGCCCCAATCGCAAGGTCGCCGATCGCGCTATGATCGCTGAAATATTCCCAAACTTCCGCAGGGCCGCCGGCCGTAGCCGCACTTTCACCTTTGGCGTGCGGACGCAACACGAGCACCAGCGCGCCGATCAACAGCGCAGCAACCCCGCCAATCAAAAGTTTGCGCGACAAAGTCAAGTAGCGCCGGCGTCCCTGCCGGCATCTTACGAAGACAATTTCAAATCAGTGCAGCAATCGACGACGGCCTCAAACTCCAGTAGCGCTGGCGTCCCGCCGGCTCTTACGACCACAGCGCTAAACCAGTGCGACAATCGACGACGGATTTCGCCAGCCGAACCGAAAAATCCGCGGACATTTGCGGGCCGGCCAAAACTTTTGCCGCTGGCAAATTCGCGCTCGTAGGAGCCGGCGGGACGCCAGCGCTACGAAAACAGCGCGATGATCCCCGCAGGCAAATGCAATCCGTTTAATTCCCGCCACTATCCGGACAATCGCTAAAGAGCCTCTCGCCAATTGCCGCCATCATCGTAGCGCGCACCGGTTCGCTCGCCGAAAAAGGCGTAATGTGCTGATTCATCGCGGCGATCGAGTTCTCCATCTGCTGCCCCATCGCGGCCGCTTCGTCGTCAAACATCTTCTGCTGCCTGGCGCGCTCCAATTGCGATTGATAATCGTTGCCGCTGGGCACCGCTGCGTTTGCGATTTGCGTGCGCAGAGTGCAGACGTTGCGCATAGTTTGCTGGCCCTTGGCGTAAAGCGTGGCCCAGGCGTGGTCCTCGCCTATCTCGCGCCGCGCCGCGGTGAGCTGCAGCTTCCATTCGCCTTCCTGCTCCGGTGTAATGCCGAGCTTCTCTTTCACTTCCGCTTCGCAGTCCGCCTCACAGGCACCCGTCGCCCCGTAAATCGTGGCCGCCCCGCCGTCTTCATCATTTGCCAAATGGCTCTTGGCGCGCAGCGCGGAGACATCATCGTCGGTAAATACTTTGTGTTTCTTCGGCGCTTTCGGCGCGGTCGAATTGTCCTGCGAGGCAGCTTGCTTCGCCGGCGTCGCAGGCGGCACCGCAATCGGCGCGGCCGCGCTGGCCGGCATCGCCGCCGGAGCCGGCGGAGGAATCGGCGCCACGGATTGCGCCATAACGCCGCCGTTCAGCGCGCCGGCCAGAAAAAATCCAGCCACCGGTAAAATTGCACGACGCAAATTCATGTTACCGGTGCGCCCGGCGGATCGCTCAGGGATCATCATTGCCCTCCCAATTGGGGTGATTTTGCGGCGCGACGTAGCAACTGGCAGCAATGATGCGGCCCGTCTGGAAATTCATGAACGCGATTTCCAGACCGTTCGAGGCGTGCGCCTGGCGCAGTAATTGCGCTCGATCGTAGAGGTTGAGCAGCTCCGCTTGCGCCGCCTTAAAAAGCCGGTCGTATTTTTCCTCAATCGAAATTTCCACCGGCGTCACGTTGCGCGGATCCGCTTCGCGCGCCAGCTCTTCGGCTCGTTCCTGCTCGAGCATGCAGAATTTCCCGCGCACCGAGCCGAAATCGCTCAGCAAGCCCTGCCACGGTCCATCGGTCTTCACGCGCTCAATGGCGTCGAGCAAGTCCTTCTTCCATTGCAAGCCGCTGGGATAAATGTGCGCAGCCACGCGCACGGATTCGAAGCAGCCGCGGTCGCAGTCGTTGACATTGGTGAGATCGGGGCCGTAAGCCCCTTTGTAAATCGAGCCGATGCCGTCGATATCGTCGTTGGTAATCACCCGCCGCGCTTTTCGAAATGGCTTCTGCGGTTTCTGCGCGGGGGAGCTTGCCGGCGCAGACGCGGGAGCAGGCGCAGCGGCCGGCGATTGCAATGGTGCCGGGGCGGGCGCCTGGTCCTGCGCAAGCGCGCCAAGCGCAGCCGCACCCAGAAGCCCAACGAAGATAAGAAGCCGGAAACCAGCGCGCATAACCCCAAGACTCTCCTAAAGTTATTCTGCGGACCCGCAAAGAACCCGGCCATAGTACGGACGTCCCGCCATGCCGAAGCAGTCAACAACGGAGGGCGCCGGCCCGTCTTTGTAGGGGAGGGGATTCACCACCCTCCCGGTTTAGCGTTGGGTGTTCGGCCCCATAGTTCCCGACGTGTCAGGGCACAACTTCAGTCGTGCCGTCAGCGACGCAAACAGGCCGCGGAAAATGTCGAAACGTTGTCATCCTGAGCGAAGCTAAGGATCTAAGCGCCCAATGTTTGCAAGTACCTGCGCCAACAAGTCACCTCGGAATCGGCCTGACCATCCGTGGATCGGCTGAGGTCAAGTCTTCGGGCGTCCCTCGCAGCCCCTCAAACGCCGCAGAAGAATAAACATTTACCCGCGCCTGCCGATGCAATCTAAGGAGCGGCACTCGGCATCATGCGTTGAAATGAGCCTGCCGCCCGAGGATTTTCGCGGCAAAAGCAGGCGCAAACTCCAGGACAGCCTCTCGGTACTCCTCGTTCGCGGAATACCTGCCACTTGGGACAGGGTTGAGCGATGGTCAAAAACTGGCCCTATGCCCCGTAGTTTCCGGTATGGACCTAGCGGTAGGCTTCCTGCATCAGCCCGAAAGTCCGAGGTTGAAGGAGCACCATGTCACACTGGATCGGTACTACGACGCCGGCCGACGCCGGAATGGTGGAATTCAAGGAATGCCTGAGGCGGTTGCGCGATGGCGCAGCGACCGACGCTCTGATGCACGCGCGGCGCGCGCTAGGCGTAGCGCCGAAAAATCCGTTCTACCTTTCTTATACCGGACTGCTCGCAGCCGTGGCGGAACGCCGCTTCGGCGATGCTGAGAATTTGTGCCGCGAAGCGATCGGCGTGAAATGCAATCACGCGCAACTGTATTTGAATTTGGCGGAGGTGTATCACCAGGCGGGGCGCACGTCGGAAGCGATTGAGACGCTCGAAAAAGGTTTGCTCTCGGCCGGCCGCGATTTCCGCATTCGCCGCGCGCTTGAACGCATCGGCATGCGTCGCGCGCCAGTGCTCACGTTCCTGCATCGCAGCCATCCGGTCAATCGCACGCTTGGCAAGCTGCGTCATCGCCTAAGCGGCGCCGCGCGCGCGGAATAGGACTGCCATGCTCCATCAGCCAGTGACATCGCACTCTACGAATAGCAGCAAACGCCCCGAAAAAGAGGGGCTTCTCGTCGCCTCGCTATTCGGAGTGACCGGACTTTTGACTTTTTTCCGCAAACTCTCGATTCACGCCGCCACCGCCGCGGAACTACCGAGGCTCTAGGCGCCCGATTCGCGCGTTCGATAAGTTTCTCTCTCTCCTCAGAGCAGCAAAAAAAGCCGCGGGAACCGAAAGGTTCCCGCGGCTTTTTTTCACCACGTCTGTTTTACGCTGTTTTCTTTTTTCTCTTCGGCTTCGTTGTCATCCCGCATCCCCTTTCGGGGTGAGGGATGTGCATTTCGACACGAGCTGCTGCGGCGAATCAAGCTGCGGCGCGCTGTGCCATCGCACGCATCTGCGTCTCCACGGTCGTTTCCAAATCGATCACCGATCTGGCCACCGTGGCCATCACCATTTCGCGCGCTACGCCATTCAAATGCTTGGCAATGCGCAACATCCAGCGTACCGCCTCCACCTTTACGCGCAGATCATTCACTGGGTCGAACAGTTTCCCGGACTCGGCCTGCACTACGTAATAGGGTGCGGCATGCAATCCTTCCACCACCCGCGTCATATTATCGATCCGCGGCTCAAGCTCTTCGGCCAGCAGCCTCCAAGTCTCGGTGGGCCGGCCGTTGTCGGCATTGTCGCAGTCGTCAAAGTCATCGAGCTGCCCGACACCCGCCTTGCTCTCGTGGCTTCCGCGACCGGTGAATTCGTATCGTTCGCGGTATTCGCCTTTTCGCTCTCCCGCCACATGCATTCCACGTCGCTCGTCCATGACCTGCCTCCCGTCGCAAGGGCCCATGACCCAACCGCAAGCGATCTCCCAACCGCATGACTGCGACCCACGTAGGAGAGAATGCAAACCAGTGGCCAGCGTAGCGAGAGGAGTTTAAAGACAGTGTATTCAGCAGCTTACGGTGGATTTAGAGGCCAACAGGACGCCTAGTACGCCAACCTGCAGCCACGCAATTTCTTCCAGTCCCCAACCACTTTGTTCTAAGCAGTTTGCAGTACGGGC
>Ga0206813_1012_pt1 | contig 58806 bp, 51 predicted proteins | sample Alteio_BWOrgCont_92_FD_152856 | JGI IMG/M metagenome (GOLD analysis project Ga0206813, IMG submission 152856) | Enriched cells from forest soil in Barre Woods Harvard Forest LTER site, Petersham, Massachusetts, United States -... | ecosystem: Environmental > Terrestrial > Soil > Temperate forest >...
AAGACTGATCCCACTGCGGGTGCCCGCGGCATAACGGCGTTTCTCGTCGAACCGGATTTTCCGGGATTTCGAATCAGCCGATACGAAGATAAGATGGGGTTGCACCTGTCGCGGTCTGCGGAAATTGTTTTTGACGAGTGCCGCGTGCCTGTTGAGAATCGACTTGGCGAAGAAGGGCAGGGATTGAAAATTGCGCTCGAAGGGCTGGATGGCGGGCGCGTGGGGATTGCGGCGCAAGCGGTGGGATTGGCGCAGGGGGCGTTTGAGGCGGCGGTGAAATATGCGAAACAGCGGGCTGCCTTCGGCAAAAAAATCGCTGAGTTTCAGGCGATCCAGTGGATGCTGGCGGATATGCAGATGGAAATTGAAGCGGCGCGGGCTTTGATGATGAATGCGGCTTGGTTGCGCGATAGTGGCGGGGGACGCCGAGGGGCGGCCGCCGCAAAAGCAAAATTGTACGCCAGTGAAATGGCGAACCGCGTGGCATACAAAGCGGTGCAGATTCATGGCAGCGTGGGATATTCGCGCGAGACGGATGTGGAACGGTATTACCGGGATGCGCGGGTGTTGACGATTTATGAGGGCACCAGCGAAATCCAGCGGACGGTGATCGCGCGCGATTTGTTGAAGTAGGCTGCGCTCGTTTTTGCGCGATTTTTGTTTTTCGCTGTCATTCCGAGCCCGGTTTGTGGGCTAGGAATCTGAGTTTGCGCCGCAAGCGCACAATAGCCGAAGCGTACGCTATTCATTTCTGCAACGCGTAATAGGAGCGAGGTTGGGAAAACGCAAGCGAGTTTTGAGCGGGATGCGGCCTACCGGGCGTCTGCATATTGGGCATTATTTTGGGGCGCTGCAGAACTGGGTGGCGCTGCAGAATAAAATCGATCCCGCTACCGGTGAACCGGAGTACGAATGTTTTTTTCCGGTGGTCGACTGGCACGCGCTTACTACGCACTACGAGGACACTTCGTCGATCGGCGAGAATACGTTGCAGATTGCATTGGACTGGTTGTCCGTTGGGCTCGATCCTGAAAAATCTACAATTTTTATTCAGTCCAGCGTTCTCGAACACGCCGAGTTGCACGTAATTTTATCAATGATCACGCCACTAAGCTGGCTCGAGCGCGTGCCGACCTACAAAGAGCAGATCGAGAATCTGAAGGATCGAGATCTCGGTACCTACGGCTTCCTCGGCTATCCGCTGTTGCAGACGGCCGATATTATTCCTTACGGCGAGCCGAGGCAGCCGCTTTTGGTGCCGGTCGGCGAAGATCAAGTGCCGCACGTGGAGCTGTCGCGCGAGATCGCGCGGCGATTCAACGTACAATTCGGCGTCACTATCGATCCCGCGCTTTACGACGATCAAAATTCATTGGCTCTGAAACATCTCGTTTTTCACGTGGTGCCGAAGCTGAAGGGAGAGCCGGAAGTAAACTTGGACGGTGCTTACGACCGGACTTTCAAGGAATACATCGGTGAGATCGGCTTTGAAAACTTTCTGGATAAGGCAGGTTTGGCTAAGCCATTCTTCAAGCAGCGGCAAGTGCTGCAGGAGCCTGAGGCGATGCTGACGGAGACGCCGCGGCTGCCGGGGACTGATGGGCGGCGGATGGCGAAGAGCTACGGGAATTTTATTTCGCTGAGCGAGCCAATCGATTCGCTGCGGAATAAAGTACGGAACATGATTACCGATCCGGCGCGGGTGCGGCGGACCGATCCGGGGAATCCGGATGTCTGCCCGGTGTTCTCGTATCACAAATTATTTTCACCGGGGCCGACGATCGAGCGCGTGAATCGCGAGTGCCGGACTGCGGAGATTGGGTGCGTGGATTGCAAGAAGTTGATGGCCGATAACCTAGTGACTTGGATCGAGCCGATTCAGGCGAAGAGGCGCGAATTTGAGTCGCAACCGCAGCGCGTCTGGGATATTCTCGATGACGGGTCGAAGCGGGCGCGCAAGGCGGCGCAGAAGACGATGGAGCGAGTCCGCGAAGCAATTTTCGGCTGGGAAGAAGCGCGCAAGTCGGCAGGCTCGCAGGCCGCGGCGGGCGTGCAGAAAGTGACAGGCGGAGACTGATTTGGCGACACCCTACAAAATTCAGCTTCCAGTCTACGAAGGCCCTCTCGATCTTCTTCTCGATTTAATTCGCAAGCAGGAAATCGATATCCACAATATTCCGATTGCGAAAATCACGCAGCAGTATCTCGATTATCTGCATCAGCTAGAAAAGCTCGATATCGATGTCTCCTCTGATTTTCTATACATGGCCGCCACGCTGATTTACATCAAGTCGAAGATGTTGCTGCCCGTCGATCCGATGGCTGGGCCGGAGGAGCAGATCGATCCGCGCGAAGACTTGGTGCACCGGCTGCTTGAACACGAGAAATACAAGAATGCCGCGCAGCTCCTCTATCAGAAGCAGCAGATTGAGGCGAACGTTTGGTCGAATCCGGATAAGACGCTTTATCAGGGCGAGGAAGTGGAAGGCGAGCTGGTGGTTTCGCTCGTCGATCTAATCAAAGTTTTCCAACAAGTGCTCGAGCGGCGCAAGGAAGTTCCGAAGTTCGAGCTGCAGCACGAGACGGTGACGATCGCGGAGATGATGGGGCGTTTGCGGAAGCAGTTGAATGCAAGCGATGAAGCGGTTTCGCTCACCGAGTTTTTTGAATCTTGCGCCACGCGACGGGCGATGATCGTCGCATTTCTGGCGCTGCTCGAAATGGTGCGGATGCAGGCAGTGATTTTGGTGCAGTCGGAGCTTTTTTCGGATGTCCGCCTGCGCAAACATAAAATGTTCGACGTGGTATTTTCGGGCGATGAAGCCATCGCCAAAATTGAAGAACAATATCTATGACCCCACAGGAAATGCAGTCGGCCCTCGAGGCCATTATTTACGCGTCAGATGAGCCCGCGACGATTGGACAACTGGCGGAAGCTGTCGGCGGCGACAAAGTCGAAGTTCGCGCAGCGCTCGATTTTCTCGTCGCGGCGTATCAGACCGATGACCGCGGGATCGAAATCCGCAAGGTAGCAGGCGGCTGGAAGCTCTACACCAAGCCGCAGCATCATGACGTGGTGCGCAAATTTATCAAGAGCCTGCGGCCGCCGGTGCGTTTGACGATGCCGGCGCTGGAGACATTGGCGGTGGTGGCTTACAAGCAGCCGGTGACTGCGCCGGAGATTAATGAAATTCGCGGGGTGAATTGCGGCGGGGTTTTGAAGACGCTGCTGGAAAAGCGATTGATCACTACTGCTGGGCGCAAGGCGGTGATCGGGCGGCCGATTCTTTATCGCACTTCGAAGGATTTTCTGATGCGGTTTGGGCTTTCGGATTTGGAAGAGTTGCCCAGCTTGAAGGAATTCGAGCAATTGGCACAGGCGGCGCTGGGCGCGGACGAGGGAATCGCGCCGATCGAGCCGGAGCCGGGCGAAACTCCAGGCGAAAAGCAGAGCGGAGCACACGCGGACGCTGGCGGAACAAATGGCGCCCGATTGCACGACTCGATGCCATTGCGCGCACATCATCACGAAGGAGCGCCGCACGACTCGGCCGAACACGTGGGTGCCATCCTGGATGACGCAATGCCGCTGGGTGGCGAGCCTGCGATTACGGGTTCTGGCGAAACTCCGGAGCCAAAGGCGGCGGCCGCAGCGGCCGGCGTTTCGGCAATTGCCGCGACGAGCGAATCGGCGGACGGCGCTCCGTCTGGCGCTGCGGTGGAGGCCGACGAGCACGGAACGGGTTCACGCCGCGAGTGACGGCGCTTCTGACGCGTTTAACAAAGTCGGAAGACGGTACCTCAGCGGCTAAACCAGTGATCAATTCGAGACGATTACGGCACTACTGAAGTCGTGCTCTGACAAGACTTTTCAGACTACTTCATGGAAGAAAGACTCCAGAAAATTATTGCTAGAGCAGGCATCGCTTCGCGGCGACGGGCGGAGCAGCTTATTGTTTCCGGACAGGTGACGGTGAACGGCAAGGTGGTCACCGAACTTGGCACGAAGGCCGTAGCTGCGCGCGATCACATCAAGGTTTCCGGCCGGCTGCTTCACGGGGCTGAAGATCACGTTTACATCGCGTTTCACAAGCCGGCTGAAGTTGTTGCGACGCTGAGCGATCCGGAAGGCCGCCGCTCGCTCGGAGATTTTCTCAGTGGGGTGCCTGCGCGCGTTTATCCCGTGGGCAGGCTCGAATATCACACTTCGGGGCTGCTGTTTCTTACCAACGACGGCGAGCTGGCCAACAAAATAATTCGCACCCACGGTTTGCGGCAGACTTACTTGCTCAAAGTGAAAGGCAATCTCAGCGATTCGGAAATCGGGAAAGTCGCTGCGGTTACGCGCGTGCGCATCGAGCGCGGGCAGCGCGGCGAAAATCCCTGGTACGAAGTGACCATGGCCGACGCCAGCCGCGATCCTTTGCGCCAAGAGCTGCTGCAAATGGGACATCCTGTCGAGAAAATGAAGCGCATCAAGATCGGCCCTTTGGAAATCGGCGATCTGGCGCCGGGACGGTTCCGAAGCCTCACGTTGAAAGAAGTGACGGCGCTCGAGTCTGCGGTGAAGAAAGCGGCGGCGCAACCGCAGGCTGCGGCAGGCTCTTCGCGGCCCGCTGGCCGGCCGCGGCGACGCATCCTGAGCCGGGGCCGAAAGCCGGGATGAGCGAGCACGAGAGCCGGCCGAGCGATTCGATCTACGAGAGTTTGAAATCGAGCCACACCATCGCAGTCGTGGGGCTGTCTTCGCGGAAATTCCGGCCGAGCTACGGCGTGTCGCAATATATGCAGGTGGCCGGCTACCGGATTATTCCCGTAAATCCTGAGAATACTGAAGTGCTCGGCGAGAAATCTTACGCGACGCTCGAGGAAATTCCGGAGAAGGTGGATATCGTCGATATTTTCCGGCGCTCGGAATTTGTGCCTGCGATTGTGGATAGCGCGATTCGCATTGGCGCGCGAGCGATTTGGATGCAAGAGGGAGTGATTCACAGCGAGGCTGCGGAAAAGGCGCGCGCGGCTGGGCTTTTTGTCGTGATGGATCTTTGCATCCTAAAAGAGCACGCGCGCAGATTTCGAACCTAGCGCCGGCTGCCAGCCGGCGTTTTTGAATTTCTTCAACGAGCCTGCAAGTAAAGTTTTCCGTAACAATCACACATCATCGGATGAATCGGAGTTTTGTGGGTACGACGAAGGGCGCCGATGCTGCAACGGATCGGCTCCGACCGGCACTCACAGCTCGCCGCACAAAAACGCCGGCAGGCAGCCGGCTCTACGGGGAGAAGGCCGAGGACGGATAGATTGCCAAATTCCGCGTAACTCGAAGAACGCCGATATATCGGCCATCGGGCGAAAAGTGAAAATCGCGATAGACCAAATCATTTAACGCGGGCGTGAAGTTGCCGTCGGGAATGCTTACCCACATTAGATTCCCTGAGCGGGCTTCGGGGCCTCGCTTCAGCAGGATGTGGCGCTCGTCTGTGGCCCATTCGTAGCGGCCCAATCCTACTCTTACGTGAATGAACTTCGCGGGCGTGGCGAGATCGCGGACTTCCAGTAAATCGCCATCGTAGAAAAATGCTACGCGCTTGCCTGACGGGGTGATCGTTAGCTGGCCTTGGGCGTTTTCGAGATCGGCGAGTTCTTTGCGGGTGCCGTGGAGCAAATCTAGCGAAACGAGTTTCGCCGGGCCGCTCATGCCGCGCTCGCGTTCGATGGCGATGGCCGCGTCGTGTGGCGCATCCCAAACCACGGAAATAAACTGATGCGGGTCGAAAAGCTTCTTGGACTCGCCGGTGGCCACCGTCACGGTGTGAATTTCCGCCAGCTCACGCGGCTTTACCACCTCGGTCAGAAAAGCCACGGTAGCTCCATCGGCAAGCCAGGTGGCCTGATAACCGCCTACCAGCGGATTTTCTTTTGCTCCCTGGATGGGAATCTCGCGGCCTTCTTGATCGAGCAATTCGGTCAAATCGCCCGAGGTTAGCGTGTCTTTGTCGCCCGCCAGGTTATACGTTGTCTTGTAGATCGCGAGTTTCTGGCTGTCCGGCGACCAGCTGATTTCGTTGATTTTGAAACTCTGCGGCTTGTCGGTTTTTACGAGTTTTGCGCCTTCGATGATGCGCTTGCGTTTGCCGTCCGGGGAGGAAATCCAAAGATCGTCGCCCTCGAGCGTATATTTTTTGTGATTGAAAACGTGATAGACGCCGATGGCGATGCGATTGTCCGGTGCAAACGCGAACGTCGAGCAATATTCTTCCATCACGAACGAAGGCTTATCGTCAGCCGCGGAAGACGCAGGGAAGGGAAATGCCGCGAGACAGAACAGCCCTGCCGCCAGCAACAGTGCAGCGGGCGCAACCGCAAATCCGCCGAACTTCGCGGCGAGTGCCACACGAAATTTAAGCTTCACGGATGCTGGTCCTTTTTCCCGTGAGGATTGCCGCTTGTTTGATTTTCGGATGCGTCGCGTCCGCCGGGCCGGGTGTCGGATTCATCTGGCTGGTTAGATGCGGTTGGGCGCTTCTGGAGTTTGCGAAGTTGCGCCAGGCGGTCGTGAATTTTGGCTTCGAGGCCTTCGTGCGTGGGGTGGTAATACGTTCGCCCGGCGAGACTGTCGGGAAGGCATTGCATGTCGGTGACTTTGTCTTCGCTGTCGTGCGCGTATTGATAGCCTTGGCCATAGCCGATATGACGCATCAAACCGGTCACCGCGTTGCGTAGCTGCAACGGGACTGGCTCGGCGATGGTGCGCTCGAGATCCTGTTGGACTGCGCCGTAGGCGGTGTAGAGCGCATTCGATTTCGGCGCTAGGGCCAAATAAACAGCAGCTTCGCCGAGCGCGAGATATCCTTCCGGCGGACCTAGAAACTCAAACGCATCTTTTGCGGCTAGCGTGACTCGTAGGGCATTCGGGTCGGCCAGGCCGATATCTTCGCTGGCCATGCGCACCATACGGCGCGCGAGATAGAGCGGATCTTCGCCGGATTCCAGCATGCGCGCCAGCCAATAGAGCGAGGCATCCGGATCCGAGTTGCGAACCGATTTGTGCAGCGCGGAGATTAGGTTGAAGTGTTCTTCGCCGGCTTTGTCGTACGGCAGCTGCTTTTTTTGTAGCACGGATTCGAGCAGCGCATCCGTGAGCACAATTCGCCCTACGGATTCGCCCGACGCGTCGGGCGTTGCGCTGCGCACCAAGGCTTCGACAATGTTGTACGCAGCGCGAGCGTCGCCATTGGCGACTGTCGCGATACGCTCGAGAATCGCATCATTCGCTTCGATGTTCTCATTGCCGAGCCCGCGCTCGCGATCCGCCAGTGCACGCTTGAGCAGCGTGACAATCTGTTCCGGCGTGAGCGCGTGAAGGACATAGACCTTCATCCGCGAAAGCAGCGGCGAAATCACTTCGAACGAGGGATTTTCGGTGGTCGCGCCGATTAGCAGAATGTTTCCGGCTTCGACGTGCGGCAGAAACGCATCTTGCTGGGCTTTGTTGAAGCGGTGCATTTCGTCGATGAAGACGATGGTGCGGCGGCGGTAGTCACGCGAGGCTTGCGCGGTGGACATTACCTGTTTGATTTCTTTGATGCCGGCAAGCACGGCGCTGAAGGGAATGAAGTCGGAACGGGTGCGATTGGCGATTACGCGGGCGAGAGTGGTTTTGCCGCAGCCGGGAGGCCCCCAGAAAAGCATGGAGCCGATATCGTCGCGTTCGATCTGGACGCGCAGCGGTTTCCCAGGACCCAACAAATCTTCCTGGCCCATGAATTCATCGAGCGTTTGCGGGCGCATGCGATCGGCGAGCGGGCGCGGGCCGGCATTTTCTTCTTGCGGTTCGATGGCGCGGAAGAGGCTCACTGGGTAGATTGCTCCGAGCGGCGGCGCGCGGCTTCGTAGAGGATTACCGAAGCGGCTACGCCTGCGTTCAACGATTCGACGCCCTCGGCCATGGGGACGGCGATTTGCGCATCTGCGGAATGCAGAATTTCTGAAGTGAGCCCCGCGCCTTCGCTGCCGATAAATATGGCGCACGCCGAGCGCAAGTGCTTCGCAGACGAGAGCGGGATCGTTTTCGCGTCTCTCGGCGCGGCTTTCGAAACGGCCGCAAAGATTGTCATTCCTGCCACGCGAAGTTGCGCCAGCAATACTGCTGGCGCCATGCCGCGCAACAGAGGCAATCGAAGCGCGGATCCCGCCGAAGCTCGCAACGCCTTCGCAGACCAGGGATCGGCGGTGCCTCGCGTAGCCACAAATCCGGTAGCGCCAAAAGCTTCGGCCGAGCGCACCACCGTTCCGACATTTCCTGGATCCTGCACGCCTGCCAGCACGACGACCATAGGAATCTCGCCGCGCAAAATATCGTCAAACGACCACTCGCGCGCCCGCACTAGCGCGGCAATGCCTTGCGGATGTTCGGTCGCCGCAACGCTGTCGAAAAGGCGGTCGGTGGTCCGCAGGACTCTGGCTGCGCCCAAATCGGCGGCCGGAAAATCGCTAAGATGTTTTTCTCCGGTCGTGCTCACGAGACAAGCGTCGAATTTCAGGCCGGAGTGCCGGGCTTCGGCGATCAGATGCGGTCCTTCGATGCCGATCAGTTTCTGTTCGGGCAGAAAGCCATCGCGCAAAGCTTCGCGGAAAATCTTCATCCAGCGATTATCCCGGCTAGTGATGGGTTCGAGCGCGGAGGTTTGAGCAGGTCGGGCCGGGCGTTGGTCCGCAGCGCGCCCCGCCGGTTTCTTCGATGTCGAAATCGATTCGCGCGCCATCTGCAGCGAGACTAGCAAACGCCTGAAAGGGCGTAAAGGCGGGCTTGGCTATGATCGGGCGTAGGTGCGAGGTTGCTCGAGCCGATGCTGGGCTGAAGCCCAGCGCTACAAAACCAGGGGCTAGCCGGGCGCCATTTTGTCTTCCGGAAATGGCGCGGTTACCGTTGCTTGCTTGGGCTTGACGGCCTATGATAGTTTGCCCTGGAACGCTGGCGTAGCCCGCCGAGAGCCTAAACTTTGCCTGTGGAAGTCCTGAAAATTTCAGCGGACGCGCCCGAGCGTAGCACTGTCGAGTACGCCGCGAGCTTTATTCACCGAGGGCAAGTTGTGGGTGTGCCTACCGATACCTTTTACGGTCTTTCCGCTGATCCATTTAATCTTGCTGCGATTGGGCGGGTTTACGAAATCAAGGGGCGGCCGGAATCGAAGGCGCTGCCGATTTTGGTGAATTCGATCGAGCAGGCGGTGTCGCTGGTGCGCGATGTGCCTGACAACTTTCTGGTGCTCGCTTCGAAATTCTGGCCTGGCGCACTCACGATTGTTCTCGAAGCTACGCACCGCATTCCGCTGAAAGTTACCGGCAATACCGGCCGCGTGGCTTTGCGCTGGGCGCACTCGAAGGTGACCACCGAAATTATCGACGCGGTCGGCGGGCCGATTACTGGTACGAGCGCGAATCTTTCTGGATCGCCGGCATGCACCAACGCGCCGCAGTTGGTGGAGCAGTTAGGCGAACGGTTGCATTTGGTGCTGGATGCCGGGGACACGCGGGCGATCGTTGCTTCGACGATTGTGCGAGTGGAAGGCGATGAATGGATGATCATCCGCGAAGGCGCCATTTCCGAGCATCAAATCCGCACGGCACTTTCTTCGTAGTCGGTTTTGTTTTTGCACCGCCGGCGTCCCTGCCGGCGCTTTTCAATGGCGCTACCTAGAATAAAATTAAAGGCGAGAATCGCGGCATGACTTAAGTTGTGCCAATTCTCTTTTTCTGCGCTGAGCCCGGCCGCGCGTGATTCAAAAACGCCGCCAAGCTGGCGGCGCTATCGAGAGCGGAATTCCAGGCTATCAAGAAAGCTGTAATCGCCAGATGGAGCTAAATCGTCGATGCGCACTGCGTCGCGATGCACGCAAATATTATCGGGATACCACAAATTCAAATAAGGGACGTCGTCCGCGACGATGCGCTGCACGTCCGCCAAGATGGCGCGGCGCTTCTCGCGATCTGTCTCCACGTGCGAGCGATCCAATAGCGCATCGAGTTGCGCGTTGCGGTAATGTCCGCGATTCGCGCCGTCCGGCGGAATTTTCTTCGAGCTAAACACGTACTCAAAAAAATCTGGGTCGTTATTGCCACCCACCCAGCGCGCCGTGTAAATCTGAAAACTTCCGCGCGTGACATCGGAATAAAAAGTCGCATACTCCTGGGGACGCAATTCCAGGGCGATCCCTACCTTTTGCCATTGGGCCTGCAGCACTTCGCTATAAAGCCGCGTAGATTCGTCGGTAGAAGTTTTTAACGTCAAGCGGCAACGGATGCCGTCTTTGCCGCGCGGCAGGCCCGCCGCATCCAGAATTTTCTCGGCGTGGCCGGGATCGTAATCGTAGGTGGTTACGTCCGCGTCATACGCCCAGTGATTCGGCGGGAGAAGGCTGGCCGCCAATCGCGCCTGACCGCGCAGCAAATATTTAACGATCGACTCGCGATCGGTGGCATAAGCCAGCGCCTGGCGCACCTCGCGCTTCGAAAGAATTGGATCATCGAAATTGAACGCCAGATACGCCAACGATGTCCCCGGTCCCTGCGTCACCGCGATGCCCGGATACTTCGCGAGCGCGACGACCATGTCGGGGGTCAGTGATGAAGGGGAAGCCAAATCGGCGCTGCCTTTGCGCAATTCGAGGGCGCGCACGGTAGCGTCAGGTACCAGCCGGAAACGCACTCGCTCGACCCTGGGGATATCGCCAAAATAATTCGCATTCCGCTCCAGCACAATTTCCTGATCGGGCGTCAGGCTGACAAATCGGAACGGCCCCGTTCCAATCGGATGTTGCGCCACATCCGTGCCGGAGCCGCGCGGCACGATTCCCACGCCGGGCCGCGAAATATTCCAAAGAAATGACGCATAGGCTTCGCGCAAATGAAAAATGATGGTGTAGTCATCCGGGGCATCCACCGACGCCACCATGTGAAATGCGCCGCGCTTTCCGGTTTTGAGGCCGGGTTGGAGGATCGAATCGAAAGTGAATTTCACGTCGGCTGACGTGAGCGGCGCGCCGTTGTGGAAGTGCACGCCCCGCCGCAAGTGAAAAATGTAAGTCAGCGGATCGGGAGTCTCCCAAGTGGTGGCCAGATCGGGCGTGAAATTCATTTGCGCGTCGCGGCCGATGAGGCTGCTGAAAATTAGATCGTGCATGTGTTGCGAATAAGCGTCGGTGCCGATGCGCGGATCGAGATTCGTAGGCATCGTCTCGATTAAAAAAATGAGCGTGCCAGGTTTTTCGCGGCGCGCAGAGTGCGAACAGCCAAAAAGAACGAAGGCGGCCGTGAACGCCGCAATCGCCGCGGCCCGGCGTAGGAGCAGGGAGTTAGCGAGGGCGCGCATAGCAGATCTTGCCGAGCACTGCAGGCTTTTTCGCGCCGGTCGCCGACGGAAGGTTATTCGCGCGGCCACGAAACGCCTCGTAGGCAAGAATCGCGAAGGCGAAGGCTTCTTTGGCTTGGCTGGGAATCCCGAATTCATCTGACGTGCGGAGCGTAATCCCGGGAACCAGAGCTGCGAGTTGCGCCATGATCAGCGGATTGCGGGCGCCGCCGCCCGAGACGATTAGTTCCTGGATTTTTGTGCGCGGGAGGACGAAGCGCTTCAGCGCTTCGGCGATTGAGAGCGGGGTGAAGAGCGTCGCCGTGCGGATCATGTCGTTGGGGCGCGTGTGATGGCGTTGTCCCCAGGCGATGATCTTTTTCGTGAAGGCGTCGCCAAATTGTTCGCGGCCGGTGGTTTTTGGCGGCGGCTCGTAAATATAAAAATGAGCCAGCAGTTTTTGGAGAAGCTGCGGCTCGAGTCGGCCTTGAACGGCAAATTTCGCATCGCGATCGAACGAGGCGCGGCCGCGCGAAAAATGCCGTACGAGCGCGTCGACGATCATATTGCCGGGGCCGGTGTCGAACGCGGTGACTTGCTCAGGCCTCGCCGCGGCCGGAATCACGGTGATGTTGGCGATGCCGCCGATATTCAGCGCCACGCGGCCGATTTTTGGGTGGCGATAAATAATGTAGTCGACGAACGGGACGAGCGGGGCGCCCTGGCCGCCTGCGGCAATATCCGCGGGACGAAAATCGCCGACAGCGGTGATACCGGTGCGTGCGGCGATTACGGCAGGCTCGCCGATTTGAAATGTGCTCGAAACTTGCGCGGCGCCGAGAAAGTTCGATGGCCGCCCCTGGTGATAAATCGTCTGGCCGTGCGAGCCGATCAGTGAAACTTTTGCAGCGGAAACGCGGAATTTCTTTAGCGCGGCGAGGACGGCGCGTGCGTACAGTTCGCCGAGAAGAAAATCGAGCTGGCTGATTTCGGCGGAAGTTGTTGCGCTGACGTTTGCAACTCGGAGAATCGCATCGCGCACTCGCGCGGGATATTTGGTGGAGTAAATTCCTTCGAGTTGCGCCGAAAGTCCCGCGGCCCGATCGCCGCTCGAGCGCTCTTTGATGCGTACCAGACCGACATCAATTCCATCAGCCGATGTGCCCGACATCAGGCCGAGCACGAGTTCGCCTTTGGCCGATCGTCCTCGCGCCATCATGAAAGCTGCTTCTTGAGTTGGGCGAGAAGATTGAGGGCGTCGAGCGGCTTCAGCTGATCGAGATCGGCGTCTCGGATGGCATTTACGACAGTCTGATCGATGGGAGTGAATATGGGCGGCTGCGCGGGCGGCGCGGCGCCGGGCGTCAATTCTTCGCTCAATTTATGTTCGCTGCGTTCGTGCTCGCGCAAAATTTCGCGGGCGCGCTCGACGACCGCCGACGGCAGGCCGGCGAGACGCGCCACTTCGATGCCGTAACTCTTGTCGGCGGCGCCAGCTTCCACGCGCCGCAAGAAAATAATTTCGTTTCCGGCTTCGTGGACGGTGACATGCACATTGCGCACGCCAGGCACGAGCCGCTCAAGCTCGGTGAGTTCATGATAGTGCGTGGCAAAGAGCGTCCGCGGCCGCGCGCCGCTTTGCAGCGCTTCGACCACCGCCCAGGCGAGCGACAATCCATCGAAAGTCGCCGTGCCGCGGCCCACTTCGTCGAGCAGCACGAGGCTGGCCGGCGTTGCGGTATTCAGAATTACCGCCACTTCGCTCATCTCGACCAAAAATGTGGATCGGCCGCGGGCGAGATTATCTGACGCGCCGATGCGCGTGAAAATTCGGTCGACGATCGGCAATTTGGCTTGCGTGGCCGGGACGAACGAGCCGATCTGCGCCAGAATTACGATTAGCGCCGTCTGCCGCAGGTATGTAGATTTGCCGCCCATATTTGGTCCCGTGATCAGCAAGAGCGATTGCGTTTTATCGTCGAGAAATAAATCATTCGGCACGAAACGCTCGCCGCGCGCCGCGAGCAAACGCTCGATCACCGGATGCCGGCCGCCGGCGATCAATAAATCGCCGCGCTCGCCTGGTTGCTCTTCAGTGAAGATGGGCCGCGTGAAATTTCCTACTGCCGCAATGCGCGCGAAATTTATCAGCACGTCAAGCTGTGCGACGGCCGCAGCCGTGCGTCGCAGTCGCGGCGCTTCGTGCGCAATCTGCTCGCGCAATTCGGCGTAGAGGCGGCGCTCGATTTCGAGTATGCGCTCATCGGCGTCGAGAACCTTGCGCTCGTATTCTTTGAGTTCCGGTGAAGTAAACCGCTCCGCGCCTACCAAAGTTTGCTTTCGGTCGTAATCGGCTGGGGCGCGGTCCTTGTTGGCGTTCGAAATTTCAATGTAATAGCCGAAGACTTGATTGAAGCGGATTTTTAGAGAGGCGATGCCGGTGCGTTTGCGCTCGCGCTCTTCCATCGCCGCGATGGTTTGTTTGCTGGTGCGGCTGAGATTGCGCAATTCATCGAGCGCGGGATCGAATCCGGCGCGAATGATCCCGGGATCGGTCGCGAGCGCCGGTGGTTCATCGGAAATTGCGCGGGCGATGTCGTCGCGCACGTCGGCAAGCTCATCGAGTCCGTCATACAGCTCGGCGATTCGTGAGGCGGCGGCTCGCGCGTCCGCACCCAGGAATCCGCGCAGCACGGGAATTTGTTCGAGCGATTTGCGGAGCGCCAGTAGGTCGCGAGGGCCGGCGGTGCCCATGGTTACGCGACTGGTGAGGCGTTCGAGATCGAAGACCGCGCTCAGCGTGCTGAAAATCTCATCGCGCTCGACGGTGCGGCCGCGGAATTGCTCGACCGCGTCGAGGCGGGCTTCGATTTCAACGAGCGCGATCTCCGGACGCAGAATCCAGCTTCGTAGCAACCGCGCGCCCATGCCGGTCGCGGTTTCGTCGAGCGCGGAAACGAGCGTGGCCGAAGAATCGTCGCCGATTGGCTCGATCAATTCCAGATTGCGCACCGTGACCTGATCGAGCGCCAGCGCTTCTTGCTGCTCGTAATAGTGCAGCGTATCGAGATGCTCGAGACCTGCCACGGCCGTCGCGCTGCCATTGCTCGAGGCACGGTCGCCACTCGATCGCCCCGCCGCGCCATTATCTCCGCGCGCGCCGATCGCTGAAGTTTCGCGCAGATAATGAACGATCGCCCCGGCGGCGCTGACCGCCTGCAAATGGCGCGTGACGCCGAAACCTTCGAGAGTGGCGACGCGGAATTGTTCTTCGAGCAAACGCGTGGCGAACTCGTGATGGAAAATCCAATCGTCGAGGCGCGTCTCGACCGCGCCAAGCCCATTTAGTTCCGGCGCGCCGGCAGCAGGGAAGAGCGAAACGGGCCGCGGCAACAGCACTTCACGAGCGCGCAGAATTCCCAACTCATCGCGCAGGCGCGTTTCCGCGCCGGCGCCAGAAAATTCAGTGGCGCGAAAATCGCCGGTCGAAAGATCGACGTAGGCCAGGCCTACGGTGGATCCGGTGGCGTCGCGCGATACAGCCGCCAGAAAATTATTTTCTTTTGGATCGAGAATTCCCGATTCGGTTGCCGTGCCCGGTGTGACCACGCGCACCACCTCGCGGCGCACTAATTTCTTTCCGGGTCCGGCCTCCTCCATTTGATCGCAGACGGCCACGCGATGTCCGGCACGAATCAATCGCGCGATGTAGCTTTCCGCTGCGTGATAAGGAACGCCGCACATCGGCACCGGCTGGCCCTTCTCTCGATTCCGCGCCGTCAAAGTGATTTGCAGTAGGCGCGAGGCTACCTGCGCGTCGTCGTAGAAAAGCTCGTAAAAATCGCCCAGGCGGAAAAGCAGCAGCGCTTGAGGATGCTGCTTCTTGATGGCGTGATATTGCCGCAACAGCGGCGACGCGGGTTCAGTCATGAATGCAGACCTTGCACAGGAATTTCGATTATGTCGGCCCCTCGCCGCTTTAGCAACTGTCTCCGTTCGACGGGCCTTCGTTGACTTGACTGCGCACGCGACCTAAGATTTGCTCGCGATGCCCGAACCGCAATCGATGATTGGCCGCACGATCTCGCACTATCGCATTATCGAGAGGCTTGGCGGTGGCGGCATGGGCGTGGTCTACAAGGCGCAGGATACGCGTCTGGATCGCGCTGTGGCGCTGAAATTCCTTCCGGAAGCGTTATCGCACGACGCGCAGGCGCTGGAGCGTTTTAAGCGCGAAGCCAAGGCGGCTTCGGCGCTGAATCATCCGAACATTTGCACGATTTACGATATCGGCGAAGAAAACGGCAAAGCCTATATCGTCATGGAGTATCTCGATGGCGTAACCCTCAAACATCAAATCGATGAGCGCCCAATCGAAATCGAGATTCTGCTCAATCTGGCCATCCAGATCGCCGACGGACTAGACGCCGCGCACGGCGAAGGAATCGTCCATCGCGATATTAAGCCTGCAAACATTTTCGTTACCAAGCGCGGGCATGCAAAACTTCTTGATTTCGGCCTTGCTAAAGTCAGCCCAGCGAAAAATGCCCCTGCGAACGCAGAGACCGTGGCAACACGAGCGGTAGAAGCAGACCATCTCACTAGCCCGGGCAGCACACTCGGCACGGTCGCCTACATGTCGCCGGAGCAAGTGCGCGCGAAGGAGCTGGATGCGCGCACGGATCTCTTCTCCTTCGGAGTCGTTCTCTACGAAATGGCCACCGGGCAATTGCCATTTCGCGGCGAAAGTTCCGGCGTCACTTTCAATGCCATCCTCGAGCGCGCGCCGGTTGCGGCGATTCGTCTGAATCCCGATCTGCCTCCGAAATTGGAAGAGGTCATCAACAAGGCTTTGGAGAAGGACCGCAACTTGCGCTATCAGCATGCCGCCGACATGCGCGCTGACTTGCAGCGGTTGAAACGCGACACGGACTCCGGCCGTTCGGGCGTGACGTCCGGTGAACTTTTGCCCGATCCGTCGCAAGCCCTCAATTCCGCGTCGAGCGCGGCCGCCAAGCCGGCTCAAACAACGAGCGGGTCCTCAAGTTCGGACGTGCACGTCGCCGCCGGTCTTTTGGCGCGGCACAAAAAAGCATTTCTGGCAGCCGTCGTAGCAGGCATTCTGATTTTGGCGGGTCTCGGATACGGCGCTTACCGGATGCTCTCGCCCAGCGCAGGTTCGAGGATCGATACGCTGGCGGTGCTGCCTTTCACGAATGTGACCGGCGATCCGAACACCGATTACCTGAGCGATGGCATCACCGAGAGCCTCATCGGCAACTTGTCCAAACTCCCCAATCTAACCGTGCGTCCGCGCAGTTCCGTGATGCGCTACAAAACCAAAGACCCCGACCCGCAAAAAGCAGCCAGCGACCTGCAAGTCGCCGCGGTGGTGACGGGGCGAGTCACGCAACACGGCGATTCTTTAACAATCAGCGCCGAACTGACCGACACCGGCAAAAATCGCAGCCTGTGGAGCGAACAATACGACGCGAAACTCTCGGACGCACTGAGAGTCCAGCGCGAAATCTCGGACGAAATCGCCGCGCGCCTACGCGAAAAATTGACCGGCGAGCAAAAAACGCAGCTGACCAAAGGCGGCACCAACGATCCGGAAGCCTACAGCCTCTATCTCAAAGGCCGCTACTATTGGGACAAGCGCACGCCCGAAGGCCTGGCAAAATCAAAGGAATATTTCCAACAGGCGATCGAAAAAGATCCGAACTATGCGCAAGCCTACGTGGGCCTCGCGGAATATTATTCAGTTCTTCCCGTATACACGTCCGCGCGGAATTCGGAAACCAACCCGCTAGCGAAGGCCGCGGCGTCGCGCGCGCTGGCCCTTGATGATTCGCTCCCTGAAGCGCATGCGACGCTGGGCGCCGCTTACGACGAAGACTGGGACTGGGCCGCCGCTGAACGGGAATATCAACGGGCGCTCGAACTGGATCCTAAAAGCGCTCGCACCCACGTGCTTTACTCGATCCATCTTGAGAATTTGGGGAAACTGGACGAGATGGCGGTGCACTTGCGGCGGGCCATCGAGCTTGATCCGTTGAATTTGAATGGCCTCGATAATTTAGCGGAGTCGTATCTATACACCAGGCAATACCCCGAAGCCATAGCAGAGGCCAACAAAGTCATAGAAATCGATCCGAACTACGCCAACGCCCACATGCATCTCTCGCAAGCCTATCTGTACACGGGAAAGTACGATCTGTGGCTCGAGGAATGGGAGAAGGGCGCGACTCTGAACAACACGCCGGAAGATCTCGCGATGGTGAAGGCCATGAAAGTGGAATATGCCAGGTCCGGGCTTCACGGCGCGCTGTTGCGCAGCGCGGAATATCAGGAAGAGGAAACCAAACGGCAGTACGTGGACCCCGCGCTGATTGCCATGACCTATGCAATGCTGGGAGACAAAGATAAGGCGTTTGCGCAACTCGACAAAGCCGCGGCGCAAAAGAGCGTTTTTCTCACGTACGTGAAAGTGCTGCCGGACCTTGACTCTCTGCGCTCCGATCCGCGCTACGCTGCGCTGCTCAAGCGCATGGGCCTTCCCCAATAGCGATTCGCTCGCGCTTCACAGAGCTTCGACATAACGAAACGGCCGAATTGCGGCACTCTTCCAGAAATACGCGAGGATGATCACGCTGGCTATCGCGGCGTAAGCGCACCAGAGCGAGGTGAAGGCGTAACGCTTGAAGAGCATCACAATCAGCAGAATCGCCAGATTGGCGGCGCCGAACCAGACCATCATGCGAATCTTCGAAAGGAACAGCGGGCCGCAGGTCACGATGACGTAGAGCACGGCGACTAGAGTGTTGTTGGTGGCTTGATTGATGTAGACGATGCTGTTCTTTTCGACGTACACCTGGGTGGGAAAGGCGGTCAGCGCCCACAGAATATAAAGCGCGGTGGCGCCGCCTAGAATTACGAAGGGCATCATGGTGCGGCGGGCTTTCCTCGTCGGCTCGAAGACCATCACGCTCAGAGGTAAGAGAAATGGCAGCAGGCCTTGCGCATATAACATGAATGCCGCACCCATGTCGTGTGCCACCTGTTTTGAGAGGATGCCGTCCAATCCCAGCCAAACGAAACCTTCGATAAACTGGTGCACAGCGAAAAGAATCGGCAAAGACGCAAACATCAATTCGCGCCTGTGCTTCACCTTGCTCAATGTCACCACGCCCACCGCACCCAATGCCGTGCTGCCCACGAAATTCGCTGCCGCTGAAAAGCACACAGTCACGCACCTCCGTCTCGACGTTTACATACACCCGCAACCGCCGAACGTACAACACTTCTTACGATCCGAGATCTGCACGGTGCGGCGTCTGTGCGATGAGATTTTCATTCCGCTAGATAACTCTTTGATAGAATGTGGGCTTCGCGATTTGTCCGTTTCAGATCTGCTCGCCGCTTCGGGGAGGGCACCGTGAGGCTTTTTCAATCGTGTCTGCTGCTCGCAGTTTGGATGGCAGTCGCGCCTCGCGCGATCGCCCAAGACGCTCCAACTCCGCTACCGCGCGTGATTCAACATGCCGATCCAGTCTACCCACAGATTGCACGCACGGCGCATATTCTGGGCGACGTCCGCGTAAGGTTTTCGACCAACGGAGAATCGGTGATTCAGGCTGTGGCTGAATCCGGGCCACAGTTGCTCCGAAAATCTTCCGAGGATGACGTCCGATCCTGGAAATTCGCCGCTCACACTCCGGGTAGTTTTTATGTCACGTTCCGTTACAAGCTCTTATCCGGCGACACGGAGATAGCGTTCCTGGAATCGCCCGCGTTGGTGGAAGTCGCTGCGCCCGTGGCGCCGATCATTATTGATTACGCTTACATCGGGCTTGGCAAATGGAAAACGGATGTGAAGAGCGCCCACGGTAAATCTCATCTATTGCTGAATTTGGCTTACTCGGGTCCGGACGGCACTTGGTTAGCGGGCGATGCACGAGATGCGAAGGGAAAATGCGAAGAAATCGACGTCGGCGTCAGAGACGGAGAGATGCTGGGATTCACTATGGCGCTCGCCGATCCTAAAGGTAAAGAGGTGAAGACATTCTTCGTCGGAAAAATGACTGACGCCAAGATTATCGGCTCGCTGGTGGATGAAAACGGGAGAACGGCGAATTGGAGCGCCTCGAAGACTTCGGAAATGCAGGGCGGCGAAGAGCCGTGCGAATAAAACTGTCGTGTCCAGCATCGGCACGACATCGCATCGTCTAGACCGCGGCTTCCCTCCAAACAATCTTCTGGCCTACCGCGCCCTCGCGGCTATAATTCCGCGCGACCGCAATAACAAGGACATCCGAAGGAAACGTCATGGCCAACGAGCCGCACCCATCCCGCGTAGCCGTCCTGCAATTACATGTAAGCAAATTCTGGTCCGACGACCTCGGCCTGACGCTCATCACCATTGCCATATGCGCCCTCGTATTCGTGATCACTCCGCTGCGCGAAGCGGGCCTTCCCGGACGAATTTTCTTCGACGTGATGATGGCCGTGCTGATGATTTCCGGGTCGCTGACCGTAAGCCACAGCCGCCTCACCACGGGACTGGTGATCGGCTCCGCCCTGGCGGGCGCGGTGATCTTAGGCGCCGGGCGATTGCACCCCACGCCGTTCCTGCATCAATTCGGCAGCATTTTCGCGACTTTTAATCTGCTCCTATATGTTTACATCGTCGTTCTGGTCATGTTTCGCGGTGGCCCGGTCACCTGGAGCCGCATTCAGGGCGGGGCCTGCATTTATTTGCTTCTCGGCATGGCCTGGGCCTCCGCGTATCAATATGTCGAACAGCGTTTCCCCGGCTCCTTCCAATTTGTTTCCGCTCCACTGGATATCGACCAACTTACTTCGAAGCTTACCTACTATAGTTTCGGGACGCTCACCACGGTGGGAACTGACATCAACGCGATTCAACCGTTCGCGCGAGCGCTGACGACCGCAGAGGCGGTGGTGGGGCAGCTTTTTCCCGCGACTTTTATCGGCGCGCTGGTGGCGATGGCTATGCAGTCACGCGCCAAGTCTTAGAGCTTTCTCCGCGTAGGGCCCGCGCTTTATGCCGGGCCGGGCAACCAGAAATTTCAAGGCGCGATTTCGGCCCAGCGCAAATTCATTTCAGCGAGATGGTGTGGCACGCCCGAGTTCGGGGTTGTGGCTCAATCGTGCGCGAAAAGGCCCCGCATAAAGCGCGGGCCCTAGGAAGAGTCCGCGGATACAACGCCGAGGCGTAACCCGGGAGCGTGGCCAACCCGACGCCCTGCGCGCATCAATGGCTATCGCAGACCTGCGACATGCGGTCTTGATCGACCGCGTAGCGCGTGCCGCGCGCCAGGATTCTTTGCTGCAGATCTTCTTTTTCCTGGATGCGCGCTTTGTATTTCCTATCGATCTCCTCGAAGCGCTGCTGTTCGCCGGGTCTCATTTGACTGGTAGGCCGTTCCCAGTTCGGAGCTGCCGTCGACAGCTCTTCGACTTCCTCTTTGCGGATCTCGTTCGCCGCCACCAGTGCGTCAGTGTAGGCTTTCATTTGTGCCTTCATCATTTCCTGAAACTTCTCGTGTAGCCCGCTCACCTCGCGAGTCTGCGCCACGAGCTGAGGATCATTGGCCCTCTTGCCGGCCGATCCCTTGCCGGCGGTGGCTACGCAAATATTCTTGTCGATGGCGAAAATCCGAGCGGTAAGTTCCTCATATTCGGAGCCCATATCCAGGCGCAATGCCGTGCAACTTTGCTCCGCTGACGGAACTTTCAGCTGCCGCAATTTCTCGCAGTAAGCCTGTTTGTCGCCTGACAGAGGTGCGCCGGCCCCTTGGTCCCCCGAAGCCGGCACTTCGTCGTTCGTAACGACCTTGACAGCCTTAGGCGCGGCGGATTTCGCGGCACGAGTATCGCGCGCCACGTCGCCGAGCGGCCGGTCATCCTGCGCGGATGCGATGCCGCAAAGAGTGAGCGACAAGATGCAGATGAGGATCGAGATTCGGCGCACCGCTGCACTCCCTTCGGACCGATGGATTAAACGTTAGCACGGCGGCGCGTGGTCACGGGAAATTGGCTCGAGGGAATGTGCCGTGATCGCGCACTTTCCGAACGTAGGGCCCGCGCTTTATGCCGGGCCGGGCAACCAGTAATTTCACGGCGCGATTTGAGCCTGGCGCGAATTTTCACCATTGAGACGGTATGGCATTCGCGAATTAGGGTTGTGCCCCAATCGTGCACGAAGAGGCCCGGCATAAAGCGCGGGCCCTACGAAACAATCTCTCCGACATGTCGGATTTCCGCCGGTGTGCGTTCGCGTTTATACTGGCTCGCCGAAAATGGCTCCTAAGAATCAAGAAGTTGAAATCAAGCTGCAGATTGACGACATCGCTGGGCTTCGCGGGAAGCTTCGCAAATTGCGGGCGCAAGGGGCGCCGCGGGTTTTTGAGCGCAACGAACTTTACGATACGCCCCAGTCCGACCTGCGCGCTTCCGGCAGGCTGCTGAGGATCCGCATCGAAACGCCGGCACCCGGCGCGGCGAACCGCCCGCCGCGTCGAACTGGCGCCGAGTCGCGCGGCGTTTTGACTTACAAGGCGCCGATTGAGGGCATCGATCAGGCAGCGCCGCGGCGCTACAAGCAGCGCCAAGAATTAGAAATTTATTTCCACCCAGCCGAGCGGCTCGAACCCATCCTTCGCGCTCTGGGCCTACGCCCCGGATTCCGCTACGAAAAACTGCGCACCGAATTCACCCTGCCAAAATTAAAAGGCCTTCATCTGGACCTCGACGAAACGCCCATCGGCAACTATCTCGAGCTCGAAGGCCCGCCGCACGCCATCGACCGCGCCGCCAAACTCCTCGGCTTTACCGCGCAGAATTACATCACGGCTACGTATTGGGATTTGTACATGGCGCATTGCCGCGGGCACCGGCTCGATCCCGGCGATCTGGTGTTCCCGATGCGAAAAAAATCGCGATAAGTAGCAGTCTTTACTTGACAAAGCGCGCAGCACCGCTTAACAAGGTCGCTGAGGACACACGCACGAAATGGAGTGTTCTTCCAATCTGGATTTAGCAGGTCCTCGACAGCCCGCGCCGGAACGAGTGGCGCGGGTGCTAGGTCGGGCGCCCCTGGTTTTGCTGGTGTTTGCGCGCAGCAAGAACGGGATGAGCGCGGAGGCGAGAGCCGTCCGGGCGTAACGAGAAGCTACTATTCTTGCTACCCGCGGCGGGATTGCCCCGGCCGCGGGTATTTTTTTGCGCGGGGGACGCGGAATCGAAGTAGCTGATTCAAAAGCATTTCAGATTTGGCGAAACGAATGCTGAAGCGTTCGTAGCGGTGGGCTTCAGCCCAGCATCTTTCTGGCGGCCGGTCGCAATGTAGGAGAAAACACATGCTGCACGCAACCGAAGTTCTCGGCGCCGAAGCCTACGACGTAAGCGGCAATTTCGTCGGCCGTGTGAAAGAACTATTCATCGAGCCCGCCGACCAACCCAACCGCGTAGCCCGAGTGCTGCTCGCTCGCGGACAATTCCGCCCGCTGGTCGCACGATACGATCAAATCGGCGCAGTGACCCCGGGGAAAGTAACGCTCACCACCGACGAATCCGCGCTCGAACTCTTCTCACCAAACGAGGGCTGGCTAGCCGTCCGCAAAGACTTGCTCGATCAGCAAATCATCGACACGAGCGGCCGAAAAGTGGTGCGCGTGAACGATATCGACTTTAACGACCAGCGCACCAACGGCAACGTGGAAATGCGCGTGACGCAAGTCGACGTCGGCGTGGCAGGCGCCGTCCGCCGCCTGCTGCAAGGCATCGTCCCGCCCGCGGCGATTCGCCGCATTCAAGAAAAGCTTCCGCCGCGCAAGATACTCTGGGAATTCGTGAATTTGATCGAGCCAGATCCGCTGCGGCGCGTCAAGCTGCGCATGTCTAGCCAAAAGCTGGCTTCCATGCACCCAGCCGATTTGGCTGACATCATGGAAGAGCTTTCGCCGGCCGAGCGGCAATCGATCGTCGATTCACTCGACGAAGAAACCGCCGCTGACGCCATCGCCGAGCTCGACAAGCGCTTGCAAACGCAGGTGGTCGAAAAGCTCGATCCGGAAAAAGCGGCGGACATCATCGAAGAAATGCACCCCGACGAAGCTGCCGATCTGCTGGGACGGCTTTCGCCGGAAGCCTCCAGCGACATCATCGACGAAATGCCCACCCGCGAAGCCGCCGAAGTAAAAGAGCTGCTAAGTTTCGACACAGACACCGCAGGCGGCATGATGAATACCGAGTTGGTGGTGGTGGCCGAAGACGCCACGCGCGGCGAAGTAGTCGACTATATCCGCTTCCACGAAGTGCCGCTCGATCAGCTCGATAACGTGGTGCTGGTCAATAAAGATCTGTCGCTCACTGGCACGGTGCGCTTGGCGCGTCTGCTGTTGGCCGATTCCGAGCAGCCCGTGTCTGAACTGACCGCGGAATCGCTGGTGTTCGTGCACCCGGACGCCAAAGACCGCGAAGTATTCGAGCTGTTCGATAAATACAATCTGCGCAGCCTGACGGTCGTCGATCAGCACAAGCGGCCGGTGGGAATGATCACTGTCGACGACGTCGTCAGCCACATGCACGCGATGCTATGACCTACGTAGAACTAGCCACGACTTTGGGGCGCGCGAAGGAGCGCTGGGTGAAGTTTGCCCGCCGCACCCGCGCGCTGCAACGCCGCCTCGCGGTGATTCTGGCGGTCGTCGGTCCCGGCATCATCACCTCAAACGTAGACAACGACGCCGGCGGCATCACCACCTACACCCTCGCCGGCGCACAATTCGGCTACAAGCTACTCTGGGTGCTGATTCCGCTCACGATCGCGCTCTACGTCAGCGAAGAAATGTGCGCCCGCATGGGCGTGATCACCGGCAAAGGCCTGTCCGACCTAATCCGCGAAGAATTTGGCTTCCGCTCCACGTTTTTCGTAATGGCCGCCGCTCTACTCGTAGATCTCGGCAACACGGTAGCGGAATTCGCCGGCGTAGCAGCCTCGATGGAAATTTTCGGCGTATCAAAATACATTTCGGTCCCAATAGCCGCGCTAATCGTCTGGTTCCTGGTCGTGCGCGGCTCCTACAGCTCCGTCGAAAAAATCTTCCTGATCGCCTGCGTCTTTTATCTGTCGTACGTCCTGTCGGCAGTCCTGGCCAAACCCGACTGGCTACTAGCCGCAAAAGAAACAGTCGTTCCGAACTTCAGCCTGCAAAAAGACTATTTGCTGATGTTCATCGGCTTGGTGGGAACCACAATCGCCCCGTGGCAATTTTTCTATCTGCAAGCAGGCTTCGTAGAAAAGCGCGTGGGCGCGAAGCAGTACAAACACGCCCGTCTCGATGTGCTCGTAGGCAGCATCACCTGCATGGCCATCGTATTCTTCGTAATCGTCTGCACCGCCGCCACGCTCCACGCCAAAGGCATGACCAACGTAACCTCCGCCGCCGAAGCCGCCAAAGCCCTAGTCCCGCTAGCCGGACGCTGGGCCGCCTACCTCTTCGCATTCGGCCTACTCAACGCCTCACTCTTCGCCGCCTCAATCTTGCCGCTCTCCACAGCGCACGTGATTTGCGAAGGCCTAGGCTTCGAAGCCGGGATCGATCGCAAACTCCCCGAAGCCCCGGTCTTCTACGGTCTCTATGCTGGCCTGATCGTTGCCGGCGCGGCAATAATCCTGATCCCTCACGCGCCCCTGTTCAAAATCCTGCTGCTCTCGCAAGTCGCGAACGGCGTCTGGCTCCCGATCGTCCTGATCTTCATACTGCTGCTGGTGAATCGCAAAGATCTCATGGGCGAGTACGTGAACTCTCTAAGCTTCAACATTGTCGCTTGGTTCATCAGCATTGCCATGATCGTGATCACGTTCCTATCAATCTTTGCTCCTAGCGGGTAGCAAAGCGCGCGGCGGTGCCGCGGAACCCCGTAGGGCCCGCGCTTTATGCCGGGCCTCTTCGTGCTAGATTTCGCCAGCACTCACACTCGCGCAGCAACCCACCTTACAAACGAAAATCTGTCGCGTGCCCGAATCGCGCTTTGAAGTTACAGGTTGCCCGGCCCGGCATCAAGCGCGGGCCCTACGTTCGGAGGGCGCTGCGCGCAAGCAACCAGCTGAAGTTTCAGCGCGAATCGAGTTGAATGTTCGGTCCCGTGGGGAATTGTCCCATTAGCGAACGCTTGAGCAGCCAAGCCCGCGCCCCCAATCCATTAAGCCACGCAGCAACAGCATCTTAGCGATTGCCAGAAACGGGCGGTCACATGCATTCTAAGCCCTGTCAGCGAATTGGGAGGGGCGCCCATGACCTCGATCTTGCAAGACCTGCGCTATAGCCTGCGGATGATCGTGAAGGCTCCAGGGTATGCGGCGATCACTATCTTGACCCTGGCGCTCGGGATCGGCGCGAATACCACCATCTTCAGTTGGATCAATTCCTCTCTGTTGAATCCTGTACCCGGAGTCTCTAACGCGAGCGAGGTCTTGTCCCTTACGCAGGGCAAGCCCGGAGATTCGCCACTAGGCTTTTCGTACCCAGACTTCGAAGCCATGCGCGACGGACAACAGAGCTTTACAGGACTCACCGCGTGCATATTTACGCCCATGAGCCTCACCGGCAAAGGCAAGCCGGAGCGCATTTGGGGCATGGTCGCATCCGCGAATTATTTCGATGTGCTGGGCGTACGGCCGATGCTCGGCCGCGGTTTTCTTCCCGAGGAGGATCAGAAGCCGGGAGGCGCGCCGGTGGCGGTGATCAGCGATCGTCTGTGGCAGACGCATTTCGGCGCGAACCGCAACATTCTGGGCCAGACGATCGAGCTCAACGAGCATCCCTACACGATCGTGGGAGTTGCGCCTCCGCTGTTTCAGGGAAGCCAAACCGGACTGCGCATGGAAATCTGGGTGCCGATCATGATGGAGTCGCAATTCATGACCGTCAGCGACCTGCTTCATGACCATCACAATTTCTGGCTATTCGCCTTTGGCCGGCTGAAACCAGGCGTCGCGCTGCAGCAAGCGCAGGAGGAAATGACGCTGCACTTGAAGCGCGAGGCCAAGAATTATCCCGAGGAGCACAAAGGCCACGACAGCGTGACGGCCTACCCGCTCTGGCGCAATCCCTTCAGCATGAATTATTTTCTCGCGACGCTGCTGCCGATGCTGATGGCTATCGCCGGGCTGGTCTTATTGCTGGCCTGCGCCAACGTTGCGAACCTGATGTTGGTGCGATCAGTAGGGCGGCGTCGCGAAATCGCCATTCGCATGTCGCTGGGCGCGAGCCGATGGCGGCTGGTTCGGCAGTTGCTGATCGAAAGCTTGATGCTAGCGCTGGCCGGAGGGGCGGTGGCGCTGTTGATCACTTCTTGGACCGCCGGGACGCTTATGAAGTTCGTGCCGAGCGGCGATTTTCCGATCTCGTTGAACATTCAGGCGGACCGCACCGTCTTGCTCGTGACGCTTATTATTTCGCTGCTCACCGGCGTAATCTTCGGAATTTTGCCCGCGTTGCGCTCCTCGAGCGTGGCTCCGATTGCGGTGCTCAAGGAGGAAAGCGGCACCGTTTCCGGCGGGCTGCGAAAAGCGCGCCTGGCGAGCGGGCTAGTGGTGGCGCAGATTTCGCTCTCGCTGGTGTTACTGGTCTGCGCAGGATTGTTCATCCGCAGCTTTCTGAGCGCGCAGCGAATTGATTTGGGCTTCAACGAGCACAACGTGGCCATCGCTTCCTACGATTTATTCACCGCGGGGTATTCCAAAGAGAACGGCGCGGAATTCCACCGGCAGCTCGAGGCGAAGCTCGAGGCATTGCCCGGCATCCAGTCGGTGGCCTTGTCGAGCCGCGAGCCGGGCCTTTCTCCAGGCTCGACGAGCGTGAAACCGGAAGGCTACGTTTCGCAGACCAACGAAACGATGGAAACGCCGATGGCCATCGTCACGCCGAATTATTTCCGAACCATGCAAATGCCGCTAGTCCAGGGCCGCGAGTTCACGCGCCTCGACAATCTGAAGGGTGAGCGCGTGGTGATCGTAAACGAAGCATTCGCGAATCGCTACTGGCCGCATCAGAATGCTCTGGGAAAGCGGCTCAGTTCGGACCTAACTCACGAATGGTTCACTGTCGTAGGTGTGGCTCGCGACGGCAAGATGACCAGCCTGAGTGAAAAGCCCGAGCCTTTCATCTTCCTGCCGCTCGATCAGGTCTATCAGTCGACGATGATCATCAACGCGCGAGTGAATGGCGACCCGTTAGCTTTTCGCAAGACGCTCGAGAGCGCCATCCATGAACTAAATCCCAATCTGGTCGTCTTCGATGTGACGTCGCTCGAATCGAGCGAGCAAATCGCCAGCTTCCCGCAGCGCATTGCAGGAGCCTTCGTCGGCGCATTCGGCCTCTTGGCGCTGGTTCTCGCCGCGATCGGAATCTACGGCGTCACCGCCTACACTACGCGCCAACGCACCCATGAAATCGGCATTCGCATGGCGCTAGGCGCGAGCAAAGACGACGTTCTCCGGCTGGTGATTGGACACGGCCTGCGCTTAACATTTGTGGGAGTCGCGCTGGGCTTGGCCACTTCGTTTGCACTGACGCGTTACCTCCGCAGCCTGTTGCTCGGAGTGACCAGCACGGACGCGCTCACATTTTCGAGCGTTGCATTCCTGCTTTGCGCCGTGGCGATGCTTGCCTCACTCATCCCCGCCCGCCGCGCCATGCGCGTTGACCCCATGGTCGCGCTGCGTCACGAATGAAATGAAAAGATTCGCGATTCGGCGCCGCAAAAAAACGTGACGCACGCGCGTCTGGCAATCTGTCGCGCTTGTTTGCGTTCACAATTTATTGATGGGACACTTCGGACGACGGCCGATCGGGGCGGTGGCGTGAAGCGTAAGTATTGGTGGATAATTTTTGGCGTGATACAGGTGGCGGGGATAATGGGCACGGTGGAAGCTATGTTCATGCAATTCCCAACGTGGTTGATTGGGTCGATGGTAGTACTGCTGCCAGGAAGTCTGGTCTGTCTCTCAATGTTCGCACCCGGCCACCAAGGTGGCAATTGGTCTCCCTGGAATTACTGCGCATACGCCGTCGGGATAAATGTTTTTCTCTTTGTCGCGGCGTCACTACGCCTCGCAAGGCGCCGAAAACCAAACTGACTCGATTGCTCGGGATACCTTGATTAGAGCCCAGTTTCGTGGTTTTCGCTCGCGCTGAGCTACCGCGGTAAATTCGCCCCCGTTGCGCGCACCAACCGCCTATGCTAGTTTCACTCGACACTTCCGCCGGGCAAAAAGAGTGAAAGCCACCGAGCTTCTAAAATCTGCAAATAAAGAAGAGACCGCGCTGCTCGAAAAGCTGGAGCCTACGCGCTTTCCCCAGCATTTGGCCATCATCATGGACGGCAACGGCCGCTGGGCTCAACGCCGCCATCTACCTCGGATTGCCGGGCACCGCGCGGGAGTGAAAGCGGCTCGAGAGATAATCGAAACGTCCGCGCGTCTAAAGCTCTCGATGCTGACGCTCTACGCCTTCTCGCTCGAAAATTGGCGACGCCCGCAAGCCGAAATCGATTTTCTGATGCGCCTGCTTCGCGAATACCTGAAAAAAGAACTGCCCACCATCCACAAAAACAATATCCGCCTGCTAGTGATCGGCCGCTCCGAGCAATTGCCGGAAGCCGTCCGCCGCGATATCGAAGAAGCCATGCGCTTCACCGCCCAAAACACCGGCATGAAATTAGTAGTAGCCCTAAATTACGGCGGCCGCGCCGAATTGGTTGACGCCTTCAACGCCATCCTCGATCGCGTCCGCCGCGACGGCCTCTCCGGCTTCCAAGCCGACGAGCAAACCATCTCGCAACATCTCTACACCGCCGGCCTGCCGGATCCCGACCTGCTGATTCGCACGAGCGGTGAAATGCGCGTCAGCAATTTTCTGCTGTGGCAAATCGCTTACGCCGAAATCTACGTGACCGAAACTCTCTGGCCCGATTTCAGCCGCGCCCGCCTCTTCGAAGCGTTACTCGATTATCAAAAGCGCGAGCGCCGCTACGGCGGCCTAGGCTCCTCCGGCGGCAATTCCTCAGGCTCAGGCCAAAGAGCCGCAGCCAGGCACGCCTAACCCAAAATGCTCCGCCGCATATTAACCGCCGCAGTCCTAATTCCAGTGGTAGTCGCGCTGATTTGGTGGGGTCCGCCACTAGCCGTAGCCGCCGCAGGAACAATCGTAGTGCTACTGGCGATGCACGAATTCTTCTCGCTCGGCGATCGCATGGGCCTTCGAGCCTATCGCCGCTGGACCATGCTCTGCACGGTAGGCCTCTTCTACGCGCAATGGATGAAAGGCCTAGAAATACACCGCGCGGTAGGCTCCGACGGCGAGCTAATCGGCCACGCCGCGAACGCGTTCTCCTCCGTCGAATTCGTGATCATTATTTTCGTCTTCGGCGCCGCCATGATCGGCATCTTCAGCCGCCAAGCCGTAGCCGACATCCTTCCAGCCATCGCGATGAGCTCCGCCGCAATCGCCTTCATCGCCTTCCCATTCAGCTATCTCCTCCGCATCCTCGAAAATCCAGAAACCGGCCGCCAATTCGTCTTGTTCACGCTAGTCCTAGTCTGGGCCGGCGACATGCTAGCCTATTTCATAGGCCGCGCCTTCGGCCACGCGCGCATGGCCCCAGCCCTAAGCCCGAAAAAAACCTGGGAAGGCGCCGCGGCAAACCTAGCAGCATCGCTAGCAGTAGCCACGCTATTCGCAAAATGGGTCCACGCCGACGGCCTGACGGTGCTAATAATCGCCGCGCTAGCCAACATCGCAGGCCAACTCGGAGACCTGCTAGAATCAGCTTATAAGCGCGGCGCAGGAATGAAAGATTCCAGCGCCCTGCTACCAGGCCACGGCGGAATGTTAGATCGCATAGACAGCCTAATCCTAGCCGCCCCAGTAGTTTGGTACGGCATAGTCTGGCTAAACAGCAGCTTTCATTTCTAGTCGAGAACGAGGCAACTCTTTCGTAGCGCTGGCGTCCCCGCCGGCTCTTACGACCACAGAAGTAAGCAACAATCGCAAACAAGGACGGAGCTAGCTGCTGAACAAAGCTCGTGAATCGTCTTTGCTGCTCCGCCCGTAATTTGAGCTCATGGCGGATTTCGTAAACGTGGGAGCCGGCGGGACGCCAGCGCTACGAAGGCTGTAACCGTAATCGCGATCGAAAAATGACCCGAAAACTTGCCATCCTCGGCTCAACCGGCTCCATCGGCCGCCAAACTTTCAGCGTAGTCGAATCGCTCCCCAACGATTTCGAAGTAGTCTCGATGTCCGCAGGCACAAATGTGGAGCTCGCCGCCACCCAAGCCGCGAAACACCGCCCGAAACTAATCTCAGTCGCCACGCCGGAAGGTGCGAAAGAACTCACCGATCGCCTACGCGCCAAAAAATTTTCCCCGCTCCCAGAAATCCTCCACGGCCCCGAAGGCATCGAGCAGGTAGCCACCCACCCGGAAGCCGAAATCGTAGTCTCCGCCGCAGTCGGAGTAGTCGGCCTCCCGGCAACCTATAAAGCCGCACAAGCCGGCAAAACCCTAGCCCTAGCGAACAAAGAAGTCCTAGTAGCCGCAGGCGAGCTAGTAATGGCGGCAGCAAAAAAGCACAACGTCGCCGTCCTCCCAGTAGACAGCGAACACAACGCCATCCACCAATGCCTACGCGCCGGCGAGAGCAGGGAAGTAAAGCGCCTAATCCTAACCGCCTCAGGCGGCCCCTTCCGCAAAACCCCCGTCGCCCAGCTCAAGAAAATGACGCCCAAGCAAGCCCTAAAGCATCCAAACTGGAAAATGGGCCAGCGCATAACCATCGACTCCGCCACCATGATGAACAAGGGCTTCGAAGTCATCGAAGCCCGCTGGCTTTTCGGCATCGGCCTGGAGCAAATCCAAGTAATCATCCATCCGCAATCGACTATTCATTCAATGGTCGAATACATAGACGGTTCAATCCTGGCACAACTAGGCCCAACAGACATGCGCATGCCCATTCAATATGCGCTAACCTATCCCCTACGAGTAGCATCCAAAGAATGCACACTCGATTGGTCTAAATTGAAGAAGTTGGAATTCGAGCCGGTCTCGGAACAAAAATTCCCGTGCGTGCGGCTAGCCAAAGAAGCGGCAAAAAGCGGCGGGCCAGCCCCATGCGCATTAAATGCCGCCGATGAAGAAGCAGTAGCCGCGTTTCTAGCCGGCAAACTGAAATTCACAGGCATCGCAGCCGTAATAGAAGTAGTGCTCGAAAAAATGCCAAGCCGCGCGCTCAACAGCATCGCTGACGTCCTCGATGCCGATTGCGAAGCCCGCCGCCTGGCACGCCAAGAAATCGCTAGAAGGAAAAACTAACGCTCATGAACAGCTTGCTCACGTCCATCGTCGCCGTAGCAATCGTCCTCGGCGTAGTAGTTCTCGTCCATGAATGGGGCCACTTCATGGCCGCAAAATTATTCGGCGTCCGCGTAGTCGTCTTCTCCATCGGCTACGGCACGCGCCTCTTCGGCTGGAAAAAAGGCGACACCGACTATCGCGTAAGCGTACTCCCGCTAGGCGGCTATGTCCGTCTAGCCGGCGATAACCCGGTCGAAGAGCGCACCGGCGCCCCCGATGAATTCCTCTCCCGCCCGCGCTGGCAACGCGTCCTGATCTATTGCGCCGGCCCCTTCATGAATTTAGTTCTAGCATTCGCAGTAGCCACGGGAATTTATCTCTTCCTCGGCATGCCCGTGCCTGTTTATATGAGCGAGCCAGCAAAGGTCGCCTACATCGGGGCGCACACCCCAGCAGAGGAAGCCGGCCTGAAAGTCGGCGATCGCATCACCAAGATCGACGCGATCGATAATCCCACCTGGGAACAGGTCTACACCGCGCTAGGCAAAGTCACCCCGGGCGCGCCAATTCCGCTGCAAGTCGACCGCGCCGGCCAACAACTTTCACTCACCACGAAAATGGGCGACACCGGAAACGCCGATGTAGCCGTCGGCGATCCGTTGATGGCGCCGGTAATCAGCGAAGTAGCCAGCGGCATGCCCGCCGACCGCGCCGGCCTGCGCGCCAATGACAAAATCGTAGCCGCCGAAGGCCAGCCGATTACCACGTGGACGCAGCTCGTCGACGTAATCAAAGGCTCGAATGGCAATCTTCTTCACCTCACCGCCGAACGCGAAGGCAAAGATCTGCAATTCGAAATGAAGCCAATTCTGGGACCGAATGAGTTAGGCCAGACGGTTTACGTGATCGGCGCCGCCCGCATCGATCCCACAAATTATCGCCGCCTCGGAGCGATTCAAGCCTTCCACGAAGGCGGATTAGCCACCGGAAATATGGTCACCATGGTACTCGGGGTGGTGAAAGAATTAATCACCGGTAAAGTTTCCGTGCGCCAATTGCAAAGCGTGGTAGGAATCGCCCGCGAATCCGGCCAAGCCGCAAAACGCGGCACGGTAGATTTCATTAGCTGGCTGGCAGTAATCAGCGTAAATCTCGGCGTCCTGAATCTTCTACCGATCCCGATCCTCGATGGCGGCCATATCCTGCTGCTCACCATCGAAGGCGCCATGCGCCGCGATATCAGCCTCGCCATCAAAGAAAGAATCGTCCAGGTAGGCGTCGTCTTCCTCTTGGTCATCTTCGCCATCGTTATGTACAATGACGTAGCGCGCGTCCTGCCGCACCACTGATCGCCCAACCATCGTGGCGCGGTGACATCAAATCGGCCGCGCCGTCAGACTTTATGAGCACATCCGCCCATCGCGTATCCACAGGCGAACGCATCAACGCGAACGAACCGCCCGGCCATCTCACGCGCCAATTAACCGACCGCCGCATTCGTCTCACTCGCCAGCGCCGCGTACTAGTCCAAGTAATGGAAACCGCCCGGCGTCACCTGGATGCCGGCGAAATCCTAGAGCGCGCCCAAAAAATCGATCCGAATATCACCCGCGTGACGGTCTATCGCACCATCGACCTACTAAAACGCCTAGGCCTAATCGACGAGCTAGATCTCCTGCATCTACGAGGCGACCGCCACTTCTACGAAAGCCACGGCCCAAGAGACCACATCCACGTAGCCTGCCTAAGATGCGGAAAAGTAAGAGAGGTAGAAAGCGAACTCTACGAAACCCTAAAACGTCAAATCGCCAAAGACACCGGCATAGAAATCACAGTAAGCCGCACCGAAATCGGCGGCGTCTGCTCCGACTGCCGCAAATAGCATTCCCGAATTTTTTCGTTGGTGTCGTAGGGGCGGGCCTTCAGCCCCGCCCGCCTTTCGGCCCCTGCAGCCCGCCATCCCGCCGTCACGCCCTCTATCCCCATGACGCCGCTGGATCCACCAACCGAAAAAATCTCCTTCGTGCGCCTAACCACGCACAGCCTGCCTCCGCCCCGCACTCCCGCCAATAATCGTCACCCGATCCGCCAATCGAAAAAATCGCCGCCCTCGGGCGATATCCAAAAATATCTGCCCCCGCAAAGCCTCAGGTCCCGAGAATTTCATTTCATCCCGCAACCGCGCCCAAAACCGCACCTCCATAGCCCCACCAGTCATCGACTCATCGAAATCAAAAAGATGACTCTCCACCGTCAAAGCCTTACCGTCAAAAGTAGGCCGCATCCCAACATTGGTCACCGCCCGAAACGTCCGAACATCCACCCTCACATCGGTAGCATAAACCCCCATCTTCGGCATCAATTCCTGCGCAGTCCGAAGATTGAGCGTAGGCACAACGACCCTCCGCCCCAACCCAGTCCCACTCTGAATTTCCCCAGCCAGCGAGTAAGGCCGCCCCAAAAACCGCAGCGCATCCATCACCCGCCCCTCAGCAACAGCGCGCCGTATCGCCGAACTCGACACCACCTCGCCGCGGCACACCACCGGATCAATGCATTCCACCGCAAATCCAAACTCGCTTCCGAATTCCCGCAGCATCGAAACGTCCCCGGCCCCGCGATGCCCGAACCTGAAATTCTCACCGACAAGAATCGCCTTAGTACGCAACGTGTGAACGACGATGTCCTCGACGAATTCGCGCGCGCTCAAAGAAGCCAGCGCCGCATCAAACCGCAGAACAAGCGCCGCTTCGACAGGCCTGCGCCCAATTTCCTCAAGCCGCTGCTCGAGAGTCAGAAGCAGCGCCGGCGCATCGTTCGGCCGCAACACACGTAGCGGGTGCGGGTCAAACGTAACCACCGTCGAGCGCAAATTTGCGCGGCTCGAGCGCTCCACGAGTCGATCAATAATTTCCGAGTGTCCCAAATGCACGCCGTCGAAATTGCCGATGGTAATCGCCGACCCGCGCGCATCAGCGCCAAATCGCTCCCTCCATTCCGCCGCAGATCGAAACACCGCCAGCGTCATGGAATTTTCGACTCCAGCACCAATCCATCATAAGAAAGCCGCACATTCTCCGGCAGCCGCGAATTAGCCTCCTCATGCCCCAAATCATGGCAAATATGCGTAAACCAAGCCTTCCGCGGCCGCAATTCCTCCACCAATTTCAAAGATTGCTCCACATTCGAATGCATCGGATGAGGCACATAACGCAGTGCATCCAAAATCAAATGATCCAATCCCGTCATCAATTCTTTAGACGAATCCGGAACAGAACTAAAATCCGTCAAGTAAGCCGCATCCCCGATCCGAAATCCCAACACCGGATTTTTCCCGTGTAAAGCCGGAATCGGAAGTATCCGCGCCCCAAAAAGTTCAAAAGGCCCGTCAATCTCATGCAACTCCACGCCAGGCAAAGTACTCTCCGTAGCCACATCCTCAAAAATATAAGCAAACACCCGCTTCAAAACCGCCAATGTCCCCGCCGACCCATAAACCGGCACAGCCCCGCCCTGCTTCAAATTGAAAGGCCGGATATCATCCAGCCCCATAATGTGATCCGCATGAGCATGAGTAAAAAGCACAGCATCAAGCCGGGAAATCCCAGCCCGCAATGCCTGCGCGCGAAAATCAGGCGTGGTGTCGATCACCACATTGCGCCCAGAAAACTGGATCAAAAGGGAAGGACGAGTCCGCGAGTCGTGCGGATCCGAAGAGTGGCAAACCGCACAGGGGCAAGCAAGCGTAGGCACCCCCATAGAAGTTCCCGAACCAAGAACGATCAATCGAAGTGGCAGCAGAGAAAAACCCCGAAGGAAAACAATCCACCAATTTGAAAAATGAATCCAAGAACGCGGCGCAACCCGTAGGGCCCGCGCTTTACGCCGGGCCTATTTTTTCCCCAAACCGAAACGCGACCTACTTCCCCTTACCCCGCGCCTTCTCCGCCATAGCCGCCGCAGCCGCCTTAGAAAGCTCCATAAACGAAAGCTTCAAACTCCCAATCACCTCAAGCAACAAAGCATCATCCTCAGCCGCCAAATTCCCGCGCGTCTTCTCCCGCAACACATCCAACATATCAATCATCTCCCGCGCGCCCTCAATATCCAAAAAAGGCTGCCCGGTCCGCGGGTCGTTCATCCCCCCAAGCATAGCCGCGGCATTCCGCGCCAAAAAATCCACCAGCATCTGAAAACTACGCGAAGCCGCAGGCAAATCAGCATCCGCGGCAACCGCCGGCGCAGCCACATCCCCCGAAGCATCGCTCACAAGCACCGGTCCAGCCGCAGCTCCAGCAGCCTTCCGTTCCGCATCCGATTTAGCAGCCGCCTCTTTAGCCGCAGCCTCCCGGGTAGCAGCAATCTTAGCCGCCACCTCAGACTCCCGCCGGTTCTCGTCGACAACTTCCTGCCGCAAAACGCCTTCAGCCGTAAAAGGCCGCCGGTCAATCACCTTAAATGATTCGTCGCGTTTCTCGTCATGCTTATGGTCAGCCAAGTGAACTCTCCCGAATTCCACTGCAGCAAAGTGAAGCAGTAATCAAAAAGTGTAGCACCCGGCCAACCGAGGGGACAAGCGAAGCGGAGTTCCGTACCGCAGCTACAGAGGATCTATCTACGCCGCATCCTCATCGCAATCCTTCCACCAGATAAATGTCAGACAAAAATCGCCCATACCCGTACAAGAAATTCTTCCCATCCTGCGAAACCAAAACCGGCGCAATATGATCCACCCCCGCCGGATCCGAAGGCAAAATCTGCTTCCAAGGCGTCTTCTTCCCGCTAGCCAATTCCACGCGATAAACCTCCGTCGGCACTTCGCGATAGCTGTAGGCGTAAACCGATCCGCCATCTTCCGTGAATGCGGCGACCCGGTAGCCCTCCGGAATTCCCGCAATCAATTTCGGCTCGCTACCGTCGGTTGGGTAAAGATAACCCCGGTCATCGGGGCCAATCCCCGCCACAAAGCGCCCGTCCGGAGAAATCGCAAATGAGCCCCAGAACACGCCCTCCGGCGAAACAGGCCGAGGCTTCCCACCAGAGATATCCTGAACGTAAAATCTCACCCCATGCTTAGGCTCATTTCCGGTAAAAACAAAATGTTTCCCATCGCGCATGAAATAACCGGCCAGGTGCGAAATCCCATCCGCCGGTAATTCCCTCGGCGTGCCGGCCCCGGTAGGAAGCAAATTGATCGGCTGCAAATCGCCGACGCGTGCTGAAGCGGCCGTCTTGGCGTCCGGCGAAAGTCCGAAAGCCAAGCCATCGCCAAGCCGGACGGCCGGCGATCCATCCGTCTTGCGCAGATAAACTGCATAGGTCGCGCCGCCTCCTTCGCCCGTCTCGGTGAAGAGCGCCTCGGTGCCATCCAAACTGAAATCCGCGAGCGTCGAGAAATCAAACCACGAGAGATCGCGCTCGCGGCCCTTCTCCGGCACGTAAACCATTCCTTCGCGCGGCGTATCGCGCCCCAACAACATCCGTCCATCCTTATAAATGTCGTGAATCGTCAATTCGCCCGGCACGCGCGCCACCAAGCGGTCGTGGCCCGAAAGATCCGTGGCATAGAGCGAGCGCGCGAATCCAACTTCCGTAGCCGTGAAGTAAATATCGTTTCCAGCGGGAGCCCATGCCAGTCCCAGCGTGCTCTCCCAATGTTTCCCGAGCGGCGTGCGCTTTCCGCTCATGTCCATTACGGTGATCACTCCGCCGTCGTCGCCCGGCGTGGGATGATCGATGAACGCGATTTGATCGCCTTTGGGCGAAACGCGCATGTGGCTGACCCAGCCATCTGCCTCATACAGTACCTTGCCGATCGGATACTCGATGTGATTGCGCCCGCCCACATTGCGAACCACCGCTAAATTCGTCCCGTCACTCGACCAGTCCGCCCCCAAAACATTTTCGAGCATCTCGCGCGGCGCCCCTCCGGTCAGCGGTACGCGCGCCAGCGTACCGCTGTCGGTGAACGCATCCGCGGGATGGCTATGCAACATCACCGCCAGCTCGCCCGCGGACGAAATCGACAGCACTTCCGAATCCGGTATTCCCAAAGGCTGCGACTGCGGGCTCTCTTTCCGCGTGGTAAAAATCTCCGGAGGATTTCCTTCCCAAGCCGCGCTGTAAATCATCGTCTGGCCGTCAGGCCCAAAACGCGCGGCCCGAATCGTCCCGCGCCTGAAGGTAAGCTGCTGATATTCAGCCGGCGGTGAGGCAGTCGAGCGTTTCCCATCCATCACGCCTACGACGAATGCCACCGCCGCCACAACGCCACCCACGATCACTCCGATCGCCAGCCATCTCGGGAACTTGTTCCCCGTCGACGCGGCGGCGTCGGGAGTCGATTTCCATTGTGTATTCGCCTGTGAAGATTCCCGCGCAGCAGCGCCTGAACCGGTGGCCGCCACACTTTGCGAAGATCCAGAATCGCCCGCAGCCTTCGTTCGCGTGCTAGCCGCGTGCCCCGATCCGCTCTCGCGCTTCAATCGCTTCAAACTAGCTTCGAGTTCCGCTGCGGTCTGATAACGCAGCGATGCATCCTTTTCCATCGCCGTATCAATAATTTCCTCAAGTTTCGGTGGCAATTCCGGTTTGAGAGCTAGCGGCGATTCCGGCTCAGCATGCAAAATCGAATCAAACACCACTCCCGAAGTCTTCCCAGAAAACGCCTGCCGCCCGGTAGCCATCTCGTAGAGCACCACACCAAAACTAAAAACGTCGGTGCGCGCATCAAGCTCTTCGCCGCGCACCTGCTCCGGCGACATATACGCAATCGTCCCGACCGCCGCCCCGGGATTCGTCAACGCCTTCTCAATCGCGCCTTCCGTAGCATCCGCGTCCGCGCCAGCTCTGCGCGGTATATGGCTCAATTTCGCCAATCCAAAATCCAAAATTTTCGCCTGCCCACGCTTGGTAATAAAAACATTTGCCGGCTTAACGTCGCGGTGAATGATCCCCTGCGCATGCGCCGCATCGAGCCCATCCGCAATCTGAATCCCCAATTCCAGAATCTGCGTAAGCGGCAGCGCCCCAGTTTCGATGCGGTGTTTGAGGGTGAGCCCGTCGAGGAATTCCATGGCGATGAACGCGCGTCCATCGTCTTCGCCAACATCGTAGATCGTGCAAATATTCGGATGATTTAGCGCCGAAGCTGCCTGCGCCTCGCGCCGAAACCGCTCCAGCGCCTGCGCATCCCGCACCAATTCGTCAGGAAGGAATTTCAACGCCACAGCCCGGTGCAGCCGGGTATCCTCAGCTTTATAAACCACACCCATCCCGCCGCCGCCCAATTTCTCCAGGATGCGGTAATGCGACACACTCCGCCCAACAAGAGAAGCAGATTCACTCATAGGGCGGAATAGTAGGACGCCCCACAATTCAAGTCAACGCAAGCCGAACCCGGCGAAACCCGTACGGCCGGTGCTTTACGCCGGGCCTCTTCGTGCAAGATCACACCGAGCACCAATCAGCTGATTAATCCCGCACGCAGACGGTTCGGCCATTGTCCTCGCGCTCATGCTCTCCAGCCGGGCAAGCGGCATGCTGATCCTGCCGCTCCCGCTCTCGATCTTTATCGCGGTCCGCGTCTCGATTTCGATCGGCATCGCGTCCCGCCGCTCCAGGATCCCCAGCCGGCCCCTGCGGACCCGCCGGTCCCGGCACAGCCGCCGGCGCCGCCGCACAACCTGCCACTAGAAATACCAACAAAAACACACCAATCGCAAACGAAGGCTTCATCAAAATTCTCCTTTGTGAGGTCGTTTCAGGCAAACCGCCGCCAAAGCAAACGAGTGCACATGGAAGTAATGATACGCAGAGCGCATAGCAAGCCGCTGTTCCAATCAGCACAGTAGTCAGACAGGCAGGAACGACGCCCGAAGACGCAGTTCAATTCCAATCAGCACAAATGCGTTAGCGCCGCTGGCGAAAAGCGCGCTTGTTCGATGAGATTGATCGATAAGCCTGGTTTTTAGTCTTTTGACCTACTCTGAAATCTCAAATTTGAAATTTGAAATTTCCGTTTCCGTCGTCTTCTGCTTCTGATTTTGTCTTCGCGTGCTAACTTTGCGCCCTGTCAATCGGCAACCCCGCAGACTCCCATGCCGCGATCCCTCCAGCAATTTCCCCAACAGACGCAAATCCGCGCCCCTTCAATAAACTAGCCGCGATCGAAGATCGATACCCGCCAGCGCAGTAAACCAGCAGCTCACGATCCTTAGGTAGTTCCTTCGCGCGTTCCATCAAGTGATTCAGTGGCACACTCAAACTGCCGCCAATAAATTTCTGCTCGCGCTCGCGCGGCGTACGGACGTCAACAGCGAGCGGCGCTTCACCAGAAGCCATTACCTCCGCCACAAACTGCGGACTCAAGCGCTCGACAGATCCAATCAAATCAGGCCGCGCCTCCAAACTCTGCAACCCGCCGCTCAAAAATCCAGCCACATGATCAAATCCAATCCGCCCCAAACGCACCGCCGATTCGCTCTCCCGCCCAGGCGCCGCAATAATCACAATCGGATGCTCGTGATCCAAAACCGTCCCAGCCCAAGTCGCATACTGCCCGCCCAACCCAATATTGATGCTGCCAATCAAATGCGCCGCGCCAAATTCCTCCGCATCCCGCGTATCCAAAATCTGCGCCCCCTCCGCCTGCAGTTTCAAAATCGGGTCCAGCGAAAGCGGTGTCAACTCGCGCTCCAGCGCCACGTCCAGCGTCTGCCGCTCCTTACTATTCAAAACCGCGTCATAAACAAAATAAGGCGGCGCCTCCGGCTGATCCGCAGTCACGATGTCAATAAACGCCTGCTTGCCCATAGGCTGCAGCGCATAATTCACCCGCCGCTGATCGCCGATCGTAGAAACCGTCTCCTTGCTGATGGCCTTCCCGCAAAGCGACCCCGCCCCATGCGCCGGATAAACCAAACAAGCTTCCGGCAATTTCATCAATTTCGACTGCAAAGAATCGTAGAGCATCCCGCCAAGATCGACAGCCGACCAACCCAGCGCCGCCCGCAAATCCGGCCGCCCCACATCTCCAATAAATAAAGTATCGCCAGTCAAAACCGCCCAAGGCTCAGAAGCGCTCTTCTCCAAATCGAAAACAAGAATCGAAATCGATTCCGGCGTATGCCCAGGCGTTTCAAGCCCCGCCAATCGCACGCGCCCAAATTCAATCGCCCCACCATCGCCCAGCGGCACAAATCGATACTCAGCCTTAGCCCGCGCCCCCAAATAAATCGTAGCCCCCGCCCGATCCCGCAATTCCAAATGCCCAGCCACAAAATCCGCGTGCAAATGCGTCAAAATCACATGCTTGATCTGCAATGAATGCTCCGCCGCAAAAGTAAGATACCGCTCAATATCCCGCTGCGGATCAACCACGACAGCGATCCCAGTCGATTCATCCCCAATCAAATAAGAAGCATGCGCCAAACAATTCAAATAAAACTGCTGCAAAATCATGCGAAAACCTCCCTGACCCATTGCAAGCCGACCGCCCGAACCTGCTGTTTGGCTGCGGGATCTGCATTTGCCGTTTCTTCAATCTGAAATTCTCAAATCTGAAATTTGAAATTTCCGAAGCCCTTTGCGGCCCCAACTATGGTCCCTCCCGCCGACCTTCGCAACCCTCCTTTTCCCATCATTCTTGTCATTTGTCACGCCGTGCCGTAAATTGTCCGTTCAACAGGAGCCCAGCTACTAACCTTGTCCCGAGCCCATCCACGCCGCCCATCGAAAAAGAAATCACCGGCAAAAAATAATCCGCGCCGCAAACAATCAACGAAGCGCCCGCCGGCAGGAAAACTCTTCGAGGACCTCCTAGCCCTGCAAGCCCGCCTACGCGCCCCCAACGGCTGCCCCTGGGACCGCGAACAAACCCACACAACATTACGCACCTTCCTACTAGAAGAAACCCACGAAGTCCTGGACGCCATGGACTCCGGCGATCCCAAAAAATTCTCGAGCGAACTAGGCGACCTCCTCCTGCAAATCATCTTCCACGCCCTGATCGCCAGCGAATCCAACCAATTCGAAATCCGCGACGTGATCCAATCCATCCACGAAAAAATGGTTCGCCGCCACCCCCACGTCTTCGCCAAAGTAAAAGCCAAAACCTCCGCCCAAGTCCTAAAAAACTGGGAGCAACTAAAATCCGAAGAGCGCCGCAAAGAAAACGGGGCAGGGAAGCCCACGCCAAAAAAGGATTCCATCCTAAGCAGCGTCCCGAAAGCATTACCAGCCCTGATGGAAGCCCATCAAATCACCAGACGCGCCGCCAACATAGGCTTCGACTGGAATAAAATCGAAGAACTCCTCGAGAAGCTGACCGAGGAGACTGAGGAAATACGCGACGCTCTGAAATCGTCGGCCACGAATGCGCAATCGAGCGAAGCCGTAACCGAAGAAATCGGCGACCTACTATTCACCGCCGCCAATCTAGCCCGCTTCGCCGGCCTAGATCCCGAACTCACCCTAAAAAAAGCGAATCAAAAATTCACCACCCGCTTCCAATGGATGGAACAAGAAGCCCAACGCCGCGGCCACACGCTAGCCCAAACCCCGCGCGAAAAAATGGAAGATCTATGGAATCAGTCCAAAGCCCAGCGCAAACCGCAGCAGGCATAGAAGTCCGCCTCTGCCACACGCTCGCCGAATACGAAGACTGCCTGCGCCTCGAGCAAATCACCTGGGGCACCGGCATCCTAGTCCCCACGGCAATTTTCGTAGTAGCGCAAGAAACCGGCGGCCAAATCATCGGCGCCTTCAACAAAAACGAAATGGTAGGCTTCACTCTAGCCCTAGCCGCAATCCACGAAGGCCACCCGTCACTACATTCCCACATGACCGCGGTCCTAGAGCCCTATCGCGACAAAGGTGTAGGCCGCGCCCTGAAATTATTCCAACGCCAAGAAGCCCTCTCCCGCAAAATCCACCTGGTAGAATGGACCTACGATCCCCTAGAACTAAAAAACGCCCGCTTCAACCTAATCCGCCTAGGCGCAATCATCCGCCGCATGATCCCCAACTGCTACGGCATAACCGACAGCCCGCTCCACAAAGGCATGCCCACAGATCGCCTGGTAGCCGAATGGTGGCTAGATTCACCCAGGGTAAGTCGCATCGTAACCGGCGGATCGCCGGAAGTGGGCTCACGAACGGAATTCACCCGCGTCTCAATCCCAAACAACATCGCCGATCTACGCACAAAAGATCGCCCAGACGCCGAAAGAATTCAAACGCAAGTCCGCGAACAATTCGAATCCAATTTCGCAAAGAAGATGGTAGTAACCGCAATCGAGTCAAATCCAACAACAACGGATTACATCCTCCAACCACAATCTCAAATCGCGCAGGATATCTTTCCGTCACAGGAGCGAAGCGAGTGAGCCTTAGACTTTGTAGGGGCGGGCCTTTAGCCCCGCCCGCCGTTCGGCCCCGCATCAAGCCGTTGCCTTTGACGTTGAATTCTGTTTCACCACGGCGAAAATCCCACCAATCCCCATGCGCCTAAAGAAACTAACACTCCGCGAAATCCACTTACCGTTGATCGCCCCATTCCAAACCAGCTTTGGCACATCGAATCTACGTCGAATTCTCCTTCTAGAAGCAGAAACCGATTCGGCCACCGGCTGGGGCGAGTGTGTAGCCGGCGAAGACCCTTTCTACTCCTACGAAACGGTAGAAACCGCCGCGCACATCCTCCGCGACCACATCTGGCCGATTCTGAAAAAGCACGAAATCAATTCCGCCGCAGAAATCAGCGACGCCCTCGCCCCCATCCGCGGCCACAACATGGCCAAAGCCGGAATCGAATCGGCCCTCTGGGACGCTGAAGCCAAATCCCTAAACATCCCGCTCTGGAAATATCTAGGCGGCACCAGAGAAGAAATCCCCTGCGGCGTCTCGATCGGCATTCAACCAAACATCGAGACTCTGCTAGCCAAAGTAGAAAAGGAGCTATCAGCAGGCTATCAAAGAATAAAAATAAAAATCCAACCAGGCTGGGACATCAAACCAGTAGAAGCCCTAAGAGAGCGCTGGCCCAGAATCCGCCTAATGGTCGACGCCAATTCCGCCTACACCCTAAAAGACGCCGCCCACCTACAACAACTCGATCGCTTCTACCTAATCATGATCGAGCAACCGCTAAGCTGGGACGACATCCACGATCACGCCACGCTACAGAAACAACTGGACACGCCCATCTGCCTGGATGAAAGCATCCACTCGTTAGCCGACGCGCAAGTTGCCCTCAACATCAACGCCTGCCGCATCATCAATATCAAAATGGGCCGCGTAGGCGGCCACACTCAAGTAAAAAGAATCCACGATCTCTGCATGGAGAAGGGAATCCCAGTTTGGTGCGGCGGCATGCTCGAATCCGGCATAGGCCGCGCCCAAAATATCGCCCTATCAACGCTGCCAAATTTCGTCCTGCCAGGCGATGTCTCCGCCAGCAAGCGTTACTGGGCCGAAGACATAATCAGCCCAGAAGTAGAAGTAACCCCCCACGGAACAATAAAGGTCCTACAAGCCCCAGGCATAGGCTACGAGCCGCGAAGAGACCGCATAGAAGCCCTAACAAAAAAGAAAGAAGTCCTGCAGTGACGCGAGGTTTCTCTCCCGTAGGGCCCGCGCTTTATGCCGGGCCTCTTCGTGCAAAATCGACCCAAATACAATGATCGACGCGAACCGACCCCGCCCCGCAGTCCTATTCTCGCTAGTCACCCTAATGCTAGTCATTTGGACAATAAATTTCGTAGTAGGCAAAATCACCCTACGCCACATCCCAGTCCTCACCCTAGTAAGCTTCCGACTAGTCCTAGCCTCAATAGTAATGACGCTAATCTACGTAGCCACCCCGCGCAAAACCCCCTTCGATCGCCGTGACGGCCCGCTCTTCATAGTCCTAGGAATAATCGGCGTAATAATGAACCAAGGCGGCTTCACCTACGGCCTGAACTTCACCACCGCCGGCCACTCAGCAATCATCATAGCCATAGCCCCAGTAATCGTCCTGATCCTGGCCCGCGCAGTCGGCCTAGAAACCCTCTCGCGCCGCAAAGCCATAGGCATCTCTCTCTGCTTCATAGGCGCCCTAGTCCTAGCCGCCGAAAACGGCTTCACCGCAATTGGTTCGCAAACCCTAAAAGGCGACTTAATCACGCTACAAAGCGTCCTAGGCTATTCCATCTTCGTAATCATGGCCAAGCGGGTCGAACACAAATACGACACGGTCACGCTAAACTTTTTCAATTTCCTGGTAGCCGGCATCATCCTCCTGCCGCTAGCCATCCGCGAAGGCCTCCGTCTAGACTGGCAAAGCGTAGGCTGGACCGGCTGGCTAGGCCTGGCCTTCATGTCGATCTGCAGCTCAGTAATCTCCTACCTAATCTACTACTGGGCCCTACGCCACATGGAAGCCTCCCGCCTGGCCGCCACAACATACGTGGAGCCAGTCTTCGTCCCCATCCTAAGCGTCTTCCTCCTAGGCGAGCACGTAACAAAGAATTTGCTAATCGGCGGCGCCCTAGTCCTAGTCGGCGTCTACATAACCGAACGCAACCTAGGCGACCAAGCCGTCCCACCCGAGCCAATCTAATCTCAGGACCAAATTTAATCCGCGAATCGCCGCCAAGCCCCGTACCGCCGGCGTCCCTGCCGGCTCTTTTGACTTTTGTTGCGGTTCGCTAAGGCCCATCACGCGGGCTACATTCGCGGCGTCTACCTTCCTGCTTTACATATAACGCGCCGCGTTATACGATTAACCGGTGATCAAGTCGTTCCGGTCGGAACTTACGGAGCAGCTTTTCCGGCGCCAGCGCGTACTCCGGTTCAAAGCGTTCGAGCGCATCGCGCTAAGAAAGCTCCGGCAACTCGACGCTGCCACCGACCTCCGCGATCTGGCATCCCCGCCGGGCAATCGGCTCGAAGCCCTGCGCGGCGATCGGCAAGGACAGCACAGCGTTCGCATCAACGATCAGTGGCGAATCTGCTTCGTTTGGAGGAGCGGCGACGCCTTCGAAGTCGAAATTGCCGACTATCATTAGCGCGAAGGAGGCTCAGATGGCGAAAAAACTCCAACCGGTCCATCCCGGCGAAATTCTCAGCGAAGATTATCTGAAGCCGCTCAGCCTAAGCATGAATCGCCTCGCCCTCGATCTCCGCGTACCGGTAACGCGAATCGCCGAGCTCGTGCATGGCCGCCGTGCGGTCACCCCGGATACGGCCCTTCGCCTCGCCCGTTATTTCGACACCACCCCGGCGTTCTGGCTTAATCTGCAGTCAAAATTCGATCTCGACCTAGCCGAAGATGCCATCCTACCTATCGTCCGCAGGGAGGTTCGCCCGCGCGATAGCGCGCCGCACGCCTTGACGCGCTCCGCGTCGAATGCTAGCTTTCGGCGTTCCGTTCTCGCGAGAAAACGCGCCCGATGATGTCCGAATCCCCAACCAAGCGCATAGCCGTAATCCCGGGCGACGGCATCGGCCCGGAAGTAACAGCTGAAGCCGTAAAAATCTTAAACGCCGCAGTAAGAAAATCCGGCAAAAAACTAGCCCTAACCAATTTCGACTGGGGCGCCGATCGCTATCTCCGCGACGGCACCACGCTCCCCCCCGACGCCCCAGAAATGTTCCGCCGCAATTACGACGCAATCCTATTCGGCGCCCTAGGCGACCCGCGCGTCCCCAGCAATCAACACGCTGCCGACATCCTCCTAGGCCTGCGCTTCAAGCTAGATCTCTACGTAAACGCCCGCCCCTGCTATCTACAAGACGCCCGCCTAACCCCCCTAAAAAATCGCGAAGAAAAAGATATCCACTTCATAGTCTTCCGCGAAAACACCGAAGGCCTCTACGCCGGTGTAGGCGGCATCTTCAAAAAAAACACCGAAGACGAAGTAGCCATCCAGGAAGACGTAAACACCCACAAAGGCGTCGAGCGAATCCTGCGCCACGCCTTCGAATACGCCCGCCGCAACAACCTAACCCGCCTCTGCATGAGCGATAAATCCAACGCCATGACCTACGCCCACGACATCTGGCAGCGCCTTTTCAAAAAAATGCGCAGCGAATATCCAGAAATAAATTCCACCCATCAATTTATAGATAATCTGTTGCTACAAATCGTCCGCGACCCCACGCAATTCGAAGTAATCGTAACGTGCAATCTATTCGGCGATATAGCCAGCGACGTAGGCGCAGGGATCATCGGCGGCCTAGGCGTAGCCCCCTCAGGCAACATAAATCCAGGCCAAGTCTCCCTATTCGAACCAGTCCACGGCTCAGCCCCGCCAATAGCCGGCCAAAATATAGCCAACCCAATGGGCGCAATCCTAAGCGCCGCGATGATGCTAGATCACATCGACTGGCCAAAAGAAGCCAGAGCAATAGAGAACGCAGTGCACGAAGCAATCATAGAAGGAAAGACAACGCAAGATCTCGGCGGCAATTTAGGAACAAATCAAGTAGGCGACTACATAGCAGAAAAGCTCTCGTAGGGAAGGGTGCTTTAGACCCTCCCACTTTTCGGTCACCTCCGGCCCAGCCCGCAAACCCAAGCGTGACGCTAGACCCCACCATGCAATGGAAACCCCGAATTCCCGTATTTCTCGACATTGTCGAACCTGTAGGGATTTTCTTGCTCCCGCAATCCGGCTGGCCCCTCATCCCTCCACATAATAATAATTAGGCCGCCGCGGCCTCTTCGGCAAAGCCAACAAAATCCCCAACAAAAATCCGCCAATATGCGCCCACCAAGCCACACCCCCAGCAGCCGCAGCCCCGGACGCTCCCAACGAACTAACCCCACTAAAAAACTGCACCACAAACCAAAGCGCGATAAAAATCCAAGCCGGCAAACGCGCCGTAAACCAAATAATAAAAAGCGGCACCAAAGTAAGAATCCGCGAAGCCGGATAAAACAAGATAAAAGCGCCCAAAACCCCAGAGATAGCCCCAGAAGCCCCAATAGCAGGCACCCGACTCCCCCAACTAAACGCCGCCTGCGCCACTCCCGACCCAATCCCGCAAATCAAATAAAATCCCAAATACCAAACATGCCCAAGCCGGTCCTCCACATCCGGCCCAAAAATCCAAAGGAACCACATATTCCCGATAATGTGCAGCCAGCCACCATGCAGAAACATAGAAGTAAAGAAGGGAAGCAGAGCGTCAGCCAACGCCACATGCCCCCCGCCAAAAGCAATCTGCAAATTCCGCGGCACCACGCCATAGGTAAAAACGAACCGGTCCGCCGCCTGAGGCGACAAAGTAAGCTGATAAATGAAAACCAAAACATTAACCGCAATAATCCCAAAAGTGACAAAGGGCATAGAGGATCGCGGATTAAGATTCTTCAAAGGAATCATGAAACCATCACTTTAACTACCCTGTTCAAGTAAAACTCAAAGTATCACCGGCGTACCGGACACGATAAGTCGGAGTACTTTCGGAGCATAAAATTGCCGCTGCCGCCATCACCACAGCGACGACTCAGAATTGAGACCCCCAGCTCCAAATCATTGCCCTTTGTCGAACATAAGAGACACAGATAAGTCACGATGCGCGTCTATCTGCTCCTGAATTGTCTTGAGATTGGCTTCTTCAGCCGCCATAGCGTCGGGACCCGCAATAAATCGCAGTGGGAGCTTACCGGAATCCGAGAGGCTCACAATTGCAGCCGCGAGTTTGGCGGGATCGCCTCCTTGCTGACCGTTCATGCCGGACCAAGCCGCGATCGTTCGTTTGGTTCGCTCGGCATAGTCTTCGACAACCATATCCGGCCATATCGTCGATGCGCCTTCGACCAGAAGTTCGGTACGGAAGAACCCAGGCTCAACCGCCATAGTGCGAATGCCGAAGGGCGCCACATCGAAGCGGAGCGATTCCATCCAGCCTTCCAGCGCGAACTTGGAGGCAGCATAGGCAACAACGAATTCCTGACCGATGAGGCCCGCGAGCGAAGTTACCGTTATAATCTGGCCACTCCGCTGCGCTCGCATGATCGGAAGGATAGCGCGCGTCACGTTAAGAGGACCAAAGAAATTGGTCTCCATCTGAGCACGGAAATGATCTGGACGAATGTTTTCGAAATAACCCGCGTAGAAATTGCCTGCGTTGTTGACCAGGACATCGATACGCCCAAAGCGGCGAACGGCAGCTTCTGCAGCTTTGGCCGCAGCCTCGGCGTCGGTGATATCTAGCGCAACAGCTAATAGGTTTTCGTGAGCACCAACCGCCTTCGAGACCGCGTCCGGGTGACGGCCAGTCGCCACAACGAAGTGCCCGGCGGCCAACGCCTTCTGCGCAATCTCAATGCCGAGCCCCCGGCCTGCGCCGGTGACAAACCAAACTCTCTTATTACTCATTTTTGTCTCCTTGGTTGTTCAAACCGGCTAATCGCGAAGACACTACGGCGGAGCGAAAATCGATCCAACGGCGAAGCTGTGCCCTTCAAGATTTACCTTCAATTGCGCGCAACAAAAACAGCGATCACTCTAACCAACCCACAAAAAATTTCAAGCACCCGCGATCAACTCGCCGCCCGAAAATTTCCGCGTCACAAAATCTCCGCCAACCTGCGAGATAAATTTGCGCCCCGCGCGCACGTATGATAAAAATTTTCATTCCAGTTCACGCCAATCCTAAAACTGAAAGTACCGCGTGAACCACCCCCGCCAATAAAAAGGGAACTGCCGGTCGGCGGGCCGACAGCCGATGCCAGTCCACGAATCCGAGGCCATCATTCTTCAAAGCTATCCACTCGGCGAAGCCGACCGCATCGTAAGTTTTTTCAGCCGTGGCGCCGGACGTCTCCGCGGTGTAGCCAAAGGCGCCCGCCGCACCAAAAGCCGTTTCGGTTCCACCCTCGAGCGCCTCAGCCACATCCGCATCTGGTATTACGAACGAGAAACCCGCGACCTCGTCCGCATCAATCAAAGCGAGCTGATCGAATCCTTCATGGTCGCTCACGCCGATTACGACACCAGCGTAGCCTTCTCCCTCTTCAGTGAAATCTCGGAAATGGTTCTCCCCGAAAGAGAGCCGCTAGACGCTCCGTTCCGTCTGTTACTTCTAGTTTCAAAAGCCATCAAGCAATCCGTGAAGCCAGCCGTCCCGCTAGCCTATTTCTGCCTGTGGACTCTAAAGCTAGCCGGCTGGCTACCGTCGCTTGATCACTGCTGCCTCTGCGGCCGCAACATCGCCGCAGAACCAGGCTTCGTGGCCCCAGCGTTAGAAGGAGTAGCCTGCGCAAAATGCAAGCCGGCCAGCTCCCGCATGATGCCCAAAGAAACTCTCACTCTGGCCCAGCGCATGCTCTTCGAAAAGCTGGATCAATTGATGCAAGCCAATCTTCCGTCTCTAGCCGTACACGAACTGACCGCGCATCTATTGGATTGGATTGAGTGGCACGGCGAAAAGCATCTCAAATCGCGCGAACTCTGGGAGCCAACGAATTGACCGCAGCAAAATCACTAGCCAAGGCGCCGCGCAAAGCCGCGACCCCGGCAAAGCCGCAAGGCCTGACCTTCCAGGATTTAATCTTCAAGCTAGAAAAATTCTGGACCGACAAAGGCTGCATACTTCAACAACCATATGACGTTGAAGTAGGCGCCGGCACCATGCATCCAGAAACGTTCCTGCGCGTCCTCGGCCCCGAACCTTATAAAGTAGTTTACGTTCAACCAAGCCGACGCCCCGCCGACGGCCGCTACGGCGAAAATCCCAACCGTCTCTTCAAGCATCACCAACTTCAAGTAATACTCAAACCCACCCCAACAGACGTCCAAGATCTCTATCTGCAAAGTCTAGAAGCCGTAGGCATCAATCTAAAAGAACACGACGTCCGCTTCGAAGAAGACAACTGGGAATCCCCGACGCTCGGCGCCTGGGGCATCGGATGGCAAGTATTACTTGATGGCCAGGAAATCACCCAATTCACCTACTTCCAGCAAACCGGCGGCTTCGATCTTCAACCAGTCTCCGTAGAACTAACCTACGGCCTGGATCGCATCGCCTCCTACCTGCAAGGCGTAGACAATGTCTTCGACGTCCGCTGGTCAAAAAATCTAACCTACCGGCAAGTCCGCTTCGCCGATGAGCAACAATTCAGCGGCTACAATTTCGAATGGGCCGATCCCGTAGCCACGCGCAAAATGTTCGACCTCTCCGAGTCAGAAGTGCAGCGATTAGTGAAGGCCTATGCCGCCCTGAAGTCGCCCGACGAAAAACGCCGCTTCCCAATCCTGGCCGCCTACGACCTCTGCCTGAAGTGTTCGCACTTATTTAACGTCCTCGACGCACGCGGCGCCATCTCCACCACCGAGCGCGCCGCGCTAATCAATCGAGTCCGTCAGCTCACGTGCAAAGTAGCCGCAGGCTGGCTCGAACAACGTAGCCTCGAAGTAGCCGCAGAATCCGGAGCCGCCCAATGAAAGGCCGCGCCGAATTCCTGCTCGAGATCGGCTGCGAAGAAATCCCCGCAGGCATGATCGCCAAGGCCGCCGGCGACCTTAAACAAATACTTGAGACGCAACTCGCCACTCATCGCCTCGCTCAAAAGGGAAGCGTAGAAACTTTCGGCGCCCCGCGCCGCCTGATCGCCATCGCCCGGGAAATAATTCTCAAGCAAGACGACATCACCCAAGAAATTCTCGGCCCGCCAAAGTCGGTAGCCTACGACGCCGTCGGCCAGCCGACACGCGCCGCGCAAAGCTTCGCCGAAAAACAAGCCACACCTCTAGAAAAACTTTCAATCGTCGCAACGCCAAAAGGCGATTACCTGGCCGTCAAAAAAGTAATCGCCGGGCGCTTCGCAAAAGATCTCCTCGCCGAAATCGTTCCTCAAGCAATACGCGAGCTTTCCTTCCCGCGCTCCATGTACTGGACCAGCGCCAGCGACCTACGCTTCATCCGCCCCATCCGCTGGGCCGTAGCAATCCTCGATGGCAAGGTCGTGCCATTCACTCTAGCTGGCGTCGCTTCAAGCGATACATCAAGTGGTCACCGCTTCCTCGGCAAACCCAAAATCAAAGTAAAAGATTCTGCCGAACTGATCGATCGACTGCGACGCAATTTCGTCCTGGCCCAACCAAGCGAGCGCCACAAAAAAATCGAAACAGAAATTCAAGCAATACTTGCAAAGCGCAGTCTGCGCCTCCACGCCGACGCCGAACTCACCGAGCTAGTCACATACTTAAACGAATACCCGACCGCCATCCTCGGCGATTTCGATCCGAGCTACTTGAACCTCCCAGAAGAAATCCTCCTAACAGTAATGCGCGATCACCAAAAATATTTCGGCGTAACAGACAAGGACGGCGCCCTAGCCCCGCACTTCATTGCCATAATCAACCTAGACAAAGATCGCAAAGGCCTAGTCCGCGCAGGCCACGAAAAAGTCCTACGCGCCCGCTTCTCCGACGCCCGCTTTTTCTGGGAAATGGATCAAAAGAAAAAGCTAGGCGAGCATCTCCCGCGCCTGAAGCAGGTAACGTACGAAACCCGCCTCGGCAGCTACTACGACAAAGTAGAACGCATGCGCACCCTGGCCCGCTGGCTAGCCAACACCTGGAGCCAAGGCGGCGTCCTAGAATCCCACGCCGACGATGCCGATCGCGCCGCCGAACTAGCCAAATGCGATCTAGTAACAGATATGGTCCGCGAATTCACCGAACTCCAAGGTATCGTAGGCGGCCTCTACGCCAGAGCCCAAGGCGAACCAGAAGATGTAGCCACAGCAATCTACGATCACTATCGCCCAGTGGGCCTCGACGATCCCATCCCGCGCAATCTAGCAGGCTGCTCAGTAGCAATCGCCGATAAACTCGACGCCATAGTAGGCTGCTTTGCCGTAGGCGCAATCCCCTCAGGTTCAAGTGATCCTTTCGCATTGCGTCGCGCCGCCCTAGGCATAGTAAAAATCCTGCTAGAGCGAAAGCTTCCACTCTCAATCTCCTCAGCAATCTCAACAGCAGCGAACGCGTTACGTCAAACAGCGCCGCACATCGAAGTAAAGCCAGAAGCCGAAGCCCAAGTTCTGGAGTTCTTGCTGGAGCGCGCCCGCTACATCCTCCGCGAGCGTTACGGCTACGCCTACGACGAAGTAAACGCCGCCCTAGCCGCCGGCGGCGACGATATCGTAGACGCCATCGCCAGAGTCGCCGCCATCAAAGCCATCCGCAAAGCCAAAGACTTCGTCCCCCTAGCCGCAGCCTTCAAGCGCATCCGCAACATCCTGGAAAAATCGGCAGGCGGCGCAGCGAAATCCAACGAAAAAAGTTCGACAGTAAAACCTGAACTATTCCGCGAAGAAGCCGAAAGGGAATTATACGAGGCCGCCCAACGAATCGGCGAAAAAGCCCACACCTTAAAGCGCAACGCGAAATACAAAGAAGCCCTGGAAGTAATCGCGGGCCTCAGACCAGCGGTAGACAATTTCTTCAACAAAGTTCTAGTAATGGCTCAAGAAGAAGAAGTAAAGAAAAACCGCCTAGCGTTGCTGCAATCCCTGTTAAAGGAATTCTCCACAATCGCCGACTTCTCAGAAATAGTCCCCGAGGAACAGAATTGAAAGCGATGCATGAACGAGTCTGTCGGAGCGCCGACACCTTGAGCAATCCTTTACGTCCTTGCATTCGTAGGGGCGGGCCTTTAGCCCCGCCCGCCGTTCGGCCAGCCGTCGCCGTTGATTTAATTTTTTGCTTGAGTTTTCGGCCATCTGTTGCGGTTGACTTCAGATTTTGCTTGAGGTTTCCGTAGCTTTGTCAGGACAGGATCTAATTGGTTCCGGCCGCGTCGTCTACACGTACGGTGAAGAGTGAAAGTTCGCTTCACTGCGAAGATCGAGCCCCATCATGTAGCACAGCCACTCCTGGCTGTGTCGGGTTTATGAAAACGACTGCGTGCACCATGGAAAGATATAAAAACCCACAGCCAGGAGTGGCTGTGCTACAAAGAATTTATGCTTGAACTTTCGCACCCAGAACCAGCAGTCTTAACGTCGCGCAAACACCCCGGAGGCACCCAGTGAAATACGTCTATCACTTCGGCAACGGCCAAGCCGAAGGCCAAGGCGACATGAAAGATCTCCTAGGCGGCAAAGGCGCCGGCCTAGCGGAAATGACTCGCATAGGCCTGCCAGTCCCCGCCGGTTTCACCATTACCACCGAAGCCTGCGACCACTTCTACAAACACGACAAAAAATACCCAGAATCCCTAAAAGCCGAAGTAGCCGAGCATCTCTCCCGTCTCGAAAAAGAAACCGGCAAAAAACTAGGCGACCCCAAAGATCCACTCCTAGTAAGCGTACGCTCAGGCTCCGCCCGCAGCATGCCCGGCATGATGGAGACAATCTTAAACCTAGGCTTGAACTCCAAATCGGTAGAAGCCTTGGCAAAGAGAACGTCGAACGATCGCTTCGCCTACGACGCCTACCGCCGCTTCGTTCAAATGTATTCCACGGTGGTAATCGGCCTACCTAAAGAAGAACTAGAAGACCGCCTACGCAATCTAAAAAACTACCTAAAAGTGAAAGACGACACCCAGGTAAGCGCCGACGGCTGGCGTCAGCTAGTAAACGAATACAAAGCCCACTTCAAACAAAAAACCGGCCACGATTTTCCCGAAGATCCCCAAGAGCAGTTGTGGGGCGCCATAGGCGCAGTGTTCGGTTCCTGGATGGCCGAGAAAGCCCAAACTTACCGCCGCGTAGAAAAAATCACCGGCCTGCTAGGCACCGCCGTAAATGTAGTCCAAATGGTCTTCGGCAACCGCGGCGAAAATTCCGGCACCGGCGTCTGCTTCACCCGCGACCCCAGCACCGGCGAGAAAGTTTTCTTCGGCGAATTCCTAATCAACGCCCAAGGCGAAGACGTAGTAGCCGGCATCCGCACGCCCATGCCCCTAAGCGACATGGCGCAAAGAATGCCCGAGGTCTACCACCAACTCGAAGAAGTTCGAGTAAAACTAGAGAATCACTATCGCGATATGCAAGACATGGAATTCACAGTAGAAGACGGCAAGCTCTACATGCTGCAAACCCGCACCGGCAAACGCAGCCCAGGCGCCACCTTCGTAATGGCGGTAGATTTCGCGAATGAAGGACTAATCGATCGCAACGAAGCCATCAACAGAATTAAATCCGAAGACGTAGAGCGCCTCTTCTACCCAGTCCTGGATCCCTCAGTAAAAAAATCCGATCTCGATGCCCGCAAACTAGCCAACGGCATCAACGCCGTCCCGGGCGCAGCAGTAGGGAAGGCCGTCTTCACCGCCGAAGAAGCCGAAGACTGGGCCGCCCGAGGAGAAAAAGTAATCCTGGTCCGCCGCGAGACCAGCCCAGAAGACGTAGGCGGCATGTTTGTAGCCCAAGGAATCCTCACCGCCACCGGCGGAAAAACCAGCCACGCCGCAGTAGTAGCCAGAGGCTGGGGCAAATGTTGCGTAGTAGGCGCCGAATCGCTAGATATCGACGCCACCACAAAACGCATGCGCGCCAACGGCCGCGTAATCAATAAAGGCGACTGGCTAACCCTAGACGGCAACGAAGGCGCCGTCTACGCCGGCGAAACGCGCCTAGTCCGCCCCGATCCACCAAAAGCCTTCAACGCCCTGATGGAATGGGCCGACGAAATCCGCAAACTCCGCGTCCGCACGAACGCTGACACGCCGCACGATGCCCGCAAAGCCCGCAGCTTCGGCGCCGAGGGCATAGGCCTCTGTCGCACCGAACACATGTTCTTCAAAGATTTCGAACAACCGGAAAAAAGCGCCGACCGCCAATTAGCCATCCAAGAAATGATCCTAGCCGACACCAAAGAAGCCCGGCTAAAAGCTCTAGCAAAACTTTTACCTTTCCAACGCCGAGATTTCATCGGCATCTTCGAAGCCATGGAAAGCCTACCGGTCACTATCCGGCTGGTAGATCCCCCGCTTCATGAATTCCTTCCCCACGAACGCACCAAGCAAGAAGAGCTAGCCAAAAAAATTGGAGTAGAAGTTGAAGTAGTAATCCGTCGCGTAGAACAACTCCACGAAGCCAATCCCATGCTAGGCCACAGAGGCTGCCGCCTGGCCATCACATATCCAGAAATCCTCGAGATGCAAGTTCGAGCAATCATCGAAGCCGCCATCGATTGCAAGCGCCGCGGAGTTAAAGTTCTTCCTGAAATCATGATTCCGCTGGTCCTCGATAAAAAAGAACTTCAAATCCTCGACACCGCCACCAGAAAAGTAGCAGAAGAAATCATTGCTGCATCGAAAGTAAAACTTGAATATCTGGTAGGCACGATGATCGAGCTACCCAGAGCCGCGTTACTAGCCGACGAAATAGCCGAGGTAGCCGAATTCTTCAGCTTCGGCACAAACGATCTAACCCAAACCGTAATGGGCCTCTCCCGCGACGATGCCGGCCGCTTCCTACCCGATTACGTAGACGAGAAAAAAGCCGCCATCTTCCACGACGACCCTTTCCAAACCCTTGACCAAGCCGGCGTAGGCATGCTAATGGAATGGGCCATCTACAAAGGCCGCAGTACCAGACCAAAGTTAAAAATCGGCATCTGCGGCGAACACGGCGGCGACGCCGAAAGCGTAAAATTCTGCCACCGCGTCGGAATGGACTACGTAAGCGCGTCCCCCTTCCGAGTCCCAATAGCCAGACTAGCAGCAGCTCAAGCAGTCCTAGAAGCTAAAGCACCACCAAAGAAGTCGGCGCGCCCACGAAAACCCAAAGCCGCAAAAGCAAAAGGAGCATCTTCGTAGGGGCGGGCCTTCAGCCCCGCCCGGTTTTCGGCCCGTCGTTGCATTCGGGCCCGTTTTTCGCGATACACAAAAAAATGCCGCCCTCCACCAAAACATTAATCATCGGCATCTGCGGCGGCACAGGCTCCGGCAAAACCACCATCACCCGCCGAATAATCGAGGTCCTCTCCGAACAAAACGTAAGCGTCCTAGAACAAGATCACTACTACAAAGATCTCCCCAACCTCCCACTAGAAGAACGCGTAAAGCAAAACTTCGACCACCCCGACTCCATGGACACCCCACTACTAATCGAACACATCAAGCTGCTACGAGAAGGAAAGGGAATCGACAGGCCGACATACGACTTCACCGATTACCGCAGAGTCCCGAATGTAGTCAGGCTAGAACCAAGGCCCGCGACAATAGTAGAAGGCATCCTAATCTTCGACAGCAAACCCCTCCGCGAACTAATGGACATAAAAATCTTCGTAGACACCGACGCCGACCTAAGATTCATCCGCCGCCTAGTCCGCGACATAGAAGAACGCGGCCGCACTGTAGAATCCGTAATCCACCAATACCGCACCACCGTCCGCCCGATGCACCTGGAATTCGTAGAACCCAGCAAACGCCACGCCGACATAATCATCCCCGAAGGCGGCCAAAACGAAGTAGGCATCGACCTGGTAATCCAAAAAGTCCGCACGCTAATCCCGTAGCGCAGGTTTACCCCGAGTAATATCGAAGGGCTGCCAGCCGGCGTTTTTGACGTAAAGTTTTTCTTGAATATTTAATTCGATAAAAAGTGCCGGCCGCAAATGCACAAAAAAACCCGCACCCGTACCATTTCCGCAACTCCCGAACAGATACCCGCTCGCCATCGAACGCACGCCCCATATACTGGCAACAGAACGGAGAGGTTCCGCCATGGCGCCAATATCACTAAACACCCAACAAGAACCCCGCAAATCCTTTCCGCCCCACGAAGACCTACTACTAACATTCCAAAATTACGCCGCCTCGGCTTCCACCGCCAAAGCGCTAATGGAGCACATCACCCAAAATCTCCACGAAAAAATGACTCGTTACAACTGGGTAGGCTTCTACCTGGTAGATCCCACCGATTCCGGCATGCTCCTAGTAGGCCCCTACGTAGGCAGCTTCACCCCCAACGCCCGCATCCCCCTAAACACCGGCCTCTGCGGCGCCGCCGCCAGCACCGGAAGAACCGTAGTAGTCCACGACGTCTCCAAAGACCCCCGCTATCTCTGCGGCTCCCCAATGGTCAAATGCGAAATCGTAGTCCCCATCTTCGTAAAAAAGCAGCTGGCCGCCGCGCTAGACGTAGAAAGCTATTTCTCCGGCACCTTCACCAAAGCCGAAGAAATCTTCGTAGAAAACTGCGCCGCCCTAGTAGGAAAATACCTAGCCAGAACCTAGAAGCAACAAAATCGAAAAATCCTAAAGTAATCGTTGAACGCCGCGTCTCCCGTAGGGCCCGTGCTTTATGCCGGGCCTCTTCGGTGCGGCACACCGCACGACGATCCCCCCGCATCCCTCAACAAAAAATTCAAGCCCCTCAATAATATGCCTTGACAAGTATATGCCTGTGAACGTATATTAAAACCATGGAATCCGCCTTCGAAGTCATAGCCGAACCCAACCGCCGCGCCATCCTCAGCCTGCTAGCCTCTTCCCAGCAGTCCGTAGGCGAGATCGAGCGCCAACTGCGCATGACCCAGCCCACCGTCTCCAAGCACCTACGCGTCCTGCGCGAAGCCGGTTTCGTGGAGTCCACCGTGGACGCACAACGCCGCCTCTATCACCTGAAACCCGGCCCGCTCCAGGAGCTAGACACCTGGCTAGCCCAGTTCCGCCGGCTCTGGTCCAAGCACCTCGATGCCCTCGAACGCCACCTGGACCGCATCGAACAATCAACTCCAGAAAAGGGAACAGCAACGAAAACGAACTCACCGAGGACTCGCCGCAATCCAAACCGCAAAGCAGACAAAGGAGAATCGAAATGAAAATCAAAATAATGACCCTGTTCGTAGACGATCAAGAAAAGGCCCTGCGCTTCTATACCGAAGTCTTAGGCTTCACCAAAAAAACCGATTTCAGCCAAGGCCCCTATCGCTGGCTAACAGTAACCTCGCCCGAGGAGCCGGAAGGCACCGAGCTGCAACTCGCGCTGACCAACAACCCAGCAGCCAAAGCCTATCAGCAAGCCATGTTCGAACAACGCCAACCAGCAGCCATGTTTTTCACCGACGACATCAAAGCCGACTACGAGCGCATAAAATCCAAAGGCGCCGAT
>Ga0206813_1013_pt1 | contig 57984 bp, 48 predicted proteins | sample Alteio_BWOrgCont_92_FD_152856 | JGI IMG/M metagenome (GOLD analysis project Ga0206813, IMG submission 152856) | Enriched cells from forest soil in Barre Woods Harvard Forest LTER site, Petersham, Massachusetts, United States -... | ecosystem: Environmental > Terrestrial > Soil > Temperate forest >...
CCGTCGAACCCCATCCGGCGGAGCGTCCGCCAAATGGCGCGGATCATGAACTCGGGCGTGTAGTGGGCGTATTGGGTGGCCCGCTTGAGGTTAGTGAGGTCATCGCGCGAAACGAGCCCTTCGAGTTCGACGCCGAGATCCTCCCAGGTGGGCGCGAAAGCGTCTCCGGCGCGGCGGAACATCCGGTCGGCGAGGTCGGACGCGCCGAACGCCGTGAAGCGCGCCAGCCGCTCCTGCTCGTCAGGCCGGGCATGGCGGGCTTCGGCCTCGATCGTCGTCATTATTCGGATCGCGGCGAGATTGTCCTCTGCGCGCGCTTTCCAACCCTCCGCAAGACAGCGCTCGCCGGCGAGTCGGTAGTCCTGCGCCGATAGAGATGGTTTGGTGGGAACCGGCGCGTCGAGCTGTTCGGCCTCTTCGGGCTCGACATTTATCTGCGCATGGGCGGAGGATTTCGCATTTGAGAATCCGCCGTAAAGGCCGAAGCCCTCTGCAACGATAGTGGTGTCGAGGAAGGGCAGCGTGAACTGGTCGTGTTTCATGGGGAGCGCTCGTGAGAAGCGCGTGCAAGCGCGACCCCCAACGCATGACTGCGGCGGGCTGTCGTCTTGACGCGGAGGATGAAAAGGAGAGGCTTGGGAGGACGCCCGGCTGGCCGCTCGTGCGTTTAGACTTATCGCAGCCCGTCATCGGGGTCCGATGACCACCGTGAACGATCGAAACGTACGGTTTCGCCCTCGTGGCTCCGGCAGTCTCAAGCCGCGAGTGGAGAGGTAATCGGTGTTCCGCCCTCGTCCTCAGCATCTGAGGATTCGCTACGCGTCTCGGCGTAGTCGGGATGGAAGCCTAGAATGTAGTCGGCCATCCTTTGCGCTTCGGCCATGGCGTGAAAAATCTCGCGGCGATCTTCCTTGAGGACGCCGATCCAGGATTGGAGGTAGCTCGCGTGATTGGGAATGTCGCAAGACAATCCGATCATGGATCCGACCGCGACGGAGGTCAGCTCCGCTCGAAGCTCTTCTTTCGCGTAAGCAGCGGAACTAAAAGCGCCGCTCAGGTCGCGGTTCAACCGCGTGGGATGACCGGTGGCGTGGGCGATCTCATGCAGGACGACGGCGGCCCGTTGTTCCGGACCGTGAAAGGCTTCGTCCGGAGGCATTTGAATGACGTCGAGCGCCGGGCTGTAGAAGGCGCGTTCACCTCCGATCCGAACAGGCACGCCGCTCGCCTCAATGATGAGCTCGACGTCTTTGACGCGCTCGGGGACGGTCTTCGTCGCGGTTGTGGGCTCAAGGGCAGGGACGCCATCAATTTGCGAAGCGTGAAAGACCGAGAACGTTCGCAACATCGGGATTTGCCGCGTCTCGGAGCCACCGTCTGTCGTTTTGTCCTCGATTTCGATCGGCTTGTAGAAATAGACGGGCGTCGCCTTCTCGCCTTTGCGCACCTGCCATCCTCGCGCCGCCGCCTGCCGGTAGCTGCACCAGCGCGGATCGCCGCTCGTAAAGGTGAAGGGCGACATGCCGAGCATAAAGAGATTGACGCCGCGATAGCGATGGCCCGTCGCGGCGTTGACCGGCGTCGTCGATGCGCCGTAGGCGTTCGGGTCCCATGGTCTGCGCCACGGCGCGACTCCCGCCTCGAGCGCGGCAATTATCTTGTCGGTGAGTTCCTGGTAGTGGTCGCGTCTTTGTGTGGGATAGCTTCGGAGGTTTCGCATCTGGCTGCTCCTCGGAACGGAATTGTTCCCGAAAACAGCCTCCCCACCCTCGCATAGCGGCCGGCGGGGCAAGGGCGCGCTAGCGGGCCGGAAGAGACTAGCGAAGCGGCTCGACCGGCCGCACCCTTGCCGCGGCGGACGTCTATGCGAGATCGGTTTCTTTCAGTCCCACTTATCGAGTTGGAATCGACCTCATTCTTCATCTGGATGAAGATGCTTCCGATTCTGGGGCCATTCCGCCCATCGACTCAGCCAACGATCCGGCAAGCCCCTCCTTGCAATTGCTGCACCGCACCATTACCTCTCTGTGGTGCGGGTTCACGCCCGTATATGCCCTCCTTGGGCGTTTCCTCCCTAGACTCAAGGCCGCCTAAGGGCGGCCTCCTTTTTTGCAAGACGGTCCGGGTCGGTCCAAGCGCGAGACGTCATCCACCCCCTGCCCATTTTGCAAGCTTGCCCATTGATCCTGCGCTCCTCGCCGCCGCGCATGCTGCACCTATCGTGAGGGCTCAGCGTTGCGAATGCGGCGCGGTCGAACAAATACCAACGCAATGACCCGAGAGCCGGCAATCAGGCGCGCAGTTGGTAACCGCGGCGCCGTTTGCGTTCGAGCCATGTGTTGAGCGCTAACTGCGCGAGCGGCGGGGAAGCATGGAGGTCGATTCGTGTTCGCCCGGGCCTGCCAATCCGGCCCCACCGGCGCACCAACGACGATTCCGCGAACAGCGTCGGCTCGACGGATAGGACGTAGTAGCGCGCCATGTTCTTCGAGCGGTCGACCCGCTCCAGCACGAGAACGTTCAGAACTTCCGGATCCTGGGCTTGGTCATCCATAGTCCGGAGCTAAGACGCGGGGCTGAGCGCGCGTCCAACGCATATTTTGAATCAATCGAGCTGCGCCGATTCGAATTTGGAATCGATCCGATGATAGACCGCGAAAGGTCGGCAGAAGCGGCGAAGCCGCGACTTGCACAGACCTGGACGAGACTAACGTTCATGAATTGCGAACTTCTAAACTCCCGAACAATCCGCTCTCCACCTTAGCCAATCAAAGGGTCTCATATGAGAACGTCGACCCGTTACCCCCGATCAGCCACGCGGTAAGTCGGCATTCGCGAGATGCCTCTCGCACCGAGTTCCGCCCGCCGCCAGGCGGCCGGCGAAGCGCCTACGACGCGTTTGAACTCGCGGCCGAAATGATAGACGTCGCAGAACCCGCAGGCCTCCGCGATGCTGGCGATGGGAGCGTCCTCCCGAATCATCAGAGATTGCGCGGCGATCAGCCGCTCGCGGATGAGCCAACGACGCGGACTTTCCCGGAGGTTCTTTTGAAACAGGCGCCGGGTTTGCGAGGGACTCAGTCCGCTGAGACCGGCGATCTCCGTCGCGCTCCACGAACGGCGGATATCGGCGCGCACCGCGGCGACGACGGCGCTCAGCGGATCCGGCGCGTCTCGTAAGGCGGGTGCGGCGAGCGAGCGGGCCATCAAGAGGAAGAACTCGCCGACAAGTTCATTGAGATGGAAATCGAGGTTGCGGTCCCGCCGCCTCAACGCCAGGAACAGCCGCTCGAACCAAGCGACCAGTCCAGCTCTGTCGCATGCCGCGACCCGCGGAAGCCCTTCACCGAAGAGACGCGTGCGCACGGCCGCGGGGTTCGGACCGTCGAAGCGGAACCAAAGGAGTGTCCAGGGATCGCGCGCGTCCGCGATATGCGCGTGAGGCCCTTCGTTGGCGATCCACACCACATCCCCGGCTTGGACCTCGACCCGTCGGCGTCCGAGTTCGACCGCTCCAGAGCCGGAAAGGCAGAATAGCACGTCCTGCCCAACCTGGTTCGCTCGCTTCACCCCATAAGTGGCTCCCGCCTTGACCTCTCCCGCACGCAGCACCGTGAAGGCGGCAAGGGGCCACGCGGTGTCGGGGACATAGTGCAGGTTCTCGACGAAAACAGTCTCCACGTCCATGCGCGTTTTATACAAAAGCGAGGGTCGGTCTGTCCATTGGCTTGGGAGCCGACGCTGGCCTATGGCTATCCAGGCAAGCCTGACCGGGCTCAAAAATTAAATACGAGATATTGGCGAAGGGAGATCATATGATCGCCATGACCCGCGAAGAGACCGCAGCCTATGCCCGCGACGGTTACATCCTTCGCTCAGGCCTCCTCAGCCGCGACGAGGTTGGACGTTTTCGCGACACCGCGCGGGCGCAGCTCGAGCGGGAGAACCGCGAGGGCGCCGTCATGTCAAAGGGCGACAAGGACGGGAAGACGACGCTTCTCAAGATGTGGACCAAGGCCGAGGACGACCAGTACGGTCTGCTCGCGCGCGACGAGCGGCTCGTCGATCTCGCGGAGGACGCAATCGGCAAGCCGATCTACCTCTACAGCCACAAAATGACAATGAAGCAACCCCAAGAGGGCGGCGCGTGGGAATGGCACCAGGATTTCGGCTATTGGTACAATTACGGCTGCCTCGCACCTGAAATGATGAGCATCTACGTTGCGCTCGACAAGTCGACGAAGCAAAACGGTTGCCTTCAGCTTCTGAAGGGCTCGCATAAGCTTGGCCGCCTCAATCACATTCGCGAAAAAGACCAGACGAATGTCGAGCAGGAGCACCTTGAAGCCGCGTTGAAGCGCTTCAAGCACGAGTATGCCGAAATGGAAGCGGGCGACGCGCTCGTTTTCGATGGCAATCTCTTGCATCGGTCTGACGCCAACCGTTCCGACACCTACCGCTGGGGCTATATCTGCTCCTACAATGCGGTCGAGAACGCGCCCTTCAAGCGCGTGCGCGAATATGGCAATTACGAGCCCCTGCAGAAGGTCCCCGCGAGCTCGTTCCTGAGGAGGAGTCTGGAGCCGGCTTGATCAAGGGCGCCCCGGCAGCCGGTCGCCCCAAGATAGAGACGTCTCGAGGCGTCTGAAACCGGGAGTGGATGTGTATGGTGGATGTGGTTCGGAGCGGCGCGCGCGCTCCAACCCGCGGGTCGTTCAGCCTGTCGCAGCTCCTGTGGGCCCGCGAGGCCGGGGTCTTTTTAGCCCTCCTCGCGCTATGCCTGTTTCTCACTTTCGCGACCGGCGGCTTTCTCACCTCTCTGAACCTGCTCAACGTCGGGCGGCAGATTTCGTTGCTTGGGATCATGGCCGTGGGCATGACCTTCGTCCTGATTGCGGGCGAGGTCGATCTTTCGGTCGGCTCGACCTACGCTTTCTGCGGCCTTGCCAGCGGCATGCTGATCTGCGCTGGCTGGCCGCTGTTCGCGGCGGTCGGCCTCGGCGTCATCGCGGGCTGCGTTATCGGGCTCATCAACGGCTTGCTTTCGACCTATGGCCGCCTGCCGTCGCTGATCGCGACGCTCGGCATGCTGAGCATGGTGCGCGGCGCGGCGCTCATCCTGACGAACGGCGCGCCCGTCACCGTCAATGTCCGCAACGGCGCGTCCGAAAGCGCGCTCAACGCCTTCGAGTTCATGGGGCAGGGCTACCTTTTCGGCGTCGTGCCCATGCAGCTCGTTTTCTTCGTCATCGTCGCGGCGGTCGCATGGTTCATCCTGTCGATGACGAACTTTGGTTTTCGCATTTTCGCTGTCGGCGGCAGCGCCAAGGCAGCGCGCGTTTCGGGCATCCATGTCAACCAAGTGAAGATTTGGGCCTTTGTCCTAATGGGCGCGCTCGCGGCGTTAGCGGGCATTCTGAGCCTCGCCTTTCTGCCGAGCGGGCAGGCGGGCCGGACTGGCCTTGGCCTCGAGCTTGACGTCATCGCCGCCACCATTGTTGGCGGCGCGTCGCTGTCGGGCGGCGAGGGAACGATCCTGGGCACGATTCTCGGCGTGCTCATCATCGGCGTGATGCGCAACGGGCTCGTCCTGATGGGTGTTTCGCCCTTTGTTCAAGAATTCATGATCGGCCTCGTCATCGTGATCGCGGTCGGCATCGACAAGTGGTCTACGCGCCGCACGGCGTGAGACGTTGGCTTTAAACTAAGAACTGGGAGGAAGAATTATGAAGATTGCAGCTCTGATGGTCGTGGCGGCGGCGCTTCTGCCGCTTTCAGCTAAAGCGGACGGGCCAGTGAAAGTCAGCGACTTTCCACTCGCCGACCGAATCAAGGAGAAAGTCGCCTCCGGCAAGCCGCTCGACATCTATGTTTCCTATCACGACGTGTCGAACGAATTCGCGCCCGCGATCAAGGCGGGCGTAGCGAAGGGCGCGGCCGACGACAAAGTGAACGCGCAATTCATTGGGCCAGTCGGTTCCGACGCCAATGGGCAGATCAACGAGATCGAGACGCTGATGGGCAAGATGGACGGCCTGGCGATCTCGTCGGTTTCAAGCGACGCACTCGGGCCGGTGATCGACCGCGTTCTCAAGGCCGGGATTCCGGTCGTTACTTACAACACTGACAATCCGAACAGCAAACGCCTGGCCTTCGCTGGGCAGGACCTTGTCCAGTCTGGACGCGAGGCCGGCAAGCTCATGGGCAAGGTGCTCGACGGCAAGGGCAAGGTGATGATCACGACAATCGACGCCGCCGCCCAGTGGTCGCTGGACCGTGAGAAGGGCGTGCGCGAGGCGCTGAAAACTTTCCCGGGCATTGAAGTAGTGAAGACGCTCAACACAGGCAGCGATCCGCAAAAGATTTATTCCGAGATCGAGAACGCCATGCTCGCCGACCCGAGCGTGACCGGCATCCTTTCGCTGGAATGCTGCTCGACTCCCGCCGCAGGCACCTGGGTCCAGCGCAACAAGAAGACGGGCGTGATCAAGATCGTCGGTTTCGATCTCCTCGATCAGACGGTGCAGCTCGTCCAGAGTGGAGACATCCAAGCAACAATCGATCAGGCGCCCGAGAAGCAGGGCTTCGAGGCAGTCGATCTTCTCGTGCAGTTCCTAAACGGCAAACCCATCCAGAGCGTCGACACCGGCGTCGGCATCTATACGAAAGACAACATCGACAAGGTCGCGAAGAAGTAGGCGTTCGCGAAGACCGGCCGCAAGTGACCTCGAGTCCGCATATCCTTGAGATCGCCGGGGTGACCAAGAGGTTCCCTGGCGTTCTTGCGCTCGATCACATCCACGTGGGTTTCCGCGCTGGCGAGGTTCACGCCGTCGTGGGCGAAAATGGCGCTGGCAAGTCCACGCTCATGCATATCCTCGCCGGCGATCTTCACCCGAGCGAAGGCGACATCGTAGTGGACGGCAAGCCTGCGTATTTTGCCTCACCGCTCGACAGTCGCGCCGCAGGCATCGTCGTTGTCTATCAGGAGCTCGCGCTTTGCCCGACAATGACGATCGCCGAGAACGTCGTCATGTCGGACATGGCACTCCGGCGCGTGGCCTCGCTTGTGCCTCGGGCGATGATGCGCGCAGAGGCTCGCGCCGCGCTCGCACGGCTCGGAATGGACTCGCTCGATCCGGACAGGCGCGTGAGCCGGCTTTCGGTTGCAGAGATGCAGCTCGTCGAGATTGCGCGCGCCGTCCGTCAGCGCGCCCGCGTCCTTGTTCTCGACGAGCCGAATTCCGCTTTGTCGCGTCGCGAGAGCGAGCGCTTGTTCGATGTCGTGCGCCAATTGCGCGCGGAAGGCGTGACGGTCATCTATGTGTCTCACCACCTGCGGGAGGTGCTCGACCTCGCCGATCGCGTCACGATTATGCGCGACGGCAGAACGATCGAGACGCTGGATAACAAGGGCCTGTCCGAGCAGAGCTTGATCCATTCGATGGTTGGGCGAGACCTCGGGGACGTGCCGCCCTGGCGTGTGAATCCGGCCGCGCGTTCGGAAGGCAATCCTGTCGTTCTGTCGGTGACGGATCTCAAAGCGCCTGGGCTTGACGGCATCACCTTCAACGTTCGTGCCGGCGAAATTATTGGCGTCGGCGGCCTGCCGGACTCAGGCAAGGACGGTCTAGGCGAGGCGTTGTTTGGCCTTTGCCCGCGCGAGGGCCGGGTTGCGATCGAGGGGGTAGAAACGCCCGCCGATGCGCTCGCCTCTATCCGCTGCGGCATGGCCTTCGTCCCCGCCGACCGGCGTGGCGCAGGCGGTCTTCTCGCCATGACGGTCGCTGACAATGTGGTGTCGGCTTCGCTCAAGCGCTTCTCTGTCGCCGGCGTGCTCCAGCGCGCCGCGATCCGCCAGGAGGCGCGCGCCCAGGTCGCGCGGCTCGACGCGAGAATCTCGCGCCTTGGCCAGAAGCTTGGTACTCTCTCAGGCGGCAATCAGCAGAAGATCATTCTCGGCCGCAGCCTCGTCACCCATCCGCGCGTGCTCATCCTGCACGAGCCGACGCGCGGCATTGATGTCGGCGCCAAGGCCGAGATTTATGGGATACTTCGCGGGATCGCCAGCGAGGGGGTCGCGATCGTATTGATTTCCTCGGAAGTCCCGGAGCTTCTGATGAACGCCGAGCGCGTTCTTGTCTTGCGACACGGCCGGATTTCGGGCGAGTTGCGCGGGGAAGCCATCACCGAGGCTGAGATCCCCGGCAGGGCAATGGCGTCATAGCTCTCGGGGTTGGCATGGGGCCTGAAATCACTATCGTTGGAAGCTTTGCCGTTGGCCTGACGATGCGCGCGCCGAAATTGCCGATTTTCGGCGAGACGATGCTCGGCTCCGACTTCGACATGGGGCCCGGAGGCAAGGGGTCGAACCAGGCGGTGGGAACGGCGCGGCTCGGCGCGCATTCGGCGCTCGTGGCGATGATCGGGACCGACAAGCTTGCCGGCATTGCGACCGACCTCTACGCCGCAGAGGCGGTCGACACGACCCATCTCACTGTGCGCCACGAGCGCGCGACCGGCGTCGGCTTCATCATCCTCAACGAGAAGGGCGAGAATTTCATTATTCTCGACATGGGCGCGAACGAGCTTCTGGACGCCGCCGCGGTGGACGCGGCTGAGAGCAGGATCGCCGAAAGCTCGGTCGTCATGGCCGTGCTGGAAGTTCCGGTCGCCGCGGCGTCGCGGGCGATGGAACTTGGCCGCAAGCATGGCGCGCGAACGATTCTCAATCCTGCCCCGGCTCGGGCGCTGCCCCCCGAGATCTTCGCCAATGTCGATTATTTGACGCCAAACGAGAGTGAGCTGCGGATCCTCCTGGGACTCCCGGCCCACGATCCAAGTTCATCACGTGAGCTTGCGGCGGAATTGCGCAAGCGCGGGGTTCACACCGTCGTCGTCACGCTCGGGCGCACCGGCGCGCTGATCCTCGCCGACGATCTCGACGTGATGGTGCCGGCCGTGCCCGTCGATGTGGTCGACACGACCGGAGCGGGCGACGCATTCAATTCGGGCTTCGCCGTCGCGCTCGCGGAAGGCAGAACCGTCGTTGACGCCGCGAAATACGGCGTGGTCTGCGGGGCCATCGCCTGCACGAAACTCGGCGTTGTGCCAAGCCTTCCCGATCGCGCCCGGGCCGACGCGGTCTATGCCGAAGCTCAGACCTCCATATGGAGATAAGTCAACGTGAACCGCAACAAACTGCTTAACGCCGAACTTTCGCACGCCATCGCTTCCATGGGTCATGGCGATCTCATGATTGTATGCGACGCGGGCTTTCCGATTCCGTCGTCGGCCTGGCGCATTGATCTCGCCATCACGCCCGACGTGCCGGATCTCGCCGCGGTTCTGAGCCCGATTTCCGAGGCCCTGATCGTAGAACGCCTCTCCTACGCGGACACGCTGCCTGAGTATAACGCGCCTCTGCTCGTAACGATCAAGCGGCTCTTCGGCGACGCTGAACTTGCGCCGGTGAAGCACGAGGTAATTCTTGGCGAGATGGCGGCGAAAGCTAAGGTGATCGTGCGCACCGGGGCATTCGATCCTTGGGGGAATATCCTGCTTTATTCGGGCGTGGACGTGCCCGCCTGGTTCTCAAAGCCCGGCGTTAAAGCCCCGGATTACTACGCCAAGAAGCTCAAGGCGGACTGATGCCGCGCATCTTCGATTTCGGCGGTCGCGACGTCGAGCGCGCCCAGACCGTGGCCGGTCTTCGCGCGCTGAAAAGCGTTGGCCAGCAGGCGGCTCAGGTGACGGCCGAGACGGCGGACGAAGCGGCCGCAGCCGAAGCGGCCCGTGTTGAAATGGTTGTGTGCCGCGCCGCCAATGTCGCGCGTGTGCGCGAGGGTTCGCAGCGGGTTTTCGTCACCGCCGCGCTCGGCTTCGCCGAGGCCGTGACCGCGGACGAAATTCTGCGCGCCGCCTTCACAGCGATCACCGGGGGCGCGGACGCGGTGCTGACCAGCCGCGGCGCCGAAACTGTGAGGGCGCTCGCGCGCGAACAGATCCCGGTCGTCGGTCATCTTGGTTTCGTGCCCCGAAAGTCCACCTGGGTTGGCGGCGTGCGGGCCGTGGGCAAGACCGCGGCAGAGGCGCTGCAGCTCTGGGATCGGTTTCGCCGCCTCGACGACGCCGGCGCCTTTGCGGCCGAATGCGAGCTGATCGCGGCGACCATCATGGCAGAGATCCACCGCCGCACCTCGCTTGTCACCATATCACTCGGCTCCGGACCGCACGCCGATGTGGTGTTTCTGTTCACCTCCGACATCTGCGGCGAATCGAACCGTACGCCGCGCCACGCGCGCAGCTGGGGCGACCTCGCTGCCAGACATCAGGCTGTGCGTGATGAGCGCGTTAACGCGCTGACGCGCTTCCGCGCGGAGGTCGGCGCGAAGTCCTTTCCCGGCTCCGTCGAATGCGCGCAGGCTCCGCTCGCCGAAGTTGAAGCGTTTCGCGCCGGACTAACCGGCGAAGATGTGACAACGCCGTTTCGAAGTGAAAGGAGCTAATACCGCGGCTTGACCGATCAAACGAGCAGCGCACTAGTTCACACGGTCGGCCCGCTCCAGGACGAGCACGTTCAGGACGTCCGGTATCCTTGGCTTGCTAATCCATAGTTCGCACATCCAACGCATATTTCGAATCAATCGAGTTGCATCGGTTCTAATTTCGAATCGATCCGGCGGATAGGCGGCGAAAGCGCGCCCGAAGGCTGCGGCGCTACGCTCTACCCGGACGAAGTGAGAAAGTTCATGAATTGTGACGCATCGTCAATGATAGAGACTTGTGATAAGTTGAGCTTGTCTGCCAGAGAACCGATAATAGACTCATATAATATTTGGTTCCATAATCTATATTATGCGAATCAAATTTTTGCTTTGATGTCAAATGGTTGCGCTGACTATGGATCCAACAGAGCCGTTCTTTCCCGCTAACTCCACGACTTAATTGGGTCTGACCACAGGCAAAATTAGCGCAAAACCACGCGGTCGTGTGGAAGGGGCAAACAAGGCGGACAGATACTCAGTGGCGCCAACAACGCAATGGACGAGAGATTCAGTAGTCGCTGTATTTCACCTACAAGGTAGGCCCAGATGCACGCGCATTAGCCAACTAGCAGCGCTCGACCAGCGGAAAAACGTCCCTTTCAATCGAATGGAAGAGTGGCGGGCTGACGGCAGGATTATGCCAGATGCTCCAGTCTATTCGCCGTTTATCCGGCGTCGCGAAACTCTCGAATTGAATAGTGACAAACGCCCTTACAAAATCGTTTGATCACCCCCGCACGGACTCAGTTAGCCGACGGTGAACAACCGGTCCATCGGGAACCTGCGAGGTGCGCGATTTACAAGGGCGACGGCGCCAACGGGGCTTTGCCGAGGATTAGGTCCGAGGCCTTCTCGGCGACCATGATCGTGGGCGCATTGGTATTGCTGGACGTAACGAACGGCATGACCGAAGCGTCTACGATCCTTATACCGAGGAGTCCACGAAGCCTGAGATCCGGTGTGACGACCGCATCCGGTCCCGAGCCCATAGCGCAAGTGCCCGCCGGGTGGTGATCGGTCTTGCATGATCGATAGGCGTACTCAATCAGTTCCTCGTCAGTGTTGAGATCGCTGCCAGGCATCCGCTCCGACATCACGAACGGCTTCAACGCGGGCTGCCGCAAGATCTCGCGCGCGAGCCGCAAACCCTTGATCGAGCACTCTCGGTCATAGGGGTCGGCCCAGTAGTTCGGATCAACCATGGGAGCGGCCTTTGGATCTGAACTAGCGATCCTAACCGTGCCGCGAGAGCGGGGACGAAGGAAGGCTGAATTGAGCGTCACGCCAGGATTTTTCATCGCGGCCACGCCTGCTTCAATGCCCGAGCCAAGACCGAGATGGAACTGGATGTCGGGAGATCGCGCCTCCTTGTCGGCATACCAGAAGCCACCCGTTTCGAACAGGGTTGAGGTGACCGGACCGGTCTTGAAAAGTAAATACTGGAGACCGGCCCAGGCCGTGCGGTGCGGGCGCGCCACGCGATCGTAGGTATGGTCGCCCGTGCATTCAGAGATCGCATACAGGTCGAGATGATCCTGCATGTTTGAGCCAACGCCCGGGAGGTCATGCACCACAGGAACTCCCGCGGCCCGTAAAGAGTCGGCGGGCCCGATGCCTGAAAGCTGGAGCAGACGCGGCGAACCGATTGCGCCGCAGCTGATGATGACCTCACGGTCGGCGTTCAGGGTTTCCGTCCCGGATCCCGCGGCGATAGTGATGCCAACCGCGCGCCCATTTTGAACCTCGATCTTCAGCGTTTGCGCATTCAGTCGGACCGTAAGATTTTTCCGGCCCTCCACAGGCTTGACGAAAGCGCTTGACGCCGAGGACCGCTGAGCGTCACGAGTGGAAAGCTGGTAGTGGCCGATTCCATCTTGCACGGCGCCGTTAAAGTCGTCGTTGAAGGGGATGCCGAGTTCCTGTGCAGCCCGTAAGAACGCATAGCTGATTGGCGGGGGATTGATCGGATACGAAACTCCGAGCGGTCCGCCGTAACCATGATAGGCGTTGTGAAGCTTCTGGTTGTCCTCACTTCGTTTGAAGTACGGCAAGACCTCACTGTAGCTCCAGCCGGTCGCGCCCGCGTCGTTTACCCAAGCGTCATAGTCCTTGGCGTTACCTCGAGTGTAGAGCTGTGCGTTGATGGACGAGCCACCGCCGATCACCTTGGCTTGGGTGTACCAGATGACCCGGCCGTTGAGGTGCTTCTGCGGCACCGTGCTCCAGCCCCAGCTCGCGACTCCCTTCGTCATCTTTGCGAAGCCTGCAGGCATCCGAAAAAGCGGGTTCCAATCGCTTCCACCAGCTTCTAGGAGAAGCACTCTGATAGACGGGTCCGCGCTCAAACGATTTGCGAGAACACAACCGGCTGAGCCGCCCCCAACGATGATGTAATCGTACGCCATGTGAGTCGTCCTGAACTAACGTAGCTCGGCCTTGCCGATGTGATCGGCAACGCGAAGCGCCTGTGCCGCGATGGTCAGTGAGGGATTCACAGCCGCAGAGGTCGGAAGAAAGGAAGCGTCGACCACGAACAGGTTGGGATGGTCCCAGGCGCGACAGAAAGAGTCGAGCGGAGAGGTCTTTGGATCACGACCAATGCGAATTGTTCCGCATTGGTGCGAGGGTGTACGCCGATCGAAGGCTTTTGATAGGACGATTGGATAGCCGGCGGCGCGAAGACGCGCCTTAAACGCTTTGACCAGCCCCTCATGGGCCGACCAGTTGCTGCGTTTCCAATCGAGATGGATCTGTCCGCTGCGCACAGTCACGCGGCTCTCGGGATTGGGCAGGTCTTCGCTCATTGCATACCAGTCGACCGCGCGCCGCGAGAGAAGGGAAAGCGCCCACTCCGGCGCGCGGGGTATGCTGGACTTGAGAATCGGCGCCGTTACGCGTCCCAACAACTGGATATTGCCAAGCGGGGGGCCGCCGTGCCCATTATCGAGGTAGAAGTCGTTGATGCCCAACGTTTTCTGATAGATCGAGTCGTTGACGGTCCGCGGATCGATGGCAAGTACAGCTGAGCAATTGTGGTTCATGAAATGCCGCCCGACCGCATCGGAACGGTTGGCTATCCCTTGATCGCTGGACGCGAGAAGCAGCGCCGCGGAATTTACCGCGCCGGCCGATAGGACGACAATCCTCGCCAGTATACGCTTGCGCTCTCCTCTTACGGTTGCCTCGACCCCGGCGAGGCGCTTGCCGTCCGAATCGAGCACCAAGCGCTCGACCTTAACGTTCTCCCGCAATTCTACGTTCGGATAACGCAAAGCTTCCGCCAGCCCACAGCTCTCTGCGTCCATCTTTCCAGTGCCGGTGTCAGGGAAGGCGTCCCACGGGGTCGGGGCTCGCTTGAGCCATGCTTCTATGTCGACTCCGAGTGGCAACGGAAAGGGATTCAGGCCGATCCGTTTCATCCGCTCCCGAACTCGTGCGATCGCCGGTTCGTCCGGCACGGGAGCGAATGGGAAAGGCTCGGAATGATGCGGTTCGGTCTTATCGAATCCGAGAGCGCCATGAACCCGATAAAGCTTCTCAGCCCGCGTGTACCAAGGCTCGAGTTCGTCATAAGAAAACGGCCAACCAGCAGTCGACCCGTCGCGGTAGGTGATCGGCGCAAAGTCTTGCGCACGGTAGCGGAGAAGCACCGCGCCATAGAGCTTCGTGTTGCCGCCGACGTAGTAGTAATTGCCGGGATTGAAAGCTTGGCCAGCACCGTCGATCCAACTTTCCTGAGGACGGAACACGCCGCGCTGAAAGATCGCGCGCGGGTCGCGGGCATCGGCGGAGTCCACAAGGCGTGCGCCGCGTTCGAGGATCAACAGGCTTGCGCCGCTCGGAGCCAGGCCCGCAGCGCATGTTGCGCCACCCATCCCCGATCCGACAATCAGTATGTCGACGGACTCTACATTGGTTGCTGCGCCAGCCAACTCGCCCTCACGACTAATTAAGGTCAACTTGCCTTGTGACGCGCTTGTTAAATGCGCCGAGTCGTCTGGGGGTCGAACAACACGGCCTTGTCCAGGTTGAAGACGAAGGTATGGTTCTGGCCCACGCAAACTGGGGTTTCAGCGCGCATGCGCGCGGTCAATTCCTTACCCGCGGCCCGGGTTACAACGTATGTGTCTGCGCCCGCGGGTTCGATGATTTCGACTTTTGCATCGAACCTGGCGATGGACTTTGCACCGCGATCGATGCTCTCTTCGTCATTGACCGCCTCCGGCCGAATGCCAAAAATCACCTTGTGGCCGTCCGAGAGCTTCGCGGCGTCAGCGCTAGCAGGCACCGGTAAGACGATCGGCGCGTGATTATGACGATCGAGAACGATCTGGGGCAAGCCGTTCGCGCGAGCAATCTTGCCTTCAAGGAGGTTCATGGCTGGCGAACCCATGAAATCCGCCACGAACAGATTGTTAGGCGAGTTGTAAATCTCGTATGGCGAGCCCACCTGCTGTAGTTCCCCATCCTTCAGAACTGCGATCTTGGTCGCGAGCGTCATCGCTTCAATTTGGTCATGCGTGACATAGACGATGGTGGTGCCCGTCTGCTGGTGCAGGCGTTTAATCTCGATGCGCATGTCGACCCGAAGTTTGGCGTCAAGATTCGAGAGCGGCTCATCAAACAAGAACACTTGTGGTTGCCTGACGAGGGCGCGGCCCATGGCGACCCGCTGTCTCTGCCCGCCCGAGAGTTGGCTTGGGCGGCGGTCCATCAAATGCTCGATTTGCAGGGTCTTCGCGACCGCGGCGACCGCCTTATCGCGTTCAGGTTTCGGGACGCCACGCATTTCCATGCCGAACGCAACGTTCTGCGCTACCGACATGTTGGGATAGAGCGCATAAGACTGGAACACCATGGCGATGTCCCGCTTCGAAGGATGAAGGTTGTTGACGATCTGGCCTCCGATGCGGATTTCTCCGGAGGTGATCGACTCAAGGCCCGCGATCGTGTTCAGCAGCGTCGACTTGCCGCATCCGGACGGGCCCACGAGGACGAGAAAGCCGCCTTGCTCGAGCGAGATATCTATACCTTTAAGGATCTCAAGAGAGCCAAATTTTTTGCGAAGAGAGCGAATTTCAAGCGTCGACACTGTTTATCCTTTCACAGCGCCAGCCATGAGGCCGCTGACGAAATAGCGTCCTGCCAGGACGTAGACCACGAGGGTGGGAGCGGCGGCGATCATCGCGGCGGCCATGTTGGTGTTGTATTCAACGACGCCAGTCGAGGTATTGACAATGTTGTACAGGGCCACTGTCATCGGGGCCGAGTCGCCGGCGGCGAAGGTCGACCCAAACAAGAAGTCGTTCCAGATGTTGGTGAACTGGTAGATCACTGTGACGATGAAGATTGGCATCGAGTTTGGTAGGAGAATGCGACGGAAAATCTGGAAGAAACTTGCGCCGTCGATCTGCGCCGCCCGAACAAGTTCGTTCGGGAACGTCTCGTAGTAGTTCCGAAAGAAGAGCGTTGTGAAGCCAAGACCGTAAACGACGTGCACAAGCACAAGATTTACGGTCGGATTCCCGAAGCCTAGCGACGATCCAACCGTGTTCTCGAGGGATTGTCCGATCGCGCCAAGCTTTCCGAGGATAGTTGCCATTGGGATTAGGACCGACTGGAATGGGATGAAGCAAGCAAACAGCATCATGCCAAACACGAGCTTGTGGCCCGGAAACCGCCACTTCGTAAGCACGTAACCGTTGAGAGCGCCGAGCAGCGTCGAAATCAGCACCGCCGGCACGACCATCTTCACGGAATTCCAAACGTAGCCTTTGAGGCCCGCGCAGGTCAGCCCGACACAGGCCGTGCCCCATGCCTTCGTCCAAGGCTCCAGGGTCAGATGCTGCGGGAGGTAAAACATGTTGCCGCCGGTCACCTCATCAAGAGGCTTCAGCGAGGTCATGACCATGACAACGAGCGGAAGGAGGTAGATGATCGCGAACACAATCAAGAGGCCGTAAATCACCACGCGCGTTACGTTTGAGTGACGGGCGGGTTCGCGCTGGGGCCCGGCCGAGAGAGCGTCAGCGGCGCTCATTGGCGCTTCTCCTTCAGCTCGGAATAAAGGTAGGGCACCATGATCGCTGCAATGGTTGCGAGCATAATGACCGCGCTGGCCGATCCGACGCCCATCTGATTGCGGGTGAACGTGTAGGAATACATAAATGTCGAGGGCAGCTCGGCTGCTCCTCCTGGATTCTTGCCCGTCACCGACAGCACCAAATCATACGATTTGATTGCCATGTGGGTCAGGATGATCAGCGCCGACATGAAGGCCGGACGCATCATTGGGATGATGATCCGGCGGTAGGTTGCGTAGGCAGACGCCCCATCGATCTGCGCGGCTTTCAGGATCTCGCTGTCGATGCCGCGCAGCGCCGCGAGGAACATCGCCATCACGAATCCTGACGTCTGCCAAATGCCGGCGATCGCGACGCAGTAGATCATCATTCGCGGGTTCACCACCCAATCGAAATGGAAGCTAGTCCAACCCAGATCGTGTACGGCCTTCTCGAGTCCGATGCGCGGATCGAGGAACAGCTTCCATGCGGTCCCAGTTACGATAAACGAGAGGGCGAGCGGGTAGAGATAAAGTGGTCGCAGGATGCCTTCGCTTCGAATCTTCTGGTCGAGAAGGATCGCGAGGAAAAGTCCGAGCGCGAGGCAAAAGGCCACATAGAGGCCACCAAATATCCCCATATTGACGATCGCCGTGTACCAGTTTGATGGCGGGTCAGTTTGAAACGTCCAGGTCCAAAGCTTCCGGTAGTTAGCCAATCCAATGAAATTGAAATTAGAGAAAGCCTTTGAATTTGTGAACGAAAGCAGAAGCGTCCAGAGGTTGAACCCGTAAACAAAGAAAAGGATCAAGAGAAAAGAGGGGCCGAGAACGAGCCTCGGAAGCCAATCGCGCAGGCGGTCGCGCATTCCGCCTTGGGGCTTGTGAACAAAAGCCAGAGCGATGGGCTGGGTCGTCGTGGTCACAATGTTTCCTCCGCTGAGCGATTTTAACATCCGCGGCGGGAACCCTCCCCCGCAAGCGGCGGGAGAGGGCGAGCCGGTTTATTTTGCAGAATCAATGCCGGCGACCAGCTGCTTCACAGCCTCGTCTGAGGTTTTGATCTCGCCGTGCAGGAATTTCGTCACGACGTCATAATATGCCGTAGCGATTGCCGGCGGTTGCGCGTAGTTCTGCGCCATCGAGCCCAGAAACGTCCCCTTGGCATTCGCGGCTTTGATATCAGCGATCGCTTTCTTGCCGCAGGCGTCGAAGGCTGCGTCGGAAACGTCCATGCGTGCTGGGGCCGAGCCTTTGATCACATTAAAGGCGATCTGAACGTCCGGGCTCATCGTCGTCTCGGCGAGGGCCTGCTGGGCCGCCTGCCGGTCAGCGGCCACCTGGAAGAATGCGAACATGTCCGTGTTGTAGAGCACTGACCCGTCCGTGCCTGGGAAGCGATAGCAAAGATAATCCTTGCCAGCTTCCTTGTTGGCGTTCTTGAATTCCCCCTTGGCCCAGTCGCCCATAACCTGAAGCAACGCGTCGCCCTTGATGACCATGGCGGTCGCAAGATTCCAGTCGCGGCCTGCATAGTTGGCATCGAGGTAGTCACGCAGCTTCGCAAGATTGTCGAAACTCTTCTTCATCGTATCCGACTTGAGCGCGCTCTCGTCGAGGTCGATAAAAGCCTTCTTGTAGAAGTCGACGCCACCGGTCGACGCCACGACCGAATCGAACATCGTCGCTTCTTGCCAGGGCTGGCCGCCGAGGGCGAGCGGAATGACCCCTGCCTTCTTTGCTTTGTCGAGCAGAGCAATCAGTTCGTCGAAGTTCTGGGGCTCAGCACCGCCGATCTTCTCCATCAGCGCCTTGTTCACCCAGATCCAGTTCACGGAATGGATGTTGACGGGAACCGCGCCCCATTTGCCGTCGACGGTGGTGAACTTCTGGAGCGCAGTCGGGATGACTTTGGCCCAATCGCCCTTCGTCGCCAACGGCGTGATGTCCGCAAGCTTACCGGCCTCGGAATAGTCCATCGCGTAATAGCCAAGGATCTGGGATGCCGTCGGTGGGTTTCCCGCCGCGACCATAGCCTTCAACGTGGTCATGGCCGCGCCGCCGCCGCCGCCGGCGACCGGAACGTCTTTCCAACCGTAGCCTTGTTTAGCGAGCGCCTCCCTGATGACATTCACAGCGGCCGCCTCGCCGCCCGACGTCCACCAGTGAAGCATCTGGACTTCTTTGGTATCCGCAGCCGAAGCTCCCGATGCGAGGCCTAGCGCTCCGGCGGTCATTACCCCCGCCATGAAGATTGATCGAAGTTTCATAAGTGCCCTTCCTCTAGGCTTCCTCCGCCGGAAACGGTCCGGCTGCCGGTTACAGAGGGCCAATCGCGACCCCCGATTGCTCTGCCTCATGCCCCGCGAGGGAGCCACCAACTAGTCCGGGGGCCGGTATGGAGGTGGAACGTTTTTTCCTCGGTGTAATCTTTGACCGCGTTTCTCCCGAGTTCGCGGCCGACACCCGATTGGCGATAGCCCCCGAATGGAAGCTCCGGCGTCCCGTCCATGAATGTATTGACCCAGACTGTTCCGGCGCGAATGCCGCGCCCGACACCGACTGCGGTATCGATATCTCGGCTCCAGACACTGGCGGAGAGGCCGTAATCCGTGTCGTTGGCGAGCCCGACCGCCTCTTCCAAAGTATCGAACGTCAGGGCTACGACGACGGGCCCGAACACCTCGGCGCTAGCAATGTCCATCGAGCTCGCGACATTCTCGACGATGGTCGGCGACATGAAAAAGCCGCTCGACTCGAGGCGGACCCCGCCCGACCGGACTTTAGCGCCGCTTTGCTCGGCGGCTGTGATGTGGCTCTCGATCTTGCCAAGATGATCAGCGCTAATAATCGCCCCGACGCGGGTCTCCGGGTCAAGCGGATCGCCGACTCTGACGGTCTTGGCCCGCTCAGAGAGTCCAGCTAGGAACTCGTCCGCAATCTGCTTGTGGAGCAGGACGCGGGAGCCGGCGTTGCAGCATTCCCCGGCGTTGAAGTAAGCGCCGAAGGCCGCGGCATCGAGCGCCGCGTCCATGTCGGCATCAGGGAAGATGAGCTGCGGATTTTTGCCGCCAAGCTCCATGGAGACTTTCTTCAGTGTCGCCGCGCCGGCCGCCGCCGCAGCGCGACCCACTCGAGTTGAGCCCGTGAACGAGATCATGTCGACGTCAGGGTCTGTCGTCATGGGCGCGCCGACCTCTGGACCATATCCAGTAACGACATTGCATGCCCCCTCGGGCAGGCCCGCTTCGGCCAGCAAGCCTACTAGGTGCAACGTCGAGGCCGAAGTCATCTCACTCGGCTTAACCACGCACGTGCAACCGGCAGCCAGCGCGAAAGGCAGCTTCTGCGAGACGATCAGCAGCGGGAAGTTCCATGGCGTGATAATAGAGATGACGCCGATTGGCTCCCTGAGAACAACACCCAACCGGTCAGAGCCAAGATTGGTGTAGCTCTCGCCCGAAAGCTCGCGCGCTAGCGACGCGGCGTAGCGCCAAATGTCCGCCGCGCCTTCCATTTCTCCACGCGCCTGGGCAATTGGTTTTCCGGACTCGAGCGTGTCGAGCACCGCCAAAAGCTCGCGGTCCCGGTCGATAAGATCGGCCGTCTTGAGAAGAACCCGCGCACGGGTCGAAGCCGTCTCGCGCGGCCACGCCCCTTTGTCGAACGCGACGCGCGCAGCTGCAATTGCCGCCCGCACGTCCTTGGCATTGCCGCGAGGTACGCGAGTTACGACGACGCCATGGGCAGGGCTTGCCCGCTCGATCATCTCGCCGGAGCCCTTAGCTTCCCGCCCATTGATCATCATGGTGCGATCACGCGGAAATGTGGCCATCGCGGCATTCAGTTTAGAGGTGTCGACAGCTATTCGGGTAAGAGCGTTCATGTCAGCTTCCTATTGACCGCTGAAGATTGGAGAGCGTTTTGCCCGGAAGGCGGCTACGCCCTCGGCCAAATCTGCTGTGTAAGCGGTGAGAGCGCCGGCGAACCCCTCGATCGGCGCGTCCCGGTCTTCGCCTTCGGCCGCGTTGATCATCGCCTTGACCATCTGGACGGCCAGCGGGCCCCGCTTGGCGATGTCGGCCGCAAGCGCGCTTGCGCGGGTAAGTCCCGCACCCCTCGAGACCACCTCATCAACAAAGCCGAGCGGTAAGCCGTCTTCTGCTAGAAATATCGCGCCCATCAGCGCTATGCGCCGCACGACGGAGGCGCCGAACCGCCGCACAAGCCTCTGCGTTCCGGACCAACCAGCCGCCATGCCGAGACCAGACTCCGGTAATCCCAACCGAATTCCCCTCTCGGCGATGCGAATGTCACCAACAGCCGCGAGTTCGAGGCCGCCCCCAAAGGCGTGGCCGGTGAGGACGACGATAAGCGGAACACGAAGACGTGCGAGGGCTTCGAAGGCTCGATGGCCTGCACGCGTCCAGTCGCGCCACATCTCGAGCGGCTGCAGACCACCCCAAGCTGCGATGTCACCACCAGCGCAAAAGGCTTTTCCCTCGGCGGAGAGGATTGCGACGCGGGCTTCGGACGAAGCCTCGATTACGCGCGCTCCGCTAAGGAGGGCGTCGATCATGGGGCGATCGAGTGCATTGAGTTTGTCCGAGCGCTTCAGCGTCAAGCGTGCGCAAGGACCGTCAAAGCTCAGATCGACGAAGGCGCTCACTGAAGAGTTCCCCGCGCCGGGCGAAGTTGTAGATTAAGGGGTTCCGGCCGGTAAAGCGCCGCATCCATTTTGCGGCAATCATTCGCGATGCGTAGCGGAAATTCTGCCTGGGCGAGAATGTCGCGCTCAAGGTCGATTCCGGGTGCAATCTCGGTGACGGTGACGCCCTCTGGCTCGAGACGCATCACGCAGCGTTCCGTCACGTAGCTGATGTCTTGGTTTTGGGCGACAGCGCGTGGGCCGGAGAATGAAATCTGCTCGACCGCTTCGACGAGCTTCTTGACCTTTCCTTCCTTCGTGATCGAAACCGAGCCATCCGCAACATCAAGCTTTGCGCCCGCGGTAAAATAGCCAGAGAAGACAATCTTTTTTGCGCGCGCCGTAATGTCGACAAATCCGCCCGCCCCGGCGGTGACATGGGGTCGCACGCCGAGCTTGGAGACGTTGATAGACCCTCCCTTGTCAATTTGCAGGAACGAGAGCAGCGACATGTCAAATCCTGCTCCCTGGAAATATGTGAATTGATGCGGCGACTGGACGATTGCCTCCGCATTCGAAGAGCAGCCGAATTGGAAGTCGAGCAAAGGCACCCCGCCGACGGCGCCCTGCTCGATTACCCATGTCACGGCGCCGTGCCGACCTTCCTCGATCAAGATGCGGGGCACGTTGGCAGAGATACCAAAGCCGATGTTGACCGCGTCGCCGTCCCGGAGCTCTTGCGCGACGCGCCGAGCGATCACTTTCGCGATATCGAAACTCGGAATCTCGAACGAGGACAGAGGCCGAAAAATCTCGCCAGAAATCGCGGGCTCATAGACGGTGTTTGTCGTCTGCATTTGGTCGGGAGCAATAACGATGTAGTCGACCATGACGCCGGGAACGACGACATCGTGCGGACGAATCGTATCGGCCGCGGCTAGGCGCTTGACTTGCGCAATGACAATTCCGCCATTGTTGCGAACGGATAAAGCCTGATCGATTGGGCCGAGGATGCCGCCTTCGTGCTCGTAGGAAAGATTCCCGCGCTCATCCGCCGTGGTCGCTCGGATGATCGCAATTTGGGGAATTATCGTCGGAAAGAAGAGCCAATCCTCCCCCGCGAAGTTGACGCGCTTGACGATTGGATTGGCGGCGGCCTTCGCGTTCATCGCGCAGCCCTCATGGAGAGGATCTACGAACGTCTCCATGCCGACTTTGGTCAGCACGCCGGGACGTTTGGCGGCTGCTTCACGATGAATGTCGAACATGATGCCCGAGGGCACGTTGTAGGCCGGGATCGCGTCCCCCGAGATCATCTTCCAGATTGCTGGCGGCTCCGCCGAGGACGGTCCCGACGGGTACGAGCCCGCCAGCACCCGAGCCAAGCAGCCCGCTTTGGCAAGATGATCGACGCCTTTCACTCCCCACATGTCGCCGGCCGCGATCGGATGCAGCGTTGTGATGTTTCGGGGATGACCTTCCGCATCGAAACGCTCGCCAATCGCCTTCAACACGGCGTCTGGACATCCAAGACCCGACGACGAAGAGACCGTAACAATGGCGCCATCCGGGATCAGGCGAGCGGCCTCCGCGGCCGAAATAACTTTTTGCCTGGCCATTTTAATCAAACGCTCAAGTCGATCGGAACCGCCGTGCCGGAGCGAGCGGCTTCGAAGGTCGAAATCGCGACACTCAGTGATTTGACGCCGTCTTCGCCCGTCGCGGACGGAGCGCCACGGCCTTCGACGGCGTCTTGAAACAAGCGGACCGAGCGCACATAGAGCTTCTCGTGATTGAGCTTCAGCGCTTCTTCGCCGGCGGCCGAACGAAGCAACACCTCCCCCTTTGGCGCTTGCGTCATGCAATCGCGGCCGATGAGCGAACCTTCGTCGCCATGCACCTCAAAGCCCGTCGTCGCGTATTTGGTGGTGAAAGCGTCGTGAAATTGTGCGAGCAGCCCGCTCGAGAAGCGGATCACGCCCATCACGCCGTCTTCGAGGCTAGCCTGGGCCATGCCGCCTTGTGAGGTCATGGCATTCACGCTCTTTGGCTCCTCGTCGAGCACGAAGCGCAACGTGTCCGCATCGTGAACAGTAATGTCCAGAATGACGCCTCCGCCAGCGTTCGGCTTTTCAAGACGCCAGCTCTGCAGGTGCGGCGGCAAATAAACGGCGTGGAAAACGCGGGCGAAAAGCGGCTTGCCGATACGTCCTGCTTTGATTGCGTCCCGCATGGCTCGATGCGTCGTGGCATTTCGAAGATGGTGGTTGGTGCCCATCACGACGCCGCGTTTTCGGCAGTCGGCCACCATCGCACGCGCGTCGGAGAGGTTTAGCGCCAGGGGTTTCTCGCATAAAACATGTTTCCCGGCGGCCGCCGCGGCAAAGACTTGGTCGCGATGGAGTTCGTTGGTGGTCGAGACATAGACCGCATCGACGTCTTTATCTTCGACAAGCGTCTGCAGGTCTGTCGTCGTCTTCCCGATGCCGTGCTTGGCGGCATACTCTGCGCCCCGGGCAGCATTCGAGCTCATCACGGCAACAGCGTCCCCGCCGTTAGCGCGAAAGGCGTCGATCATATGCTCGGCTGCAATCGTACTTGCGCCGACGAGTCCCCAGCGAAGTCCGGTCATTATTGTCGTTCCTCTTCAATGGCATTCGCCGTGCCGCAGGACGAGCGAATGGTAAGGCTTGTCGGGCATAGGACCGCTTCCGGTTCGAAATTTCCGCTAGCGATCTGACGCATGAGCAGGTGAGCCGCCCGCGAACCAAGGCTGCGAGGGTTCACGGCGACGGTCGTTAGAGCGGGAAGCGTGTGCTTGGCTTCTTCAATATCGTCGAAGCCGATCACAGCAAAATCTCGCCCAATCACGACCCCTCTCTGCGAGAGCGCGCGTATGAGGCCGATTGCGACGACATCGTTGAAGCAAAGGGCGGCGGTCGCGTGCTCCGGGAGGTTCGAGAGCCGCGCCGCCGCCCCCGCACCACCTAAGTAGTTGGTCATCGTCTCGATGACTAACGATCCGTCAGGTGGAATACCTGCTTCTTCCAGAGCAAGACGATATCCGGCAAGCCGTTCCTCTCGAACGGACAATGAACTCGTGCCGCCAATGAACGCAATACGCCTGTGCGCGTGATCAAGCAGATACGCTGTCGCCTTCCGAGCGCCCTCCCTGTTCTCGGGGGCAACCAGTGAAGCCTTCAGGCCGGGAAGCCGGCGCATAACCTGGACAACAGGTAATCCGGCGACGAGAGGCTTCACGTCCTTCAGAGATGTGCCGATAGCCGGAGCGAGCACCAGTCCGGCGGCGCCATGCTCGCGCATGGACCGTATAACCTCCTGCTGACGGATCGGATCCTCGGCGGAGTTCGCGAGAAATGGAATGAACGCGCCGCCTTGGCACGCTTGCTCGATGCCTATCGCGAGTTCGACGTAAAACGGGTTCGACAGGTCGTTGATGACCATGCCCAGGACACCCGATTTTGCTCCCCGGAGCGTCGCCGCGCCCCGGTGATAGATGTAGCCAAGATCGCTCATCGCCTCGGTTACGCGCTCCCGGGTCGAATCCGCGACTAGCGAGCTGCCGCCTAACACCAACGAGACAGTGGACTTCGAAACGCCGGCCTGTCGCGCGACGTCAATGATGGTGGCCCGGCCGTCGCTCACCCAATCCTCCCCACCATCGTCGCTTGAAATTTAATTGGATCGTTCCAATTAAATCGGTTTTATCTCATTGAAGGCGCTAACTTGATTGTCACATCTATTGGAACGTGCTAATTCGGCATTAGTTGGTTTTCTTTAGCTCGTCAATCCCAAACTTCATGGAAACGCCCTTTGTCCTCGATCGTGCCCCAATCGATCCTCGATCGCTTGACCGATGTCGCCATGCCAAAGTTGGCGAGTGAGCGTCCCTCGCGGGAATGGATGAAGGTCGGGGGCTATGTACTTCCGGTGCAACGCTCCGAAGCCCTCGTCCTCGGCAGCGGCGCGGCAGGGCTGCGTGCAGCAGTGGAAATGAAGCGGCGCAACGTGGATGTCGTGATCGCAAGCCAGAGCGCCTTTGGCGGGACGTCGGCCTGCTCCGGATCCGATAAGCAAACCCTTCACACCGCCAACAGTGCAGGACGAGGCGACGACCTCCGCGCCCTGGCCGACGCGCTTGCCTCTGGCGGTGCCATGGATGAGGACACAGCCTATGTCGAGGCGGTCGGCTCGTTAAGAGCGCTCGCCTCCCTTCAGTTTATGGGTCTGCCTCTGCCGCAGGACCGGCTCGGCGGTGTTTTGCGTTATCAGACGGATCACGACGAAGTCGGGCGCGCCACAAGTTGCGGACCACGAACCTCCCGTCTTATGGTTCAGGTCTTGACCCAAGAGGCGAGCCATCTAGGGATACCGATTTTCAACCGCACAACAGGTGTCCGACTTCTCGTTGATCCTAGCGAGAGGCGCCGCGCTATTGGCGTGCTTGGAGCGGCGCCGAAGCGGCACACGCCTGAGAACCCATATGGGCTCATCGCGTTTCTCAGCGACTCCGTTGTTATCGCGACGGGCGGCCCCGGCGAACTCTATCGCGACAGCGTCTATCCCCGACATTGTTTCGGCTCTCTCGGTCTCGCCCTGGAAGCGGGAATCGAGGCAGTCAATCTGACTGAGAGTCAGTTCGGCATCAGCACGCCCAGAAACAATTTCCCTTGGAACCTCTCAGGCACTTATGTGCAGTGCATGCCCTATATCTTCTCGCGCGACGCGCGGGGGAACGAGCACAACTTCCTCGCTGACTACTATCGGACCACCCGAGAGCTCGCCTCCAACATTTTCCGCAAGGGGTACCAATGGCCCTTCCATGCAACGCGCATGCTGGAGTTTGGGTCGAGTCTGCTGGATCTCGCCGTGTTTCGACAGAACCAAGCGGGCCGAAAAGTCTTCATGGACTTCAACCGTAACCCACTTCCAGTGCCTGGCGATTCAGAGTTCAGCCTCGACCGACTCGATGACGACGTTCGGGCCTATCTTGCGAACAGCGAAGCGCTGCTCGCTCAGCCCATCGAGCGCTTGCGTAAAATGAACCCTCTGTCGATCGAGCTCTACAAACGGTACAAATACGACATCACCCGAGATCCGCTCGAATTTGCGATCAATAATCAGCACATGAATGGCGGTCTCGCGGTAGACACCTGGGGCGCAACCAATCTGGAGGGTTGCTACGCCGTCGGCGAGTCCGCGGGCACGCATGGTGTAACCCGGCCGGGCGGCGCCGCACTCAATGCCGGCCAAGTCTTCGGCACACGTTGCGCGGAGCATGTCGCCGCAAGACGAAAGCCTCACGAGAAAGTCGGCCGCGAGGAAGTTATCATTGAAGAGGCAATCGTCACCACGCTTCGGTCACTTCAAGTGAACAGCACGTTGAAGGCTGTCTCAATCCAGAACGACGTACAGGACCGAATGAGTGATCATGCCGCCATCCTTTGCAACATCTCGGATGTGCGGGCTGCAGCCGATGCCGCGCATGGCCTGAACGAGACGATCCGCCAGGAGGGAATCGCTTTTGACGGCGCTAGTCAAGCTCTACGAGCCCTGCAATGGCGCCAAATGGCAATCGCCTCGGAAGCGGTTCTGACGGCGCTGACTTTCTATCTGGAGACAGGCGGCGGGAGCCGAGGCGCTCGTACGGTCTGTTCACCGGACGGGGACTGCGTTCCGCAGGCCCGGAGCGGCCCTCTCGAGAACCTTCGCTTTATCCCCGAAAGAGGCGAAGATCGGGCCGAACAGATCCATGTTCGTCTGGAGGGCAGTGCTTTCGTTTGCGAGACCCAGCCGATCCGGCGTCGAGACCGGGGCTACCGTCCGTTCTTTGAGCGTGATTGGCCTGATTATTTGACGGGTGCGGTGCATGATCCGTTGCCTTGACGCAGAGCTTATTGGAGCGGACCGATGATCCGGGGCGCATCGGCAAGGTCCCCTGCCTTCGCCTTGAGATCAATAGCTCGAACCGCCGCTAAGAAACCGTCGCAGATAACGCACCTGTAGGTTCCGGCTAGGGAAGCGGGTTCTCGCTGGGACGCTTCCGGGAGGCCGTAGCGACCGCCATGGTCGCCGTTCCATCATGAGCACGAAAGGCCTCACGTTTTCGACGCCCTAGCTAAAGCCGCATGCGTGATCATATTGCCGCAAGACGCGAAGCACGGATCCAAGGACGAGTTCTCTCGGTCTCGCGGAGAGCGAACCGTCGACCACGTCGGGATACAATCCCCCTAAATATTGGCTGATCAGGGGCTCAGGGATTAGCTTGTTCCCGAGTTTGTTGAAGAGGCGTTCGACAGCGACGTGAGCCTCGGGGTGAGGCCAGTAATATCGGATACGGTCGCTGAAACTGAAGTGCCGCTGCAGCCTGAGCTCGTCTTCGTCGCCTCGATAGTATGTCCGCCAGTTTTCGGTCTGCCTTAGCATCAAGGCTTCCATCACTGCCGGGAGTCCGTTTTCGGGCGAAGCAGGCTCGAGAACGCGCGCGATGCTATCGAGCCCGTAGAGTGCTTCGCGTACCGCGAAGGTCAACCAGGGCCCAACCTTCAGGATTGCGAACCCGTCTTTAACCAACGCGTCAAGACTAGCCGCGGGCTGATAGTCGGTAGAGTGCGCCTCGAAGACAAAGCCCGGCAAGTCAGCTAGCGCGTTCGCGAGATGCACCGCCTTCTCGGGCTTGTACGGAATGACTTCGGCACTGGCGAATTCGACGCCCGGTTGCACCACCGCCCCGATCGCACGGGCGAAGGCCGCCTCGAGGCCAGCATGTCTGAAAGCCTGTTTGTGAACCTCGACGGTCCGTATCGCCGCTTCCGGGCGTGTCACCTCGAGAGAATCAAGGGCGTGGTGCGCTCCGCCCGGCATCGGCACTTCTGTGCCGATAACGTAAATCGGAGGCAAGGCATCCCCGACCGCCGCTTCCGCGACTGTTGCCAGGGCGGCCGCCCGTCCGGCAGTTATTTGATCCGCTAACGCCGCCGGCTCACCGGCACATCCCATGCTGGTGTCGAGATGCAGCTTCGTGAAACCAGCGCGGGCGTAGCCGTCGATCATTGCCTTAGCCCGTTGCATCGCCTCGTCCGCAGCCAGATGTTTCCATGGATTGGGACCGAGATGGTCGCCTCCGAAGATCACGCGAGAAGAGTCGAGGCCGACGCGCGCCGCGATGCTCTCCACGAACTTGCGGAACTCAGCCGGCGTCATTCCGGTGTAGCCGCCGTCTTGGTTGACCTGGTTACAGGTGGCCTCAATAAGGACTCGCCTGTCGGTCCAAAGCGCCAGAGACAGGGCAGCCTCGATAACAATGGGATGAGCCGTGCAAACAGACGTAACGCCGGCTCGGCCGTCAGTCAGCCGCTCGCTCACAAGGGGAGGAAGAGGTCGAGTCATGTCGCGGTATTTCTCGAATTGGCCACTAAGAAAGCATCGAGATCGACTTGGCTTGCGGCACCCTCCATTGGTCCTTGTCGTGTTACCGCTAACGCTCCACTCGCCGCCGCGTAGGTTAGGCACTGAGCCGGCGCTATGTTGCGCAGCCAGCAGCTAATGAACGTGGCCCCAAAGCAGTCCCCGGCCCCTGTCGGATCTACCTCTTCTACCTCAAACGCACGCTGATCGAAGCGCGCTGCTGAGTCAAAGTAGCTCGCGCCTTCGACGCCCCGCTTGTGAACGATCGCTTTGACGCCATGCGCGAGAATCTCCTCCACTGCGGCCTTCTCTTCCTTTGCATCGGTGAAAAGATAGAGTTCGGCGCCGCTCGGTAGGAACACATCGCAACGTCGAAACAAAGTTTCACAAGCTTCTTGAAGGCCGCGCAGATTTAGAATCTCTGGACGAAGATTAGGGTCGAATGAAATCGTACCCCCACGGGCCTTGATCGCCTCAGTTGCGCGGAGAACGATCTCTACAATGCTTGGCGAGAAAAGAGCCGTGCCCATCACATGAAGATGGTCGCTGCGCTCTAAAACGGCTTTGGCTGCAGCGTTGAGAACCAGGCTGCCGGACGCGCTGTGCTTGATATTATACACGAAGGCGCGCGATCCATCTGGCCTATAGCGCACGAAAGCGCTGCCCGTGGCCAGTTCTGGATCAATGCGGATGCCCTCCACATTGACCCCATCACGGCGGAGGCGATCGAGATTGACCCGCCCAAAGTCATCGTTCCCAACGCACCCAATGATGGCGGCTGGCTGGCCGAACTTCGCAGCCTGATCAATGAAAATCGCCGGGGCGCCGGAAGGAAAGGGGCCAACCAGATTGACGGGCTCAAGGAATCCGTCGCCCTTGCCGGTGGCCATGATCTCGACGAGGATCTCGCCGATAGTGAGAATCGATTTCATCAATCAGCTCATCCAGTTGCCGCCTCCATATTGTATGGTTTAGGCGACGATGTAACCAGAAAGGAATGCTGCGATGGCGCCCATCTCGTCAGGGCCCGAAAGGCGCCAACGCGGCGCCTACGCGCTTTTCTCACTGAGCTTCAGTCACGTAAAGCGTGCATTTGTCGAGTCGGGTGGTGTTGCGTCTGGGAGGCCGCATTCGTGCGCGCGGTCGGTTGACGGCGTTCACCGTCATAAGTCGGAGTTCATCTAAAGTCGCGGCCGACACGACCAGGTTTACGCAGGCCTGGCCAGTTGCGTCGCCGTCGTGCCGGCACCGACGGTTCCCCCGATCGTCGCGAACATTGTGTCGAAGTTCAGGTTCTTCCGCTTGTTGCAGCCTCTAGCCGGCGCTATCCAAAGCGCGTACGGAAGCTGCAATCGCGTCGATTCCGACATAGCTCTTAGCGGCGGTCCAGTTTGCTTACCGACTCGACATTCTCGACTATTCGTCTCCTCGCCGTCGACATAGACGGCACCCTCCTATCATCCAACCACACTGTCCTACCGGAGGTAAGACGCGCCTTCGCGGACGGGCGTGCGGCCGGGCTCATTTTGATCCTTGCCAGCGCCAGAGGTCCGGGTGCTTTGAAACATATCATGGAGGATCTCGGACATGCCGGATCGTGCGTCTGTTTTTCGGGCGCGTGGGTAGGAACAATCGACCCTGCTCGTTCCGTCGCAACAGTCGCGCAGGAACTCACCATTCCCCTAGAAACCGCGCTTGCGATCGCCGGCGCGGCCTTAGCCGCGGGGTTGGTGCCGAGCTGGCACACCGGACGAACGTGGACCGTCCCTAGCATGTCTCCCTACGTGCGACTCGAGATGCACGTGACCAGCCAGACCCCAATCATAAACGAGGACCTAGCTTCGGCCGGAGCTCCGAACAAAATTCTGCTGATCGGTGCGCGGGAGATCTTAATTGAAGTGCGTGACGATCTTGCGTTGCGACACGGCGACTCCTTTGACGCATTCTTCTCGCACGAAACCTATCTCGAGTTTCTGCCAAAAGAAGCTGATAAGGCGCAGGCTATTCTGGCTCTCGCCCGCGAAGAAGGTATCGGCCGGGAGAGTATCGCAGCAGTTGGCGATGCGCAGAACGATCTTGGCATGATCCGTGCAGCTGGACTCGGCGTGGCGATGTTCAATGCGATCCTCGAGGTGAAGCAGGCAGCAAAATGGATTACCGCGAGTAACGACGACGCGGGCGTTGCTAAGCTCATCGACCGTATCTTGGAAGCACGGCGCAACTGACGTCGCGCCGTGTGATGCAGTGGTTTCTTGCACGATCAGATGGGATTTCAGTTTGAGACTGGCGTGTAAGTGCGGAGCTAAAAGAGTTATGCGTCCCTTCTGCCCGCGACGCGCCGCAATAGCGCATTGAGCGTCGCCTTCGAGACCGCGTAGCGAAGCCTGGGCCGTCTGCTCTTGCAAGGCCTTCGTCCGCGATTTTCTTCACCACCTCCTGGCCAGTATATTCACAGCAGCACTGACGGGCAGGCCAAAGGCACCCCCAGCTTCTTCGCGTGGCTCAATCGAACATAGGACCTGACGGAAGAGCGACTTTACGCTTCTCGCCAGAGAACCTTTGTAAGTCGGGCCTCGGACATCCACGTGCGCGACGGTGCCGTCGTGATCGAAATGGGCAAACCAGGCACTGCCGACTGGACCATCGCGCAGAACGCCAGCTGAGGACGCCGCCTCAATGATCTCTGCCGGGAGCCCACGTTGTCGTCTTAGATAGCGCCAGGCAGGAGAGTTTGATCTAATCGTCTTTCGCTCGGCCCAGCGGACGGCGACGGCTCTGTCCGGCTCCTTTCGGCCCCCTGCCCTATCGGCCGACGGGAGACACGGCGAGAGGCCTGCGAACGCTCGCAGGCGCTTGCGGACATGTCCGAAGCTGAGCTCTGGCTCCAACCTTTGCACCAAACGAAAGACATCGCCCTTAGCGTCGCTGGTTGGATCCCACCAGCCGCGCCCTCCATGGCTGACGATGAGGATCTCGCCCTTGCCTCGCCGGTACTTGAGACTGAGCTTCGTACTTTCCTTGCGATCAAGCTTCCAGCACGGCGGCGTTTGCTCCAGCACTACGGCGCAGTGCACCTTCTCACGCAATTCCTCGACTTCGGGGTCGTGTCGGGTCATATCCGCTCCTTACGTTTGAGCGCAGGAGCTGGGCCGTCTGTCCGTGGGCTTTCCCTCGCACCTACCCTGCGGCCAAACCGCGTGCCGTCGGGCTGCAAGGGCGCGCGAGACGCGCGGGAGCCTGCGACGAACCCTTGTTGCGCGAACGGCGTAGCGGTAGCGATCCTTTACCCTTCATCTCTCGCGCGAAGGTGGATTAAGGCTGCGCGAACGGAAAATGAGACCGGCGCAGAGGCGATCGGCGCGGAACCAGTTTTAATTTTGGGGTTCCTTCTCGCAGGCGCCTTATGAATGACCCAGCGAGCTCATCAAAGCGATTTCAGGCGTCGCTTAATTCACATTTCGGGGTTATTCGACATTGCTTCCGGGCTTCCGCTATTGCGCGGTCGGACGGCTGCATCGCTTCATACCGATCCTAACGATCGGACGCACTATTGCGCGACGGTTCTGAGATACAAGTGGAGCCGCATGCGAGGCCCTGCAGTTCAGTTACACCGAGTTTCCTAATTTCGACGCTGAAACAAGCGCCCGACCCGGCCTAAGACCGTCGCTGCGGTAAACAGTATCAGGAAGAAGACCGTCTTTATGCGCGGCCTCCTCGGCCTGAAGCACGCACACGGTCCTTTACCGAGACCAACTCAAACCGACTGTCTCAACTGCGGTTTCCGCGCACGCAATGTCCTCAAAATCCTCAGCCCCCGACACTCCGATCCCTCCGACGCAAAATCCGCCATGAAAAAGAGGCAGTCCTCCGCCCCACACTATCAACCGCGACCGGTTCGAGAAACCAAGGCGGAGCGAAGGAGCGTCGTTCATCCGATCGAAAAACTGCTTCGTGGTTCGCTGCATCGTGGCCGACGTGAAAGCCTTGTCCAACGCGAACTCTGCAATGGGCGGCGCGACATCATCCATCCGGCGAAGAGCGAGAGCGATTCCCGCAGCGTCGACAACCGCAACTGCAACACGCCACCCGCTTTTCTCAGCATGTCCTACGGCTCGGGCCACGAGTTGCGCTGCTGTATCTGAGCTAACGGTCGGCTTCATCAATATCATCAATCGCTCCCTTGATGTTCAACGGCTACAGGCGCGTTGTCATTTACTCGTCGCGCCGCATCGGGCGCTGAGCACTGCCGCAATGGTATCCAGGCGGTCGACAGTCGCTCAACCCATCCGGCGTCCTGGCGAATATGCAGCAGGTTCGTCCCTCGCGCGCTCACGGTCTTTTCTCATTACTAAAAACCCGCTCGAGTTTGCTGGACAAAGCTTGCGGGATGCAAATGCCGGGTTTAGCGTAGCGCCACGCGAAGCGCACGTAGCAAGCCGACGACAATGCATAACTACACAACATGCTTGCTAAATAAGCTTTCGTCGATGGTTAGATGTTTGGATAACGCCCAAGGCGATACCATTGATATGTAATGCCCCTTGCAAAAAAGACGATATTTTATTTGCCACCCCTAAACGGAGGTCCCAGTTGGGAACTAAATGACGAGTTTTTCCAAGCTTACGCCACGAGGGGCGCAGCGAATCACCGTCCGAGATGTTGCGGATAAATCTGGTGTTTCAGCTAGCACCGTCTCACTGGTCCTCGCGAAAAAAGGGAATATCTCGCCGGATACCCGTCAGCGGGTGTTAGACGTCGCAGCAGAACTAGGATACACCTCACGACTGCGATCGGACAGCATCCTTGCTATGGTCGGGATTCTCATAGATGACGCCTCTAACCCATATTACTCAGAATTACTTGATGGCGTAAGAACCGTACTTGACCCCCTAGGCTTTCTTCCGTTCGTGGTAGCCCATGATGACGACCTTCAGCGTCAGTCTGTCATACTATCAACTCTGGACCGCTCCAAGCCGGCCGGCCTGCTGATCATCCCGGCAAGTGGTTCTAGTGTCGACGTGCTCGGTCACGTCTCCTCGCTAGAGGTTCCGTTCGTTGTCGGCATCCGACATCTAGGAACAGGTGAGTATGACTATGTCGGGCCGAGCTACTTCAGAGGCGTTCAACTTGCTGTTTCTCATCTTATCAGCCTAGGCCATAAACGGATAGCGTTGGCCGGAGGTGAAAAGCACAATTCGGCTTATCGCGACCGCTACTCGGGCTATGTATCCAGCCTGCAGTTGTCTGGTCTGTCCGTGGACGAAAACCTCGTCTTGCACGGGCCGGCGACTTACAAGGAGGGGGAGGTTTATGCGGCGAGCTTGATGAATCGTTCAGACCCCCCTTCCGCGATCATTGCCTATAATGACTTTGTTGCACTCGGCGTGATGCACGGCTTAGAGACGCTCGGCTTCATTCCGGGACGCGACGTTTCGGTAATTGGGTTTGACGACGTACAGGCAGCAGCACGCGATCGTATACCCTTAACAACGGTTTCTACGCCACCCGGGCGCCTGGGATCCGAGTTGATGCGCCTACTAGTCGGGAGAATGAGTGATAGCGGCCGTGCCGCAGTTTATCTCACTCCGCCACCCGCACTCGTCGTTCGAAAGAGTTGTGGGCCGAAGCCTGAGTAAGTTGGTAAGCCTCCCGGGTAGAATGTGATTAATAAGTACCTGAACAATAATATAACAGGGGTATTCCCGCCCCACTTATTGTCTGAACGAGCATTCCCAGAGATGACCGTGGCATGGTGTACCTCATGTATTTCTCTATGCCCCGCCAGTGTAGGTCGCAATGCGCTCAGACGAGTTGGTAAACACACCAAAGATGTGTTTACTTCACTGTTCGCACCTTGCGTCGATCTATTGTAAGCGCGATCGCGACAATCAGCACACACCCAAAGAATATCTGCTGTCCTTGGGCAGGAATGCTTAGATAAACCATACTAGCTCGAGTGACGGCGACGATCAGCGCGCCAACCATTGTGTTGACAACACCTCCGACACCTCCCGTTAGGGGCGTCCCGCCAACCAACACGGCAACGATGGCAGGCAGCAGAAACTGATCAGCCGCGGTTGGCGAACCGCCAGACAATCGGGCGGCAAGCATTAACCCCGACATCGCGGCGAGCGCCCCGGAGATCGCGAACGCGGCTATCTTGAAGCGTTCGACCTGGATCCCCGACGAAATGGCACCGGCCTCACCTGCACCGATTGCCTTAAAAATGCGACCAGCCACTGTGCGCCGTTCGACTATCGTCGCGACAACGAGTAGCGCTCCGGCAACTATGATCTCCTTGGGCACGGGTCCTATGTTGCCAAACGACCAACCAAGCCAACTTTCGCGCAAGCTGACGTCGATAGACAGCCCCTTCTGGCCGGACACATACTGAGCGATAGAATAGGCGATGCCCGCAGTAGCGAGCGTGGCAATGAATGTCGGTATCTTTGTTTTGACAGCAATGAGGCCAGACACCGCACCAAACCCCGCGCCTATCAGAAGAGCTAGCGGCACCGCGGCCGCTCCAATGACCGGTATCGCCGACGAGACGATAACAGTTGTCATACTAGCGAGAGATTGTGCGGAAAGGTCAATACTGCCAATGTAAATGACGAATGTGATTCCAAGCGCCATGACGAACAGAGTTGTGACATCCGAAGCGAGTTGCATCAAATTTTCAATTCGCAAAAACGATGTATCGAATGTACCAACCAGGATAACCAACGCGACGAGCGTTAAAATTGGAAAGTAGGCTCGAAGTCGCTCTGCGGTCACAAAATGATCCTTAGACCATGTGATGAACGAGGTCGTACAGCGTCGGCTTACCTATGGCGCAGTCGAAGGTCTTCTTGACCCGACCATCCTTTATCACCATGATAGTATGCGAGAGACCTATCGCTTCTTCCAATGTATCAGCGATCAAAAGGATGCCACAACCGTCCGCGCACATTTCACGTACCATGTCATAGACGTCTTCTTTAGCGCCAATATCGAGCCCGCGCGTAGGATGGTCTAATAAAATTACTCGGGATCCTGCAATCCTCCATTTGGCTAGCACAACCTTTTGCTGATTGCCCCCGGACAGGTTGCCACAATCAGCGAACTCTGACGGTGTCTTTATCGAAAGCTTCTTAATCCATTCGGCAGCAAGCGCTCGCTCACTCGAAATGCAAAGAAACCCCCATCGGCTATAGTGCTTAATATTGCCTAGCGTCATGTTCTCAAAAATGTTCAGTCCTGAGATGATGCCCTCGATTTTTCGCTCTCTTGGAACGTAGCCCATGTGCAGCCGCACGCTTTCAGCCGCGGTGTGTTTCGTAATTTCATCTTCGCCAGTGGAAATATCTCCAGACGTGAGGGGCTCGAGCCCAAACGCCGACCGCATTATCTCTTCGCGTCCGGAACCGTCAGTACCGACCAGCGCTAGAACCTCCCCCGCGTGCAAATCGAAGCTGATCTTCTCGTAGTGACCGGTTAGGCTCATATCCTGCGCCCTCAAGAGTCGGAGGTTTGGATTGAACGGCTCTTGCTTCGATTCACGGTAAAATTCTCGATTTATCAGGCGGCCAACCATTTTGTGCTGAATAGATTCGACTACGGCTTCGCTGCTCTTCAGGATGTCAACTACTTCCCCGTCCTTCATTATATATAGTCGGTCAGAAATCTCGAGGACCTCGTCCAGACGGTGAGACACGAAAACAAAGGACGCACGTGAACGCAAGTTGCGAATGAGCGAAAAAAGAAGGTTGACTTCGGATCGAGAGAGAACGGAGGTGGGCTCATCCAGAAGAATTACGAGATCTCCTTTCACACGCTCTTCGAGTGTCAGAACCTTGGCTAACTCCACCATTTGCCGCTGAACGAAACTCAGCGTTTCCGCTGTCCTTTTTGGATCAATGTCGAGCATAACCTTCGCTAACTGCTTCCGCGCTGCGTTTGCCATTGCCCGCCAGTTAACAATCCCGGCACGCACAAATGCGTGTTCTTGTCCTAAGAAGATGTTCTCCATGACTGAAAGATTGCCTATCAACGACTGCTCTTGGAACACCATTCCGATACCAAGTTCAGTCGCTTGCCGCGGGTTTTCAAAGCGAACCGATTTTCCGTTAACTATGATCTCACCCCGATCATGTTGGTATTGCCCGTAAAGCAGTTTCATGAGTGTCGATTTGCCAGCACCGTTCTCGCCAACCAGGCCTACGATCTCGCCATGAGCGATGTTGAAGTTGACTTTTTTGAGCGCGTGTACACCCGGAAAGGATTTATCAACTTCCTTCAACTCAAGCATCGCGGTCTACTTTATAAATCGAATAGTTTTGCGATTGGTCGACAGAGCGACTGCAACAATCACAATGGCGCCGAGAACACCACTCTGAATGTAACTAGGTAAGCCGATGACAACCATCCCGTTGCCGATCACGGCTACGATCAACGTCCCAACAAGTGTATTCAGAACCCCTCCGTGACCCCCACCCAACGACGTGCCGCCGACGACAACCGCCGTGATAGAGGTAAACATCATGTTTGAGCCATTAGTTTCGTCAGCAATACCCACACGTGCAACCGAAAGCAGGGCACCCAGCCCGTAAAACAAACCTGCGATAGCGAAGGCGAGCGCGCGAATGCGCGCGATGTTTAGTCCCGAGGCGCGGGCCTGCTCCTCTCCGCCGCCCACCGCGAAGATGTTGCGTCCGAGCACTGAAAAGCGCTCAATGAACAACGCAAAGAGAAGCGCTATCATTGCGAAGTAGACCATGTATGGCATTTGGAAGACGCGTTGAGTGAGGAGCGAGCGAAAAATCGGATCCTCGACGCTGATCCGGTACCCTTCCGACAGTACGAACGTCGCGCCCAGCCCGATGTACCCCATACTCAAGCTCGACATGAACGAAGGAATTTTTAGCCAGACCTGCGCGATTCCACCGACGAGACCAACTGTGGCGCCCACAATCACCGCAAGAATGAGAGCGGTCCAACCCCATCCATGAAAGCCGCCATAGGCCACAAAGACTTTTGCGAAGACCATAGCGCAGAAAGCGACCACGCCCTCCATTGAAAGATCGATGGAGCCCATAATAATGACAAAGGTTACGCCAATCGCGACGAGCAACGTGGGGGCAGCAAGAATCCCAATTCGCGCGAAGTTTTTTACCGATAGAAAATTTGGGTTGATCAGTGCGAAAGCAATACAAAGCGCGATTAGCACCAACACGGGCACGAATTGCCGCAATAAATTGTTGGAAAGTGAACGCGGCACGTATTTGTCCACGGATAAAAAAAGCGGAGCACGGATCGCCGTGCTCCGCTAGTTGGGGAGGACCCGTTCAGTAGCGATTGTATTGAATTTGTCCGTTAGACGGTCCCCAGAAGTCCGACCAATCATACTTCGGCATCGAGTCGACGTACTTTTTCTTAAAGGCGTCCGCGTCGTCCTTGGTTATCAAAATGGTCGGCCCGTAAAACTCTCTGTGCGCTTTAGGCTCGTCTGATGGTTTGAACTTCCCGGTCGCCGCGTAATAAGCGAGTGCGAGCGATACGCCGCCACCCCAATAAGGATTCTGGTCGACGGTCGCTAACAGCTCGCCCTTCTTCAGATACTCGAGCGTTTGGGAAGCGCAATCGTAAGCCGTTACCGGAACTTTGCCTGCCAGCCCTTCCGCGCGGAGGGCCTCGATGGCGCCAAACGCCATCGTGTCATTAGCGCAGAAGACACCAGTGATTTGGTCTCCGTACGTTGTGATGTAACTCGACATAATTGCGTTAGCCTTGGTCGTATCCCAGTCCGCGGCCTGATAGTCGAGAAGCTTGACGTCCGGGAATTTCTTCAGAGCATTGACCATGCCCTGCTTGCGCTCGATTGCTGGAATGTTTGCCGCGATCCCACCGAGCCCAACGACGCCGCCTTTTCCGCCCATCGCTTTGCACAAAAGCGTCGCTGTATTCTCGGCGGGCTCGAGTCCCGACCAACCAATGTGCGCCACCCAGTTATCGCCGATGTCCCAAGGATGGAGATCATCCGTCTTGTTCCAGATTGTCGTTATGTAACCATTCCCGCCTTTCACCGCCTCCACGACTGGACGGCAATTCGGAGAATCGTTTGGATCGCAACCGATCGCGCACTTACCGCTGGTCTTGGCGACAAATGACTTGATATCCGCAAGGGATTTTGCGTTCGAGCCTTCATTAATCAGATGGGTGAGCGCCTCTTTTTTTCGGCCCAAAGTATCGGTCGTGAAATTCTCGGCGCCGGCGGCTATTGAGTTCCAATACGGATTGCTTCGGTCGCGATAGCTCCAGGCAACGGCCATTTCCTCGGCAGCAATGGCTTTGGTCGGAAGCACGCTGCTAGCCGCAAGTCCGCCGAGCCCGTAGGCGCCTGCGAGCAGGAAATCTCGACGGCGGAGCGTCTCTCGTTCGATGAACGATCTAATGAATGGCAAGGCTTCCTCCCGGTCTGTGATGCGCTGCGTTCTTTGACGCAAATGAACATTACAGTTACTTAGTAGCAGCGATCTCGCGTGCAGGCAAGTTGCGTGAACGCGATTTAAAGGGAAGGCAGAGCAGCTGGACCCGCCACGGATTGAAGCCTTCGCCGGCGGGCTATTCAAAAAGAGCGGATACGCAACCCTTTCGCCCACCTCGCGATCGCATCTTCGAGAAGCGCGCATCGTGCGGAGCTAAACCTGCCTACCCGCGGCAGTGGCGCACTGGATGCCGTTTATTTCGACCGCAATATCCCGCACCTGCGCAGCAGCGGCGTCAAGGTTCCCACTTCGCACCATCGGGAGGGTTGAAGAGTGGAAGCATATCGGCGGGCGGGCTGGACGGAGAACCTCGGGAACGGTCAGGCCGGTCCGCCCTCGCAAAACCGGCCCCCAAACCTAACCTATGTTTCGTCTCTCACCGGTCCCTGACTTTCCGCCTAGATCATAAATACTACTCAACGTATCCGCCGAGCTCATAGCGACCCAAGCTACGGGGACTTTTAGCTTGGCTTTAGCCAACCTCCTTTGTCGGCTGGGTCTCCAGCAGCGTCCAAGCGCTGCAACTGTCCTTCGGTCAGCTCGATCTTCAGGGCGTCCACGCTTTCAGTAATCTGCGTCGACTTGCTCCCAGCTATTATTGGGAGGATTGCAGGACTTTGCTGACGTATCCAGGCGATGATCACCTGGTTCATGGAAGCAGCCGCCTCGGCCGCTACCGCCCTCAGCACAGCGATACGCGCCTTAGCGTCTACTGCATCATACTGTGGAGGCAAAACAGCGCCCGGTTTGTCGTACGAACCGCCGAGCAAAACCGAATAAGCGACCAGTGCGACGCCACTTACAGCCGCAAAATCCCTCAACTCCGCACCTATGCACAGCTGCGGACCAAAATCGGCAGCGTGATGCGGTCGCAAGTAGGTGAAACGTTGCTCCACAGCGCTGTAACTAACCCAACCGTTATCCTGCGCGACTTGGTTGGCCTGAGCGATACGCCAGGCTCTCAAATTGCTAGCGCCAATAGCGCGAACCTTGCCGGCCTTCACGAGCCTATCAAAGGCTTGCATCGTTTCCGTTTGAGGCGTGTTATGATCGTCACGGTGCGACCAATAGATATCGATGCGATCAGTCCCAAGACGGACTAGACTCTTATCGCATTCCTTCTCAATCTCGGACGAGCTCAACCCGCCTTTACTACCCGGATAGTCAAAACCTAGCTTGGTGCCTATCACCATTTCGTTACGGCATCCGCGGGCTCGCAGCCACTCTCCTATTGTCGTTTCGCTCTCCCCGCCAACAAACCCTGGAAGCCAAGCGGCGTAAAAATTGCCGGTATCTAAGAAGCTGCCTCCCCTTTCTCGAAAAGCATCTAGAACTGCGAACGAAGTCGGGCGGTCGTGTTTACTTCCAAAAACGTCCGAACCCAAACAAAGCGGACTAACTTCGAGCCCAGAGTGTCCGAGCCTTACCTTCCTCATCGTCGTACTCCCCTAGGATTTTCATTAACTGTCGCACCGCCTTCGCCGCCACCCCCCACACTCAGGCATTTTCCCGATAATGGAAGAACCGGCTTGGGCATGCCATTAGGCGCCGCGGAGCGATGTACAGTCCTGTTACTTATCGCGACGATCTCTAGGACGCAAGGTGCAAATCGGCAGGCGAACACCGCTGGATGGTTTCAAACTATCCCGGTATAAGGTGACAAGCGCACCTGCAGTGTCTCAGCTTTCCGCCAATATGAAATCGGCTGCCTTTAAAGCGATCATCGCGGTAGGTGTATTGGTGTTGCCGGACGTGATAGTCGGCATAACCGAGGCATCCGCGATCCGCAGGCCTGTTAGCCCTATTACCCTAAGCTGGTCGTCGACTACAGCTTTTGGATCGCTCTTTAGCCCCATCTTAGCGGTACCGACAGGATGAAAGATCGTCGTCCCAATAGTTCCGGCAGCTATTGCCAGCGACTCATCGTCGTCGCCAACAGCCGCTCCAGGTAAATACTCCTCGGGGCGGTAAGGCTGGAGCGCCCTTTGACTCATCAGCGCGCGGGTTACGCGAATGGCGTTGGCGGCTACGCGACGGTCTTCTTCGGTTGACAAGTAATTAGGGGCAATGACCGGCTTCTCAGTGGGGTCGGCCGATGTAATGCGAACCTGACCACGCGACGTAGGGCGAAGATTGCAGGCGCTCGCAGTGATGGCGGGAAAGCGATGAAGTGGATCGCCGAAGCGATCAAGTGAGAGCGGCTGGATATGAAACTGGATGTTCGCCCGCTCCTGAAAGCGGTCCGATCGTGTGAATATTCCAAGCTGTGACGGAGCCATCGTAAGCGGTCCCCGCCGACGGAACAGGTAGTCGGTCGCCATCCATCCCCGCTTGAGCAGATTGTGATACGTCTCGTTAAGGGTACGAGTGTTCTGGATTTTATAGATAGCACGCTGCTGGAGATGATCTTGCAGATTGTGGCCAACCCCGGGCAAATCGTGAGTAGGCTCAACACCGATGAGCCGAAGCGCACTTCCGTCCCCGATCCCGGAACGCTGCAAGATCTGGACCGACCCGATCGCGCCCGCGCAAATTATGATTTCCCTTGTCGCTTTCCCGACCAATCGACGGCCGTCCCGCTGATAAGTCACTCCACTAACGCGGCCTTGGCTCACCACAAGCTTCTCAACAAGACAGCCGATGCGTAGTTCAAGATTGCGGCGAGTCAAAACCGGCTTTAGAAAACCGCGCGCGGCCGACCAACGCCTTCCTCGCTTCTGATTGACATGGAAATATCCTGAGCCCTCATTGTCCCCGGTATTGAAGTCTTCAGTCTTCGGAATTCCCATTTGTTCGGCAGCGCTTCTAACAGCGTCGAGGATCGGCCAGGAAACTCGCGGGGCCTCGATACGCCATCCTCCTCCAACACCATGCGTTTCACTTTCCCCAAGGAAATGATCTTCCAACCGACGGAATACTGGAAGAACGTCTTTCCAGCTCCAGCTTCTAAGGCCAAGTTGTCTCCAGTGATCGTAGTCCTCTGACTGGCCACGCATGGAGATCATTGCATTAATGGCTGAAGACCCCCCGATCACTTTGCCCCTTGGGTACGCCAGCGACCGACCGTTGAGACCCGGTTCGGCTGCCGTCTCGAACATCCAATCGGAACGCGGGTTCCCAATTGCGTACAAATACCCGACTGGTATGTGATACCAAATCCAATCGTCCATTCCACCAGCTTCTAGAAGAAGCACCCGTTTGCCTTGGTCAGCGGAAAGACGGTTCGCCAAGATACAGCCGGCCGTGCCCGCCCCCAGAATGATGTAATCGAATTCTTCGACGTCCATCGATATCTTCTCTTGAGAATGCAGTTGGCAGGCTCGCGAACGTCAACCGCAAGCCCTTTTTCACCGGCCCCGCTGGCTTGACGGCTTCCGCAGGCTGCGAAATCAATCCGACGCGTCAACGAACCGCTATGAACAATTCTGTTACTTACTATCACATGCAACTTTGGGCAAGCCCTGATTCCACAACCCGGTAAAAATCCTGGAGCGCTTGGAAAACACGGTAAGTATAACTCTAACTTCTTACGCTGTTCGAAGCCGAAATTCACATTATTTTCGGCTCAGGAGTCTCATCTTAGATATTGCAATTACATTTTCAGTGTTTGCCGATTCTGCAATCGCGACCGCGTTTCCGTGGTTTTCTTCAACCCGACCTCACAGGGCTCAGCGACTCGCTGACAATATTTGAGCTTAGGGCAGTACGCTTTTATAAGGGTGCTCGCTCCTTGTCCGCTGTGAAGCTTGGAGATACTATGGGCTCGCTTTGGCCGCGCTGCGCCGAAATCGTGGCCGATGGATGCGCGTGTGGTTGCGGTCTTTTAGGAAGGTCGCCGTCTCGAGCTTTCCAAAATGGAACGATAAGAATTTTGGACGCCGTTACGTCAAGATCCCGCAAACATCCTGACGTCACCCGCAAACGTGAAAACGTTAAACGACGCGATCCGATAGAGAGCAGTAGAAAGATATTGCTCTCAGGAATGAAGCATTTCGCACGTTATGGCCTGGGTGGCGCGCGCGTAGTCGATATTATTAAGGATGCGGGCCTTTCGCATAGAATGCTTTACCATTACTACGAGAACAAAGAGGCACTTTACCTAGCGACACTTGAGTTTGCCTATAAACAAATTCGTGATGCGGAACTAAGTCTCCACATTTCCAGTCTAGAGCCTGTCGATGGGATGCGACGCATTGTCGAATTTACCTTTGATTATTTTGTCGATCACCCCGAATTCATGGCCTTGTTGAGCCAGGAAAACTTAAACGGCGGCAAATTTATTTCTCAGCTCCAGCATTTCAAAGATGTTCAGCGGCCTCTCGTCGACGGTCTCCGCGATCTTTTTGAACGCGGAAAATCCACCGGTCGATTTCGAAAGGTATACGACCCAGTGCATTTCTACATCTCGCTATCTGGTCTGTGCTATTTTGCTATTTCTAATCGGTTTACACTAGCGGCGGCGTTTGACGAATCGATCATGAGCGAGTCTTTTATTGAAGAAAGGCGCGCCCACATCACGGCATTTGTTATGCAAGCGGTCCTTGAAACCACTGGCGAGTAACCAAAACTATCGTTGAACCACGTCTGGGCCGGCAAAGAAATAGCCAACTTCTGATCTGCCCAATGCATGGGCTCTTCCTCGGAAAAAGCTTGCCCACGAAACTTCGAATTAAGGCGCAAGCCTGCCGCGGATTCTTGAATAGGTGTGACGCGACTTCTCACTGAGGCTGGCTGCCAGTCTAGTCGTCGCGCCCTGGGTTATCCCTACGGAAACGTTACTCACGGCTTCGGCCTCTGCCCGGCTATGAGCAAACAATGCCCATTGCGCGCATTTGTGTTTAGTGATATCGTCGGAGCAGTTTAGTGAAGGCTCTAGCGAGGCAAATTATCTCTCGCAGCCAGCAGACGGGTCTCGGGCAGCGCCTCGTAAATTCATCGCTATGAGGACGACCGATAGTTACTTGAGAGTTTTTGAATCAGACGCGATTCAACGCTCCAGAGCGTTGCGCGGTGATAGTCGGGTAATCCGACGGGAGCGAAAGAGGGAGGGTTAAATGAAAGCGCGTACCATTGTTACTGCTGCGATCGCACTACTTGGGGCGAGCCTCGCGGGTTCTGCTGAAGCAGAGGGAAATAAAGAAATTCAAATGCTGCACTGGTGGACATCGGGCGGTGAGGCAGCTGCCGTCGATGTCCTTAGGCAGCAGCTAGTAAAAGAGGGTTACGTTTGGAAGGACGTGCCAATTGCAGGTGGCGGCGGAGAGGCTGCTATGACGACACTCAAGGCAATGGTTGCCGCAGGCAACCCGCCGACCGCGTCGGAAATCCTTGGGTATTTCGCACTCGATTATGCGGATGCTAATAAACTTGCCGATGTAACCGACCTGGCCAATCAAGAGGGCTGGGCGAAACTGCTTCCCGCGGCCATCCAGAAATTCACGACGGTGAATGGCAAATGGGTCGCGGTGCCAATCGACATTCATTCCGACAATTGGATTTGGATAAATAAAGACTTGATGTCAAAGATTGGAGGCACTGAGCCTAAAACCTACGACGATTTCATTGCACTTTTAGGTAAAGCCAAGAATGCCGGATTAGTTCCGCTGGCGCTTGGAGGCCAGCCATGGCAAGAAGCTACGCTCTTCGATTCTATCGTTGTTTCGACAGGTGGGATTGATTTTTATAAAAAGGCGCTGATTGATCTTGATGAATCTGCGTTGAAGTCGGATACAATGAAGAAGTCATTCGACAATCTTGCTAAACTTAAAGATTATATTGACCCGAACTTCACCGGCCGCGACTGGAACCTAGCTACCGCTATGGTTATTCGTGGAGATGCGCTGGTTCAGGTGATGGGAGATTGGGCGAAAGGGGAGTTTAGGGCTTCAAACAAAGAACCCGGCAAAGACTTTCTCTGCTATCGATTCCCAGGAACGGAAGGGACTGTACTCTATCTCACGGACATGTTCGCCCTCTTTCAACTCCCCGCGGACCGCCGAGACGCACAGCGAGCGTTAGCGGAAGCAACTATGAGCCCTGCCATACAATCAGGCTTCAATGTGGTGAAGGGATCGGTGCCCGCCCGAATGGACGTGCCTGACACTGCGTTCGACGCCTGTGGAAAAAGGGTATCGCCGACGTCAAGAGCGCAAACAGCAACGGGACATTCGTTGGATCTATGGCGTATAACTACGCTCAGCCGCCAGCTATCGCCGCAGCTTACACTGACGTCGTCACGAAGTTCTTTCATGGCCAAATCAGTTCGTCCGGCGCCGCCGTGACGGAATTAGTAAACGCGATCAACGGCGCTAAATAGTCTAGTCTATTGATGGGCGCCAAGACTGCCGAGATCGGCAATCTCGGCGCCTCTCTCCAACCCGACGCTTTCGGTTGGCGGCGATGAAGACGGCTGCGGCACGTTCATCGCGGTTCTCTCGAAACAACTGGACGGCTCCAAAAACCTGGCCAAGTCGAGCTCGTTTTGATTCTCTGAGGAGAAGCGAACGGAGGCGATTCGATGGACAGGGATCCTGGATTTTTCGATGTCGACGAACGTCTGAAGGAGCTTTCGGTCAAGGGCGACGAGCTGGAACGGCTGAACGCGATCGTCGATTTCGAGATGTTTCGGCCGGACTTGGAACGCGCCGTGCCGAGGAGCGACCGATCCAAGGGCGGCCGTCCACCCTACGATCACGTACTGATGTTCAGAGTCCTGATCCTCCAGTCGAGCTATTCGCTATCGGACGAGCGGACGGAATATCTGATCAAGGACCGTCTTTCGTTCATGCGCTTCCTGAGGTTGTCGCTAGCCCAAAGCGTGCCGGACGCCAACTCGATCTGGAACTTTCGCGAGGCGCTGACTCGGGCGAAGATCGACGGCAAGCCGGCGATCGAGGTTTTGTTCAAGCGCTTCGACGCGGCTCTGACGAAGGCCGGTTTTCTCGCAATGGCAGGACAGATTATTGACGCCACGATTGTCGCGGCGCCCAAGCAGCGCAACACCGAGGCCGAAAAGAAGGACATCAAGGAAGGCCGCATTCCCGAGGACTGGAAGCGCAAGCCCGCCAAACTGCGCCAGAAGGATCGCGATGCGCGATGGACGGTCAAATATTCAAAAGCCAAGCCGACCGAGGACGGCGCGAAGCGCATCGATCTGGCGATCCCTGCCTTTGGCTACAAGAACCATGTCGGCATCGACCGCGCCCACGGGCTGATCCGGACGTGGGCTGCGACGGACGCCTCCCGCCACGACGGCGCCCAATTGCCGAACCTCGTCGACAAGAACAACACCGCCAGCGATGTCTGGGCGGACACGGCCTATCGATCCGCGAAGAACGAAAAGCACTTGGCCGACAATGGCCTTCGCAGCCAAATCCACCGCAAGAAGCCTCAAGGCAAACCGATGCCCGAAGCCGTGGCGCGGGCCAACGGCAAGAAGTCGAAGGTTCGCGCCTACGTCGAACACGTCTTCGCCCGACAAAAGGGTCCGATGGATCTGGTCATTCGAACAATCGGCCTCGCCCGGGCCACTGTAAAGATCGGGCTTGCCAATCTGACCTACAACATGAAGCGCGCCATCTGGCTGTCAGCCCGAACCGCCGCCGCGGCCTGAGCAAACCAAACGCTCGCCCGACGGCGCAGAGCGCGGTCCTCGCGGCGCAGACCGGCGCCGATCTCGGGCCGTCACCGCCTCACGACCCTCAGGCGCGATCGCCCGATGGAAAACACCGTACTTGGAGGTGTCCAACTGATGACATCCAAAGTCTTGGAGATTCCCAATAACCCCCTAGCGGCGTCTGGGTAGAGGGATAGCTAGGAACGGAGATCTCATTGCGACTGGCCCGTTCTCTGCCGATCACGCGACAGCGTTTTAGCTCGTTCTTCGAACTCTGGTCCGGCGTCGCCTTGACCCAACGACTATCCATCTCCGGCACAAGACTCTCTCACGCCGATTACCGACGATCGATGAAGCGCGCGCTCGTCTCGGTGTGGAACGGCAGCGTTCGGTTTCTGGGTGAACCGCAGCTTTGTTAGTGCAGGTTGAAACCGCCATCGACGTTTATTATTTGGCCGGTGACCATATCGGATGCCGGAGAGGCCAGAAACATCAACGCGCCAACAAGGTCGTCTGGGCGTTGAACCCGATTTAGACATTGTCTTGCCACGTGAGAGTCGAAGTTCTCGGGCTGGTCGCGGAGCAGCGCGTCGCTCGCAGTAAGCCCGGGTGTTATGGTGTTTACGTTGATACCGTGACGCCCCAAGCTTCGCGCAAGCGCGCGAGTTAGTCCGACGACGCCGGCCTTGGCGGCGGTGTAGTCTACCAGCGTCTCAAATCCCATGAAGAAGCACTCGGTCGAAATATTGATGATCTTGCCTCGTTTGTTTTTGACCATCTCCGGCGCAACCGCCTTGCAACACAAAAATGGTCCGTCAAGATTTACAGCCAAGACTTTTCGCCAATGTGCGTAGGTTAGGTCCAAGAACTCGCTTTGAGGAAAAATTCCCGCGTTGTTAACGAGTACATCGATTGTGCCGAATTTGGCTACTGTCTCGGCCGCCATCGAAAGCGTGTCTTGCTCGGATGTTACGTCCGTCCTGATAGCAATAACCTCATGCCCAGCGGCCGTCAGTTCGTGCGCCAGTTCGTGTGCCGGCTGTTCGTCGATGTCCGCGATTACGACTTTGGCGTTCGCCTTGGCAAGCGCTGTCACGTAGGCTCGGCCGATGCCGCTGCCCCCACCGGTGACGATGACGATCTTGTTCTCGTGGCTCAATCGAGTCTCCTGCGCGAAGGCCGATCACACGTGTGTCGGCAAATTAACGAGAGTCACCTACTTCAATATCGATCGACTGTTCTTTGTCGCGCGCTTGAGCAATTTTTGTGAAATGGCAAGCCGTGGAAATCGGCTCGCCGTCTCTATCAATTTCCTCTAGCGCACTGCTTGCTTTGCAATCGCAGACTGTTGCTGATGGCCTAGTCCATCGACTGTAAGCCTCATGACATCGCCGTCCTTTAAATAGACTGGAGGTTTCATGCCCAGCCCGACGCCCGGTGGCGTTCCCGTCGTGATGATATCCCCGATCTCAAGGGTCATAAATTGGCTGATATAATGCAGGAGATACGCGACGCCAAAAATCATCGTCCGCGTCGATCCATTTTGTCGCCTCACTCCGGAAACGTCCAGCGTCATCCGCAAGTCTTGAGGATCGACAATCTCGTCACGCGTTACGAGCCACGGTCCCAGTGGAGCGAAAGTGTCGTGACTCTTGCCTTTCATCCATTGGCCTTCTCGCCGAGCTTGCCAGCAACGCTCCGAAACGTCGTTGACGATCAGATAGCCAAAAACATGCTCAAGTGCTTCCGAGAGAGAAACAGCCTTCGCACGTTTGCCGATGACGAAACCAAGTTCTACTTCCCAGTCGACTTCTTCCGCGCCCGGCGGGAGCTCCACATCGTCGTAAGGTCCGCTGATCGCCGAAGTGGCCTTCATGAACAGTATCGGCTCCTTAGGAACCGGCAGATTGGACTCGGCTGCATGATCTGAATAATTCAGACCTACCCCAATCAGCTTTCCGACGTTCGCGATCGGAGCGCCGAGGCGGACCGCAGTCTCAACCAATGGAAGTTTCGACGTGTCGAGAGAGCCGAGCCGTGCCAAGATCTGAGCATCCGCAATCGATGTCGGCGTGATATCATCGACAAAGTCTGAGATGTCTCGCGCTCGACCGTCTTGATCAAGAATGGCCGGCCTCTCGGCTCCCGCCGGACCACAACGGAGCAATTTCATTTGTGTTCGTCCATCGTGCGCAGCGAAGCCGTGTAGCCGAACTCGAGCCAAAGCCGATCGGAGCGAAGATTAGCCCTTGGATCATTTCCGGCGAACGCGTGCGAGAGAGCAGTCGCAACGCTATCCGACCAAGCCGCATGGGGCACATTGGCTTCGACAAAGACTGCATATTGCTGAGCGCCTGGGCCGTCACCGTAAATTTTGCGTTCTGAGGTGGTAATTGCCGTGATTGTCTCATCAACCTCGAACAGGCGAACTCGACGCACCGCTGGAAGCGTCTCTATTTTTGATAACCAGTTCGACTGCAGGTCTTCGACGAGCTTGGCATCGAGGTTAAAGCGCATCGTTGTAAGGTACGGTGCAGGGTTGGCCGCCGCGTTCCCAAATTGTGCTCGAAGCGTGTAGACGTTCCGCGCGGGCTCGCGAAAATGGCCGAGCGCCTCTTTGGTCCAGGGGGTTGGCGAGTTCAGAGCTGCCAGGTAAGGCGGGGAGCCCAGGCAGGTCGAATCCACGGTCTCGTAGAACATAAGGAAAAAAGGCGCGCCTTCGAGGTCTCGATAACGCCGGCCCCGGAGAAATCCGGGAATGGAAACTCGTTCAGGCACGTGCTCGCAATTGTGCCACTGCTGAAACCGCAAAAGGTAATCGGCATCGATTCTGGCCCAGAAAGCCATCAGCCCCGTGCTTGCGGCACTCGGCTCCATCGATTGGCTCATTTGCGCAATCCCCCTGATCGTTCGTTCCGCCGCATACCCCTATCCCGCCATGACTCCACAAGTCGCGGCACGACCCCGCGCATCGAAAATGAGTCGCTTAAACCTGGATTGCTGTGACGAGCCTATGACTAGGGGACCCAGGGGGTCCTTGCGCCCTGGTCGATGATCACTGACTTAATTTCGGTGTACTCAGAAACGCCGCCTAAGCCTGTCTCGCGCCCAAGGCCCGACTCCTTGTAGCCGCCTACTGGCATTTCTGGGCCTCCGGTTATTGTGGTATTGATCCACATCCGGCCTGCTTTAACGCGTCGCATCAAGGCAAGACTATCTCCGAGGTTGGTCGACCAAATCGTTGCCGCCAGGCCATATTCGGTGTCGTTTGCGATTTCGACCGCTTCATTCAGTGTGGCAAACGCCGTGATTGCCAGGACGGGTCCGAACACCTCTTCTCTCGCCAACTTCATTGTCGGAATCACGTTCCGCATTACTGTTGGCGCCACGAAGAGGCCGTCGGTATTTTCGATCTTATGTCCGCCCTCGAGCAGTTCGGCGCCTTCAGCGCGCCCTTCCCCAATCATTCCAAGAATTTTCGTCAGCTGCGGTTCATTGACGATGGGACCGACTTTTGTCGCGGGGTCCAGCGGGTCGCCCACTTTTACGCGAGTCACAAGCGCCAAAATCTTTTGAGTCAATTCCTTTTCAATCTCTTGGGCCACAACCAGGCGACTGCCTGAGACGCAACACTGTCCCGCGTTGTGCAGCATGCCATAGACGATTCCGTCCGCTGCTTTATCGAGATCCGCATCCTTTAGCACCAAAACCGGATTCTTGCCGCCGAGTTCGAGGCTGATCTTTTTGAGGTTCGCTGCGGAAGCCATCACGGTGGACCGGCCTACACGGGTTGAACCGGTAAAGGAGACCATATCGACCTTTTTGTGAGCGACGATGGCTTGACCAACCGGATCGCCAAATCCAGTGACGATATTTAAAACGCCTTCAGGGAGCCCAGCTTTCTCGAGAATCTTACCCATGCGAAGGGTGGTTGCGGAGGTAAACTCACTCGGCTTAGCGACGACGGTGCAGCCTGCTGCGAGAATGAACGGCAGCCGTTCCGCCAGGATGAAAAACGGGAAGTTCCACGGAGTAATAAGGCCGACCACCCCGACAGGCTCGCGCAAAACAAGACCGAACTGATCTGAGCCTAAGTTATTGAACGTTTCCCCGTGAACTGCCTGAGCCTGGCCGCTTGCATAATACCAAAGCTCAGCGGCTCCAATAATTTCGCCCTTCGATTGAGACAGTGGCTTTCCGCTTTCCAACGTCTCTAGCAGCGCCAACTCATCGACTTCAGAAAGGATAAGGTCTGCGGCTTTACGAATAATCGACGCGCGCCAACCCGCTGGGCGGTCCGACCATCCACCACCGTCAAAGCGCCGACGCGCCGCCGCAACCGCAAGTTCGACGTCGTCAGCTGTCCCGCGAGGGATGCTCGACACCGGCACGCCATGGGCAGGGCTATTGCGTACGATTTCTCCACCGCTGCTTCCTGTCCATTTCCCACCGATCAGCTGCTCCAGTCGCGCAGGAGCAGTGGGAAGTCCTTTGACATGGATCGTCATCACTACATTCCTCAACCTTCGATCGCGCTTTTAACACGCGTGACCGATCGTTTATGAACAAGTTTGTTACTTACAGGGCTCGAGCCAATGAAGCAAGTCGCGAACGCGTTACTCGGCGTCTGGCTTCAGTTCGTCGACCAACCAAAAACTGCGGCGACTGCGTGAAAGTCACTCTAGTCAGCAGGCCGTAGCTGACGTGAAACCTTCGCGGAAATCTAAGGATTGGACTCATTTTTCGCGTCTAGCTCTTTTGCTACGCTCTGAGTTGTCAGCGTCGAATGAATCGATCGCGATAAGAGCTGACGCTGACAAAGCGAGCTAAAATACCGCCGTCAGGCCGCCGTCAGCATAGAGAATCTGTCCATGGACAAAGCGCGCCGCGTCGCTAGTCAGAAACAACGTTGGGCCGACTATGTCCTCGACGGCGCCCCATCGCCCGGCCGGGGTTCGGTCTACGACTCTGTCCGAGAAACCGGGTTGGTTCGCGACGTCAGCGGTCATATCGGTCGCCACAAAACCGGGGCCGACGGCGTTGATGCGCACTCCCCGGCCTGCGTTTTCCGCGGCAAGAACACGGACAAGGCCGATTACGCCAGCTTTGGCCGAGCAGTACGCCGAGAGGCCAGCTCGTCCATGCAGGGCAAGGATCGATGCCATTATCACGATTCGACCATCGCCCTGGTTAGCCATCACTTTTGTCGCCGCCTTAGACAGCGCAAAATGAGCGACGAGATTTCCGTCGATCATGTTGCGATAGGTGTCGATCGACAAGTCATCGACGCGGGTACGGTTTTGATAACCCGCGTTGCTGACGAGAACATGCAGATGTCCCTCAGCGCCAATCCGGGAAACGGCGTTCGCCGCAGCTTCTCCATCGGTTACGTCGAACGCGACGGACGAGGTTCCGCCCGAGGTAGCGACCTTAGCGAGTTCGTCGGCGACAGCAGCGGCGGTAGCTGCGCTGCGGCCGTGCACGACAACATGCGCCCCTGCCTTGGCATAGGCCTCTGCGATCGCGCGGCCAATTCCTTTCGTGGACCCGGTTATAAGGACTCGACGACCAGAGAAATTGAACGCAACGTCGCTAGTCATGCAATGCTCCCGTTAGCTCGAAGCGCCTGAACCTCATGGCTGTCGTAGCCAAGCTCTTGGAGGATCGAGTCGGTATCGGCGCCCAACGCGGGCGGCGGTAGACGGGTGCCCGGCCTCTCGCCATCATAAATGGCAGGATGCCGAACCAAGCGGACACGATTGCCATCAGCCAGAAGAACGTCTTCAAAAATTCCTAAGTGCACAATTTGCGGGTCGTTGGCGACGGCTTCGAAATCGTTGACGCGCGCGGCCCAAAGTCCTTCGTCCTCAAAGGCAGCAAGAATTTCACTAACCGATCTAGCGGACGTGTTTTGCGCAAAGAGCTCAGAAATCTCTCGCGGCCGAGCCCAGCAATCCTGCTCCGTGAGGGAAGCGAGGCGGTCATCGCCGAACACTTTGGCCATCTTGTCGAGCGGCCCCAACGATAGGGCTATGAAACCGTCAGCGGCCTGATAGATTCCATAGGGGGCGGCGTAGGCCCAACCAGCTACGTTTCCGGGCGGTCGCGTGGACCTGCCCGCACCGCCATTGAACCACGCCACGAGAGGCTCGACTTGCAGGTCTAGAGCCGCACTCATGAGATCGACCTCAACACGATGTCCCTTGCCATCCCGAGAGCGCGCGACGAGTGCGGCCAAGATCGCGGCGGCCAGAATCATTGCTCCGTGATGATCAACTATCGAGGCGCCCGCGGGGGTGGGACGCTCGCTGCCTGTGGTGTGAGCCAAGCCGGAGAACGCCTGCATAAGGAGATCCTGGCCTGGTTTTTTTGCGTACGGACCGGATCCGCCCCAACCTGACCCTGAGGCATAAATAAGACGAGGATTGATCGCTTTGGCTTCGTCGTAGCCTAGTCGCATTCGATCCAAGACGCCTGGCCGAAAATTCTCCATGAGAACGTCTGACTTTTCTATCAGTCGCCTTACGATTTTCACGCCTTCATCGGTCTTCAGATTAGCAACAATTGATCGTTTGTTGCGATGAGCGCAAAGATAAAACACGCTGGTCTTATCGACCCAGATGTCACCTCCGGCCCAGTTCCTACTGAAACTGCCGCCCACTGGCTCGACTGTGACCACATCAGCGCCGAGGTCACCGAGAATTTGGGCGGCTAGAGGTCCGAGTAGGAAGTGATTGAGGCTGAGAACCCTGATTCCATCGAGCATCGCCATGGCTCAGATTCCTCGAAAGAGCGGGGTTCGCTTTTCAACAAAAGCGGTCATCCCCTCTATGCGATCTTTCGTAGCAAACAGCACCTCGAGGGCTTTCGCTTCTAATGAAAGACCAGTTGCGAGTGGACCGTCGCTCCCGAGACGCGCGACTTCCTTCGCGAGTCGAGCCGCAATGGGTGCATTTGCTGCGATACGCTTCGCGAATGCGGTCGCGGCGATCAATGCTCCATCCGGAGCGAACTCGGCTAACCCAAGGCGTACAGCTTCCGCCACATCGAGAATATCTCCGGTCAATATCATTCGCATAGCGGCCGCTTGGCCGATGCGACGCGGAAGCCGTTGAGACCCACCATCGCCGGGCATAACACCGAGTCGCAATTCCGGAAGCCCAAACCGGGCATTGGGACCGGCAAGGATAAAATCGGCAGTTAGCGCGAGTTCAAGTCCTGCCCCAAGGGCCATGCCATCTACAGCGGCCAGAATCGGGGTCCTTACTGATTCGATTTGAGCCCAACCCCGCATTCGAATCGGATCACGGAGGCACGGCAATCCGAATTCGACCATCTCTTTGATGTCGGAACCGGCGCTCAGATGACCCCCCGCGCCGGCGAGCACGATCGCTCTAATCTCTTTTTGCTCGTCCAGATCAGAGAGGGCAGAGCCGAGTCTTGCGATGGCGGCCACATTAAGTGCATTGCGAGCTTGTGGTCGATTGATTGTAACGACCGCTACGCCGTCGACCGGATAAACAACGCCTATCAACTCTGATTGATCAGTCATCGACATTCGCCCAAGTGTCGTTCTGACCAGATCTGATGACGGCTTCCACAAAGGCGGCTGCTTCGATACCTGCGTCCACCTGAGGAACCGTCAAAGCCTCCGGATCGACAGGGCGACCCTCTTTGGCCGCGTGGATCAATTCTGCTGCGTCGAAGTATGTGTTTGCGAAGCACTCCAAATATCCCTCAGGCAAACCTGCCGGCATACGCGTAATGCGCGCTGAGGCTTTACCGATTGAGAAGCCGCCTCTGGTGAGGAGGACCGGGGGGCGGCCGTATTCCGTAAACTTGAGTTGGTTGGGCAGTTCTCCATTCCATTCGAGTCCGCCACGCTCCCCGTAGACACGAAGGCGTAAACCGTTTTCGTTTCCCGGCGCTATTTGAGAAGCCCAAAGTGAGCCGCGTGCGCCGCCCTGGTACCGCAACAGAACATTGATGTCGTCGTCCATGGAGCGGCCGGGCACGAAACACGAGACCTCCGCCATCACCGATTCCAGCTTCAGCCCAGTCACGTAGCCTGCAAGATTGAAGGCGTGCGTTCCGATATCGCCTGTGCAAGCGCCGAGACCTACTCGGATTGGATCAGTGCGCCATTCCGCCTGCTTGTGACCGCTGGCTTCGATCGGTTCCGTCAACCAGTCCTGTGCGTACTCGACTTGGATGCTGCGAAGTTTGCCGAGCCGACCCGAAGCGACGATTTCCCTCGCTTCACGGACCATCGGATATCCGGTGTTGTTATACGTGACGACGAAAACCACACCGGCAGCAGTTGCGCGGTCCTTAAGATCCTTGGCTTCGGACAGCGTCACGGTGAGCGGCTTGTCGCAAATTATGTGGATCCCTTGCGCTATGAAAGCGCAGGCATTGGCATAGTGCAGATGATTGGGCGTCGCGATTACGACCGCATCAATCTTGTCGGTTCGTGCGGCCTCCGCGGCCGCCATTGCTCGCCAGTCGGCGTAAACGCGGTCAGAGGCAAGGCGTAGCTGTTGCCCAGATAAAGCTGCCCGCTCGGCATCAGAGGACAGGGCCCCAGCCACAAGCTCAAACTGGTCATCAAGTCGGCCTGCGATTCGGTGCACAACCCCGATGAAAGCGCCAATTCCCCCACCGACCATGCCCAATCGCAGGCGTGTGGCGCGCGTATTCTCCGTCAAGTTTTCCATCCCTTGATTACTAAATATGAGATACTATGCATTAAACAAATCACGTATCAAGAGCAATCTTCTTCGGCAGTTTGGCTTGGCAACGCGTGAAAAATCTAGATCGCGCACCCGTTGGTACCAGCCGGCCGCCTCACACTCCATCTTGATTTACTAATCGTTCGCAAATATCTTTATCTCGAAGGGAGGAGTTCATGTACGATTATATAATCGCAGGTGCGGGCTCCGCCGGATGCGTCCTGGCAAACCGCCTCAGCGCACAAGAGGGGGTAAAGGTCCTCCTCCTCGAGGCTGGCGGACGAGATCTTAACCCGTATATCCACATGCCAGGCGGCTTTGGTAAGCTACAAACGCCTGCAGTAAACTGGTGTTTTACTAGTGCCCCACAGCGGAACCTGAACAATCGCGCAATATGGTACCCCCAAGGGAAAACCCTGGGTGGGTCGAGCTCTATAAACGCAATGATATATATTCGAGGCCATTGGTCTGATTACGATGGCTGGTCGGCACAAGGCTGTGAGGGATGGTCGTACCGCGAAGTTCTACCTTATTTCATCAGATCTGAGGACAACGAGCGCCTTGTCGACGAGTATCACGGCTCTGGGGGACTGCTTAGCGTCTCTGACCAGATTTCGCCGAACGTCCTCTCAAAGGCTTTTGTGCGGGCTGCACAGCAAGCCGGCCACTCGTACAATGCCGACTTCAATGGAGCAAACCAGGCGGGCACCGGCGCGTATCAAGTCACTTGTCGAAACGGGCGCCGAGCAAGCACCGCGCGAGCGTTTCTTTCGCCAGCCCGCGGTCGCACCAATCTTTCTCTTGCAATAAAAGCACGGGGGATTCGCATTCTTGTAGAACGCAATCGCGCTGTCGGGATCGAATACAGTGTAGGCGGCAAAAACACTAACATTGCGCGCTTGAATGAAGGCGGTGAGCTGATTGTAAGCTCTGGCGCCATCGGTTCGCCCAGGCTGCTACTTCTCTCTGGCATCGGGCCGACAGAGATGTTGCAAAAAATAGGCATTCCTACCGTACATGATTTGCCGGGTGTCGGGTCCAACCTTCAAGACCACCTCGACAGCTATGTTGTTTCGGATCTGAAACGACCAATCAGCTATGATAAGGCTGATGCTTTCCCTCGTATGCTTATTAATGGCCTGCAATATGTTCTGTTTCGCAGTGGCCCTGTTACCTCTGTTGTAGCGGAAACCGGGTGCTTCGCTGCCTCAGATCCCGGCCAACGGCCGGATATCCAAATGCATATTCTGCCTGCCTATGTCGTCAATAGCGGTCGGACGCCGGTCAAAGGTTTCGGCGTAACGATCAATACCTGCGTGCTGCGGCCCGAGAGTCGCGGAAGCGTTACTCTAAGGTCGGCCGATCCGATTGAAATGCCCATCATCGATCCAAATTTCCATGCCACCGAGAACGACCGCAAACTCTCGATCGCCGGTATCCGCCTGGCGCGCGAGATTTTGGCTCAACCAGCGCTCTCGCAGCACATCATCAAGGAAAGGCTTCCATCCAGTGAAGCTCAGAGCGACGAGGACATTCTTAAATATATTCAACAATATGCATCAGTTGACTACCATCCAGTGGGCACCTGCAAGATGGGCAAGGACGAATTAGCTGTCGTTGACCCCCAACTCCGTGTGCGCGGCATCGAGGGATTGAGGGTCGTAGATAGCTCGATAATGCCTAATCTGATTGGCGGGAACACAAACGCCGCCTCGATTATGATTGGCGAAAAAGGCGCTGCAATCATTACAAATGAACGGCCTCTAGTCGCTGACCTCTCTTATCCCGCGGCTGGGCCGCCTAATACTATCGCGTTGGAGTCCGCCATCTTGAACTGAAGTCGAACGCCGGTCGCGGCTCAACTTTTCCCGTCATTGATGCGCGGTGGAACGAGTGACGAAGGAAAAGGATATGGTTCCTCTGCTCGACGCTGCTCCGGTGACTTTCTCGAAAACCGTGGGAGAAAGCGACGTCTACCTCTACGCCGGAATCACCGGCGATTTATCGCCCAACCACGTGAACGAGGAAGCGATGCGTAAGACGGCCTTTGGCTCCCGCATCGCCCATGGCGCTTTGCTAATCGGTTATATGTCGGCCGCTTCCACGCTAATTGTCACAAGAGGTCTTTCGATCGGTTTCAACTCCAATGCCGTTTCATTGGGCTATGATCGGGTCAGATTTCTCAAAGCGGTACGATTCGGAGATACGATTACCGTTACCTACACGCTGACCGCTATCGATGAAGAGCGGAGGAGATCAGTTGCAAAGGTCGAGATCCATAACCAATCGCGCGAACTTGTCGCCGTCGCTACGCACATCATGAAATGGGTATCGAATGCTGCGGTCTAATCACGTCAGGAGGATTCCCGCGCGACGTATGACCCCACTCATTTGATCGCGGTCGTCAACCGTTGATTCGACCTGTCA
>Ga0206813_1015_pt1 | contig 57099 bp, 41 predicted proteins | sample Alteio_BWOrgCont_92_FD_152856 | JGI IMG/M metagenome (GOLD analysis project Ga0206813, IMG submission 152856) | Enriched cells from forest soil in Barre Woods Harvard Forest LTER site, Petersham, Massachusetts, United States -... | ecosystem: Environmental > Terrestrial > Soil > Temperate forest >...
GCCACCGCAATCACGGGCGCCACTTCAAATCCGAGGGCTTTTCTGGCGCCGCTGGCGGAGAACAAGGCCAGCGCGAAGGCATCCGCAATGAGCAGGATCAGACTGGGAAATTCAAAGAAGCGCGCGATGAAGAAAGTCAGGAAGGCTGCGATGGAAGCGGTGACGATGTAGTTCGGATCGCGAATCCAGGCGACAGGGAGATCGCCCAGCATCAAATCGCGCAGGGTCCCGCCGCCGAACGCGGTCACGAGGGCCAGCACGAGCACGCCAAAGAGATCGACCTTTTTTCCGCGGCCGGCCAGCACGCCGCTGATCGCCGCCACGGCCACCGCGAAAAGCTCGAGCAGATACGGCAGTCTGGAAAAGAGGGTATCGTGTGGGGCGGCTGGCATTTTACGAGGTTAGGACTTTGGCCAATCGGGCGGCATCCAGGATGGCAGGCTCTTGATCGAATCGCGCGCGGCTGTGCTGGTCGGCACGCCCCAAGCATCGAAAAATGGTCCCAGGTTTCTTCCCGCCGCCTGCGAGAAGCGCACCATCCATTGATCCCGTTTTTCATCATCGGTTTTCGGGCGCTGCTCCTTTGGCAGATTGCGGTATTCGGCAAAGACCTTTTTGTAAGTGTCCCATCCAAATCCCGCCCGCAGCTCATCGTACATCGTCAGCGCCAGGAAGGGGTCGCTCTTCCAGCGCGTGAACTTGTCGCTCGAACTGAGGTAAGTCCGCAGGCGTTTCATTTTCTCGGCGGGTTTCATGGCGACGTGGCCTTCTCCCGGCGCGATGCCGCAAATCGTCTCGCAAACATAGAGGGAAAACAGATTGCACGTGACCTCGACCGTGCCGTCGAACGTCCAATCGTCGATTTGATGGTTATGCCCCAGTTCATGAAAATGCCCCCAGCTTCCCGTCAGCAGCTTCGCGAGCGTCAGCGCTTGATCGGTTGAGCCGTCGAGTGGCGTCATGATGGGATATCCGGAGTGCATGTATCCCACCGAGATCTGGGTATCGACGACGATGCGCTCCGGGCGTTCGCGCTCGTGAGGGATGGTGGCCAGGTCGGCCTCGGCGTCGAGAATCTTGTCCCACTGTTTGAGCAGCGCTTCCGGGTCGTCGAGCTGGCGGATTTTCTCCGAAGGCACGGAGAAGATGACCTTGCTCGTTTCCAGTTCGGCCCATGGTCCCGGGGCCGCGCGGATGCGCATTTTCCAATCCAGCAGTTTCGTCTCGCCCAAGACGAAACGCGGACTCTCCACCGCGCCCGTGACGCTCACGATGATTTTCCCCGAGGGCAGCTTGTCCGGAACGACGATATAAACGAGCCCGCCAAAAGAGTTCGCCGTGCGCGTCTCGATCTGATGGATCGGATCCACGCGGGAGATCTCCGGGAAACGCCGCCACTCCTCGTGCTGCCAGATGTCATCGCTGTGGCACCCGATACGGATGCCAAGGCCTTTGTCCGCCATCCCTGGCGGCACGACCACAGTGATCAACTCCCCCGGCGCGGCGTAAAGCCCGGTCCCATGCCAGCCCGGCGTCCCCAAGTCGATGCCGACAGCGCGATTCCGCTGGCGGATCGCATTCGTCGGGACTGCGCCTGGGAAGAATTCCGCGGCAGGATGCGCGCGGATCTGCTCCGGCCTGGCTGTCTTGAGCAATTCCGTCTCGCTGGAAACGACGATTCGGGCGATGGGATTGCTGGCTGGGAGCGGCTTATCCGGCCGCGGGATTTCGGCGCCGCCGGGCAGTTTGCCGATGCTGTGGAGCTGCGGCAGGATGGTCTGATCATCCGGCGGCAGGCTGCGGGAAGCGGCACTGAGCGTCGCTCCGATTTGTCCGATTTTAGAAGCATCCAAAGGGGCCTTCCCCTGGACGTGGCCTATGAGCGCATCCAGCGCGGCGCTCGCGTCGAGAAGCGCCAGTTCCGCCCCGCTGACATTCGTCAGAAAACCGGCTTTCTCAGAAGTCGCATCGACGGTCGCCGTTCCCCAAATAAGACCGGAGGGAGCCAGCAGTTGATTGCCGGGAAAATCCGTCGCGATCTTCTTGTCCGCGTTGAGCGATTGCCAGCCCCAGCCGGTGGCCGCTGTAACCAGGCCGCCGCCACCGCGCACCCAGCGCGCAATGCTGGCGACATCCTTCTCGCCGATATCGTGCGCGTTGACGGCGAGACCTCGGAAGCCGGCGAGCTTCTCGGCCCAATTCGCCCCATCCGCCGCTTCGGCCTGGAAACCGGCGCTCTTCAGATGCGCGAGCAGTTCCGGTTGCCGGTGGACGGCGATCCGGCCTTTGCCTGCACCCCCGATTGCCCAGCGCGCCGCGTTCACGAGCATCTGCGCGGCGCCCGCATCGCTCTTTGGATTCAAAAATCCGTCATGGGCAAAAGCCACGATGCGGCCTTTTTCCCAGCGCGCGCCGGCAACCACCGCCTGGAGGCTCTCTCCGTCTTTGCCCGCGACAATCGCGAACGCGTTGGGTCCGTAGGGAACGATATCGCCGACGCTCCCACTCGTGGAGATCGATGGGATCTGCGCAAGGATCGCATCGCGATCAGAAGCGAAATCCACGGACGTGGCTGCCGGAGCGGAAGCGGATCTTGCGGGATCGAGGGCGAAGGCAGCCTGCGCAACGAAAAAGGCCGAGACGACGAATTGGGTGAGGAAGCGCATGGGAAGGGGAAGGAAGATGCGACCAGAAGCGTAATCGGATGGCGGCGCCGGCTCTTGCTCCTTTCCCTGTCTTCGCATGGGGAATTTAGACAACCAGCCGCTCGTGGCCAGCCTTTCCCCGCGGCCACGGCCATTCCTCCCGGCGGCGGTTCATGGGCAGAATTGTCTGAATTCAACTCTCGATCCATGCAAATCCGACAAGAGGGCCGGGAGGCGCCGGCCTAATCTGGGCGGCAATCCGATGAATATTTCCAAGTCTTCCAGCAAGCCGTTCTGGCAGGGGGTATTTCCCGCCATCACGACCCAGATGCACCGCGGGGGCGCCCTCGATCTCGAAGGGACCGCACGCCACACGGAAGCGTTGCTCGCGAGCGGTGTCACCGGGATCATTTATTTGGGTTCTCTCGGTGAAAATCAGATGCTCACCGCCGAGGAGAAACGGCTGGTGATTCGGGAGATGGTCGACGTGGTGAATGGGAGGGCGCCGGTCCTGAGCGGGGTGGCGGAAGCTGCCACTGCCGCCGCCGTGTCCTATGTCCGCGATTGCGAGGCGCTCGGCGCCGATGGCGTCATGCTGATGCCGCCCATGATCTATAAAACGCCGGATGCCCGGGAAACGCTCGCCCACTTTCGGACTGTGGCGAAGTCCACCGGCTTGCCGATCATGATTTACAATAATCCGGTCAGCTACGGGAACGACGTCACGCCGGAGATGTTCTTGAAAGTCGCGGATGTGAAGAATCTTGTCGCGCTGAAGGAGAGCTCGGGCAATACGCGCCGCATCACCGATCTCCACAATACGGTTGGTGGAAGGTATGCGATTTTCACCGGCGTGGACGATCTGGTGCTCGAAAGCGCCGTGCTGGGAATCGACGGCTGGGTCGCCGGAACTGGCATCGCGTTTCCCGAACAAAATCAATACCTTTGGGAGCTCATGCAAGCTGGGGATTGGAAGACGGCGGCGCAAATCTATCGATGGTTCACCCCCCTGCTCCACCTCGATACGCATGTGAAGTTTGTCCAATACGTCAAGCTCTGCGCGCAGGAGACCGGGCTTGGAAAGGAATGGACGCGTGCGCCACGGCTGCCGCTTTCCGGGGCGGAGCGCAAGAACGTGCTGAAGATTATTCGCGAAGGAATCGCCACTGCGCCGACGGTGCCGCGGCGCAAGGCATCGAGGCGGTGATGGGGCGCGGGGATTCAAACGTGAGAACGGAACGTAATGGGATGAAGATAAAGCAGACTTGGGATCAACGCGGATTGGCTTCCCGAGGTTGCATCTGTAGTTTCGAGTTAGATGACCGGATGATATTTTCTCGCCCCTTTCCAGGACCGCCGCCAGCACCTACCCCGGAAGGCTCGGAGATCCTTCAACTCCGAGCCGGTCGTGGAACTCCCGGCTCTGCGTTCTCGCCCCTTTCCTTGCCCACCACCAGCACCTACCCCGTGAGGCTCGCAGGATGACAGCTTTTTGGATGCGGCGCTTCGCGCCTGCGCTGCGCACCCTATGGCCAAGGAGCGAGCCATATTCCAAACGACGCTTGCCTTTGCGCCATTGAGAACGAAACGCAGATGAACCGATTCATTCAACGCATCCCCGTTATCGACTCTCACACGGGCGGCGAGCCGACTCGCGTGGTTCTCTCGGGAGGGCCGGATCTCGGTGGCGGCAGTGTCGCCGATATGCTGGCCGTCTTTCGGGATCGCCATGACGCCTTCCGCCGGGCCGTCATTTTGGAGCCACGAGGTTCAGACGTCCTGGTGGGAGCGCTGCTCGTCCCGCCGTCGAACGCGGCCTGCGCGGCGGGCGTCATTTTCTTCGATAACGTACAATGCATCGGCATGTGCGGCCACGGAATCATGGGGCTTGTCGTGACACTCGCCCACCTGGGCCGCATTGGGCCGGGCGCGCATTTGATAGAGACGCCGGCTGGGATCGTCACCGCTACGCTGCATGAAGACGAGTCGGTGTCGGTGGAAAATGTGCCCACATGGCGTGCGGCGAAAGCGGCGCGCGTCGAAGTGGCTGGCGTCGGAGTCGTGACGGGGGACGTGGCCTACGGGGGAAACTGGTTCTTCATCGCCGATGAATGCGACCGGCCGTTCGACTGCGCCAACCTGGAGCACCTCACCGACTTCGCCTGGCGCACGCGCCTCGCAGTGAACGCGCAAGGCTTTCCGGAAGTCGATCACGTGATCCTTGGCCACGGCTCGCGCAACTTCGTCCTCTGTCCCGGCAAAGCCTACGACCGCTCGCCGTGCGGGACCGGCACGAGCGCCCGGCTCGCCTGCCTGGCGGCGGATGGACGGCTCGCCGAGAACGAGCTATTCACGCAGGAGAGCATCATCGGGAGCGTCTTCCGTGGGAGCTACCGCTGGCTGGATCGCGCGAATGGCATCATCGCGCCGACCATTCGCGGGCGCGCTTTTGTGACCAGCGAGGCGACACTGATGATCGATCCACGCGACCCGTTTTGTTTCGGCCTCTCCTCCCCACTATGAAAACTGTTCTCCATCCCCTGCTCGCGATCGTCCTGATGGCAACTGTCGCGGCGCGTGCGGCGGACAATGACGAAGCGGAAAAGCTCCGCCGCTTGCTCGACGCGGAATGGGAACACACCATGGAGCTTTCGCCGACCTGGGCTTCCGAGCTCGGGGACCGGCGCTGGAACGACCGCTGGCCCGACCTAAGCCTTGACGCCATCGAGCGCGAGCACGCGCACCACCAGCAAATCCTGGAGCGCCTCGCGGCAATTCGGCGCGACGAGTTGCCCGTAGCGGATCAACTCAACTACGACATGTTCCGCCTCAAGATCGAGACGGCCCTCGAAGGCTTTCGTTTTGGCCGTTACCTCATTCCGCTGGACCAACGCGGCGGCATTCAGACGGAAAATGAACTGGGCGACGCGCTCCGGTTCGAGACCGTGAAGGACTACGAGGATTGGATCGCCCGGCTGCGATCCTTCGGCGAGTACATGGACCAGACCATCGCGCTCATGCGCGAAGGCATGCGCCGCCGCATCGTCCAGCCAAAGATCACCATGCAGCGCATCCCGGCGCAGATCGCGCGGCAGCTCGTCGCCACGCCCGAGGAGAGCTCATTTTTCCTGCCGCTGAAGAAATTTCCCGTCGCGTTCAACGCGGCGGAGCGGGAGCGGCTCGCCACGACGGCGAAGGCGGCGATTGGCGATTCTGTTTTACCGGCCTACCAGCGATTTCAGAGTTTTTTCACCGGCGAATATCTGCCCGCCTGCCTGGACCAGGTCGGCGCATGGCAATGGCCGAACGGCGACGAGATGTACGCGTTCCTCGCGCGGCAATTCACAACGACCGGTCTCACGCCCAAGGAGATCCACGAAATTGGACTGAGCGAAGTCGCGCGCATTCGCGGCGAGATGGAGAAGGTCAAAATGGCGTGCGGTTTCGATGGAGACCTGCCCGCGTTCTTCCACTACTTGCGGACCGATCCCCGCTTCTATTGCGCGGACGCGAAGCAACTGCTCATCGAATACCGGGCAACCACGAAGCGCATCGACCCCACCCTCATGAAGGTTTTCCGCACGTTGCCGCGCGCGCCGTATGGGGTGGAGGCGATCCCGGCGTCCACGGCGCCTGACACATCGGCGGCTTATTACCGCCCGCTGGCGGCTGACGGATCGCGCGCGGGGACGTTCTTCGTCAATCTTTACAAGCCTGAGACGCGGCCGCGGTGGGAAATGATGGTGTTGTCGTTGCATGAGTCCGTGCCGGGGCATCATTTGCAATTTGCGCTGGCGCAGGAGCAGGGCGCCTTGCCGCGTTTCCGCCAGCACGCGGAATACACCGCCTACGTGGAAGGCTGGGCGCTGTATTGCGAGTCGCTCGGCGACGAGCTTGGGCTCTACGACGATCCCTACAGCAAGTTTGGCCAGCTCACGTTCGAGATGTGGCGCGCGGTGCGCCTGGTGGTGGACACCGGCCTGCACGCGTTTCACTGGGATCGCGACCAGGCAATCGCCTATTTCCGCGACAACACTCCGCGTTCGGAACAGGACATCGTGAACGAAGTGGATCGCTACATTTCATGGCCCGGCCAGGCGCTGGCCTACAAGATCGGCCAGTTGAAGATCAGGGAACTGCGCGAGCGCGCGACGCGGGAACTCGGACCCGCGTTCGACGTGAAGGAATTTCACGATGTCGTCCTGCTCGGCGGAGCGATGCCGCTTTCGCTCCTCGAACAGCGGGTGGACGAATGGATTCGCAGCAAGAAAAAGTGAAACGCGTCGTCGTCATCGGCGCGGGAGTCATCGGACTGAGCGTGGCGCACGCGTGCGCGCGGCGCGGGCATCGCGTCACCGTGATCGAACGCGCGCGCGAACAGCGCGGGGCTTCCCTGGGCAATTCGGGCATGGTTGTGCCGAGCCACTTCATCCCGCTGGCGGCGCCGGGGATGGTCGCGCTGGGTTTGCGATGGATGTGGAATCCCGAGTCGCCGTTCTACATTCAACCGCGGTTCGACTGGGATTTGATCGCGTGGGCGTGGCGCTTCTGGCGCGCGAGCACGCGGGAACGAGTCGAACGCGCGGCGCCGCTGCTGCGCAATCTGCACCTGGCGAGCCGCGCCGCCTATGCGGAGATAGGCGAGGAATGCGGACTCGTCCAGAAGGGCCTCCTCATGCTCTGCAAAACGCAACACGCGTTGGACGAGGAAGCGCGAACCGCCGGCATGGCGCGCCAGTTGAACGTGCCGGCGGAAGTGCTCGACGCCGCGCGAACACGGGCCCTCGATCCCGGGGTCACGATGGACGTCGCCGGCAGCGTCTATTTTCCCATGGACTGCCATCTTCAACCTGCGCGATATGTGGCGGCGCTGGAGCGGCGGATTCTGGCGGCGGGCGGCGGCCTCCTTTTCGATGCGGACGTCACCGGCTGGAAGAAGGACGGATCGCGCCTCGCCGCAGTGCAGACGTCCCAGGGAGAAGTTTCGGGGGACGAGTTTGTTCTCGCCGGAGGCGTGTGGTCGGATGGCCTCATCCGGAGTCTCGGCCTTCGACTGCCGATGCAGGCCGGCCGGGGATATAGTCTCACACTCCCAGACCCCGTGGAACTTCCTCAAATTTGCGCCATCCTCACCGAAGCCCGTGTGGCCATGACTCCGATGGGAAATTCCGTGCGTTTCGGTGGAACCATGGAAATTGCCGGCCTCGCGGAAAGAATCAGCCCTTGCCGGGTAGAAGGCATCCTCCGCGCCATTCCGCAATATTATCCGCGATTCTCACGCAAAGACTTCGAGAGCGTTACTCCCTGGAGCGGCATGCGGCCGTGTTCTCCGGATGGCCTCCCGTACCTTGGCCGCACACGCGCGGCTCCGAATCTCATCGTTGCAACCGGGCACGCGATGATGGGGCTGAGCCTGGCGCCGGTGACGGGTGAACTCGCCGCCCAGTGCGTCGCGCGCGAGCCGATTTCCACGGATCTTTCACTGCTCTCACCGGATCGTTATGCGTAACCCGGCGGAAGAAGCTGACGCACTCGTATTGCGGCGCGCGGCGCTCCCGGCATATAAGAGCCGCGTGCCCGCTCCCTCCATGCCTCGCACGGGTTTCCCGCAATGCTCCGTTCTTTTCGCTCATGGCGAAGTCGGAGGCCTTGATCTCTCCCTGCCGCTGGAAAGGCTTTTCGATGACTTGCCGAACGTCGCGTTTTTCATCAAGGACCGCGCGGGGAGATATGTCGCCGTGAATCGCACTCTCGCCGAGCGCTGCGCGTTCACGGATAAAACGGCCCTGCTGGGGAAGCGGCCCTCCGATTTCTACGCAGCGGCATTGGCCGCCCGCTACGAGCGGCAGGATCGCGTCATCCTCGAAACCGGCAGACCGCTGATGGATTCTCTGGAACTCCATCTCTACCCGAACCGCCAGCGCGGCTGGTGCCTGACCAACAAATACCCCGCGCGCGACACTAAAAGCGGCGAAATCCTTGGAATCATCGGCATCTCACGCGACGTCGAGACTTCCCCCCGCGGCATCGAAGCGCGCGGTTTTGGCGAATTGGCGGCCGCGCTGGAGCAGGCGCAAAGAGAAATCGCCGATCCGCCGGGCATCGAGGAACTCTCGGCGGTTTGCGGCCTCACGCCCCATCACTTTTCCAAACTCGTCCAGCGAGTCTTCCATCTCACCCCGCGAAAGTTGATCATGAAAATCCGCATCGACGAAGCGCTGCACCTCCTGTCCGCGACCTCGCGGAGCCTCTCCGACATCGCGTACGCGACCGGGTTTTGCGACCAAAGCGCCTTCACGCGTCATTTCCGCCAGATGACCGGATTGCCTCCCGGCGTTTTCCGCTCCCAGATCGCCGGGGTTCATTCTTCGCCTCTGACTAACCGCGAATGAACACGAATCATTGAGGGAGCGGCGAAAGACGGTTTCCGCCAAGTCTCCTCAATTCGCGTTGATTCGCGTCCATTCGCGGTTGCCAATTCATTAAACCGCGAATGGACGCAAATGGACGCGAATTTTGAGGCGATCCTGCTGCCGATCTTTCCCCTATTCGCACCCATTCGCGGTTCTCAAATCCGGACTAACCTCGGATTGAACCGATGAAGCGATCGATGTCTTCGTAGCGAGTCCGCGGGTTCATGAAGACGGCTTTCTCCCCGGGAATCGCTCCGCAGCGGCCTTTGACGTCGTAGTCCGTGTGGGCGATGAATTCCACCCAGTTCGTGTAGAGGCCGATTTTGCCGCGCCGCAGAAAGCACTCCCGGTGGAAGCGATTGTTGCGCTCCACGCGCTCGCGATAAGCCGGTGAATCCTGGCGTCGCAGTTCGTATTCGAATTCTTCTTCCGGATCGCCCACCAAATCGGGATCGTACATTCGGAACCCCGCGCTTGGCCCCTGATTTTGAGCGGCCATTAGCTTGACGCCCGGAACGCAACTGAGCCGGAACCGGAAATAGTTGGCGTTTTGCAGCGTGTTCGCAATGAGGCACTGGAACCCTTCAACGCCCAAATACTCCAGCGCCGCATAGGCGCCGAAGAGACCAGCCGCGCCGCGCGAGCATTCGATGGTGGCATGCAGATGGGTCTGCCCTTCGATGTCCTTTTCGAAGTAGCTAAAGTATTCTTCGTCATGCTCCAGCGCCTTTAAATCCGCGCGATTCTTGATCATGACCAAGCTGGAGGTGTAGGGCACGTAGCCCCATTTCTGAAAATCCACCGTAAAAGAGTCCGCAAACTTCAGGTCACGAAAGCGTTCCGCATTGCGCCGCAATCCGGGAAGCGTCGCGGCGTTGATTCGCAACGGGTTCTTGTTGAAATCGTAATCGAGAAAGAAAATCAGCGGCCAGCCAATCGCGGAATCCACGTGGATGTGCGGTTTGACCGCGACTTCAAACTGTTCGCAAAGCCGGTCGCAGATTTCTCGCACAGGCTTGACGCGATCCACTCCGAAGGTGTCTGTGGTGCCCATGGTGAGCATGATGGTGGGCACCACGCAATCGAGTTGGAAGCAGGCGGTGAGCTGTTGTTCGAGATACGCCAGATCCATGTCGTTGCTGTCGGTCGCGCGGATGCGGATCGTCTTGCGACGAATGTTCACGCCCAGAAGCGAGAGATTGGTCATGTTTGAATAATGGCCCACCCCGGAATTGATGATGCGATAGTCCTGTCCATGCTCGAGGCCGAGTTCCCGGGAATGCGGCAAGGATTTGCGAATGCCCAAGAGATAGCCGTACAGGTTGCAGAAGGTGCCGCCCTGCGTGAAAATTCCGGTGGCTTCCGCCGGGTCGTATCCCGCGAGGGCGGCCATCTGGCGGATCACCATCGATTCGAGTTCCCCGGCCATTTCCGCGTATTCGGGATGGACCAGGTTCGCATTCGCGAGGATGCCGGCCATGCTGCCGAACAGCGCGGGATCGGAGGGCGACGTGATGACATTTTCCACGCTCGCTGGGTCCTCCCAGTTCTTGGACAGGGCCGCCGAGAAAAGGAGCACGGGATCCATGCCGTCCCTGGGATCCTTGCCGGCGCGCGGCACGCGATCCCGCTCGCGGATCTGGCGCAGGAGCGCTTCGCCGTCCGGATATTGTTGCACCCGATCGCGGGCGCGCGCTTTTGCCCTGCGGAACTCCACGATCTCAGAAAAGACCGGATCGCCAAAGATGGGCCAGCAAGCGGGGTCGCGTGAGAAAAATGATGCGCGAATGCGCAGGATTTCATCGCGAAAAGACGGGGCTATCTGATGCGTTGGGGGGATGTGCGGGGTTTCCATCGGCGACAGGAATCAAGGCGCCCAGAGTATGAGGCTTTGCCGGGCAGCGAAGCCGAATTTTTAGCGACTTCTCATAAGACGGTTCCGGCGAGATTGATGGCATCGATCAGTTGTCGCAGCCGTCCGAAATTCCGCCGCTTGGGGGTGAGCACGAGGCGAGGCAGAGCGGCGATCTCTGGTTCATCGTGCTCCTGAGGAAGCGCGCCGGTCTGAATGATCGTATCACCCACGAGGAGGTCGGCGAAATCGGAGTTGAGCTTTTCGAGAGACGCGGGAGTGATCTCATTCTCTATACGAATCACAAGCTTCTGTCCCACCCAGCGATAGCTATTAAAGTTACGGTAAAACAGTGTAATCTCATGGATGGCTTCCTCCACGTTGGAAGTGATTTTGAAGAGATGAAAATCGTCCTTGGAGACGAGCCCGAGTTTCAGGAGATATTCGCCGAGAAAGGCGAACCAGGTATTCCAATAACCACCGCCGGGTCGGTCCAGCATGACCACCGGCAGGATGCGCGCCTTCCCTGTCTGCATCAGAGTCAGAACCTCGAAGCCTTCGTCCATGGTGCCGAAGCCGCCGGGAAACAGTGCGACGGCCTGGGTCTCCTTCAGGAAATTGAGCTTGCGGGTGAAGAAGTAGTTGAAGTTTACCAGCTTGGGATCGCCTTCGATCGTGGAGTTCGCGCTTTGCTCAAAGGGCAGCCGGATATTGAGCCCGAAGCCGTGTTCCCTGCCGGCGCCGCGCTGGGCGGCGCTCATGATCCCCTCGCCTCCGCCGGTGATGGTCATATAACCGTGCTCCTGCTGCATGCGGCGGGCAAATTCTTCGGCGGCGATCGCCTCCGGTTCGGTGGCCGCGGTGCGCGCGGAACCGAAGACGACCACCTTCGGCACATGTCTGTAGGGAGCGAACACGCGAGCGGCGTGCCGCATTTCCTTGAGCGAACGATTGAAAAGCTTGAGATCGGCCACCGTGGTCTGGTCGCGCCCCATCTTGATCGCCGTGATCACGAGTTCCTCGATGTATTCGCAGGATTTCTGGCAGCCGGAGGCGGCCACGAGTTGTTTTACGAGTTCGTCGGTTTTGGGGTCGCCGGTGGTGGACCGGCGGATTGGGGCGGCGGAAAGGCCGCCTGCGGTGAAATCCTGCATTGGGGAAGATGGAGAGTTGGGAGTTGAGAGACGAGGCGGAGCCCGCTACAAGGGAGGTTTGCTCTTATCACCGAACCCTCAAGCCTCAACTCAACTTTCGCAATCCCCTCAATGATCGTCGTCATCAAACCCCATACCCCAAAGCCGCTGGTCGATGAAGTCATGGCCGAAGTGGAAAAGCTCGGCTACGATCCGCGAGCGATTTACGGCGCCGAACAAACCGTCGTGGCGGCCATCGGAGACGAACGGACCCACCACTCGCTCGAGTCGCTGACAGCGCTTCCCCAAGTCCAGGAAGTCATGCGCGTGCAAAAACGCTACAAGCTCGTTAGCCGGGAAGCGCATCCCGCGAATTCCGTGATCGATGTGGACGGCCTGCCCGTCGGCGGCGACAAATTCACCATGATGGCTGGCCCTTGCTCGGTGGAAAGCGAAGAGCAGCTTCTCTCCACGGCCCGAGCGGTGAAGGCGGCGGGCGCCACGATCCTGCGCGGCGGAGCGTTCAAACCGCGGACCTCGCCCTACGAATTTCAGGGACTGGGCAAGGAAGGCCTGCAGCTTCTCTCCCTCGCGAAACGGGAAACCGGCCTGAAAATCATCACCGAAGTCCTCAGCGAGCGGCATGTGGAGGAAGTGGCGACCCACGCCGATATCCTGCAGATCGGGGCGCGGAACGCACAAAATTTCCAGCTCTTGATCGAGTGCGCCAGAACGCGGAAGCCCATCCTTCTCAAGCGGGGTTTGAGCGAGCGCATCGACGAGTGGCTTCTGGCCGCCGAGTACATCCTTTCCGAAGGAAATCCGAACGTCTTTTTCTGCGAACGCGGCATCCGCACGTTCGAAACGTACACGCGCAACACGCTCGATCTTTCGTCGGTGGCCATCGTCAAGAAGGAATCGCACCTTCCTGTAATCGTCGATCCCAGCCAGGGTTGCGGCCGGTCGGATCTGGTGCGCGCCCTCTGCCGGGGCGCTGTGGCGCTGGGAGCGGACGGCTTGCTCGTGGAGGTGCATCCGCATCCTGCGGAGGCTTTAAGCGACGGCCAGCAGCAGATCGATTTCGCCGGCTTCACCGACCTCGTCAAGGAACTGCAGCCGTTCTTTACCGCGGTGGGAAAGACCATGTGATTCGTTTTTGCCCGAAAAATGCTTGCATGGAATTTACGGATTCACTGGAAAATCCTCGACTTTTTCACAAATAGAAAGTTTTGTGCTTGCAGTGCGAAGAAAGAATGGCGCCGCCGTTCGATCGTGAATGAGTGCCCTTTCGCAGCTACCTGACCAAACGCGCTTCCTTTCGCGACAGCCAGCGCACATCCACCTCGTATTGTGCCCATCGTGACAAAAACATCTCAGCGTAGAACAGCGATGGATGTTCGTCTCCTGGACGGCAGGCGATTGGCGCCCGGGGCGCTTCCGTTCCATGGATAGGGATACCGTCCATATTCTTTTGATTGAGGATAACGACGAACAAGTCGTCTTCCTCGGGAAGCTGCTTGCCGAGTCCGAGTCCGGAGAGTTCGAACTTCACGTGGCCGGCAATCTGGAGATGGGGCTCGCGCGGCTGAAGGACGGCGGCATTCAGCTCATTTTGCTTGATCTCTCCCTCCCCGACAGCGATGGGCTCGAGACATTCCTTCGGGTCATTGAAGCCGCGCCCGACCTGCCGTTGGTGGTTCTGAGCGGAATGAGCGATGTGGACCTGGCGATTGAGATCGTGCAGCTTGGCGCGCAGGATTACCTGGTCAAAGGCCACGTGGACAACCACCTGCTGATCCGCTCCCTACAATATGCCATCGAGCGGAAGCGCATCCAGATTCAGATCAAGAGGGCGAACGATCAACTCGAATTCCGGGTGCGCGAGCGCACGGATGCCCTCCTGCAGATGAACAACAAACTCCAGCAGGAGATTGCAGTGCGGCGCGCGGCCGAGAATGCTCTCACGGAAAGCAATCGCCAGCTCGCCGCCGCCATGGAGACGATGCAGGCGACGCAACGCGAGATCATTCAGCGGGAGCGCATGAACGCCCTGGGCCGAATGGCCCACGGAATCGCGCACGATTTTAACAATGGACTGGCTCCCATTGTCGGTTTTAGCGAGTTACTGCTCAACAAACCCGACCTGCTCAGTGAGCCCGAGAAAGTTCGAACCTATTTGCAAATGATCCACGTCGCCGCCCAAAGCACCAGCCAAGTCGCCAATCGTCTCCGGGAGTTCTATCGCCACCGGGATGAAACCGAGACTTTTGCGCCTGTCTCCATCAACAATCTCGTTCAAGAAGTGATTTCGCTGACCCAGCCTCGATGGAAGGATCAGGCGCTCGCCGCCGGAATCCAGATCAATTTTCTGGCGGAGCTGGGGGATGTGCCCACCGTGCCGGCCAATGAAGGCGAATTACGCGAAATGCTCGTCAATCTCGTCTTCAACGCCGTCGAGGCGATTCCAAAACGGGGAACCATCACAATCCGCACGGAAGCGCGGGGCGACCGGCTCGTTCTGACGGTTTCCGACGATGGCGTGGGCATGACGGAGGAAGTGAAGGCGCGATGCATGGAGCCTTTCTTCACCACCAAGCGTGAGCAAAATACGGGATTTGGGCTGGGAATGGTGTACGGAATTGTCCGGCGGCACGAGGCGCAAATCGACATCAAAAGCGAACTTGGACGCGGCTCCGAAATCGTCATTTCGCTGCCCCTGGAAAGATCGAACCGGGAGCCCGCGCCGGTGGAAGCGCCGAAAAGCGCGCCGGCATCCCCTGGAAAGTTGCGGATTTTGGTGGTGGAAGACGAACCGCTCGTGCGGGAGTTATTGGGCGTTTATTTGAAAGAGGAACAGCACGAATTTGTGACGGCCGTTAATGGACGCGACGGACTCGAAAAGTTCCGCGAAGGCGTTTTCGACGTCGTCCTGACCGACCGCGCGATGCCCGAAATGAATGGCGACGCGCTCGCCGCTGAAATCAAACGCGTCAAGCCTTCGCAGGCGGTGATTCTGCTGACGGGGTTCGGAGATCTGATGGCCAGCAGCGGCGAAAAACCCACGGGCGTGGATCTGGTCGTGGGCAAACCATTCACTCTCGGAACTCTGCGCAACGCGATTATGAAAGTCATCGAGCGTCCCTCCGCGGCCCAGGACGCGCCGGTTTAGAGCAGTTCCGCAATCTGCACGGCGTTCAGCGCGGCTCCCTTCAGGAGTTGATCGCCGGACACCCAGAATGCGAGGCCGTTGTCCAGGGCGCAGTCCAGGCGCAGCCGGCCCACCTGGCAGTTGTCCTGTTCGGTGGCGTAGAGCGGAAGCGGGTATTCGAATTTCGAGGGATCATCGACGACGTCGAGCCCGGGAGCCCGGCCGAGCACCAAGCGGGCGCCGTTGAGCGAAACGGGGCGTTCGAATTCGGCGCTCACCGCGACGCTGTGCGCACGATACACGGGGACGCGCACACATGTCACCGAAGCCTTAAAGGTCGGGTGATGCATGATCCTGCGGCCTTCGTTTTGCATTTTCATCTCCTCCTTCGTGTAGCCGCTGTCGAGAAACGTATCGACGTGAGGAAGGACGTTGAACGCGATCTGATGGGGATAGACTTTATTCTCCGCGGGCTGGCCGGCGGAGATCGCCGCGACCTGCGCGCGCAATTCCTCGATGGCCTGCGCCCCCGTGCCGCTGACCGCCTGGTAACTGGACGCAAAGATGCGCTTCACCCGGAATTCCTGGTGCAGCGGGTGCAAAGCCATCAGCGTCACTGCGGTCGTGCAATTGGGATTGGCGATAATGCCGCGATTTTTTTTGATATCGGCGGGATTGATCTCGGGGATCACGAGGGGCACATCCGCGTCCATGCGAAACGCGCTGGAATTGTCCACGACGATCGATCCGGCTTTCACTGCGATCGGCGCGAACTTCAAGGAGATTCCCCCTCCCGCGCTAAAGAGAGCGATGTCCACCCCGTCGAAAGAGTCCTCCCTCAATTCCTGAATCACCACGGGCTCACCGCGAAATAGCAGGGTCTTGCCGGCCGATTTCGCGGACGCAAGCAGAGTGAGGCGGCCGACGGGAAACGCGCGCTTTTCCAGGGTTTTGATCATCTCCACTCCCACCGCCCCGGTGGCCCCTACAATCGCGACGTGCAAATTTCTGCTCATAAAAAAGAAGCGCACTGTATAAGCTCACAGACGCAATGCAAATCCGCATCCATGTCCCTTCGCAAACTCTCGACCTGATCGACGGGAGCGAAGTCATCCGCTGCTACGCCGTCTCGACTTCCCGCTTCGGAATCGGCTCCGAATCCGGCAGTTACAAGACTCCGGAAGGACGGTTCCGCATTTCGGAGAAAATCGGCGATGGCGCGCCTCCCGGGGAGATTTTCGTCGGCCGCGCGCCCACGGGCCGTATCGGCGAGGAGAACGACGAGCACGACCACGTGCAAACCAGGATTCTTTGGCTCGACGGTGTGGAGCCCGGCAACGCGAATACCCATGAGCGATACATCTACATCCACGGGACGAACGCCGAGTCGCGGATCGGCACGCCGGCCAGTTTCGGATGCATCCGCATGAGCAATCTGGACATCATCGATCTTTACGAACGCGTGACGGTGGGCGCTTCCGTGGAGATACAGCCGTGAGGCGGCTGCGGCACGATGAGGCAGTGTATTGAAAAAAACATTGTCTTGCGGGGGTCAATCCTACGAGGATTCCGCCTTATGCCTACTGGCAAAGAAAGGAGGGAAATCACCATTATGAAGTATATTGCAATCATCGCGCTCGCAGCGCTGGCCTTCGGCCTTGGCGCTTGCGCAAGCAGCACGCCGCCGGCCACCACGACGACGACCGCTTCCACCGGCTACACAAAGTAAGGCTCCCACCTACGAGGGGTTACTTTCTTTAAAATTGAGCCAGGTCGGATTTATCCGGCCTGGCTTTTTTTGTGGGGCGATCAGGCGGACAACACGGATCGCATGGCCTCGTGAACGAGGCTCCACTCGACGTCTGTCTGCTGCTCCCATGATCCGGCCCCGGTGGGGAGCACAAAGAGATTTTTCCCGTCGCGGAACTTCTTGTCCAACTGCATCGCGCGAAGCACCCGTTCGAAAAGGCCGGGCGTGTCCGGGTATTGCACCGGGAGACCCGCGCGCGTCAGAAGAGAATGGAGACGATCGAAGAAGGGCTGATCGCATTTTCCCAGAGCCAACGCCAGGCGGGTGGCCGCTACCATGCCGATGGAGATTGCTTCTCCGTGGGTGAGCGCGTAGTCGGCGCTCAGTTCCAGGGCGTGTCCGATGGTGTGTCCGAAGTTGAGGACGTTGCGGATGCCTTTTTTGTCGAATTCGTCCTGTTGGACGATATCCGCTTTGAGGCGCACGCATTGCGCCACGACGTCCGTCAGCGTTTCAGCGTCCAGGGCGAGTAGTTTTTCGAGGGCGCCGTCCTCCAATTGTTCGAAGAGGGCGCGCGAACACACGGCGCCGTATTTGATCACCTCACTCGCGCCGCTTCGGATTTCGCGTGGACTCAGTGACTTCAATAGCGCCAAATCGCAGAAGACGAGGCGGGGTTGATTGAAGACGCCCATGATATTCTTCACCCCGCCGAAATTGACCGCCACCTTTCCGCCCACACTCGAATCCACCGCCGCCAACAGCGTCGTGGGAATTTGGATAAATGGCACGCCCCGGCGAAAAACAGCGGCTGCGAAACCGCCAAGATCGCCCACCACTCCGCCGCCCAGGAGAAAAACCAGCGGGATGGAACCGGCGTCGGGAAAGTGCTCAAGAAGAGATGCGCAAGCTTTCGAAAACTCCTCCCAGTTTTTTCCCTCCTCGCTCGCCGGAATCTCGTGGCGCACAATGCGTTTGAAACCGGCGCCTTCGAGAGCCGCGCGAGCCGGCGCGAAGTAATGCGCTCCCACCTGGGCATTGGTGATCAGGAAGGCATCCGTCTGCTTGAAGCCTTGAGCGCGCAGGACGCCGCCCAGCGTTTCGAGCACGGCGCTGCCGATCAGAACGTGATAGCTGCGCGGGCCGAGATCGACCGGGATCGTAATCATGAAGAGCGGGGAAAAAGACTGGTTTGAGAGACGGTGACCGGCTGGACCGCGCTTTGGAAGCACGCAAGCTTCTCCCTCAATTGTTCGCGGGTGAATTGTTTCTTGATTCGCTCGATCTCATTGGCGGCAAGGCCGTCGCAGCGCTCGTTCCCCGCATGCCCCGCATGGCCCTTCAACCAGCGCCACTGAATGCGATGCACTGCCGTCGCGGCGTCGAGCGCGCGCCAAAGATCTTCGTTCTTTACGGGCTGTTTCGCCATGGTAAGCCACCCGCGCTTCTTCCAGCCTGAGATCCAGCGCGTGATCCCTTCGCGAAGATATTGCGAATCCGTGAAGAGCTCCACCTGGCAGGGTTCGCGCAGCGCTTTCAGCGCCTCGATTGCCGCCTGCAGTTCCATGCGGTTATTGGTCGTGGCCGGCTCTCCGCCGCTCAACTCTTTCGTGCGACCGGCGCATTCGAGCACGGCGCCCCAACCTCCGGGCCCGGGATTTCCTTCACAGCCGCCGTCCGTATGAATCTTGACGAGTTTCAATCGCTATCCGATGCGCACGGCCCGTTTCTTGTCCAATTTGAGCACATCGCCGGATTGGAGCGCCGGCTTTGCTGTCGGATCGGTGATCTTCTCATCCTTCCATTGCACGCTCCCCTGCTCCACGAGCCGCCGCGCGTCCCCTCGGGATTTCGTCGTCTGAAAAGATTGCGCATAGGCGGCCACGACGATGGAGACGATGTCGCCGGGCAGTCCAGAAACAGGAAGGATGGGCAGTTCGACATCCGCGAAGTCGTGTTTGCTGAAACGAGCCGTGAAATCGTCGAGAGCCGCCTGGCTAGCCACCGCGCCATGGTAACGCTCCACGATGCGCGTGGCGAGCTGCTTCTTCGCGTCCATCGGATGGATGTTCGGCAGTTCTTCCCCGAGCAGCAGGAGGTAGTAGCGCGCCATCAGCGTATCGCTGATGCTCATCAGTTTGCCGAAGATCTCGGCCGGCGGCTCGCTGACGCCGACGTAATTGCCGAGGCTCTTCGACATTTTATTCACGCCGTCGAGCCCTTCGAGCAGCGGCATCAGGAAGACGACCTGCTGCGGCTGGCTTTGTTCCCGCTGGAGATCGCGGCCCACCAGGATATTGAAGAGCTGGTCGGTGCCCCCAATTTCCACGTCCGCCTTGACCATGACGGAATCCCAACCCTGCATAATGGGATACTGAATCTCGTGAAGATGCACGGGGTCCCCACGCTCCACCCGATTCTTGAAATCCTCCCGCTGGAGCATCTGCTGCAATGTCACCCGTCCGTTCAGGCGCATCACTTCCTCGAACGTCATCATTTCAAACCACTGGCCGTTGAAGACGGTGCAAGTTTTCGTGGGGTCGAGAATCTTGAATGCCTGCTGCTGAAAGCTTTTCGCGTTGCTCATCACCTGGTCATGGGTGAGTTGAGGCCGCGTTTTCGAGCGCCCGCTCGGATCGCCGATCATCGCCGTGAAGTCCCCGATAATCAGAATGGCTTGGTGGCCGAGATCCTGAAACTGGCGGAGCTTTTGCAGCGCCACGGTAAAGCCAAGATGAATATCCGGGGCGGTCGGATCGACGCCGAGCTTGATATTCAGGCGGCGTCCGAGACGCAATTTGGCGAGGAGTTCGGCTTCGCTGATGATCTGGGCGGCGCCTCGTTTCAGAATCTCGAGCTGAGCTTCGGGCGCCTCCGTCACGCGTTCATGCGGTGATGCGCAGGGGCTGGCGGCGTCCCGGGGCGAGTAGGAAAGTGTATCCATTTGGCAAGATACGGAAATGCACGAATGTTTTGCCCCGGTCAATCCCATCGCCATCGGGGCAATGGACTTATCCGGGCTCAGTCAAAGCTTGGGCTTGTTTAAAAGATCACGCACTTCGTCGATCGTCATCGGCTGGAGATCGCCCTTCCAACTGTTCATCTTGGATTCGGGCGTATTCGCGTGAAGCTTTTTGCTCTCCGGGCCAAGGAACTCGCGTTTTGCATAGCGATCCTCGCGAGTGGGCGCCTTCTTTGAGCTTTGCCAGTCGTCTTTCGTCGCGGCAGTCTTGGTGGCCGCTTTTTTGCTGGTGTCGAGCATCTTGCGGCTGCCTTCCGTCCCGGCGGCCTTGGTCGTAAATTTGGCGTCTCCCTTCCAGTCCGTCTTCGAACCCTTGAACCCCTTCCCAGAAGCATAGCCGGAAGGATGAAATTTCTGGGAAAAATTGAATTCCTTTTGCGACTTCGTCGAATGGGTTCCGAATGATTTCATTCCGCCCAGCGTGTGCTCCCCGGAATAATACGAGAGAGTCCGATCCGGGTGCAGGATCTTCGCGATGTGCTTTTCCTGGTCCGAGTCAGCAGTCTTCGAAGCCGCCATCGAAGACGAAACGAGACAAAGAAGGAGCAGTGGCAGGGCGAAGCGCACAGCCGATTTATTGCACAAGGCCGCCGCGGTGTAAATCTCGAATGAGGAAGGCAGGAAAACAGGAAAAGCAGATGACGGGACGGATTGGCGGGTTCCCGACTTCCTGATTGTTCGTCTAGTCTTCGGAGCACATGAAATCAAACCCATTTTGCCGGGCGGCAATCCGAGTTTGCTTTGCCATTGGGACAAGGCATCCTCGAAGGCGAATGGCGTCCCCCCGCCCGGAACGATCTCCGCCCGCGCCGCGCCGCATAGACATATTTTTTACAATCGTCTTGCATGTCCATGACAACACGATGGTTTCCCCGTGGCATTCTCCCCCCAGCAAATATGAAAATCTCCCGCTTCGCGCTGATTTTGTGGCTCGCCCTGGCTCTATCCGCCGGGGCGCAGAATCCCCCGGTTTCTCCGTCTCCTGATTCGCCCGAACCTCCCAAGACTCCGACGACGATCACAAAAGAGCGGACGATTTACGTGCCGTTCGAAAAGCTCGAGCAGGTTTTCGAGCACCAAGGCCGAGGCGTGTTCCTGCCTTACCGGGAGTTCCTGGACATGTGGAACAAGCTCAATGTTCCCGAGAAGCTGAAGAACACGGAGCCGCCCGTCGAAGGCGTGCTTGCAGGCGCCAATTACGTGGGTCAGGTCACGGGCGACGTGGCGGAGATCAAAGCGAAGCTTAGCTTCGAGGCGCTCAAGGATGGCTGGGCAAAGCTCTCGCTTGGAACGGGCGACCTGAACATCGCCGACGCGAAATCCAAGGCGCTCCTCAATTTTTCCGACGGCGGCTACGAGGTGCTCTTCCCAAGCAAGGGCAGCTATGAACTTCAGGCTACGATCTTCGGCCGCGTTTCGCGCGAAACCGGGAAAAGCACGCTGCGGCTGAAGCTTCCTCGCACCTCGGTTTCGCAATTCGAAATGACGATTCCGGACAAGGAGCTTGATTTCACGATCACGCCCGCGTCGGCGTTCTCCGCGGTCGAGAACCCGGACGGTTCCACGCGGCTGGCCATTTATTTCGGCGCTTCGCAGGAGGTGAATATCACATGGACGAAAAAGACCGGAGAGACGGCCCTGGCGCCGCTGCTCTTTGCCGACGTTCAAATGGACGCGCACTTCAGCGCCGGGGTGGCGCGCGCCGATGCCACTGTGAACTATCGCATCCTCCGCTCCGGCGTGAACGCCCTGGAAATCGTGGTTCCGGAAAATCAGCAGGTGCTCGCGGTGACCGGACAAAACATCAAAGAGTGGACGCTCAAGCCGGAAAAAAATGGGCAGCGGCTTCACGTGGATCTGCACACGCCCGCGAAGGAGACCTATCAGCTCGAGATCCGGATGGAATCGGCGTTGGCGGAACTTCCGCAGCAGGTGAAGCTCCCGCTGATCCAGGCGCAGGGAGTGGAACGCCAGAGCGGATCGATCGCGGTGTCCGCGGACGCCGAACTGGCCGCGCAAATCGGTTCGCTCGAGAACCTGACACAGCAAGCCGTGGCCGCGAACGGGAAAACGACCGGCGAGTTCGTGGGCAGCTTCCGCTATTTGCGCCTGCCCTACGCGGGAATTGTCTCGATCACGGAGGCGAAGCCCCAGGTCGAAGTCGCCAGCGAAACGCTGCTGCGAGTGACGCCGGAGTCGAAGGAACTCACGGCGCGTTTTGATTATACGGTGAAAAAAGCGGGCATCTTCGCCACACAAATCGAGCTGCCACCGGGCTTCCCGCAGGCGGATGCAGCGGGCCCCGGGATCGAAAGCGCCACCGTCCAAAAGGACGGCGCGAAGAATTTGCTGAACGTGAAATTTACCGCCCGCCGCACGGGCAAGTTTTCGTTCACCGTCACCGCTGAGTCGCCCCGCGCGAAGCCCGACGAGCCGGTGAGCGTTCCGATATTCGCGCCTCAAAATGTGGAGCGCCACGAAGCGAAAGTGGGCCTCGCGATTCATGTCAGCCTCAAGGCGAATACCGTGGAAAAAGGCGATCTCCGGGAGGAAGACATCCGCAATCTGGGCGGCCTTCAGGTCAAGGATCCGGCCTCGACTCCGCTCACGCTCGGCTTTCGTTACCGGGGCGCGGCCAAACCGGCGCAGGTGCAGTTTGAGCTTCGCAAACCTCGCGTCTCAGCGGAAGTGCTCACGCTTTTGGAAACGCGCGAAGCGCTCATTCGCCAGACCTGGACGATCGAATACCACGTCGAATACGCGGGCGTGAACGAATTCGCGATTCAAGTCCCGAAAGCGATTGCCGATGATATTCAGATCGAAGGCGAGAACATCAAAGAACGCGCCAAGACCGACGCGAAAGACGAGAAGGGCGCGCCGAACGGCGCCGTTGTGTGGACTGTCACGCTTCAGGACAAGGCGCTGGGCGCTTACGAATTGCGCCTTTCCCACGACAGCGCGCGCGGCGAACAAAAGCAGGGCGCAGTCGCCCAGGTCGCCCTTACGGAGATCAAGCCGCTGAATCTGTTCCGCGAGACGGGCCAGGTCGCGGTCATCAAGGATGGAAACCTCGAGTTCACCCGGACCGAAGCCAAGGGGCTGGAGCTCATCGATCCGAAGGAACTCCACGGCGCGCTCCAACGGGACGGAGTGTTTCTCGCTTACAAATACAGCGCGCACCCCGTGGCCCTTCAACTCGACGTTTCGAAGAACTTCTACCTCGCTGTGCCATCGGCGATCGTCAGCCACGCCATTCTCACGACTTCGATTGCGGAGGACGAAGCGGAAACGACCGAAGTCATCTATTGGGTGAGGAACAACTCGCAGCAGTTCTTCTCCGTCCAGCTTCCTTCCAAGGCGGGCAAACCGGCCAGGCTGTTGAGCGACGCCTTTGTCAACGGCGAGCCGCAGCAGCCGTCGAAGCGGCCCGATAAGAACGAGCTTCTCATCCGCCTGCCCGCGCGGGAAGGCGGCGACGAAGCGTTTCCGGTGCGGTTCGTTTATGAGACGCCGAGCCCCAACCCCGGCCGCCGGCTTGGCTGGCGAGGAACCTTCCACATCGAGCCGCCCATCCTCGGCGATACCGAGGCGCTTCAAACCGAATGGACGCTCTATCTCCCGCGGGACTTTCGCTATGTGAAATTCGGGGGCGCCATGCGGGAAAATGTGGGTGATCGCGGATGGGATAGTTTCTTCGGCGGTTTGCGGGTTTTTGTTCCGCATGTGGGGCCTGCGCTGCCGGAGCCCGGGGAGGTCGAGCAGAACAAAGTGCCCGACCTGCCCGAGGTGAAGACGGCGGGTTTTGACACGCAGATTCAAAAAGAAGGCGTGAGCGTGACTCTACGGCGCCTGGATGCTCCGGCGGCCATCGCGGTCGAGTATCGAGGGAAGACGTACGCGGCCACGGTCGAAGCCATCGCGTGCTTGCTCGCGTTTTTCGGGGGCGTCCGGCTGCTCGGGCGATCACGCGAGTGTCGATTCGGCTATTTTCTCTTCATCGGCCTCGGCGCGCTCATCGTCGCGGGCGCGGTGAATCCGCGCAGCGCGGGGATTTGGCAGGCAATCTATATGGGAGTGTTTCTCTCCGTCCTCGTCTGGTTCGGCTATGGCTTGTGGAAGCGGCTGCGGGAGGCGCCGGGACAGGTTATCCGCTTTTTCAAACGAGCGGCTCAGGCGAAAACTCCGCATATCGTAAAAGCGACGCCATCGGGTGTCCCGCCGAATCCCACGAATCCACCGCCGATGCCTCCACCCGGATCCGCCGGCGGACCGGCGAGCGCATCATAAAACACAGGCTCATGGTTATGCTTGCGCCCCCAAGACAGCCGATACAGTCATTTTTCGCGCGTCACGCGGCTGCCGCCCTTGGCGCTGTTTGCCTCCTGGCGCCGGTCGTCGCGCATTCCGCTCCCGAACCCGATTCCTCGCCCGAGCGGCGCGAGGTATGGACGCCGACGGATCAACTCAAAGAAGTCCTCGCGAAGTATCCCAATGCAGTGGTGCTCTCGCGGGAGCAGTACGAAAGCCTGATCCGTGAAGCGGGACAGGTTCGCAAAGCCGCACCGAAAGCGCCGCGCCGCGCCGTGCTGACCTCGGCAGATTACCAGGCGCACGTGGCGGGCAAGGTGGCGCAGGTCACCGGGACTTTCACGGTCAATGTCCTCTCGGACGAATGGGCGCAATTGCCGCTGAACTTCGGAGGTGTGGCGCTTGGCTCCGTGACCGTCGATGGGCAGGCCGCGTTGTCCAGCGAAACGGAAAGCTCGTCCGCATATGGAAAACCGAAACGCGGATCGAATGTCCCCACAGTGCCGGTTCAGCCCGGGTCGCTGTTTCTGCACGGCAAAGGCGAGCGCGCCGTCGTTATCGAATTCTCCATTCCGATTGCTACGAAGACGGGCGTCAGTAGTTTCGCGATCAAGCTTCCCCAGGCTGCGGCCGGCGCCTTCGCCCTGGAGTTGCCCTCGGACCAGCGCGTGGAAAGCTCGCAATCCCTCGCGGTGAAAAAGACGCCGGCAGCGACAACAATCACCGCCACGCTTTCGCCGGTGAACCCCACGCTGGCCTTGAGTTGGCGTGGAACGGGCGATGGCTCCCAGTCTCTCGCAGCCCAAGTCACCGCGTCCGGAACTTATACAATCAACGCCGAGAATGTGCATTCTGAATATGACATCGATATCCAGACTCCCCTCGGAAACCTTGCCTCAGCCTACTCCATGGCGCTGCCCGCGAACGCGAAGGTCCTGCAGGTCGCGGGCGATGAAATCGCGAATTGGGAAATCAAGGATGGCAAGCTGCGGGTCGCGTTGCAGGCCGGCGAGCGCGCCGACGCCAAACTCCGCCTGGCCATGGAAACTCCCTCACTAGGGGCGGCGGCGAATGCCAGGCTCACGCTCCCTGTGCCTCGCTTTGAGGGCGTTTCCCGGATGCACGGCGCATTTTCGATCGTGGGCGATGACGGAGTCATCATCAAAGAAATCGCGACCGACGCTTCTCCGGAGTCCACTCGCCCTGCGGCGAGCGCTGCTCCGCATTGGATCGCGTCCTATCGATTCGTCACGCCGCCGAACCCGCCGCAAGTGACGGTGGAGAGAGTGCGCCCGCGTTTCTCGGCGGACCTCGACACGCGCGTGGAGTTCAAACAGGAGGCCATTTTCATCGAACGCATGCTGACGCTGCATCCGGAAAAGGGCGAGGTCTTCGAAGTCGCCCTCACTCTTCCCGCGGGTGAAGAATTGATGTCGGTGCGAAACGCGAACGATTCCGAACCCGACTGGCATATCCAGGATCGGAAACTCGGATTGAAGTGGACGACCAACGATGACGGCGGCGCGGCGCGCCAGTTCAAGATTCGCACACGCGCGGAGCCCTCGAACTGGAACCAGATCGGCGCGGATGGCATCCTGTTCGCTCCCGGTGACATGAAGATTGACGGCGCGGAGCGCGTCACCGGCTACATCGCGCTCAAGGCGGACGACGCCTTCCGCCTGGAAGCGGAGCCGTCCGAGACGCTTGAGCGGCGCGATGGGCGGACGACACCGGTGGAAGGCGATTACGCCTGGTTCCGGGGCGCGGATTTCACCTTGCGCGTGAAGATTGCGAAGCGTCCCGGCGAAGTGCTGGCCGCGCTCACGGGCTACGCGCTCCCGCTGGAAGGCGTCCTCGATCTGCACGCGCAAATCGATTACCACTTTCTGCATTCGGGAACGAGATTGGTGCGCATTCGCGTGCCGAAAGCGATCGCCGCGAACTTCCATTTCGATGGCCCCCAGATCGCGGAACGCAATCTTGCCGACGATATATGGACCATCGTTTTTCAGAAAGAACTCACCGGCGACTACGCGATGAAGATTACGGGACAGGTCGCCGTGGAGAAGACGGGCTCCGTTCCCAAACCGGGCGACGGCGCCGACGCGGGATCTGAAAAGGAGTCGCGGTTTGAAATTGCGGTTCCTGTCATTGCGCCGCTCGATGTGGTGCGCACGAGCGGCGTGTGGGTCATCGAAGCGAATACCGAGACGGAAATCACGTTCGCGGCCAAAGGCATGAACGAACTGGATTCGCTGCTGGCGCCGCGATTGTCGGATTACCAGCCGCGGCATCGCGTCATCGGCGTCTTCACCTGCCTTGGAGCGGACTACAACCTCACATTGTCCGGCGTGCGGCACGCTGCGGCTACTGTTCTCACGAGCGTGGTGGATCGACTGGATCTCGATACCGTCGTTTCCGCCAGCGGCACGGAGCGCAACCAGGCGACTTTCCAGCTTCGCACCGCCGGGGCGCAATATCTCGACGTGCAGCTTCCCGAAAAATCGCGACTGCTCTCCTTGAGCGTCAATAGCGAGGCGGTCAAGCCCGTCGGAGATCGTTCCGATGAGGTGCGCGTCGAACTCCCCGGCACGACCAACGGCAACGAAGCGCTCAAAGTATCCGTCCTGTATGAAACGCCAAAATCCGCATGGCACGGTTCCGGCGGATATTCCGTGCGTGCGCCGAGGCTGGCGCGGACGATTCCGATCCTGCGCAGCCAATGGCGGCTCTTTCTACCGGATGGATTTGAATACACGGGCATCGACAGCAACCTGCGCATTCCCGCCCTGAATCCTGAACCCCCTCTCATGGTCGGCATCCTGAATGGATCCCTCCTGCCAAAAAGTCTTTGGACGGCTCCTATTCCTTTCGATTCCCGCGTGGCATCGGAACCACGACGCGTCGAAGTGGAAGCGACCCCGATGCTTCGAGTGGAACCCATGGCAACCCCTGGCTTGGCGGTGGCCCAGCAACTCCAGCACGAGTTTAAAACGAAAACTGAAGCCGAACGGGCGCACCGCGGGGACTACGAAAAGCGGGGCAATGAAGCGATCGCGAATGGCGATCAGGCGATGATAGGCAAAGACTACGAGAGAGCATTGGAATTCTACAGAAACGCGTGTGACATCATTCCGAACACCGCTGTGACCAGAGCGCTTTACGACCGCGCTCTACGCGATTTCTGCGGCGCCGGTTGCAAGCTCGCCGAGCAGCGCATTACGGAAGGGCGCTATTCGGAAGCCCAGAGCATTTTGAAGCTCGTGACTGATGATCGTTATAATCCGCACTACAAACAGGCGATCATCATTCTCGCCCGTCTCGAGCAGCCCGACTATTATAACAAGACCGTCGGTCCCCAATTCCGGGCGAACATCGAGCAAGTGAAACAATATTTGACCGAGGCCCAGGGCTTCTACGACAGCGGGCGCTTCGATTTGGCCAATAAACGGTGCGATCAGATCCTGGCGATCGACAAGTACAACATTGCCGCGCGAAAGATGCAGGAGAAAATCGACCGCGCGAAGACCGACCATGGCGTTGTGGCCTATGGCGAAACGCGAGCGAAGGAGATGGCGAAGCTGGACGTTGAGTGGTCAAAATCTGTTCGCCGTTCCCAATTGAGCAGCGAGGCAACGGCCGAGCAGGACCGCGTCCTGGCGAACCGCACTGAGCGCATGATGGAGAAGCTCCAGAAAATCATTGTTCCAAAACTGGAGCTTCGCGAAGTTACGATCCGCGAAGCGATTGATTACCTGAAGAAAAAGAGCGTGGAACTCGACGTGGATTCTCCCGCCGGAGAGAAGGGCGTGAACATCGTTTTGAAGCTGGATTCCGGGGGCGCCGCAGCGCCTCCGGCTCCCCAGCCTGGAGTTTTGCCTATTCCGGGCCTCGAGCCCATACCCGCCGTTCCCGGGGCCCCGCCAATTCCGGAAACCCCGGCAGCGCCCCCGATTAATCCCCTGGACGCCCGGATCACGGTTTCGCTGACCGACATCCCACTGATTGAAGCGTTGAGATATGTGACAGGTCTTTCAACCACGAAATTCAAAGTGGAGCCTTATGCCGTCTTCATTGTGCCGGCCAGCGTGAATACCGACGTGCTCGTCACGAAGGAATACAAGATTCGTCCGGATCTCATTCCGCGCGCTCCAGGCACGGCTGATGTCAACCCGCTATCCGCGGGACCTCAGCGGGCCGGCGGGAGAGGTGCAGTAGCCGATCAGACGAAGGGCACTCCCGGAATTGCGGATAAGGAAACCGCCAAAAACTGGCTGATTTCAAACGGGGTGCAATTTAACGGACCGGGCGCGTCGGCGGTGTACCTGGCGGGCTCCGGCAGACTGATTGTTCGCAATACTCAAGAGCAGCTCGATCTCCTGGACACAATCGTCCAAAGCAACCAGGCAGGACCCGTGCCCAACCCGACCCATGCCTCGGATTTCGACACGGGCGTTGCAACCTCCCCTGTCCTCATCACCAAAGAATGGCGCGTGCGGGAAAATCTCCTTCCGCAAACGGACAGCACCGGTGTCGCGCGCGAAGCTGCCGAAGAGTGGCTCACCTCGAAGGGAGTGCGATTCAACGCGGGAGCGAGCGCGGTCTTCTTTGCTCCGGTGGGACGGCAGAAGATGTCCCTCGGTTCCAACGGCGCCACGACGAGTTCGGTTTTTCTGCCCGCGAGCGGAAAGCTAGTCGTGCGCAATACATCGGAACAGCTTGATTTGATCGATACGATCCTGGCTGCGAGCAACCTGTCCTCGCCTGATGATCAAGCGTCGAAACTGAAAGACTCCCAAGGAATCGCGGGTCTGCTACCCATGAAATTGGATCTGCCGAAGATCGGGCGCATGATCGTTCTCGATGGCCTCTCCGCCGCGGATCGTGTCGAATTTAGATACGAAGATTGGTGGACGCGCGCGCGCCACTTATGGCTGTGGTTCGTCGCAGGCGGGTTTGTCTGCCTCTTCGCGGCGCAAAACCGGCCGTGGTGGCGCACATGCTGGGTTGCTTTGGCGCTGACATTTTATCCGATGGTGACGACGACCGCGGCGACCCCGATTTGCAACTCGCTCCTCGCGGGCTGGCTGGTGTCAGTGATCATTCAGCGCACGGCCGTTCGGCTGGTATTCGCTCCAAAGCGGAAGGAGGCAACCGCGTGAATCCCCTTATGAAAATCGTCCATGTGCCCGCCTGGCGCGCATCTTTGCGCGCCTGGGCGTTTGCCGGTCTGGCGTTATTGCTCGCGCCTTTTGCGCATGGCGCCACCCCGCCCGATCAGAAATCGGAGATCGTCATCGTGCCCTACGATTCCACCAAGCCGATCGACGGGCAGAAGCCGGACCAATTCTACCTGCCATACGAACGCTTTCTCCAACTTTGGCAGGCCGCCAAAGAACATCGCGCGGGACCTGCACCGGAGATCGCGAAATTTCCCTTTGCGCTCACCTCGGCGCGATACGATGGCATCCAGGGCGAGCACTCGGTAGCCTTCACGGGAAAGCTGGACGTCACCACCACCAACGATGAATGGGTTCAAGTTCCTTTGCCGTTCAAGGGGGTAAAGATCGGCGGACTGAAGATCGACGGCGCCACGGCGGTTTTCGATCGAGATACCGTCGTCATTGAAAAACCGGGGCGTCATACCCTGGAGATTACGTTCGAGATTCCGCTAACGCCGGGAGCAAAACAATTTGGATGGGGCATTCCCATGACAAGCGCCACACTGGTCGTCCTGACGCTGCCCGATGAACGAACGCACGCGGTCATCACGCCGGGAAGCGGGGTCATTGAGCGCGTCGAAAATGGAAGGAACATGGTCATCGCGGCGGTGGGTTCCACAGCGAAGATCCAGGTCGAGTTGCAAGCGTCCACCGCTGCGTCGCGCGTCACGGAACCGGCTGTGGCTTCGATCGCAAGCAAGCTCACCATCCGGCCCGGAGCGGAAGAAGCCAGCGTTCGATTCGCGTTCTCCTTCCCCGGCGCGCGCCAGGATCGGTTCAGGGTTTATGTGGACAACGGCTTGACGCTCTTCGGACTCGATGCGCTGAATCTGAAATCGTGGAAACTCTCGCCGAACGCCGGGCGCCAGGCGCTCGACGTCCTATTGAATGAACCGGTACCGGAGAAATTCAGCTTTTCCATTCAGACGCAGCGCGCTGCGGCGGCGCCCCCGGAAGACCGCGTTGCCCCCGCTTTCTCAGCCGCGGCGAAGCGCGTGGAATATGCGGACACCGCGATATTCTCGGACAGCCGTCTGGAGGTTGGGGTGAAGCCCGCCCCAGGCCAGCGCCAGATTTCCTCGGAGGAATCAGGCTTCCCGGACATCCGGCCTGTGGCGGCGTACGCGGGCGCCGGAAAGCTGGCGTATTCGGTGCAAGCCGCCGCTCCCAAACGAGAGGCGCAGGTGGATTACGCCTACCAGGTCAATCGCCGCAAGATCGAGCTGATGGCGTCGTTTCACCTTTCCGCCAACGGAGATGACCTTTCGAACGTGACGCTGACGCTCCCGGCGCAATTCGAGGTGCAGGCAGTCGAGAGCGTGGCGCTACAGGATTGGTGGAGGGATGGAAACGCCCTGCATCTGCGATTCCATGGCGACACCAGTGGAACGATCCCGCTGGTGGTGTATCTCAAACGGCAATACGCGGCCGCGCCCATCGAGTTGGACGTCCGGCCCCTGACGCTGGAGGGCTTTAAACGCGTGACCGGCGAGGCAGTCATCGCCGCCCACAAAGGCGTGGACGTGACGATGAACCTGGCGCCCGAAGCCGCGGAAATGGCTCCAGCGAAGGCGGCGGCCGATTTTCAAATTCTGCCGCCGCTTGAACGCAAACGCGGTTTCGCGTTCAAGACCCAGAATTTCTCCGCCCAGGTGGCGCTATCGACCCTCCCACCCCGGTTCAATGCGCTGTGGGTGATGCACGCCCGCGCGCATGAAGGCTGGCTGGCACTTAGCGCCCATGCGCGATTGACCGTCCGCCAGGGCAGCATCGATCGGGCGTCCTTCACGCTTCCGAAATCCGCGCCCGAAGCGCGGATCAGCGGCGGCGAAGTGCGCGAGACCCGTTCACGAGTGGAGGGCGATCGGCGCATCTACGACGTGCAGTTTCAAAACGACGTGTCCGAAACGGTGGAGTTCACGTTTGACTTCGAGTTGCCCGATGCGGAAGAAGCAGCGCTCCCGGCCATCGCTTTTCCGGAAGCGCAAATGGCGAGCGGCTATGTGCTCACGGAAAATCTCTCGGAATACGAGATGCGCTTGAAGACCGCCAACGTGGATCCCGCGCCGACGGCCGAGATTCCCTTTCTGCCGGAATTATCGAAGGGCGCGGGCGTCTTTCGGGTGCAGCCGGATTGGAGCGTAAGCATCTCTTTGGATCGCCTGGAGAAGGCAGAGTCGCGGGCGGCATTCGTCGCGTGGGCGGAAATGACGAGCGCGCTCCGGGCCGACGGCACAGAATGGCATCGCGCGAGCTACCGGCTCCAGAATCGATCCCTGCAATTCCTGCCGGTCCGGTTGCCGGAGGGCGCTGAGCTGATGAGCGCGCGCGTGGCCGGCCAGAACGTGCGGGCCGACACGGGCCAGGTGGGCGGACGGGATGCTCTCCTCGTGCCGCTGATCAAGACCAAGCCCGGCGATCTTTCCTACGACGTGGATCTGGTTTACCGCATGAGCGGTCCCCTGTCCGGCTGGCGGGTGAAACGGGAATTTCAGGAGCCGGACCTTCCGGGTATCACCGTGGAACGGACGCTGTGGAACGTATGGCTTCCCGAGGATCGAAAGCTGGAAACTTCCGGAGGGAACATGGAGCCGGTGCTCGGCGATTTGAACAAAACCGAAAAACTCGAAGGCAAATTGCAGGAGGTGAAACAGTTGGTGACGATCGCCAATTCATCGCGATCGAGCGAGGACGCGCGCCAGAATGCGTTGCGAAATCTGGGTGTCCTCAAAAAAGAACTCGAAACCGATAATCGCGACGATCAGTTCAGCGAGACGAACAACTCCACTTCGACCGGCATTGTTCCGAAGCCGACACCGGGAGACGAAATCGTGGGGAAGAAAGCGCTGGCCAGCCAGGGAGATTACGTCGTTTCCAAACGAAAGGCGCTGAATGAGGAATTAGGCCGGGAACTCCTGAAGCTCTCGGAAAAGCAGACGGGCGCCCCTGTGCAGCAGCAGGCGATTCCGCAAAATGGCGCCCAATGGTCCATGAACAGCGCCTATAGTGGGAAGGCTGCGGCCTCAACCCCTGTCCTGCCCAGCGCCGGCGCCAGCGGGAACCTTTACCTCAACGACAACATCGTGCTTCAGCAGAGCCAGACGAGCCCCACCCAGCCCCCTGCGAACGCCATGCGCGCCGGAGGTCGAGACACGACGCGCGCAGGCGCAAATTACGCGAGCCGGCAGCGAGCAGGGGCGCCCGCAGCCAAGGATGGAACCGAAGATCAGAAGGACGTGATACTCCAGACTGCGCGCGGCAATAATCTTCGCCGTGAGCAAGGAGGAGAAACGGCGTCCCCGCAGGGGTTGGCGAAGGACGGAGCTCGCAACATTACAATATCGGGCGCCAATACCTACACTGGCGCCACGTCAATCGCTGCGGGAACACTCTCCGTGACCTCCGGCGCCACCTTGAGCGCCACTCCCGCCCCGGCGGCAGCGGCGCCGCTCATCCTAAATGGAGGAATTACATTTGGAGTGGCGACAGCGGGCGCCCCGCAGCCGAATCCAGCGGTGGACAAGTTGGAAAAGAGGGCCTCCTATCCCACATCCACAGCCGGCTTACTTCTTCCCGCGCCGTCAGCGGATGCCTCCACCCCATCCACAAGGTCCGAAGCAGAGCGCCTGCAGCCCACGGGAAGAATATCTCTCGCCGTGGATTTTCCCACGGAAGGACAGCTTTATCACTTCAAGAAAGTCAAAGCCAGCGCCCGCCTCGACTTGACCGTTACGGAGCCGGGGGTGTTCGCTCGCTGGTGGAATCTCGCTATCTTTCTGCTGCTTGGCGGAGCGCTCTACGCCGCCGGCCGTCTTTTCGAAAGACGCTCCGCGTGACTTAGGAGGATAAGCGGGCTCGCGCCAAGGACGCAAAGAACGCCAAGGAAGACTGAGATGGGTTGAACTGACTTTGCTTGGCGCGCTTGGCGACCTTGGCGCGAGCTTCTCCTCAAACGCTACACCCCAGAGCAACATACGTCGCATCCCGTCGAACTTCTCGCTTCGCAGACGCTGACGACTTCTCAGCCTGTGAGGGGGCCAGCCCCTCAGGCACGCGCATTTGCCGGCAACCCAAGCCTGCGTCACATTGAACCACGCTCCGCGCTCGCGCCTTTCGCAATAACCTCTGGACTTTCCCGGATTCCAGAGAACAAATTCGGGAGCGCCCACTCTCGCCATGAATCCCAGCCCCGTCTCCCGCCGCGAAGCCGTCAAACGTGTCATCGGCCTTTCCATTGCCCTTTCCGCGCTTGAGCTTTCTTCGTTCGGCGCCGCCGGCGCCCAGGGCATCGGGCGTGACCCGAATCTTCATAAAAAAGACATCCCTTGGGATCGCGTGATGACCCCCGAAGAGAAGCGCGCGGCCACAGCCTTGGGAGACATCATCATCCCGGCGGACCAATACGGCCCTGCCGCAAGCGCCGTTGGTGTGCCAGACTTCATCGACGAATGGGTGAGCGCTCCGTACGAACAGCAGCAGAACGACGCGAAGATCATCCGCCCCGGTCTTGCCTGGATCGACAAGGAGTCCACCACCCGTTTTGGCAAACCCTATGCGGAGGCGACGATCGAACAGCAGACCGCGATCGTGGAAGACATCCTCAAGGACGGAACGGAAGCGCACAAGAAGGCGCGCGGCTTCTTCACGACATTTCGCGACCGAGTCACCGGCGGCTACTATTCGACCACCGAAGGCTGGAAAGCCATCGGCTACGTGGGCAACGTGCCCATGGCGGAATTCCCCGGCCCTCCCCCCGAAGTCCTAAAGCATCTCGGCTTGGAATAACGCAAAAAATTCCCCGCTGCCCTATAAAGAGCAGCGGGGATGATGAACCAAAGGTTCGCGTCGCCTTACTCCACCGCCGGCGAAGGCATTAATCCTTCCTCTGCGGCTTCTTCATGCTCCGGCGCAGGAGCGGTGACAGTCACCAGCTTCGCGCAGAGCCCCAGGACTCCGCCCACCACGATGTAACTTAAGGCCACCGTCGGAGTCTGGTTGATCCCGATCGCCTCGCCGTGCATCAGGCCAAAGAACGTCAATACCCCACCAGCGCAGGCGAAACCCGCGGCTTTCATAAACTGTCTGTCCACGATGTAAGTGGTGATTGCGCCGAGCACCACGCCCGCCAGGATCGAGCCGCCGCCGAGGATGGCGAGGCCGTGATAGAAGACCCCCGTTTGCGCCATCGAAGCAATCATGTCGGGCGTGATATTGTGGATGCCGGCGACGGACCCGAGCGAGTTATCAATCTGGAGCTTGCCCCACGCCGCAAGCGAGGGGACCAGCGCCATGACGATGGCCGGCGCGTGCCGTTTCGGGCTTTCCTGGAATGCCTGGGAACCGATCAGCATTCCGATGTAGAGCAGGATCGGCGAGATCGCCACGACCGGGATGAGCGCAGTCATGAGCGAGATCACCCCGAACCAGGAGAGCACAATGACCATCAGGCCCGTGGCTGCGGAGTAGCCGATGCGGCCCCCCATGGCCTTCCAACCGGGATGGCCGATATAGACCGCGTTGATGTAGGGATTGCCCATGAGGCATCCGATGAGGCTGACCACGCCGTCGGCCGTGAGCACGCGGGTCGTGGGATATTCGTCGCCCGCGGCGGATGCGCTGACCACATTGTCCATCGCTTCCACGAGATCGTAGATGCCGAACGGAATCGCGGTCACGAGAATCACTTTTAGGAATTCCCAATGCAGTCCGCCGAGGACCAGGCTGACAACGGGTGTCGGAGCCGCGAAACTGAAGGTCTGGAACGAGCCTTTCAACGCCTCAAGGCTCATGCCGCCGAAGTTCAGACCGAAGAGATTGGAGCCCCATGCGATGACCGAGCCTCCGGCAATGGCCACGAGTCCCGCTGGGATCCCGCCGTATTTAACACCGCCAAACCAGCTTACGAGGATGATGGCAAAGCAGATCACACCTACAAGGGGCGTCATGAACATTTCGAGCGCGGGCTTCATCGAGATGAAGGTGATCGAGACGCCGGCGAGAGCGCCGAGCAGCGCGGCCTTCGGGGTAATCCTGCGCACGATCGGCGCGAGGAAACCGCCGAGCATCAGCACGAAGCTCTGGATGAAGACCCACGTCAGCCCCGCCTGCCAGCCTTTCATCGGGTCGCCCGTCGCCAGTTTCACCGGCAGCATGATGACAAAAGTCACGATGAACATGTGCGGCACGCTGATGCCCGAGGGCAGCGCGCACACATCGGTGCGTCCGGTTTTCTTTGCGAGCCGATAGGCCAGCCATGCGTAATAGAAAGTGCTCATGCACATCATCAGGCCGGCGGCTGGCAGGATGTGCTTGAAGACCATCTCGTCCGGCATCTTCAACACGAAGCGCAGCAGCGCGCTCAGCGTGAGAAGATTTACGAGGATATTGGTGCCGAAGCCAAAAAAGGCGTTCCAGTCTCCGGGCACCCAGAGTTTAGGTTTTACGATAGTATTCATGCGTGGTGGTGGCTCTTTTCGAGGGGTGGTTATGGACGGTTACGGTCGATTATGCGGACTGAAGAGGCGTGGCCTTCATGGCTTCGAGAATTTTTGAGGAATGAGTTACCCATCCGAAGATACCGCCCTGCGCCTTGATCATCTTCAGGCCCATCTCGTGGAATTCCGGGAAATAGGAGCCCACGCAGTCCGAGGGAACGAGACAGTCGTAACCCCGGTCGTTGGCTTCGCGAACGGTCGTGTTCACGCAGACTTCGGTGGTCACACCGGTGACGATGAGATTCTTAATTCCGCGATTTTGCAGGATCGCGTGAAGATCGGTGGCGAAAAATGCGCCCTTTCCCGGCTTGTCGATCACGGACTCATTTGGCAGCGGATAAAGCTCTGCGATGATGTCGTGGCCAGCCTCGCCGCGAACGAGAATCCGCCCCATGGGGCCGGGGTCTCCGATGGTGGTTTTGCTTCGGCCTCGGATCTTTTTTGCGGGCGGGAGACAAGCCAGGTCCGTCCGATGCCCCTCCCGTGTGTGGAACACCTGAAGACCAGCCGCCCGCCACGCGGCAAGCAGCACTTTATTGGGCTCGATCGTCCTGCGGAGTTGCGATACGTCATTGCCGAGCATTTCGCCGAATCCGCCGGGTTCGAGAAAATCGCGCTGCATGTCGATGATGAGCAGCGCCGTATAGGCAGGCGCAAACTCGTATTCGTAGGGCTCGGCATCCACCGAGATCACCGATTGGGAGCCGTTGGCATTCATCGGGCAACCTCCTCGCCAGCGAGGCTTGCGAATCGGTCACCAGGGAAACGGACATGGAAGAGATGGAATGATTTCATGGCGCGAGGTGCGTGGCATCGCGGACACGTTATGTCCGGCGTGCTCATAGCGATCCCGCCCTAGCCCGCCCCGTGCCACAACGCTGGGCTCCTGCGAAACTCGCTGCTTTGCAGGGAATTAAAATTATTGGGAGACCAGTGAATCGGAGGTGATCAAGCGTCCGAAGTGTTCACGATGCTCTGCCTGCAACACATGCAACAGTCCCTCCTGCCGCCTCCTGTTTCCCGTTTTCCTCAAATTTCTTTAGCGTTTGAGCCTATTCGCGGCCGTCCCTCTCCCATGTTTCGGCATTCTCGCCAAGCGTCTCCTTTCGATTCGACAAATCCCGGCGCCCGCTTCCTACTCTCGCCAGTTCCAGCGCATGATCTCGCTCACGATCGAAGACCTCACGAAACGCTTCGGGGAAGCCACCGCCCTCCAGCGCGTGAACCTCCGCATCGAGGCCGGCGAAATTTTTTTCCTGCTGGGTCCCAGCGGTTGCGGAAAGACCACGCTGCTGCGGAGCATCGCGGGATTTGTCATTCCCGAGGAAGGCCGCATCCTTTTCGGCGAACAGGACCTCACCCGCACCCCGCCTCATCGGCGGAATACGGGGATGATGTTTCAGAGCTATGCGCTTTGGCCGCATCTGACGGTTTCCCAAAACGTGGCGTTCGGCCTCGAAGAGCGGCACGTGCCCGCGGCCGAAATCGCCCAGCGAGTGAAGCTCGCGCTGGAATCGGTTCAGATGGCCGCCTATGGCGATCGGAAGATTCATCAACTCTCCGGCGGACAGCAGCAGCGGGTGGCGCTGGCCCGCGCGCTCGTCATCCGCCCGGACTTCCTCCTGCTCGACGAACCCCTTTCGAATCTCGACGCCCGCCTGCGCCTCGAAATGCGGGTGGAGATTCGCCGGATCTGCAAGGAATCGGGGCTCACCGCGATCTACGTCACCCACGATCAAAAAGAAGCGCTTTCCATTGCCGACCGGATGGCGGTTCTGGAAGCCGGGCAGGTTCGCCAAACCGGCAAACCGGCGGACCTCTACCGGCAGCCGGACTCGAAGTTCGTGGCCGATTTTATGGGTGAGACGAATTTCCTCGCGGGAAAAGTGGAGGAGGTGTCGGGTGCGACCGCCTTGGTCCGAACCGCCGCGGGCGCATTTGAAGCCGCGTTCCGCCCGGCGAGCGCGCTCCGAGCGGGCGATCCCTGCACGCTTTCCATTCGCCCCGAAAGCTGGAAACTCGCGACACAGCCACCGGCGCGCAACGCAATCGAAGGGCGCATTACGGAGCGCATCTATCTCGGGGAGATGGCGCAGTATCGCTTTTCGACCGGACCGCAGACGCTGAAAATCTGTGAGCTCAACCCCCGGTTTGTCGAACTCAGCCCGGAGCGCCAGGTGTTCGCGAGCGTGGAGCCCGAGGACGTGATATTGTTGCCGGCGTGAATTTGCTCGCAGGAAAACCTCCCCGGCCATGTTGAAGCACGCTCCGCTGCTCGCGCTCCTCGCCGCGATTCTTTTCGTCCCTATTCTTTTCCGTCCCGGGGATCGGACCGACGCCCGCGGCAACGCCGAAATGGTCGTGATTGTGACGCCCCACAATGAGGCGATTCGCTATGAATTCTCCCGCGCCTTCGAAGCGTGGTATTTCGCAAAAACCGGCAGGCGCGTCCACGTGGACTGGCGCACGCCCGGAGGAACCAGCGAGATCGCGCGGTATGTGGCTTCGGAATACTTCGCGTCCTTTCAGGAATACTGGACGCGCCGCCTTGGCCGCAAATGGAGCAAGACCGTGGAGGCGAGTTTCGACAACGCCAAAATCACCCCCGCGGCTTCTCCCGCCGTGGATTCGGAAGCGCAAGCCGCGCGGCGCGCATTCCTCGATTCCAACGTGAGCTCCAAGCTCGATCTTTTCTTCGGAGGCGGCTCGTTCGACTTCGAGCAACAGGCGAAAGCGGGCCGGCTCGTGGATTGCGGATATGTGGCGGCGCATCCCGAACTTTTTAACGATCAGGTCATACCCCGCGTGGTCAGCGGCGAACCGTATTGGGATCCGAAAGGCCGCTGGCTCGGCACGGTCATCTCCTCTTTCGGAATCTGCTACAACACGGACGTGCTGAGCCGGCTCGGCGTGACGCGGCCTCCCGCAAGGTGGTCTGATCTCGCCGACCCCGTCTACGCCCACGAGATCGCGCTCGCCAATCCCACCCAGAGTGGATCGGTGAACAAGGCATTCGAAATGGTGATCCAGCAGCAGATGCAGGAAGCCCTCAACGGCGGGTCAACCGATGCCGCCCGCAATCCAGCCCAGGATACCCACGCCCTCGCCGCGGGCTGGGAGCGCGCGATGCGCCTGCTAATGAAAATCGGAGCCAACGCCCGCTACTTCACCGATGCCTCCACCAAAATCGCGCTCGACGTGGAGTCCGGCGAAGCCGCGGCCGGCATGACCATCGATTTCTACGGACGCTATCAAAGCGAAGCCGTGCGCCGGCCCGACGGCAGTTCGCGCCTTCAATACGTCAATGCCGCCGGCGGAACATCCGTCGGCGTGGATCCGATCGGTCTCTTTCGCGGCGCTCCTCACCCGGATCTTGCCCGCAGCTTCATTGAGTTCGTTCTCTCTCCGGAAGGGCAGAAACTCTGGAACTGGAAGGTGGGCGCTCCGGGCGGCCCGCATCGCTATGCCCTCCGCCGATTGCCCATCCTACCGGCGCTCTATACCCCCGACTTTCGACAATTCCGTTCCGACCCCGACGTTGATCCCTACGCGCTCGCGAAAACCTTCACCTATCACGGCGAATGGACGGGCCCGCTTTTCCGGCCCATCGCATTCATCGTGCGCGTGATGTGCATCGATTCCCACGACGAGCTCGCCGCTGCCTGGCGCGAGCTTCGCGCCGCCGGCTTTCCCCCGCAAGCGATGGGCACATTCGAAGACGTCAGCGCGGTCAGTTATTCCGCCGCTTCCCAGGAGATTCGAGCGGCGCTGGGTGGAGACAAAATTCAGGAGGTCAAACTCGCAAAGGAACTCGCCGATCGCTTCCGAAATCAATACAACCTTGCGGCAAAACAGGCGCGAAACTCCCACTGAAGACAGCACGGCGTTTCACCTGAAAACTCGCCGCCGCCCCGCTGAGCGTAAACAATTCACCCCTTGAACAACGGCAAATTCATCATCCAGGTCTGCAAAGGCTTGATCCGGCATCCACGGGCGCGTCGGACGTTGATGTTTTACAGCGTCCTCATCGCCATCATCCTCGCCTTTTCCGGCTCGACGATTCTTTGGCCTCTGCTCCGAGAGCATCCGTTTCTCTTCCTCGGCTTCTGGGCCGCCTGCGTATGGATCACCCTGGTCGCAGTGCTACTTGCCCTCTACGATATGGCGAAGGTCCGCGAAGAAGGCCGGCTCGAACGCCAGCGCCTGCGGGCCGAATATCTCGAATCAATAAAGAGCGCTCCGGTCGCTCCATCCGATCCGTCCGAGGCGCCTGAAAAAAGAGAAGGAACGCGGACTTCGGATTAGTCGAGATGAGCCGCAAGGCGATGGTGGAAGGTGTACAACAATGTATTTTAAACCCTTGCGGAACGTAAGGCGCCGCGCGCCCCTCACTCTGCAGCGCCCGCTTCGTCCTCAAGATGGCGCGCCAGGAGTTCCATCCGTTGGCCGACATGCAATTCCTCAAACACTTCCTGCCGCCGCTCCGCATCGCTCAGAAACGTCTGCGCTATGATATCAGCTAGAAGCTCAGGGTCCTGGATCTTCGCGAGTTGTTGATCCATGCCGGATTCCACAACTCCTCCTTCCGGCTGGAGACGCGCGCAAATCTTCCGCAGCTTCGCGATCATCGGCTCCACTTCGCTTCGCTCGACCGGCTCCGACAGAAGCTCCCGGATCTCCGCCATTCGAAAAGGCTCTTCCTGGATGAAGCCGGTGAGGCGCACTCGGGCGATGCCCAGCAGGACGAGATGAGACGTGCCATCCTCGCGAGCAACGCACGCCCTCACCATTCCCAAGCCCACAGTATGATGAAAATCCTCGGCGCTTGCCGCCTCCGTCACGTGAGGCTTCATCGGCGCCATGCAGAACATCCGATGATGCTCCAGAGTCCACGTGAGCATTGCCCGGTAACGCTTCTCGAAAATGTAAAGAGGAAGCATCGTCCCGGGACAAAGCATCACGCCGGGGAGCGCCATTACCGGCGCGAAACGCGGAAGATTGAGTTTTTGATGGGCGATATTCTTCACGGGCGCAGGGCGTTCGGAAACGCCCTCGATGCTGCGGATACTCTAGCACGAAAGCGCCCGGAAGGCACGCCTTCCGTCAACCGTGGATGATTAGCTGGATGTCCTCCGGAAGACCGGCCGCCACTTGCGCGATGACATCCCCTTTCAGGAGGCGCGACATCGAGAGTCTCTGAGCGGCGCCAAGCATGACGAAATCGACTCCCAGCGTGGCCGACAGGTCCAGGATCGTGCCGGCGGGATTGGTGCTCACCGCGTATACAGGCAGCACGTGGACGCCGGTTTCCTCCCCGAGTTTGAGCATCAGCGACATGATGCCGGCGGCGTGCGGATCGTCCTGCCACTTGGCTCGCACAGGTGTCGGAGCGCCGGAAATAATCACGGCGATTTCCTTCACATAGAGCACACAGAGCGTGGCTTTGCGCAGATTCGCTTCATCCAGCGCGAAACGCAGGACCGGAGTGACGCCGCGGGCTGCGACCATGATGCGCTGGCCCTCCACCAAATGGGGGCGCAGGCGATCGATTGTCTCCTGGGAAACGACCTCCGCAATCTCACGGCTCACGGTGACCGTCTGCAATCCGGAGCGTTTGTGAGACCAGGCTCGGAGGCCGAGGCCCACGCCCAACACGCAGATCACGAAGAACAGGGCGTCGGGCTTTGTTTTCGCAAGCGTCAATTCCACGGCGAATAGAATGATGAACGTGACAAAGAAAAGAGTGCGATCGTGCCACGACACGGGGAGCGCTTTGTTGAACGAACACGATCCGAGATTGACCGTGATCGCGCCGACGACACCGATGGCGTACAAGCCGGCCAACATCTTGAGCGCGCCGGCGGTATCTGCAATCGTGAAAAGCAGCACGATCGTGGGCAGCAGGATCGCCACGGCGAGCGGCAGTTTCGGCACGCCGTGGCTGTTTAGCAGGCTGAAAGGGCGCGGCATCTCATCGTCGCGTGCCAGCATGTAAAGCAGTCCAATCGTGGCCGCCATCGCGGTATTGACCGCGCTCAGAAGAAGCGCGCCGATCACGATGCCCACCACAAATCCGAGCGCCTCGCCGAATTTGAGGCCGAAGCCCATCGCCCCATATTGCTCCGCGAGATACTTCAGCATGTGCTCGTGATGGCTCTCCATCGCCGGTTTGAGTGAAGGAGGCAGCGAAAGCATCGCCCACCCAAGCAGCGCCGTGCCGACGCACACCTCGATGGCCACGGGCAGGATTGCCTTGAATGATTCGCGCCCGACCTTCGGGTGCTGCGGAGTGGAACCGGGATCCAGCTTCATCACACCCGTAAGATTCGCGATGGCCTCCACTCCGCTGAGCGCGAGGATCACATCGACGAACGCGACCCACGTTTCGGTGAATGGCTTGTGCGATTTTTCCAGATGAATCAGAGTAAGGTGCGGGGCACTTAACGCGATCAGGATGACCACGACGATCACAGTGGGAACGGCAAGGGCCATCGCGAGACTTCCGCTGTGCTTCGGTCCGTAAAAGTTCAGGAAGCCCAGAAGAAACATGGCGGCGATCGTTCCATACGGAAGCCAGGCTTGCGGCACCCCGAGATACGCAAGGCCGTCCCAACCACTCAGGGCCGCCGTCACAGTGAGATCGGCCACCAAAAGCAGGGCGCCCACGACAGCAAGCGTGCGCCCCTGCGCACGCGCCGCGGAATAGACGCCGCCTCCATCGGGAAAATAGCGGCAAATCGCCGCGTAGTTGATGCCCACCAACCCGGTCAACACGCAAACCGCGATGATCATCGGCAACGAACCAAAGCCCGTCGCCGCAAAGGCCAGTCCGATGACATAGGCTTTGCTGGTGCCCCAATCTCCATACAGCAGCGCCGCCGCGCGCTTCCAATCAACATTTCGAGGGCGGTTTGCTCCGAGTGATTCCATGGAAGGGCGCGGCTGTACGAAAGAAACGCCTATCGCGTCAAATGCCTTTATTCTGGAAAAGCCGGAAGCACTCGAGAAATCCGTTGGCGAAATCTCCGGGGCGCGCTGCGATCCAACGGCTTACCTGTTCCACTGTAAAAAATCCGCCCGTTTCAATCTCGGCAGGTTCCAGGGAAAATGGGCCGTCATGAGTGGCGCTGTAAAGGCGGACGTGTTCCCATCCGGTTCTCTCGCTCGCGGTGATGCTGCCGATAAGCGTCACCGTCGCTTTCACGCCCAGTTCTTCTTCCAACTCACGCGGCGCCGTTTCATCGTAGTGCTGGCCCGAATTCACGTGGCCCGCGGCGCTGGAATCCCACTTCAACGGATGCATATCCTTCCAGCGGGATCTCCGCTGGAGGAAAAGCTCGCCCTGCCGGTTGAACACAAAGATGTGAACCGCGCGATGCAGCAGTTTCCCGGTGTGAACGGCATGGCGCGTGGCGGTTTGGAGGACTTGATCCTCCGCGTCCACCACGTCGAAGATTTCTCCGTGAACGTCCTGCGCGCCAGTCGCGCCGGCGGGGTTCCGGGAGATGGCTCCGTGCGTCACAAAATTCGTAAGCTCGATCCACTGATCGAGCGAGAGTTCTTCCGCGCGAACCGTCTCCGGCACGCCAAGCTCAGTAGTCAGCCTCGTCCAGTCCAAGGCATAGCTAGCGAGCATCTTTCGGAGCTGTTTTCGGCGTTGGGAAAAGCCCTGCTTCACGAGCGTCGTAAAGCGCGGACCATCGCACGGTGGAACCTGGTCCGGTGGGCGCGGCGAGATGCGGATGATCGCTGATTCCACCTTCGGCGCGGGAAAAAACACGGAACCCGGAAGCGTCCGCAGATATTTGATCTGCCACCGCCGCCCGATCAGCAGCGTGAGGGCTCCGTATTCCTTGGTCCGCGGCTCCGCCGACAGGCGTTCCGCGAGTTCCCGCTGGAGCGTGAAGATCATCGAGCTGACAGGGCTCGGTTCGGCCGTGAATTCAAATAGGATCTGGCTCGATATGTAATAGGGCAGATTCCCAAGCACTTTGACCGGCCCCCGCGCGAAGAGGTCGCGGACATCGAAGTCCGTGGCATCCGCATGCAGGATTTCCAGCGCGGGAAAGCGCTCCTTCAGGAATTCCGCGAGGCGCCCATCCTTCTCTATCGCAAACCCGTGAGGTGATTTTGCGAGGGCGAATTCAGTGAGAGCCCCGAGGCCGGGGCCCAGTTCCACCCAAGCGTCTCCCGGCTCGAGGCCGCTCTGCGCGACGATCCATTCCGCGAGATTCTGATCGTGCAGGAAGTTCTGGCCCAGGCTCTTCGTCGGCTGCATGCCGATCTGAGCGAGACTGGCAGTGATCGTGGAAAGCTTCAACCGCCTAGATCTTCGCTTCGGCTGGACGGGACTTCACTTCAAGTTTGCGGTAGAGCGTGGCCATGCTGATCCCGAGCATTTTCGCCGCCTTCTCGCGGCTGTTTGCGTTGAACTTGATAGTTTCCTCGATGTAGCGCCGTTCTTGTTCCCGAATGTATTCGTCCAGCGTTTGCCCCACGGGAAGCAAGCCCGAGTGTTCGACATGAGGAGTGGCGCTCTGGCGAATGACCTGGGGCGGGAGATCGGTTGTCTGAATGATGCCGTCGTCGCAAAGGGCGCAGGCCCGCTCCACGGCGTTTTCCAATTCGCGAACATTGCCTGGCCAGCGGTAATGGCCGAGCATATCCACGGCTTTTTGATCGATTTTTTTGGGTTCAGTCCCGGTCTGCGATGCGTTCTTTTGGAGGAAGTGATTCACCAGGAGCGGGATGTCGTCGAGCCGCTCCCGGAGCGAGGGCATCTCGATCGGGATCACGGCCAGCCGGTAGTAAAGATCTTCGCGGAAATTGCCGCCCTTGATTTTCTCACCCAGCGATTCGTTCGTAGCGGCGAGGACGCGCACATTGATGGGGACGGTCTTCGTATCACCAACGCGCCGGATCTGGCGCTCCTGCAAAACGCGCAGAAGTTTCGTCTGGAGTGGCTGCGCCATCGAATTGATTTCGTCAAGGAAGATGGTCCCCAATTCCGCCTCTTCGAAGAGCCCGATCTTGTCCTGCACCGCTCCGGTGAAGGCACCCTTCTTGTGCCCGAAGAGTTCGGATTCGAGAAGGTTCTCCGGCAGCGCCGAACAGTTGATCGCGACGAAAGGCTGGTGCTGGCGGTTGCTGTTGAAATGCAGCGCGCGCGCCACGAGTTCCTTGCCCGTGCCGCTCTCGCCCTGGATCAGGATGGTGCTGTCAGTGTCGGCGACTTTTGCGATCAGGTTGTAGATTTCCTGCATCCGTCCACTCGTGCCGATGATGTTTTCAAATCGGTATTTTTCCTTGACGATCTGTCGCAGGTTTCTGTTCTCGCGAACCAGCGTCTGGTTGTCCAGCGCCCGCTGGATCGTGAGCTGAAGCTCGTCCACCTTGAACGGCTTGGTGATGTAATCGTACGCGCCGAGCTTCATCGCTTCGATCGCGGTTTCGACTGTCTTATAGGCGGTGATCAAAATGACGGGCGTCTGCGGCAGCACTTCCCGGCATTCGCGCAGAATGTCGAGACCGCCGACCTTGTCCATCCGCAGATCGGAAATGACGAGCTGAGGGGAATGAGTGGCAAGATTTTCGAGCGCCTTGATTCCGGAAGCATACGCCACCGTCTGGTGACCCCGCTCCTGGCAGATGTCTGAGATGACCGAAACCATTGCCGGATCATCGTCGATGATGAGAATTCTAGCCATAGGTGCTTATCGCGGAATTGAGAGTATTGCAGGGTTGAGAAAAGGGAAGCCCAATTTTTCGCAAAAAACGCCGGCATGGAACGTGCCGCGCAATTGCCTCTCTCAAAAACGGTAGGAACGACGCCCCGCCGTTGTTTCTCATTCTGCCTTTATCGTTTCCCCATGATGCTCAAATCCGTAGTCGAGAAGAAGCATGCTGTCATCCCAGATGCCCGGCTTGTCCGTATGCATCACCACGGCGATGACCTCCCGATGATCTCGGGTGGCGGCGCTGACGAGAACCTGTTGCGCCGGATAGGTGTAGCCGGTTTTCACTCCGGTGCAGCCAGGGAAGCGGTCCAGGAGGCGGTTGTGATTGCGTAGCGGATGCGACTCGCTGTCCACCACCCAATCATAGTCCCGCGTGGACACGATCTGCCGGAAGAGCGGCTGCTGCATGGCGGCGCGCGCAATGCGCGCAAGATCGCGCGGCGTGGTGTAATGGGCGAGATCGTGAAGGCCGTTGGGATTGACGAAGTGCGTGGAAGTGGCCCCGAGCTCTTTGGCGCGCTGGTTCATCTTGAGGGCGAATGCCTCGATGGATCCCCCGTTATCGCGTCCGAGCGCGTGCGCCACGTCGTTCGCGCTCTTCAACATGAGGCCGTAGAGCATTTGCCTCCTCGTGAAGCGCTGGCCAGGTTTGAGTTCAAGGCTGCTCTCCCCGACCTTGCTGTCTTCGAGCGTCACTTCGACTTCCCGATCCAAATCGCCCGCCTCGATGACAAGGAGTGCGGTCATGATCTTGGTGGTGCTCGCCGGAAACTGAGGCTCGTCCGCATTCCTCTCGTAAAGCGTTTCGCCGGTGCATGCATCGATCACGATGGCCCCCTTTGCCGCGAGCGGGAGTTCGCCTTCGTTTTGCGCGGTTTGCGGCGCCGGAGTTCTTGGAGCCGGCGTCGGGCTTCCCTCCGCCTTCACGCGAGGCGCGCGCCTTCGCGCCGCGGCGAGCGGAGCGCAAGGCGCTATGAGCAGCGCGGCGAGCAGAATGGAAAGGCTACGAGACGATTTGGCCATCGATCATCATCCAGGGAATCGGCCGATCGTAATGAACGATCTCCTCGTGAACTTCGCTGAGGCTACCGGACGTGGGCAGCGCTATCAAGTCGGCCAGCGCGCCCGGCGTGATTTTCCCAAGTTGATCCCGGCGCCGCAACGCGCGGGCGGGATTCACCGTCACCGTGCGCAGGAGATTCTCGTAGCTCATCCATGGTTGCGTTGCGTGCAGGATGCGCAACTCCTCGAGGAGGCTTAACGAATCCGTGCTGGCGAGGCTGTCGGTGCCAACGCAAATATTCACCCCCAGTTCCTGCAGCCTCCGAAAGGCGAAGGGATTGTATCCGAAATACCGGTGGCTGCCCGGGCAATGAACGATGTGCGGCAGACCGCTGCGCGGCAATCCCGCGAGGAGCGAAAAATCCTCCTCGGCCAGCTCGTTCATGTGGGTGAGCAGCCAGCGGGCGTCGATCGCGCCGCATTCCCAAAGATGGGTGAACGGCGTGGCGCTTCCGCAGTCCTCCATCGGTCTCATGAGGGAGTCCATGAAATCATACAGCGGCCCGGTGGCGTCGCGAAACATATGGAACTCCTCGGCAGACTCCGCCAGGTGCGTCGTCAGCGGCATGGTGAACGCCTCCGCGCACGCATTCGCGAGGTGATAGAGATCCAGCGAGGCGGTGTAAGGCGCGTGCGGATTCAGCCCAAAGCTGTCGAGCGTATTTGCCCGATGCTGGAAGAACGATAGCGCCCCCGCCACCACATCGTCCGTGGTGATGCGGTGGCGGATATCGATCATTTCATAAAACCACCAGGTGCGGATCGGAGAGGGTCCGAGCTGCGTCATCAACTCGGGAAACGCCTCGATATTGCATACAGTCGTGGCGCCCCACTTTTTGAGTTCCGAAAAGCCCCGCGTGATCGCCTCGAGATAGTCTTTGCTGTCGAGGGTGCGCTTGAGCGAATTGATGCGCTGCACCCATGCGGTAAAACTTTTTGGCGGCAGGATCGCGCCGCGCATCATGCTGTAGTCCAGATGGCAGTGCGCGTTGATCAGACCCGGCATGAGCGCCTGATTTCCGAGGTCGATCAGCGGCCCCGAAGAAATCCACGCAAGATCCGGAGCAAGGCCCACCGCGACAATCCGGTTGCCTTCCACCGCCACCGCCCCGTTTTCCAGAACGGGGCCGTCCATCGTCACCACCGTGCGCGCCTTGATAATCATGCGAGGTGTTCGCCCTTCTTCACGACTTCCCGCGCCCGCGCGACCAGAAGATTGCATGCTTCGTGGCAGAGCAGCGGCATTACGCCCGCAGGGGCGAAGGCGTTGGTTTTTTCCACGGGCAGCGATGGAACCGGGGTTCCCGGCGCCAACGGCCAAAGGATGCGCTTCAGACACCCCCCATCCGTCCTGCAAAAATCCGCGACCATGGCGCCGGCTTGCCGATCGGTGATCTTCCTGGTGACTGCGTACATCCCAGTCTGCCGCTCCAGCGTCTCGCGAAGCGGGACAGGCGATAGCGTTCGCATTTCATGGCTGCGCCACACGCCCAGCATCGCCGGATAGAAATAGTCGAGCGCATGCCGGAGGGCTTCGATGCCAGAAATGAAAAGCGCCCAACCATGGCGCAAATTGGGCGCGCTCTTCAGCGGACGATACGCGCCATGATCGTCGAGATTCGAGAGGCCGCGGGCGGCCTCCGGCCCGTGAAAGATCGCGAGATCCTCGCGCCCAGCATCGTCTCGATGACACAGCGAGAACTCCTTTTCCCGGACGCCGATGCGGACCTCCCCGATCTCTGCGCCGCCCTTCTCCAGCCACTGGGTGAGCGTTTGCGTCAGGCGGAGCATTAGAAGGCCGGAATCGTGGAATGTTGAAGATCGAATGCCTCCACCTGCTCGAGGATCAGATCCGCAAAGAGCGGCTCGGCGCCGATGGCGCTTGCGTAGTAGAGTGTCCGGCCTCGCAGGGACCGGGGATTCTTGCGAAAAATCTCGCGCTGGCTTGCCGCCGCCGTCGGCTCCTGTTCGATGCCGAGCAGCACCGGAATATCCTGATAGCTGTGCAATCCGTCCGCGATGAAAAAAGGCACGACCACCACATTCGGTTGCGTGGAGAGAGCATCCCAATCCGAGATGAGCGGCGCCTCTTCCATGTAGGCGTTCAAGACTTCCGCGTACAGGCCGCGCTCCCGAATGCGTTCCCCCTCGCGTTTCGCGGCCACCGCAGAGTTGTCATTCAGATCCGTTCCGTGGCCGACGATAAAAAGGCTCGTCTCCGAGGGAGAAACGCCGGGCGCCACCGCCGCCGCCCGCCGGAGGAGCAACTCCGTCATGCGTTCGTGATTCCCCACGGGTTCACAATACTTGATCGTCCTTGCGCCCCGGGTGGTGATAGGTCCGTCCAGTTCCAACTCCCGCGGGATCACCGTCTGCGTGAAATAGCCCTCGCTGATGAAATTCGGCACGACGTAAATCTCATCGGCATCCACCATGTGAAACACCTGGCGCAGGCTCGGCTCTTCCTTCCAAAACGCGCAACAAACCTCCCCAAACACTCCCTGGCGCGAAATGGCCTCGGCGTGGTCGAATGTTGGACCGCTCGAATCGGGGTTCACGGTCGAACCGTGTCCCACGATTATCAGTGCGCTCTGTGGTTTATAGATCATCGCTGCGATTTGTTGCGTAATGTGTGCAACCCGTGAAGTCCAATGGATTTCCCGCCTCCTTTTCAAATGCCCGCGCGCTCTTGTTCCGGAGCGCTTCCAGACGACGCAATGCGTCGCGCGATTCCTGATCGTGAACGTCCAGTTCCGCGGCTTCGCGATAAGCCTCGATCGCAAGATCCGGTTTCCGCATTCGCTCCATGATGCTCCCGAGCAGCTTCCATGACTCGCCCCGGAAAGGATGCGCTTCGACAAATCCTCGCAATTCGCGAAGCGCGGATTCCGGAGCATTTCGTTCCATCAGATACTCCACATAGCGTTGACGGATGGGCCAATTCCTGGGCGCGAGTTCAACCGCCTCGCGCAGCACGTTCCCCGTGTCGGCGCCCGTTTCCAAATGCTCCAGCACCGCGCGCGTCTGGCGGCACTCCGCGGCGATGGTCGGCGAAGCTTCCGCCTTTTCAAGAGCGCGGCGCGCGCCTTCAAAATCGCGCTGCCGGAGGAGCACACTGGCATAGCTGAGCCATACGATCGGCAGGTCCGCGGAACGCTCGATCGCTTCCCGGTACCGGTCGATCGCGAGGTCGTTGTGGCCTTCGAGAGACTCAAGCGCGCCAAGGTTCATCCGCATGCGCGCCGTGTCTCCCCCGGAGTCCATCGTGTGAGTGATGAAGGTTCGCTGATCCCGCCAAAACTGCTGCTGATAAGCGGTGCGAAAAACGAGGAAGGAATACCAGACCGCCCCGAAAGAATACACCGCGACTTTCCCCGCGGCTGGCGCTTCCGTGAGCCAGCCGCGCAGCGTGAGCAGCGCGGCGATGAAAAGAAATGCGCTCGGCACGTAGAGCCAATGCTCGGCCATGGTTGCGTTGAGCGGCAGGAGATCGCTGACTGGCAGGTAGGCGATAAAAAAAGAGCCGAGGCACAGGGAGGTCGCGGGCGCGTTTCGCCACGCGCGACTCCACCAGAAAACGAAACCGAGGAAAAGCAGCACGCCCGCCAATGTCTGGTATTCGAGCAGCCGCGCGGAGTGCAGGGTGGTGGGAATGTCCTTCTTGGGATGGGTGGCCACGTCGCGCTCCATGTGGAGATTCACCGGTGCCACGAGCAGAGCCGCATATCCCGCCCAAGCGCGCGCCGCGAGAATGGGTCGCACCGCCGCGGGCGACGACGACGACGCGGGCGGCGGCGTCATCTCCGCGGTAAACCGCAGTCCGCAGTAAATACCGGCAACGCAAGCCGCGATGGCTGCCCATCGGCCGATCACCCGCCAGCATTCCCGCCGCCACGCGAGCATAAAAAACCAGATGGGCATTGCCATGAGGCCGCTCTCCTTCGAAAGGCCCGCCGCGAGGAAACAGGCAGCGGCGCCGAATGTGCGCAGCCACGATGCGCGCCCGGATTTCTCCAAGCTCGCCAAGCCGAGCGCCAGCCCGCTGAATTCAAACAGCGCCGCGAGTGGATCGGCCCGGCCGGAAACGTAGGTGATCGCAGAGGTATGCAGCGGATGAATCGCCCACAACAAAGCCGCCGCAAACGCCCACCGATCGCGCGGAAACTTCCCCCCATCCGGCGGGGTCTGCGCCGCGCCCATGATTCTCATAGCCAAAAAAAACAACGCGACAGCCGCCGCCGCATGGATGCCGATGCTCGTCAGATGCCAACCCCACGGTTTTGTGAAAGCATAGAGTTGGTAGTCCGCGACGAACGTGAGACGCTGAAGAGGGCGATAAAACTTCGAGGCAGTCGCATCGAGAAAAAGGAAATGGCGGAAACCTTCCGGGATGAGAACCCAACTCCGCACGAGCGGGTCGCGGAGGACCAGCGCGGTGTCATCCCACACAAAACCGTTGCGGAGCGCCGGCGCGTAAACGAGAAAGGTCGCCGCTATGATTATGAAGACGACAACTGGGCGCGGGAGATTTTTCAAGACGGCGATCATGCGGAACAGGATTCGCGTCATCAAGCGCGGCTTCGCGCTCGCGGCGCTCGTCGCATGCTCCACCGCGCTGACCGTCGGCGCCGAAATCGATTCCGGCGTAAAACAACTCATCGTCAGCATCGCGCCTGGCTGGGACTCCCCGACGGGACGTTTGCAGCTTTTTGAACGCGCTTCCGGCGGATGGAAGGCCTTGAGTCCGCCCGTCGCGGTGCTTTATGGCAAAAGCGGCCTGGCATGGGGCCGGGGTGTTCTGGGAACCAACGAGCCCGGCCGCCACAAAGAGGAGCGCGATGGCCGCGCGCCCGCCGGGGTCTTCAAGATAGGCACGATCTACACTTATGATTCCGCGCTGCCCGAGGGCTCAAACTACAGCTTTCACACGGTGAACGCGAGCGACGCGTGGGTCGATGACGTTCATTCGCCGGACTACAACCGCCACGTCTCGATCGATCCTTCCAATCCACCGCCCTGGTTCGAAAAGGAGAAGATGCGGCACAACGACTTCGCCTACCGCTGGCTGGTGGAGATCCGTCACAATGCCGATCCGCCCGTGCCCGGCGCGGGCAGCGCAATCTTCTTTCACATCCGCCGCGGTCCAGCGCGCATGACCGCCGGTTGCACGACGATGGCCGAGGGTGACCTCGTGAATCTCATCCGCTGGCTGCGTCCCGAGAAACACCCCGACTACGCTCTCCTTCCTCGCGCTGAGTACGAGGCAAAATGGAAAGCGTGGGGACTTCCGAATCCGAGCGAAGCTGCGGCTCTTCTTTCCGATCGCTAACGATTCTACGAGCGCTTCGAGAAAGCCTTGACCTGGGAGGCCGCCTTTTCCAAGTCGTCGAGTTTTTGCAGCGTCTGCGTTTGCTTATCGATGATTTCCTTATTCTTGTCTCTGAGCCCGTACGCGGTCTGGAGCGGAGTTTTATCGCCCGGGGCTTGTGAATGCAGCTTGGCGGAAAAAACCAAAACCGCTGCGAGGACGAGGACGAAAGAGGTGACCAAATTTGTTTTCATAATGAAATGAGAGAGTTAACGGGCCCTGGCTGAAAAGTTTCGGGCGAGGCGAATGTCCTCGGCGATCGTGGCGATCTTGTCATCGATGTTCTTTTGGTTATCGACAATGGTATCCTGTTGTTTTGCGATATCTTTTAACAGGTTGGCGAATGCCGGGTCATCCGGGCCCACTTCGCCTTGGGAATGGGTTGGCATCAGGATGGCGGCGGCGAGTCCAGCCGCTCCGAGGGCGGGAACCAAGAGGGATTTAAAGTTCATATTTCACATTACAGCCATTTTGGCGCCCAACTTCCAGTGATTCATAAAATATCCGGCCTTGGCAGGAATACTGCTTGCCTCAGCGCTAATATCCGCTAGCCTTTCCCTTCATGGCCGGTTTGTCACAAACGCAATCCCTGTCCCAGCAACAGGTTCTCGCTCCGCAACTTCAGCAGAGTTTGCAGATCCTTCAGGCTCCCATGCTGGAGTTGCGCAATTTGATTCAACAGGAACTTTGCACGAATCCCACCCTCGAGGAGGATATCACCGAGCCGACGATTGAGGACAAAAAGCAGGAACACGATGAATTCCAGGAGGAATTCGATCGTCTCGCCAAGCTCGATGAAGAGTGGCGCGATTACATGTCGCAGACGCAGAGTTACTCCGGCCGCTCGGCGGAGGAGGAGGAGCGGCGCCAATTCTTTTTCGATTCGATTGTGGGCCAGGAGACGCTCCAGCAGCATCTGCTCGATCAGGTCCATAGCAGCGAACTCGACGATTCCGATCGCAAGCTGGCTGAATTGATCATCGGCAACATCGACGACTCCGGTTTTCTTCAGTCAACTCCCGAGGACATCGCCAACAACACGGGGATGGAGCTGGATGATCTCAAGCGCGTGTTGGAGTTCGTTCATACCTTTCATCCCGTGGGCGTCGGCGCCCGCGACCTCCGCGAATGCCTCTTGATCCAGCTTCGCCGCCTCAGCAAGGACCAGAGTCTCGAATACCGGATCGTGGACCGCCATCTCGAAGACCTCGGCAAACGCCGCTTCCCCGAGATCGCCCGCCGGTTGGGGACAACGGCCGAGCAAATCCAGCGCGCCGCCAACTTCATCGGCACTCTCGATCCGAAGCCAGGCCAGGTATTCACGCCCGATCCGAATAACTACGTGCTGCCGGATGTGAACGTGGACAAAATCGGGAGCGAATATCAGATCACCCTCAATGGTGAACAGATTCCCCACCTGCGCATCAGCAATACCTACAAGGACCTGATGTCGCAGGAGAACAATGCGAACGACGTGAAGGATTACATCCGCGACAAAATTCGCAGCGGAAAATTCCTGATCAAATCCATTCACCAACGCCAGCAGACCATCTCCAACATCGCCCACGAAATCGTCACCCGGCAGAAGGATTTTCTGGAATCCGGTCCGAGCGCACTGAAGCCGATGACCATGGTGCAGATCGCCGAAGCCGTTGGCGTCCACGAAACCACGGTGAGCCGCGCCATCTCCGGAAAGTACATGTCCACGCCGCAGGGCGTGTTCGACATGAAGTATTTTTTCACGCCTGGCTACCAGACTTCAGCCGGCGAATCGATGAGCAACACAAGCGTGAAGGGCGCTATCGCCGAACTCGTGAAAGGCGAAGACACCAGGAGCCCCCTGAGCGATAAAGAGATCGTCGAGATTCTCGAAAAGCGCGGCATCCCCATCGCCCGCCGCACGGTCGCCAAGTACCGCAACGAGCTGAATATCCTTCCGAGCAACATGCGGAAGCGATACTGAGCCCGGAAATCCCCGGGTGGGACTTCGCGTCCCGGTCCACGGATTCCACTTTCCCATCGAACCTGCTCCGAGACGCACGCTGGGGCCGTCATTCCCGACACAGGTCCGCGCTCCTCGCCCGCATGCGGGATCAACGGCGTCAAGCTCACCTCCGCTCTGGTCTTGTCAGCCGCGCGAATTCCTCGCAAAGTGCCCGCCCTTCCCATGAAATTCTTTACCACCCTCTTTGCCATTGCCATGATCACCGCTTCCACCCTGGCCGCCGACGGTCCTGTCCGTCACATCGTTCATTTCAAATTCAAAGCCGAAGCGACGAAGGAGCAGATCGCGAGAATCGTTGAGGAGTTTGCCGCCCTGAAGGGCAAGATTTCCGTGGTGGAATCCCTGGAATGGGGCACGAATGTTAGCAAGGAAGGCTTGGACAAGGGCTTCGATTATTGCTGGATCGCGACTTTCAAGAATGAAGCGGATCGCGACGCCTACATCGTCCACCCTGCGCACAAGGCATTCGTAGAGCTTCTGAAACCAATTCTGGATGAAGCTCTTGTGGTTGATTTTATTCCACAAAAGTAAATTATCGCTGCACCCTTCCGCCGCTCGCTCCCGCAGCCAGCGCTTCCACTTCATCCAGGCTCACCAGATTATAATCGCCGGTCACGGTGTGCTTGAGGCTGCTCGCGGCGACCGCAAAATCCACGGCCCTCTGCGGAGCGTCCCCGCGGCGCAATGAGAATATCAAGGCCCCGGTAAAGCTGTCTCCGGCGCCGACTCGATCCACGATGGAGATCTCGTGCCGGCGCGAAAAGTGCGCGCGGTTCTCGACGAACAGCATGGCGCCCCAGCTCGTTTCGCATGCCAGCGCGCCCTGCCGTTGCGTCAGCGCCACCATCTTGAAGCCGAACTTTTCAATCAACCGCTGCGCCGCCTGCTCTTCGCGATCCGGCGCGCTTTCATCAATTTCGATGCCAAACACCGTCCGGGCTTCCTCCACACTGGTCACGCAGACGTCCACGGCATTCATCAATGGCGTGAGCGTTTTCCCGGCCTGTTCCCGGCTCCACAGCTTGGCGCGATAGTTCAAATCGAAGCTCACGGTCAGGCCCAACCGTCGCGCGGCAGCCGCGGCCTGCGCTGTGATTTCCGCGGCCGATGGAGAAAGCGCTGGGGTGATGCCGGACCAATGAAACCAGCGGGCGCCTTGGAAAATGCGCTCCCAATCGAAGTCCTCCGGGTGCGCCAGGGCGATTGCGCTGTCTGCCCGGTCATAGATAATCTTGCCGGCCCGCTGGCTGGCGCCTTGTTCCAGGAAGTACACGCCCATGCGCTCGCCTCCGCGCGCGACGCCGACGACACCCACGCCCAGTCCCCGCAATTCGTTCACCGCGCGCTGCGCAAGTTCATTCGCCGGGAGCTTCGTGATGTAATCCGCGCTGCCTCCCAGTTGCGCAATCATCACCGCGACATTGGCCTCCGCTCCTCCGAAGGTGATTTCAAAGTGCGGTGCCTGGGAAAGACGCAGGTTTCCAGGCGGAGTGAGGCGAAGCATGATTTCGCCGAAGGTGACGACTTCTGACATGGGCCGAAGAGGATGCGAAAGTCCATCCGGATTGGAAAGAGCGAATCCGTCCGGGATTTGCTCCTTTTCGGAATCCCCCTGCCCGTCCAATATCCAGTCTCATGTTCCCCCATGAGTGAATTCGCGATTCTCCTCGGCATCGTCCTGCTCGTCGCGGTCCTCCGTTTGTACAGCCGTCTGTCGGATGCGGAGGCGCGAATCAAAGATCTCCTTGGCCGTCTTCAATTGATGGAGACGAAAGACCGCCCGCAGCAGGCGCGGAACGCGGCGCCGGAATCCGGGACGGAGGCGCCCGCGACTCCGAATAGGCGGGCGGACGGTCCGATCGCCCCGAAATCCTCCCTTCCTCCGGTGATGCCTCCGCCATTGCCCGCTTTCATTCCCCAGCCTTCAAAGCCTGCTCGCGGGGATTTCATTCCAGCTCCCGCGCAACCTCCTCCGCTCGTCAGACCACCCTCCCCTGTCGAAACCAAAGGGAGCCTCCCAGTCTTCAGCCTGGAAGCTTTCATGGGCGCGAAGCTCTTTGCATGGCTGGGCGGTTTCGCGCTCTTCCTGGGCATTGCCTTCCTGATCAAATACTCCTTCGAACACAATCTGATCACGCCGGTGATGCGCGTCACCATCGGCGGATTGGTAGGACTTGCGCTGGTCGCAGGCGGATGGTTTGTGCCCAGGGAAAGATATGCGGTAACCGGCCAGACACTCTGCGCCACCGGCGTGGTCACTCTATACGCCGTGGTTTTCGGAGCCCATGCGCTTTATGGATTCTTCGGGCTCTCGGCGGCGTTTGCCCTGATGAGTGGGATCACGGCGGGCGCTTTCCTGCTCTCGATGCGGATGAACGCCCAAGTCATCGCCATTCTAGGGCTGCTCGGCGGGTTCCTCACTCCGTTCCTTCTCTCCACCGCGGAGGATCATCCGCTTGCGCTTTTCTCCTACATCGCATTCCTCGACGCGGGCTTGGTGGCCGTGGCGCTTCGCCAACGCTGGCGACATCTCGTCACGCTGGCCGCGGTAGCGACTGTTCTCATGCAATGGGCTTGGTTCTCGGCCTTCTTTCAGCCGGGGAAAGTCTTCACCGCCGGCTGGATTTTCCTTGGATTTGAATTGCTCTTCCTTCTCCCGTTCTGGCTCAGCAATCGCGAGGATTCGGGCGATGCCTGGACCGTTTGGGCGTCGTCGCTGATGGGCGCATCCGCGCTGGGACTTGGCGCCGCGCTCCTGAACTACGCGGAAATCGGGCAAAAGCCCTGGATCGTTCTTTCCTTTGCGCTGCTGGCGGACGCCGGGCTCGTGGCGTTGCCCATCCGGCGGACGGCGCTTCAGTATGTGCCGGTCGCCGGGGGCGGTGTCGTCTTCCTTCTGCTTGCCGCCTGGAACACCGCTTACCTCGCCGCCGCCCTTCT
>Ga0206813_1016_pt1 | contig 56404 bp, 47 predicted proteins | sample Alteio_BWOrgCont_92_FD_152856 | JGI IMG/M metagenome (GOLD analysis project Ga0206813, IMG submission 152856) | Enriched cells from forest soil in Barre Woods Harvard Forest LTER site, Petersham, Massachusetts, United States -... | ecosystem: Environmental > Terrestrial > Soil > Temperate forest >...
AACCCCACAAGCGACCGGCCTAGGGCTTTTCGTACCGCTGGCGTCCCTGCCGGCTCCTTCAACTACCGTTCTCGTCGAAGGCAAAACCCGCGCTCGAACCGCACAGTAAGATGGAACCGTCTTTCGTAGCGCTGGCGTCCCGCCGGCTCCGACGACCACCGTTCCCGAGACAGGCAATACTCACGGCCGGACTACACGACAAAACCGAAGCCCCTTCCGAACAGCTCGCTCCGTCGAAGTAAGCGCCTCTAGCTGGCGCACACCCCGTAAGAGCCGGCGAGACGCCAGCGCTACAAAACCAACCCCGTTGAATCCTGCACAACGCCACTCAATTTCGTTGTCAGTGCCGAGCACGCGCGGAGTTATATTCAAGTATTGCGGTCGCCCGCGATTCGCAACACGTGTCTCTGACGGGGGTCGGAGAAACACGGTCGCGCGACCAAGCACGCACCTCCAATGGCAGAAATCGCAAAACAACTCGAGCGAGCCAGGCGCAGTCTCGAAAAAAACAAACTGCGCGACGCCGTCGAAGAATATCAAGCCATCTTCGACGAAGCCCCCTCGAATCAAGAAGCCATCCTGGCTCTGGGCGATCTCTACGTCCGCCTCAATGAACCCGTCCGCGCCGCCCATTACTACGGCCTGCAATTCGATCGCCTCCTCGATGCCAGCGACACCGCCAAAGCCGCCGCCATCTATGGCCGTTTCCTCCGCGGAGTCCCGCAACCAGCCGAGCGCCTGATCCGCTACGCCGTCCAACTCCAAAAGCAAAATCGCATCGCCGAAGCCGTCGAGCAATACAACGCCGCCGCCGAGCGCTATAACGAAATGAATCAGGCGACCGACGCTCTCAGCTGCTATGAAAAAATCGCTCAGCTCGATTCCGACAACCCCAACCGTCATCTAGTCGTGGCGGAGTTAGCGGAAAAACTCGGCCAAAAAGATCTCTCCTCGCACAGCTATTTGCGCGCCGGCCAACTCTGCCAATCTCTCGGCGAAGTCGATCTAGCGCTCGAATATTTCCGACACGCGCACGAACTCGCGCCCAATGATCGAACCGTCGCCTTGTTCTTCGCCGAGGCCCGACTCCGCCACGGAAATCCCGCCGGCGCAGTCGAGCTACTCGATCCTTTCGCCGACGGAAATAACGACACCACTTTTCTCGCGCTATTCGGCGAAGGCCTCCTGCGCACCAGCCAACTCGATCGCGCCCGCGACGCCTTCGTAGCCTTCTACCGCCAAAAGCAGGATGGCTTCACCAAAATGTTCGAGCTAGCAGGCGCCTACATCCGCACCGGCGAAGATGACAAGGGCGCGGACGTCCTGCAGGTAACCAAGGAGTGGATGAAGTCGGTCCGCCGCGAAAATGAATTCGCCGCCCAAGTAGACCGCATGACCACGGTCTATCCGAATTCTCTGGAACTGGCGAAACTAGTAGCCCAGCTCTACGAAGAACTAAATCGCGAAACCAAGTATTTCGACTCGCTCGTTCATCTCTTCGATCTCTATTTCGACTCCGGCAACATCAAAGCCGCATGCGACGTCCTAGACCGCCTGGTAGACATCGATCCCTACGACTATCGCAATCACCAACGCATCGCCAAGCTGCAAGGTAAAGCCGATCCAGCCTTCCTGAAAAATATCCTGGCCCGCGCCGCAAAAGCCGCCTCCGTAATTACGCGTCCCGAAGGTTTCAATGCCGGCGGCACGCGCGGCGAGCGCCCCGCCCCGCAGCAGGAGGAGCACAAAGCCCAGCAAGCCCTCGACGATCTCATCGTGCAGGTGGAAATTTTCCTGCAGTATTCGCTGCACGCTAAAGCCGTAGAGCGCTTGGAACGAATCGCCGAAATTTTCCCCGGCGAAGAAGAAAAAAACGAGCGCCTCCACAATTTATTCGAGCGCGCCAACTGGTGGCCGAAAGGGAAGCCGAAGCCCGCTCCCAAACCAGCCGCCACGCCAACGGTCGCTCCCGGAATTCCCGCTGCATCGCCCGCAGCCCCGGTCGCCGGAATTCTCGGCTTCGACGTAGACACCCAGCGCGACCTCTCGCAAATTTCCGAATTCACGCGCCTCATGTACCGCCAAGCTACGCCGCACGAAGTAGCCAACGCCGCCGCCCTAGAAATCGGCAAATATCTAAACGTTTCCCGATGCATCGTAGAAATCGACGCTGGCAAAGACGAACCACCGCTAACCGCAGAATTCACCGGCCCAGGAATCGTCCCGGCGGCAAGCACGCAGATCGCCTCGATCGTCGCCATGCTAGGAAGCTCCCCGCCCGACACGCTAGGCGGAATCGAGCTAAGCGGCCCAGGAATTCCAGCCCTCCGCGAATTAAAACTGGAGACGGTCCTAGGCGTCCGCCTGGTAGACAAAGAAACGCGCGCTCCGTCAGGAGCCGTGCTGGTAGGCAGCGAGCGCATGCGCCAATGGCGCCCGAACGACAGCTTTTTCCTGCAAGCCGTAGGCGATCAGATTTTAATTTCCGCGAATCACACCAAGACGCAAGCCGTAGTCCGCACCATGGCCTTCGCCGACGAAAAAACCGGCCTAGTAAGCCGCGGCGCCTACGTAGCCTGCCTCCTGGCAGAATCCTCGCGAGCCCGCGCGCAAAACACCCCAGTCTCGCTAGTAATCCTGCACGTAGACGGCGGCGGCGAACTAATGCGTGCCCACGGCGACGCCGCCTTCGAAAAATACATCGAGCAACTAGCCCGATCGTTACGCAGCGCAGTCCGCCAAACCGACTTGGCGGTGAAATACACAGCCTGGTCCCTAGCCTTCATTCTCCCAGACACAAACTCAGGCAGCGCCAAACTGCTAGCTGAAAAGCTGCGCGCCACCGCGACAACAGTCCAAGCTCCCTGGAACGGCGAAGGCCTCTCGCTAAGCGCAGTAATAGCCGAAGCCGCCTACAGGCCATCCGATGACAATGAAGACAGAGTCACGGAATGGATCAACCGCGCCGAAGCCGGCCTAGACGAAGTCCGCGCCAAAGCCGAAGAAAAAATCCTAGTCCTCGCCTCGCCATGAAGTTTGTAGCGGCGGGGGTTCACCTCCCGCCCGGTGTGGCCTTGGGTGTTCTGTTTTCGTCAGCGTTCTAGCCGTGCCAGCAAACGACCTCTCGTAGTACCATCCTTAACTCAATCAATCGCCACGGAGAAAAAGCATGCCCCTGGAAAAAGTAGGCGTAGCAGGCTGCGGCCTAATGGGTTCAGGAATCGCCCAAGTAGCCGCGCAATCCGGCTGCGAAGTAATCGTCCGCGAAGTTTCCGCACCGCTAGTAGAAAAAGGCCTGCAATCCATAGAAAAAAATCTAGCCCGCCAGGTAGAAAAGGGAACGCTCCAAGCCGCCGATCGCCACAAAATCCGCGCCCGCCTAAAAGGCACCACCAACCTAGAAGATTTCAAAGATCGCGACATCGTAATCGAAGCCATCATCGAGCAACTTCCAGCAAAAAAAGAATTCTACAGCGCGCTCGACAAAATCTGCCCCAAGCACACCATCTTCGCCAGCAACACCTCCTCCATCCCGATCACAGAAATGGCCACAAGCACCACAAGGCCCGACCGCTTCATAGGTATGCACTTCTTCAACCCAGTCCCAGTGATGAAGCTGGTAGAAATAATCCGCACCATAGCCACAGATCCAAAAGTATTCGAAGAAGCCGTAGCCCTAGGCACCCGTTTCGGCAAAACGGTAGTCCGCACCACCGATCGCAGCGGCTTCATAGTGAATCGCCTGCTAGTGCCATATCTTCTCGATGCCGTACGCGCGCTCGAAGAAGGCGTAGCCTCAGTAGAGGATATCGATAATTCTATGAAGCTAGGCTGCGGCCATCCGATGGGCCCGCTGACGCTCCTGGATTTCGTAGGCCTAGACACGACGTACTACATCTCTCAAATCATGTTCGACGAATTCAAAGAAAAGCGCTTCGCCTCGCCGCCATTGTTGAAGCGCATGGTCCTGGCAGGCTGGAACGGCCGCAAAGCCGGCCGCGGCTTCTACGATTATTCAGACCCGGCAAAACCAAAAGCGCTGGACTTGCGATGAGCTACGAAAATATTTTGTACGAAGTAAAAGATCAAATCGCCCGCATAACCGTCAATCGCCCGCAAGTTCTGAATGCGTTGAATCGCGCCACAGTAGACGAACTAAGCCAAGCCTTCGATGCCGCCCGCGATGACGCCAATGTCCGCGTCCTAATCCTCACCGGCGCAGGCGAAAAATCCTTCGTAGCCGGCGCCGACATCAACGAAATCGCCAAACGCACCGCAACCGACGGCAAAGATTATTCTCTCTACGGCCAATCAGTCTTCCGCAAACTAGAAACAATGGGCAAACCGTCAATCGCCGCAATCAGCGGCTTCGCCCTAGGCGGCGGCTGCGAATTAGCGTTGTGCTGCTCCATCCGCCTAGCCAGCAAGAACGCAAAAATGGGCCAACCAGAAGTAAAACTAGGAATCCTCCCCGGCTACGGCGGCACCCCACGCCTAGCCCGTCTCTGCGGAAAAGGCGTAGCCCACGAACTCCTACTAACCGGCGAAATGATCAACGCCGAAGAAGCCCACCGAGTAGGCCTGGTAAATCACATCTACGAACCAGCCGATCTAATCCCCGCAGCAGAAAAAATGGCGCAGAAGATTATCGCCAACGCCCCGCTAGCCGTGAAATACGCCATGGAAGCAATCCAACACGGCACCGAAATGACCCAAGAAGAAGGCCTATTCCTGGAAGCCACGCTTTTCGGCCTATGCTGCGCCACCGAAGACATGCGCGAAGGAACGCGAGCGTTTCTGGAAAAGCGCCCGGCAAAATTCCAAGGCCGCTAAAAAAGAAATGAACGCGAACGAACACCACCGCCGCTGTCGTCCCGAATCCCCTTCAGGGGTGAGGGATCTGCATTCGCCGTTGCATTTGGTTTCGCATTCGCCTCTGCCTTCGCTGCCGCCTTTGCCTTCGCCGTTTCTTCAATCTGAAATTTCAAATTTGAAATTTCTTTCGGCCCTTACCTCGCTCGCACTCTCCGCTCGGCTCGCAAATCGATTTATGAGATAACTTCACAACGACCCAATGCCCAATAAACCCAAACCGAAATCCATCGCCGGAAATTTAACCGCCGCCAATCTACGCGTCGGCATCGTAATCAGCCGCTTCAACAGCTTCATCACCGAGCGCCTACTCGATGGCGCCCTCGACGCCCTCAATCGTTCCGGCGCGGCAGACGATCAAATCGAAATCGTCCGCGTCCCAGGCTCCTTCGAATTACCGGTAGCAGCAAAAAAATTAGCCCAATCGCACCACCCGGACGCCATCATCTGCATAGGCTGCGTCCTACGCGGCGAAACCTCGCACTACGAACACGTCTCCAACGAAGTAGCCCGCGGAATTCAACTAGCCCAAATGGACACCGGCGTCCCCATCGCTTTCTGCGTCCTAACCTGCGACACGCTAGAGCAAGCCATCGATCGCGCCGGCCTAAAATCCGGCAACAAAGGTTTCGAAGCCGGCCTAGCCGCCGTAGAAATGGGCAATCTCTCCCGCCAACTCCGCCCCGCAACGCCGGCAGCCCCACCCACGTCCAAATCCAAGAGCCCCCGAAAGCGCCGCTAGAATGACACTCCGCCGCAAATCCCGGGAATTCGCGCTACAAATGTTATTCGAGTGGGACCTCGGCCAGCAGAAAACCGCACAAGTAGAAAAGCATTTCTGGAAGTCTGCGAAAGCGGTCGAGTCCACGAAAAAATTCGCCCGCCAATTATTCGAAGGCGCAGTATCCCAAGCCGAAGCCAACGACAAACTAATCGTAGAGCTAGCGAAAAACTGGAAATTCGACCGCCTAGCCGCAGTAGACAGAAACATCCTGCGCCTGGCGATCTACGAATTGCGCGCAGGCACAGCCCCAGTGAAGGTAGTGCTAGATGAAGCGATAGAGCTAGCCAAAAAGTTTTCCTCGGAAGACTCCCCAGCCTTCCTAAACGGCGTCCTAGACGCCGCCGCAAAACAAATCGAATCCGCCGAGTAAATCGAAGCGAGGGTTCTCCATCTGCCGTTGTTCGCGCGCTTGCCGTTGCCTTTTTTCAAATCTGAAATTTCAAATTTGAAATTGCCTTTGCGTTTGCCTTCGTAGCGGCGCTCACTTGCTGCGTCCGCCGATGTAAGCCCCACCCAAACGCTCGCCGAAATCGCGCGCTTAACGCAATGCTCCTCACGCCTCAATATGCCCTTCCAAAATACAAACCGCCGACCCACTAACCCGCGGCGTGAGCTTCCCCCGCCCCGAATCCACCACCACCTCAATATGACTAGGCCGCTTCATCTCCACACCCTGCAAAATCCTCAATTGCTCGCCAGTCTTCAATTTTCCGTGCCGCACCAAATAAGCCCCCAAAGATCCGCCCGCCGATCCAGTAGCCGGATCCTCAATCTGTCCCGAGAACAACATCCCGCGCGAAAACACCTGCCCCGCCCCACCTAACGTGAAGCAATAAGCCATCTGCCCAACTCCGCGCACCAGCTTCGCCGTCTCCGCAGGATTCATTGAAATTTTCCCCAGCGCCTGACGCGAAGCAATCGGCACCATCAAATTAAAAATCCCGGTCGAAACAGCCTCAATCGGCAAATCCGCATCAATATCGCGCGGCCCGACTCCCAACGCCGCAGCCATCGCCTTACGCGGAATCTTCGTAGCCCGAAATTGCGCCGGCTTCTGCGTCATCGTAACGCGCACCGGCCGCCCATCATGAAACGAAAGCTCCACAGGCAAAATCCCCGCACCAGTCTGCTGCAAAATATGAACCTGCCCCTCAGCCGCAGGCACGACTCCAAGCTGCGCCAACAAAAACCAAGTCCCAATCACCGGATGCCCTGCCAAAGGCAATTCCTGCGTAGTAGTAAAAATCCGCAACCGCGCCAAGGCCCGGTTATTCGTAGGCCGCTGCACGAAAACGGTCTCCGAAAGATTCATCTCCCGCGCCACATCCTGCATCCGCTCTTTAGAAATCTCGTCGCCGTCGGTTATGACTGCAAGCGGATTGCCCTCATAGGCCTTCGTAGTAAAAACATCAAGCTGATACAGGCGTCGTTTCACAGGAAACTCCTCATGCCGTCTGGAATGAATCGGCCGTTGCCTTCGTAGGGGCGCTGGCTTGCTGCGCCCGCTCCGAGTAACGCGATCGAAAATGTCCGCAGTTAACTCCCAGGCCGCAAGCGCTTGTTAGAGTCCGCGTACGACGCTGGTAACTTCATCGAGTACGCGCTTGGTCGTCTCCGCCTTCGAAGTCTCGCAATAAACCCGCAACATATGCTCCGTCCCCGAAGCCCGCACCATCACCCAACCAATCTCCCCAAGATAAACTTTGATCCCATCCAGATCCTCGCGCCGAACAACCGGCCAATCGAGAATTTTTGTAAGCTTGGCGTTGGAGAAATAAGTGAGCGCTTTTTCTTTTTGTCCAGCATGCAATTCCAAATCCACGCGCCCGTAGTGATACTCGCCAAACTCCTTATGCAGCATGGCCACCAATTCCCCAAGACGCTTCCCATGCCAAGCCATCACCTCAGCCAGCAATAGCGCATTCACGGTAGCATCGCGCTCCGGAAGATACAGCTTGGTGCCAATGCCGCCGCTCTCCTCGCCGCCAATCAAGACATCGCCTTCCAACATCCGCTCAGCCACATACTTAAATCCAATCGGCGTCTCCCAAAGCTTCCGCCCAAATTTCGCCGCAATCTTGTCAATCAATTTAGTGGTAGAGAAAGTTTTCACCACGTCGCCAGGAATCTTCCGCGTTCCAGCAAGATGCCAAAGCAAAATCGCGAAAATCTGATGCGGCGTAATAAAGGTTCCATCGCGATCCACAGCCCCGATGCGATCCGCATCCCCATCGCACGCCAACCCAGCGTCATATTTGCCGGCAACCACCGCCTCACGCAGCGCGTCAATATGCGGCTCGATCGGCTCCGGATTCACCCCGCCAAAAAGCGGATCCCGCTTCGCACGGATTTCATCGCAAACAACACCATGCCGCGTCATAAGTTCGCGCAGCAGCCCGCGCCCCGCCCCATACATAGGATCCGCAAGAAATCGAAAATTAGCCGCGCGCAGCCGATCCCAATCCACAAGCTTCGCCAGCGATTCAAGATAAGGAGTGCGCACGTCGAGCGAATGAATCAAATCCTTGCGCGGCGGAAGAGGAGGCAAACCATCGCGCAACACGCCGGAGAGTTCACGTTCAATCTGCGCCACAATCGCCGGCGAAGCCGACCCGCCAAAGCTAGCCTTATATTTCACCCCGCTCCAGCGCGCCGGATTATGACTAGCCGTAATCTGAATCCCCCCAGCAGCCCCGCGCAATTTCACCAGCAACGAAACCGCAGGAGTAGGGCAAGCCTCAGCAGCCAAAAAAACCGGCGTCCCAGTCAAAGCCACAGCTTCAGCCGCCACGCGAGCAAATCGCTCCGAAGCAAACCGCGTGTCATACCCAACCACAACGCCAGCCTGCGGCGATTCGCAGCGCACCACATACCGCGCAATTGCGTAAGCCACCGTACGCACGTTCTCGTGCGTAACATCTTCGGCAATAACGCCGCGCCACCCATCCGTCCCAAATTTCAGTGTATTCACAGATGCGCTCACAGACGCGAAGTATACGTGATTCGCTCACCCGGGAAAGAACCGCATTGGCCTGCCCGTAGCGCTGGCGTCCCGCCGGCTCCGACGACCACGCCAAAAATCAAATCTCAACAGGCCGGCGGACTCAGCCCCCGATGTCGAAGCCGTAGCAGTTGCCGTTTCCCGTAGGGGCGCCGCTTGCTGCGCCCGCCGATGTAAATCGCACCCGGATGATCACTACGATTACTGCGCAAAACCGTTCCACTGTTCTCTGAATCCCGCCAACCTGCACGACGCCGACGGCTACAACAATTTCCGCAACTTCTGCTCCTCAATCCATTTCACAATCTTCCCCACATCCTGCGCCCGCTCCCGAGGACAAATCAAAATCGCATCCGGCGTATCCACCAACACCAAATCCTTCACGCCCACGGCAGCCACAAGCTTATTCGGGCTCCAAAAAAAGTTCCCCAAAGCATCCAGCGCCACAAAAGGCCCCGCCGAAACATTGGCATCAAGCTTCGGTGCCAACAATTCATAAACCGCCGCCCAAGACCCAATATCGCTCCAACCCACCTTCGCCGGAATCACAAAAACGCGCCGCTCATCGCGCTGCAACGTAGCCGGCTCCATAATCGCGTAATCCACAGAAATATTTTCCAGCCGCGGATAAACGCGCCGCAAAGCCCCCGCATACCGACGAGTCCCAAAAGTCTTCGCCAATCCACGAAGCGCCTCATACGTCTCCGGCAAATAGCGCTGCAAATTCTCAAGGAATGTCGACACGCGCCAAAAAAACATCCCGGCGTTCCAGAAGTAGCTCCCCGCTGCCACATACTTCTCAGCCACCGCCGCTTCCGGCTTCTCCGTGAATCGCTTCACGAGGTATGCAGCTTCACCCTGCAGGCGCCCAGCCGATTCTCCGCGCTCGATGTAGCCATAGCCAGTCTCCGGCCGCGTCGGCGGAATGCCCATCACCACCAAATTGCCGGGAGAACTGGCAAGCTCAAGCGCAGCCCGCACCAGCTTGCGGTAACGCGCCACGTCGCCGATGTAACTATCCGCAGGAAGCACCGCCATCAGCGCATCGCCGTGCTGATGCGCCAAATGAAACGCAGCCAGCCCAATCGCCGCAGCAGTATTCCGCCCGACCGGCTCGGCAATCACGTGCGAAGCGGGAACCCCAGGCAACTCGCGGCGCACCGCAGCCGCTTGCTCAATGTTGGTCACAGCCCAAAGGTTCTTCGAAGGAAAAAGCGGGGTGAGCCGCGCCGCAGTTTCGCGCAGCATAGTCGCCTCACCAGTGATGTTCAGCAGCTGCTTAGGCAAACGCGTCCGGCTACGCGGCCAAAAACGCGTCCCGCGCCCACCGGCCAACAAAACCGCGCAAGCCGGCAGCGCCTGTACTTTAGCCCGCGCCGGCGAGCTCACAAGTGCACCAATTTAGAAAGCAGCGATCGAGGCATAATCTGCGATTGTAAATGCCCGGCAAAGTCCGCGGGATTCAAAGGCACATAAGTCCGCAAAATTTTCGAGCGCCCTATAGGCTTAATCCGGTATTCCCCGCTCCCAGCAGGAAAAAACCAAGCTTGCCCGCGCGAATATTCATATTCCTCAAACCCAAATCCAAGCTTCCCACGCCCCTCCAGAATAATCTGCACTTCAAAATGAGAAGGCGTCATCTGCATCTCGAAAGGGAAGCGCGATTCAACCAGCACCGCGGCAAAATGCCGGCAAGCAACAATATAAGTCTCGTCCGCAACACCTGGCTTCACCCGAATCGGCACGAGCTTCCCACCGCGCGGTTCATCAAAGCGAATCACATCAAACGCCTTCTCCAAATGCAGCGTCCGAGGCTTCCCATCCGGCCCCACTCGGTTGAAATCAAAAATCCGGTACGTCAGATCCGAATATTCCTGAATCTCGCAAAGCGTCAATCCCGGCCCAATATAATGAACGGTCCCCGCCGGACAATAAATCGCATCCCCAGCCGCCACGGGCACGCGCTCAATCAATTCATCCGCATTGCCGTCATCAATCGCCTGCCGAAAAGATTCCCGAGTAACGCCATCCCGCAACCCAATCCAAACGGCAGCATCGCGTTCCGCCGACACCACATACCACATTTCCGTTTTCCCACGCCCGCCGGCAGCAATCTCATGTTTCGCCGCGTAAGAATCTTCAGGATGGACCTGCACCGATAGGCGATCGTTAGGAAAAATAAATTTCACCAGCAGAGGAAAATCTTTCTCGCGCGCAGCACTCTCGCCGCGCCACTCAACAGGCATCCGCCCCCAAGCGTGCGCCAAAGTCTCGCCCGCAAAAGGCCCATTCACAAAGCGGCTCTCGTAAGAAGTAAGCCAAGCCTCGCCAATCGGCTCAGCCAAATCCGTCATCTCAGGATAAAGAGGCGCCAGAGACCGAGCGCCCCAAATACGCGGCGTGAAAATTGGTTCAAGTCGTGCCGGCGCGGCATCCATTCCAGAATTAAGCCGCAGCCCCAGAAAAAAATCGCGTCAGCCGGCGCAACCCTTCCTCAATCCGCTCGATCGAAGTAGCGTAAGAAAGCCGCAAATGCGCAGGCGCCCCAAATGCAGCCCCGGGCACAACCGCCACATGCTCGTGTTCCAGCAGTTCGCGCGCGATCACAGTAGAATCACCAACACCTTTTCCGCCCCGCGCAGGAACTTTCGGAAACGCATAAAACGCCCCCTGCGGCTCGGTACACTCCACGCCAGGAATCGCCCGCAATCCAGAAACAATCTTCGCTCGACGCCGGTCGTACTCAGCCAACATCACGGCCACAGAATCCATAGGCCCGCGCAAAGCCTCCAGCGCCGCATACTGCGTCACCGAAGTAACATTCGAAACCGTCTGGCTCTGCAATTTAATCATCGCGGCTACCAGCGCCTCCGGCGCCAACGCATAACCCATTCGCCACCCAGTCATAGCAAAAGTTTTCGAGAGCGATCCGGCAATAATCACGGAATCTTTCGCGCCAGGCAAACTCGCAATCGAAAAAGGCTTCGCGCTCCCATAAACAAAATGCGAATAACATTCATCCGAAAGCAACCAGATCCCCCGCCGCTGGCAAACTTCCAAAATCCGCGCAAACTCCCCCTCCGGAATCACCGCCCCAGTAGGATTATTCGGCGAATTAGCAATCAGCAAACGAGTCTTCGGCGTGATCGCTTTCTCCACATCAGTAGCCCGCAAACAAAATTTGTCGCAAGGCAAAGTCGCAACAAATTTCGGCACGCCAGCAGAAAACTGCACGATATCCGGATAGCTAACCCAATAAGGCGAAGGAATCAAAACCTCATCGCCAGGATTGATCAAGGAAGCAATCACATTAAAGATCGCCAATTTTCCGCCAGCAGTAACAATGCATTCCTTAGGCGTATAAGACGATCCCAGATTCTTCGCGTGCCACTCACAAACCGCCTCGCGCAAAGGCATAATCCCGCCCGTAGGCGTGTACTTAGTGCGGTTCTCCTCCAGCGCCCGAATGGCCGCCCGCTTAATATGCTCCGGCGTAGGAAAATCCGGCTCCCCAGGCCCAAAATCCGCCACGTCAACGCCCCGCGCCTTCAGCTTCTCCGCCTCCATCAAAACCGCCATGGTAGGCGACACATTGATCCGGTTCACCGCATCCGACAAACGCAAGGTCCCAACCTCCGCAGCAATAGCCATCTTTAAGTCTCACTCCTGAAAGTTAATTTGTTCCGCAAAATTCGCACGTGACCCGCGTTTCGTAGCGCTGGCGTCCCGCCGGCTCCAACGACCACCGTCTCGTTCACAAGCAACAATCCCGGACGGACCCAAACCGTTCACCACAGCCGGCACTTCATCTCAAATTTCAAATCTGAAATTTGAAATCTCCGCAGCCTTTCTTCCGTCGCGTCACCCAATCTTCACCCGCAATCGCTCCTCAACAATCGCCGGCACCAGCCCCTTCAGCGATCCACCCAGCCGCGCCACCTCGCGCACCAATCGCGAACTCAAATAACTATAAGCCTCTCCAGGCAACATAAATACAGTCTCCACCTGCGGCTCAAGCTTCCGGTTCATCAAAGCCATCTGCAATTCATACTCATAATCCGACACCGCCCGAATCCCCCGCAAAATCACGCGCGCCTGTTTCTGCCGCGCATATTCCATCAAAAGCCCGGCAAAACTATCCACTTCTACATTCGGATAAGCCCGCAAAACCTCGCGCAGCATCTCCAGCCGCTCCTCCAAATCAAAAAGCGGCTCCTTCTCCTGATTCCGCAAAACCGAAACAATCAATTTGTCGAAGATCTTAGCCGCCCTCTCGATCAAATCGAGATGGCCGTTAGTAACCGGATCAAACGACCCAGGACAAATCGCAATCACAGGTTTCATTTATTCCACTCGTTCGCAATCTTAACCCAGAACGAAACCAGAATCCCCCGCCAAATTGGCCGATTGCCACCGTACCGCTGGCGTCCCGCCGGCTCCGACGACCTCCCGGCAAAATCAAAACCCCGCACAACGGCGGCCTTACCAAATCAACTACATCCCCTCTTCGTTCGCCAACCGTTCACACGCCATGCACCTCCCCCACAATTAAGATACGATGGGAGAAGCACGGGGCGAACGAAAGGATCGCATCGCATGTTTCAGAAAATCTCATTCATCCCCGTGACCGCATTCCTATTTCTATTTCTCGCCACATTCACGCCAGCCCAAACTCCAGCACATCACGCCCCCACCGCAAAATCCGCAAAAACCTTCGAGCCGTTAAACCAATGGAAATCCGCCGTCCTAAACGGCGATCGCGTGACTCTCCAATCCCTATATTCCCCCAGCGCCATGGCCCGCCTCCCGCAAGGCGACACCAACGACGCCAACGAAGAACCAACTTTCTGGTCCAGCCTCCACAACGCCGGCGTAACGGCCCTCGATCCCAAAGTCCTAGAGCGCCAAACTCAGCAACCAGGCCGCCTAGCCATAATCATGCGCGTCTTCCTAACCGTCCAATCCAACGGCGAAAGCAAAGAATACATAATGGTCCTAACGCAACTATGGGAGCAGCAAGGCAGCGACTGGAAAATCATAGCCAGCCAGCGCAGCAACCCTGCCCCAAGACCCACAATCCGCCTGACCGAACCCACAATCACAAATCCAGATCTCTATCCCGATGCCAACGAAGCCCAAAAAGATCTAGACTCCGCCCTAGCCGCAGCCGCAAAAGATCACAAAAACGTACTCATAGTCTTCGGCGGAAACTGGTGTTACGACTGCCACGTCCTAGACGCCACGTTCAAAACCGCGGCCATCGCCCCGCTACTAAAATCCAACTACCACATAGTCCACATAAATATAGGCGAGTACGATCAAAACCTGGCGATAGCCGCCAAATATCAAACCGTCCTAACCCACGGCGTCCCAGCCCTAGCAGTCCTAGACGACAAAGGCAAACTGCTAACCAGCCAAAAAAATGGCGAATTCGAATCCGCAGTAAAAATCGGCCCCGCCGACATCACCGATTTCCTAAAACAATGGAAGCCAAAGTCCCCGTAGCGCAGGCTGCCAGCTGGCGTCTTTGACTGTCGGCGGCAATACTGAAGATTTCCCAATTTAACTGCGAGCGCCCACAATCCGCCGTCGTTAATTTGTACCGCTGGCGTCCCTGCCGGCTCTTTTGACCTTCCGCCCCGCGTCTGTGATCCCCGCAGCGAAGCCCATAAACGCTCCGAGCCAAAAACTAAATCTCTCTCCGATCCAACCGCTATTTCCGTCCACTCAACCCTCCGAAACCACCACTTGGACTAAAATAGTCGCAATTTAACTCCCCACAAACAAAGGGCTTGCCACAATTCTGTGACCTTGACATTCCCCTTACTCACGCCTAGAATCGAACTGCGACTGAAAGAGTCGTATATAGCTCCATGCTGAAACTATCGAAAAAAGCCGACTACGGTCTAATCGCTCTGAAACACTTGGCGATGCATCACGGCGAAGCCTCCGCCAGCGCCTCAGACATAGCCGAAGTCTACGGCATTTCAGCAACGCTGATGGCCAAGGTCCTGCAAAAGCTAGCCAGAGGCGGTCTCGTAGCAGCAAAACACGGTTCCAGCGGCGGCTATACGCTAGCCCGCGAAGCATCGCGCATCACCGCACTAGACGCGATCCACGCGATCGAAGGGCCGCTATTCATCACCTCCTGCGTAACGCACCGAGGCGAGTGCGATCAAACGCACACATGCATAGTCCGCGCCCCGTTACGCCGTGTGAACGACAGCATCCTGGACGTCCTTAATAAAGTAACGATTTCGCAGATGGCAGAAGAAGCCCCAACATCCGAAGTCGTAGAACTCAGGGTTTGAAAGAATCTGGGGGAACTGAGGAGAGTAAGAATGGCAATCAAGCTTCCAATTTATCTAGATAATCACGCAACCACTCCCGCCGATCCGCGCGTAGTGGACGCGATGCTACCGTACTTCACCGAAAAATTCGGCAACTCCGCCAGCCGCAACCACGCCTTCGGTTGGGCCGCGGAAGAAGCGGTGGAAATCGCCCGCGCCCAAATCGCCAAGCTGATCAACGCCTCGCCAAAAGAAATCATCTTCACCAGCGGCGCCACGGAATCGAATAACCTCGCGATCAAAGGCGTAGCAGAAATGTACCGCGAGAAGGGCAATCACATCATCACCCAGGTCACCGAGCACAAAGCCGTCCTCGATACCTGTAAGCGCCTGGAGAAGTACGGCTACGAAGTCACCTACCTCCCCGTCCAAAAAGACGGCCGAATCAACCTGGACGATCTGCGAAAAGCCATCACGCCGAAAACCATCCTGATCTCCATCATGTACGCCAACAACGAGATCGGCGTAGTGCAACCGATCGAAGAAATCGGCAAAATTGCCAAGGAAAAGGGCGTTTTCTTCCACGTAGACGGCGTGCAAGCCGCTGGAAAAATTCCAGTAGATGTCCAGCGCGACGGCATCGACCTACTCTCGATCTCCGCGCACAAAATTTACGGCCCCAAAGGCGTAGGCGCCCTCTACGTTCGCCGCAAGAATCCCCGCGTCCAGCTATCAGCCATAATCGATGGCGGCGGCCACGAGCGCGGTATGCGTTCCGGCACTCTCAACGTCACCGGCATCATCGGCCTCGGCAAAGCCTGCGAACTCTGTCAGCAGGAAATGGCCGAAGAGACCGCCAAGCTAAGCCGCCTTCGCGACCGTCTGAAGGAAGGCATCATGTCCAAGCTCGATGAGTGCTACATCAACGGCTCCATGGAGCATCGCCTTCCGCACAACATCAATATCAGCTTCGCCTTCGTAGAAGGCGAGTCCCTGTTAATGGGCATCAACGACATAGCCGTCTCCAGCGGTTCAGCATGCACCTCGGCCACCCTCGAACCCAGCTACGTCCTGAAAGCCCTGGGCGTGGGCGAAGATCTAGCCCACACCTCGATTCGCTTCGGCATCGGCCGCTTCAACACCGAAGAAGAAGTAGATTACGTAGTAGGCCGCGTAGTAGAAACGGTAAATCGCCTGCGCGAACTTTCGCCTCTCTACGAAATGGCCAAAGAAGGCGTAGACATCAGCAAAATGAAGTGGACCGCAGCCGGCGAGTAATTCGCCGAATGGCATTTGGTTGTCATCCTGAGCCCGCCTTTGGCTAAGGATCTAAGCGTCAAGCCTGGCAACAAATGGAACGAACCAGATAACCCAGTCATCTAAAGTATTGAGCAGCACAAGGAGCAAGAGACATGGCGTACTCAGAAAAAGTAATCGAGCACTACAACAACCCGCGCAACGTAGGCTCTCTCGACAAGAAAGATCCCAACGTAGGCACGGGCCTGGTTGGCGCCCCCGAGTGCGGCGACGTAATGAAGCTGCAAATGAAGGTCAACCCAGCCACTCGAGTAATCGAGGAAGCCAAGTTCAAGACCTTCGGCTGCGGCTCAGCAATCGCCAGCTCCTCGCTAGCGACGGAGTGGGTCAAGGGCAAGACGGTCGAAGAAGCCCTAGCCATCAAGAACACGGACATAGTCCGCGAGCTAGCGCTACCGCCAGTAAAGATTCACTGCTCGGTCCTAGCCGAAGACGCAATCAAAGCCGCGCTCTCCGACTGGAAGACCAAGCAAGGCGAAGAAGTGAACGCAGCCGAAACCAAGTCCGCCGCCCACTAGCAGAGGCCGGGGTTTGTAGGGGCGGGGCTTTACCGTCCCGCCCGGTTTGGCCCTGGGTGTACGGTTTTGATTTTGTAGGGGCGGGGGTTCACCACCCGCCCGGTGTGGACCTGGGTGTACGGTTTTGATTTATGTTTTTGCCATTCGTAGGGGGGCCCGCTCGCTGCGCCCGTAAACGTGAACTTTTAAAATTCTTAAAGGTGTGACGCACGAAATGATCCACGTAACCGAAAAAGCGGCAGTCAAAATTCGCGAACTGCTCGCCAAAGAAGGAGTCCCCGCCGAAAACGGCGGTCTAAGGGTAGGTGTGCAAGGGGGCGGCTGCTCCGGCCTAAGCTACGCCATGCGCCTGGAAACCGAAGCCCGCAGCCGCGATAAAGTAATCGAAGAAAACGGCGCCCGCATCTTCGTAGACCCGAAAAGTTTTCTCTACCTCGATAACACCACCCTCGATTATCACGAAGACCTAATGCGCAGAGGCTTCGTTTTCCAGAATCCGCAAGCAACAAGAAGCTGCGGCTGCGGCAGCTCGTTCACGGCTTAAGCCGCGCCAATCATCATCCCCGCGCGCCGCACTGCAACAAAAACGAATAGGATCGAAATGAGCATGACGCAAACAAGCAGCGCGACAGCACCCGGCACGAAGTGCTGGAGCTGCGGCAAAATCGCCGACGGCCACTTCTGCGCCGCCTGCGGCAAAATCCAACCGCTGCCGCGCGGCACAAGCTATTTCGCGTTTTTCGCATTGCCGGAAAAACTGCAAATCGATCCCGAAGCCCTGGAGCAGCAATTCCACAAGCTAAGCTGGAAGCTGCACCCAGACAATTTCATGCGCGCCGACGAATTCGAAAGAAATCTGTCGCTAGAGCGTTCCTCAGAGCTAAACGACGCCTATCGCGCTCTGCGCGATCCGCTAACAAGAGTCGAATATCTTCTAGCCCACAAAGGCATGCGCAAAGAAGGCGCAGCAAAGCAGCAAGCCCCGCCCGAGCTGCTGGAAGAAGTCTTCGAGCTAAACGAATCGCTGGATGAACTGCGCGAAGCCCGAGCCGCAGGCGAAGACCTGGCCGCCCTGCGAGCAAGCCTAGAATCAGCCGAGCAAGATTTCCAGGAAAAGCTAGCAGGGGTAGATGCAGAGCTAGATCAAGTCCGCACCGAATGGGACGCAGCAATCGAAGCCAACGCCACCGAATCGGATCTCAGCAAAGTAATGGCCCGCATGAATGAAATTCTGAATCGCAGATCGTACATCCGCAATCTAGTAGTCAGCGTAGCCAAGGAACTTGCAGATGCGTGACCGCGCGCCGCAGCGTCGCAGCGTCGCAGCGCGGCAGCGCCGCAGCGCCGTCCGAAACGCTGTCATCCTGAGGCCGCTTTTTGGCCTAAGGATCTAAGCGTGAATCACCGGGAACGCGCGCCTGCGTGCGCAAATCAAGGACGAGTCAAGTAATGGGAAAAATCGTCGGAATCGATCTTGGGACGACGTACAGCCTGGTCGCGTACATGGACGCAACCACAAACGAGCCGAAGTGTATCGTAGGCCCGTACGGCTCCGCACTCTGCCCGTCGATCGTCAGCGTAGACGCCGATGGAACGATCGTAACCGGCGAAGCCGCCCGGCGGCGCCTACTCACCCAATCCGAGCGCACAATTTATTCCGTAAAGCGCCTAATGGGCCGCGCCCCCGAGGACATCAAAGACGAACTAAAGATTTTCCCTTTCCGCATCGAACCAACCAGCACAAACGTAATTCGCGTGCGCCTCGGCGAAAAGGTTTTCACTCCATCCGAAATTTCCGCATTCATCCTGCGCGAACTAAAATCCTGGGCCGAAAATTTCTTCGGCGAACCAGTCGATCGCGCCGTAATCACCGTCCCGGCGTATTTCAATGACGCCCAACGCCAAGCCACAAAAGACGCAGGTCGCATCGCCGGCCTGGAAGTATTGCGCCTCGTAAACGAGCCAACCGCCGCAGCTCTAGCCTACGGTCTGCACAAGCAAAAGCGCGGCAAAGTCGCCGTCTACGATTTCGGCGGCGGCACATTCGACATCTCCATCCTGAAACTAATCTCAACCGACGAAGGTGACATCTACCAAGTCCTCTCAACAAACGGCGACACGCATCTAGGCGGCGACGACATCGACAACGCGCTCCTCGTCCTCGCCCGTGCCGAAATCCAAAAGCAATTCTCACTCGATCTAAGCGCGCATCCAGAGACGGTCCAGGAATTGCGCAAAGCCCTAATCCGCGCCAAGCACGATCTCTCAAGCGCCACTAAGGCCTCGATCCAAGTAGCGCTCCCAGCCGGCCTCATCTACTCGCGCGAAATCTCACTTCGCGAGTTCGACGAACTCATCAGGCCAATCGTAGCTCGCACGATGGAGCCAGTGCGCAAGGCTCTGGCCGACGCCAAGCTCGCCGCAAAAGACATGGACGAAGTCGTCCTAGTCGGCGGCTCAACGCGCATCCCGCTTGTCCGCAAAACAGTCGGCGATTATTTCGGACGCCCGCCGCATTGCGAGCTGAATCCAGATGAAGTGGTGGCTCTCGGCGCAGCGGTACAAGCCGACATCCTCGATTCCGGCGTCAAGACGATGCTCCTACTCGACGTAACGCCTCTCTCACTCGGCATCGAAACCATGGGCGGCGTAGTAGCCAAAATCATTCCGCGAAATTCGACGATTCCCGCAAGCGCACAGGAAATGTTCACCACCGGCGTAGAAAATCAAACGGCGATCGACCTCCACGTCCTGCAAGGCGAAAGGGAACTGGCCAAAGATTGCCGCTCCCTCGCCCGCTTCCAGCTCAAAGTTCCGCCAGGCCCCGCAGGCCTCGCCCGCGTCGAAGTAAAATTCCTGATCGACGCGAACGGCATCCTGCAAGTAGCCGCCCGCGATCTACGCACTGGCCAGGAACATTCCATCGAAGTGCAACCAAGCTACGGTCTCAACGACGCCGAAGTCGAGCGCATGCTCGAAGAATCCATCGAATTCGCCGAACAAGATTTCAGCGAGCGCCAGCTAATCGAAGCCCGCAATGAAGCCGACACGATCCTGAAAGCCACCGAGCGAACGCTACAACGAGAAGATCTCTCGCAACTCTCGCGCGAAGAACGCAGCAACATCGACGAGAGCGTAGCCAATCTACGCGCCGCCGTAGCCGGCACGGACTACAAAGAAGTCCGCGCCCAAATCGACAAGCTCAACGAAGCCACCACCCATCTCGCAGAACTGGTAATGAACGGCGCGCTGCAAACCGCGCTGCAAGGCAAGCGTCTCGACGAAGTCTAAGAGGAGTAAAAATCAATGGGCGGCATCAACCCCTACATCGAAGAAACTAAATACACGCCCGCGACGAAAAAGTTCAAAGTAACTTTCGTCAAGGAAGGCAAGACCGTAGAAGTCGATCCGGATAAAATTCCCTACGGCCACGACGGCATTCCCGGCAGCATTCTCGACATCTCCCAGGGCTATCACATGGGCCTCGATCACGCCTGCGGCGGCGTCTGCGCCTGCTCCACCTGCCACGTGATCGTCCACGAAGGCCTAGAAAGTTGCAACGAAGCGACGGACGCCGAACTCGATCAACTAGACGAAGCCCCAGGCGTCACGCCAAAATCCCGCCTAGGCTGCCAATGCATCCCCGACGGCACAAAAGATATCGTTGTAGAAATTCCCGAGTGGAATAAGAATTACGCCAAGGAAGCCGATCACTAAAAAACGGCCAAGCCCGGCCCCATAACCCAAAGGGAGCAATACATGCCACCAACATTCGGATGGGACAACGCCGAAGAAATCGCCATCCAGCTTTCCGAAGCACATCCCAAAACCGATCCACTAACAGTCCGCTTCACGGACCTGCACAAAATGATAACCGAGCTAAAAGGTTTCGAAGGCGATCCAAAAGCCAGCAGCGAAGGCAAGCTAGAAGCCATCCAAATGGCCTGGCACGAAGAATACCAAGACCGCACGCACTAAAATTGCCTGGCCATTCGTACGCGCATTCGCACGCGCGTTCGTATGGGCTTTCGTAGGGGCGGGCCTTCAGCCCCGCCCGCTTTTCGGCCCGGTTTTTTTCGCGGCACGTCACGGTTGAGAGGAAAACCCAAATGGAAAACGATCCGCGCTACCCAATCGGAAAATTCACCCCGCCGGCCAGTCTAACGCAAAGCGATCGAGCCACGCTCGTAGAAGAAATCGCCGCAACTCCAGCGAATCTACGCGCAGCCGTAGCAGGCCTTTCCGAAGACCAACTAGAAACCCCCTACCGCGAAGGCGGCTGGACCATCCGCCAACTAGCCCACCACGTCCCCGACAGCCACATGAACGCCTACATCCGCTTCAAACTAGCGCTCACAGAAGAAGAACCAACAATAAAGCCATACGAAGAAGCCCGCTGGGCAGAACTAGCCGACACAGCCGAGACCCCAGTAGAAACCTCGCTAACATTACTCGACGCTCTACACACGCGCTGGGTGACGCTACTAAATTCCCTAAAGCCCAGCGACTGGTCGCGCAAATTCCGTCATCCAGAAATGGGCCCCATGACGCTAGACCGAACCCTAGCCCTCTACGCCTGGCACGGCAAACATCACGTAGCCCACATCACCTCGCTACGAAAAAATAAAAGCTGGTAGCACAAAAATCCGCGCCGCCCCCGTAGCGCTGGCGTCCCCGCCGGCTCTTTTGGTTTTGTTCCCGTCTGCCAATGTGTACGATCCGCAGCGCTCCGTCACCTCGAAGCCGCTCTGTAAATTCCGTTCCGCGCTTGTGAATTCCCCCAGCATCCTCGATAATATTTCCAGCACCCGCGGGCCAATCAAAATCTCCGCCCGCTCCCCCAGTGGCGCCATGGTGCAACGGTTAGCACATCGCCCTTTCAAGGCGGTAATACGGGTTCGATTCCCGTTGGCGCTACCAAACCTTCTTTTTGCTCTGTTTCGTATCCAAGTCGTCGGCAACAACGGCGAATTCACGTAAATCGCGCGACCCGCCGCCGCCGATAGCCGTAGGTCATCAGGCCCAACCAATAAGGCCCAGCCGCTAAGACCGCCTAACCCTCATTCTTTGAATCGGTTATTCGATGAGCAGGAAGTGGAGCCGGAATTTACCCTCAGTGCATTGCCTGCGTTTTGCCGCCGTCCTACAACGATCCTGATCGCACGCCGTCCCATTCGTAACCCATGGTCGGCTTCGAGATTTGCAAAAGGAGAACGAAATGAATCCGATAAATAATAGCAGTGGCTTGAGGGTAGGAATTGGCGTCTGGTGCTTGGCAATTTGCTGGCTAACGTCCGCTCCCTTTGTGTTCGCGCAGGGCCCCCCGGTACCTCCCGGCGGCACAGTAGTTGCCGCCGGACTAGAAGGGCCGCGTGGACTGACCTTCGGGCCGGACGGTTTGCTCTATTTCGCGGAAGCGGGGCTAGGCGGGACGCAGGCGGTGCCCCAAGGATGTCAGAATGTGCCGGCGCCGGTCGGCCCGTATCATGGAGGACCGACGGCCAGGATTTCGCGGATCGAGTCGAACGGAACGCGTACGACCGTGGTCGACGGACTTCCTTCGGCGATGAGTAGTCTGCCCACGGGAGATACGAATGGTGCCTCGGATATCGCGTTCGTCAACGGCCAGCTTTACGCGCTTACGGCCGGAGGCGGATGCAGCCACGGGAATCCGAATTTTCCCAATGCTGTTCTTCGTATCAACATTCAGCACCACAGCTTCGAGATGGTTGCGAACTTGAGCCGCTTTTTCCGGCAGCATCCAGTGGCGCATCCGAATGCCGGTGACTTCGAACCGGACGGAGTGCCATATAGTCTGAAAGCGTTTCATGGCGACCTGATCGTGATCGAGCCGAACCACGGGAGACTGCTGCGAATCCATCTGGGCGGAGCGCAAGCGGCGAGGATTGAACAACTCTCCGATCTATCGGCACCGCTCGGCCACATCGTACCGACGTCTGTCGCGAATCTCGATGGCCGTTTCTTTGTTGGCAATCTCGGATTGTTCCCGGTCGAAGTGGGATCTTCGAAGCTGTATCAGGTAACGGACAACGGCTTCGTGATCGATTACTGGGGAGGATTTACGACCATGATTGACGTGCAGACCGATAGCCAGGGAAGGCTGTACGTTATGGAGTTCTCCAGTGCGGCGGGTTTTCCAAACGTCGGTCAAGGCCGCATCATCCGCATCGCAAACGGCACCGCCGAGGAAATCGTGAGCGGGCTCAACGTGCCTACGGGCATGGCTCTAGACGTACACGACGATATTTACGTTAGCGATCTGGGAGCTGCACCGGGGGACGCTGGGCGCATCGTTCACTTTGCGAACCCAATATCCGGCCAAGTGCTGACGACGATCGAAGTCCGTCGACCGGCACCGTTGCCCCAAGGACAGGGCGACGAAAACTGAAGTGATGGCGGCTTCCAGGCATCGGACTTGGGAGCCGCCTCACTGAGGTCGCGAGCAGCCACAACGTCCTTTTCATAACATCCAGCTGCTTGCGCCGCGCAGCTCAAAAAAACAGTTTCGCGCCCAAGGAAATGCTGCGGTTCGAGGTGCCGAACACGCGAGCATTCGCAAATCCTGTCGCTTCGGATGTCAGCCCGGCATCGTCGATGAAAGGATCGATGGACGCGAAGTTTGGATGATTGAGAGCATTCAGGAAGTCGGCATGAAATTGAAGTCTGAACTTTTCTGAAATATTTGTGACTTTGAAAATCGAAAGATTGAGGAGATTCGTTTTTGAGGTCCGCAAAGTATTGCGCCCCACATTGCCAAATGGGCTGCCGAAAATCTGGTCGGCGGTTCGCGTATTGGCGATGAAGCGGACCTGATTCTGGAGGACGACGGTCGGCGCGTGGGCTGGATCGGGCACGATGTTTCCGGCTGCGTCGGTCATCGTGCCCTTGAATCCGTTATTGAATTTGTTGAGGCTGATTAGCGTTGTCGGAGTGATGGTGGAACTTCCGCAAAGATTGCCGGCAACATCGACGGCGCAAATGTCGTTGGCGAAGATGCCGACGGACTGCACCGGCGCGGTGGAACTTCCGAGAAAGGGACGCAGCGAGCCATCGGGGCCGCCGAATGCAGCGAAAAAGGCAGGATCATATGGATTTTCGGCATCGGCAATTCCGCCGCACGCGCCGCCGCCGCTGGCGCAGTTGAGTCCCGATTGAGCTGCTGTGAACGGTTGGCCCGAGTGTAGCGAATATACGGCAGAGACTTTCCAGCCTCCGAGGGCGTGACCCAGGAAACCCAACTGGTGGCGGTAAAACGGCAAATCTTCCAGCGCCGTCAAAACCCAGTTTTGCGGAAAATCGATTCCGGAGAGACTGTGTTCCTGATTCCTAAAGTTGACCGGGCTCTGAGAAATTGCGAAAGTTCCGCCCGCGGCTAGTGTCGCTCCAATCTCGCTGGCATTGTCGGTGGTTTTGCTGAAAGTGTACGCGGATTTCAGGGTCAACTGGTTCCACAAATAGCTGCTTCTAAATTCGGTCTGCAGTCCGTGGTAATCGGAGTAGCCGGTATTCGCGCGCTCACGGATGAGAGCTGCCCCGCTGCAATTTACTCGCCCTCTCAATTCCGGAATGGCGGCCTGCGATGCGGGACAGGGTGTTAGTCCGGCAGGAACCAGTTGGGGGTACAGATTTGCGAGGCCCAGAATGTATGGATTGCCGTTGATGGTCTGAAACAAGTTTTGGGCGTGGTTGCCAACGTAGCGCACTTCGAATGCGGCATTTTGCGTAATCTGCTGCTGGACGCCAACCGACCATTGATGGACGCGGTCGGGGCTGAAATGCGGCGAGATGGTTGTTTCTCCCAATGTGCGCGGATCAAAAATTCCGGTCTGCAGGTGCGGGGCGAGCAGCGTTCGCACGTTCTTCCCGGTGGGAACGGCGGGCAACGGATTCGCCAAGGCATCCGTGCCGGTGAGAGTGGTGAGGACTACGGCGGGAGCGCCGCCGGCCATTTGTCTATAAAGGCTGTAGAAGGGCGGATCGTAAGAGAGGCGGTAGCCTCCGCGAATCACGGTTTTTCCGCCTGTCGAATGGAACAGGCCTTTCCCGGGCGACCATGCGAAACCTACTCCAGGGCCCCAGCTATTCTTCGGTGCTGGAAAGGCCGGGAAAGTTGTTGCGCTCAAGGGAAGACTGGGATCCCAGAGAGGATTGCTGCTGGTCTGCGACTGGGTGGTCAGCTTGTGAAGAAGATTTGCGGGCTGTCCGTAATAGGACCAGGTCAATCCCAGATTCAGGACAAAGTTTGGCGACAACTTGAAATCGTCGCCAAGATATAAGAACGTGTCGCTCTCTCGAAAATCCAAGTACGGATTCCCCGAAGCGAGCTGCACGCGGTTGGGCGAGTTGGCCACAAATGCGCCAAAGTCGTCGAATCGGAAGAATCCGTTATAATCGGTGAGACCGATGTTCGGCGATCGCAGATGAGTGAAATTCAAACCAGCCTTCAGTGAGTGCCGGCCCGCAAGATGCGTCCAGTTGTCTTGAATTTGATAGGTATTGACGACGCGGCCAGACGGCGAACCGAGCGCGACTCCCAGACTCAGTAGGTTGGGATCGTTGAAAAAGATAGTCGTGAGAGCGTCGCCGAGTTGAGCGGCCCGCGGAACCGTGTTTCCAATTGAATTGCCGCCGTCCTGATCGTTCAACCTGCCGTAGGAGGCGCGAAATTCGTTTGCCGTTTGCGGACTGATGAAACGAGTCCAACTGAAGGCATAGTCCTGCGAGAACAGCAGAGTGTCGGAAGGATATCCGGCCGCCGCATTGCCGCCGTCGTTGTACAGATTATTTCTTCCGAATATATAGCGGCCGTAAAAGTAATTTTGAGTGGTTTTGTAATCGAGTTTGACGACGAAATCATGTTGGCGGAAATCTGCAGGCAGAATTCTCTGGATTCCCGCCATATCGACGCCCGCACAATTCGCAATGTCCATCGGCACCACTGGCCCCTGCGGCGTTGGGTTTCCGGCTTTAACGGAATAGGGGCCGTAGGCTTCGAGCGACTTCACCGAATTGCTATTCGGAAAACAATGCGCCAGTGTCGCAACACCCGTCGGCGTGGGGGTCAACTCTCCGGTGCTAAATACGCCGGCCTGGTTGGTTAGTTCCGCGTTCACGCCGCCGAAAAAGAAAAGCTTGTCTTTGATGGCCGCGCCGCCAATGGTTGCGCCCAAGAACGCGTCATTGAAAGCGGGAACCTGCGTCAATCCTTCGAATCCTTTTTGATTTGGCGAAAGAGCGTTGAATCTCCAATTTCCTTCCGTGGCGTACAACGAACCGTGGAGACTGTTCGTTCCTGACTTGGTAAGGATGTTGACCACCGATCCGGAATTCCGGCCATACGCCGGGTCAAAATTACTCGTGGTGATCTGATATTCCTCGACGAACTCCGGATCCGAGAGTGCCAGGCTGGGACCCTCCGCCAAATTGTCGTTATTATTTTGCCCGTCGATTTGCTGGTCGTTGCTCCTTCCCCGGAGGCCGTTCACCGCGAAGCCTGCGCCATTGACATTGGAGAACGCCAGGTCGCCGTTGTTTACCACCCCCGGAACGGTGAGGGCTAGATGGTCGAGGCCATTATTCTCGAGGATCCCTGAAAACGTGGCGAGAGTTTCTCGCCCAAAGGAACTGGAAACCTGTGCTTGGGTGCTTTCAATAAGCCGCGAGGTGGCCGCCACTTCGAGGGTCGTGGTAACCTCGCCGACTGCCAACTGAAACGTACCGACCCCGTGATCTGACCCGGCGTTGACGCGAACCTGCTCGACGACCAATTTCTTGAACCCGGTTTTGGAAATCTCCACGCGGTAAATTCCTACCGGCAGCAAATTCGCCTGAAAAAAGCCCTCCGAATCTGTAGTGGCGTGGAATTGTTCGTTCGTGTCCGTATCTGTGACAGTGACGTCAGCTCCGGCGACTACCTCGCTCTGAGGATCGAGCAGTGTCCCTGATATCGAGCCTTTGCTGACTTGCGCAAGGGCGCACGGAACGTGAAGGGCGCAAAGCAGTACGATTAGCGCGGTAGGCAACGTAAGGCGCTGAAGTCTTCTAGACACTGCGACCAGCCTCAGGACGTCGGGACTGCCGATATTGTTGCCACTAATAACACAAAAAGAAGTTGCGGGCTGAGAATATCTTTAGGTAAGCGCGACAATCCGATCGGAGGGAGCTATTGAGGCAATCCTATACGACGAATCAGCTCCTGGAATCTTGGATCGGTTCGCATGTCGTCATAAGCGGGATTCAGCTGCAGCCGGAGTAGTTGCTCTGTATGTTCCCGATAGCCCTGATTTAGATACTGCATGGCCATATCGGTGTTTCCCATGGCCGCATAGAGTTCCGCATGTTCGAACGTCAAAGCATTTCCGTGCGAGTCTTGGTTCAGTTGTTTGAGCTTTTCGCGGAGCCAGCCGGGGTAACCCGCTTGCGAGTACGCGTGCGACAAGCGATCGGCGCAGGCGGTGCATCCTTCGATACGAAGCTGCTGGTCTGTTTCGCTGACTTCTTCGGCGTGTTGCTTTTTGGCTCTGTACACCCACGCTCTTTCTTCGTGAATCCGCGCAGGATCCTGCACGAAGACTACAGCCACTTCCGTTAGAAAAAGATCGTAACGACGGCTAAAACGAAGGGCTCGCTGCACCGCAAACCGCTCGCCCAGAGGGTCAAGGTCCGCGGCTCGACGAGCTTCGGCGATGCTTTGATCAAAGCGGCCAGTGTAGGCAAGCAAATGAGAATATAAGTTATGGAGCTGGGCATCATGAGTATCGAGCTCCAAACCGCGCTGTATCTCTCGCTCAGCGCCCGCCCAGTCCCAATCGTAGAAAAGCATTTTTGATGCGAGCGCGAAGTGCGCCTCCGCCAGACCGGGATCGAGAGCCAGCGCCTTCCGGGATGCCTCCTCCGACTGGCGCCAGCCCTCTTTGGCTGGAATCATGCCATTGCCCGCCATTAGACCGTAATAATTGGCAAGCCCGCTATAACCAGGTGCATAAGCAGGATCGTAGTGGATCGCCTGCTTGAACAATTCCCCGCTTTTCTCCATATCACCCAGAGGAAAATTTTCGGTATTGCTTCGAAACCAATACCCCCGCCCTCGGATATATGCTTCGTAGGCACGTGGATCCACCTGGCGAGGCTGCGACGCCGTTGAGGAATTCGGAGCAGCGATCTTTGCCTGCACGCTATGTGCGATCGCTGTCGCGATGTCGTTTTGCAGAACGAGGATATCCCGCAGGTCTCCCTGGTAATCCTCCGCCCAAATGTGCCGGTCCGTTCGCGCGTCGATCAATTGGGCGGTGACGCGAATCTTGTCGCCGGTACGCACCACTCCACCTTCAACAAACGCATCCACTTTCAAATCCCGGCTGATCTCGGAAGCGGAGGCCGACGTATTTTTATAACGAACGACTGATGCTGCGGACGATACCTGAAGGCTCGAAATTTTCGCGAGCTGCGTGATTAATTCGTCGGTCATGCTATCGCTAAAATATTCCTGAGCGGGGTCGCCCGAAAGGTTTTTCAAAGGCAGCACAGCGACCGATTGGATCGCTGGCGACGAGGTCCCAAACACCTTCCGGGGGATGTGAAACAGCCACAAAACCGCAGCAATCAGACAGGTTAGTCCGACACCCACTGCGAGATAGCGTCTTTTCCACGCACTCTCGCGCTTTCGATCCGCATGAGCGAGAAGCGACGGTGCAAGGGACGCCGTTGCGACGGAGGGCTGTTCAAACCGTTCGCTGATCTCGCCGATAAATCTGTAGCCATTAGGCAGCGTTTCGATGTATCGCGGTTCTTCCGCGGAATCACTCAAGGCCTCGCGGATTTTATTCACAGCAGTATTCAGTCCGTGGTCGAAATCGACGAATATATCCGGACCCCACAGCAGCTTTTTAAGCTCTTCGCGGCTAACCGTCTGTCCTGCCCGCCCCAAGAGTACCGCTAGCACCTGAAACGGCTTTGGCTGCAGCCGGATTCGAATTCCACCCTTCCGCAATTCCAATCCGACCGTATCCGCGTGGTAAGGCCCAAACGTATATCCGCTTGAAGTTGTCGGGTTGTCTCTCATGGTGATACTTGCGCGGGAGCGTAGCACCGCACTTCGTTGCTGTCAATTGATAGAGCCCTCATTCATAGCATTATCAACGACTTACGCAGTTACCCAAGGCCTACTCAGGGATGTCTCCCCGTGCATTGACCGCCTCTTCCGCCCGGTCCCATAGTCCGGGCCACGCGAGCTACCGCATGTAGTCGCGAGCTTCAACGGACATTCAAGACTCAGAAAAACTACGTTAGCTAAGGAGAACAACTCATGAACGAATCAGGGCGACATCAATCAGCAAGTAAGGCGGCCGTCAGTATCTACCTTGCGCTACTTTTTGCATTGTTCTTGAGCATGCCTGCAAATTCTCATGCTCAATCAAAGTCACTCCCTGGTGGAAATTCCCACACAGCGGGAGCTTGGCGATCGGTCGGTCCAGCACCGCCGGCGATCGAAGCCTCCATCGCGATTGACGATGCAACGCGCACCGTCTACATCGCCAGCCTGGGCGGCGGAATTCTCAAGAGCGAGGACGGCGGCCAAACCTTCGCCGCGGCCAATCAAGGCCTCGATTCACTAGTCGTAGCATCGCTCGCGATGGCTCACGATAATCCCAATCTCGTTTATGCGGGCACCGGCGCCGGCATCTACAAGACTACAAATGGCGGAGCCACCTGGAGCGCCACCGGATCCGGCGATTTACCGCTGTCGCTGATTATCGATCCCACGAATGCAAATATTCTGTACGCGGGCTTCAACGGTGACCTGCAAAAGACGGTCGATGGTGGCGACACCTGGGTCTCTTCAGCAAATGGCATCGACAACCCGCTAGTTTTCTCCCTGGCCATCGATCCGAATAATACGAGCGTCGTCTACGCAGGAACCGCCGGCACCGGCGCCTTCAAAAGTGTCGACGGTGCCGCGACGTGGCATCCACTCAACATCGACACAACCGTTTGGTCACTATACGTGGATCCCACCAATAGCAACGTCATCTATGCCGGTTCCAATGGCAACGGCGTCTACAAAAGTACCAACGCGGGAGCTTCCTTCATCCGCACCGGTTCACCAGCCGTCGGCGTAGTCCTGTCGCTGGCGAAAAATGGAGACCGCCTGTACGCAGGGACTGCCACTCAGGGAATTTCCGTCAGCAAAGACGACGGCGCAACTTGGACCAATACAAGAATATCCGACGGCCTGGGTCTCGTTCTCAGCGTTGGACTCGATGGATCAGTCTTCGCGGGCACCAACTTCGACGGAGTCTTCGAGCGCCCCGCGGCAGCAAAAAACTCCGACGACGACGATCGCCGCGCCTCGAATTGGCGAAGAGTGGCCTGGAGGCAACTCAGTGACTGCCGCTGCCAGAACGGGCACGCGCTAGGAATCGATCCGGCCAACCACGGACACGTGTTCTTCTCCACGAATGACGGCGGATTGTTCGTCACTCAAGATGGCGGCCGCAATTGGGACGATGGCGGCGCGCAAGGACTGACATCGCGAGCCCCACGCAGCATCGCCTTCGATCCACAAGAGCCAAAACTCGTCTACGCAGGCTCGTTCACCGGCGGCGGTCTCTATCGCTCTTCCGACCACGGCCGCCATTGGGAACGCCGCCTCTTCGGCTCCAGCACCATCTACGTCGCCGGTGTAGCCGTAGATCCAGTCGATCACTCCATTTATGTATCCACATTTCGCAGCGGCGACGGCATCTGGAAAAGCGCCGATTTTGGCGAGACTTTCACACGCGTCGACCGTGCTCCCGCCAGCGCACCGGACGACTTTCTGGGCCTCAGTGGCAGAGGAATCACGGTTGATCCCGAACACCATCACACTGTGTTCTTCGCCGGCAACAGCGGAATCTGGCGATCCAGCGATGCCGGCGCAAGCTGGATCAACGTAGATGAAACCCCGTCCCTGAGCATAACGGTCGACCCCGTCGAGCCCAATATCGTCTACGCAGGAACTTTCACCGGAGTGTTGAAGAGCGTCGATTCGGGCATGACTTTTGTCTCCCAAAGCGCCGGCCTACCCGACGAATTTCAGACCGCCCGCACCGGCTCCGTTCAAATCAATCCGCGCCAGCACAACATTCTATATGTAGCACTCGAAGGCGCCGGCGTCTTCAAAAGCGTAGATGGCGGTGACTCCTGGACACCCATCAACACCGGCCTAGACGACCTCGGCGTCTTCGGCATAGCACTAGACACAGACTCACCCGACACCTTGTACGTCTCGACGAACTCGTCAGTCTACAAAACGACCACCGGCGGAGAAATGAGCGAGAGAAGGTAACGCCCATAACAATCCAACCAGCCGGGTGCCCCACGCGCCGTCCTCGCGCGTGGGGCACCCAGCCCCGCCTGCTCGCCGCCAGCCACGCCGTTGAACGCCTCGAAGAAACCGACCAAGGCCCAAAACAAATCACCGCCGCCTGCAGTTTCGCCAGGGCCGGTTCGATGCGCCGCGCGTTCCAGCGCTCGGTGGGCACGACGCCGCTCAAATATCGCCGCCAGTTCCACAATGCCGGAATCCGCGAATAATCTCCAGACGGAGCGCGGCCATCGAGAGCGGATGAATCTGGAGTAGCGCTAGAAGCGCCGGCGGGCCTCACGCAAATCTGAAACGAAATCTACTACTTCGAATCATCTTCGACTTTGTCAGCGCGCGCTAAATCTTCCTCCGCAAGCGACTGCGTGGACTTGAGCTGCGCGTAGATCGTCCCACGCTTTTCGTAGAGTTCTGCGCGATCCGGGAAGCGCTCGATCAGCGCGTTGTACGCGTCGATGGCGTCATACCACAGCCGCGCGTCGGTGAAGACTTGCGCGCGGCCCACTCCGGCCTCGTAACTGTCGCCGGAAATATTCTCCAGCTTCTTGTCGATTTCCCGCCGCTCCTCCGCAGTCACCACCAGAAACCCCGCTGGATAAGACGCGGCAGAGCTCACCAGACTCGTTGCCGTCGATACGCTCCAGAAATAAATCTTTCCGTCCCGCAGCGCGGGCGCGTTCGCGGGATAACGGAACTGTGCGCCGCTGACCTCGCTGCGAAAAATATCGGTATTCGATTCGTCGGCAATCACAAACGTAAATTTTGCGTCCTTGTCGTCATAGCTCCAAGCAAACGTAGGATGCGCACCATACAGCTTGCCCAGGTGCGGAGCCAGCGCCACCAGCGGATGCTCCCCGCGCGTCGCGCCCACCACCATCGGCTGGCCGGCAAGTTTCTTGGTGTCGGTGAGATCGAAACCCGTAAGATTGGTAACCACGCGGGTGCGATTCGTTTTCGCCGCGGCAGCGGAGTCGCCGGAAGCAGCCGGCTTCGAGGGCGGCGCAGAACCAGACGTTGCCGGCTGTTGCGCGCGCAGAGCGCCCGGGAAAAACAAAATCAGCGCGGCCACCAGCATTCCGTCAAGCCCGAAACACCGCCGTATTTGTTGCCAAAAATACATATGGGAACTTGTCCCCGCGTCCTCGCGCGCGTTCTTCACGCGACTTTCATCACCACCACGACTTTATCATCCTCGTGATGTCCGCCCCGCTCGAACTCCGCCACGCCGCGATACACATCCTCGATAATTTCCTCAGCGCTGCGTCCCAGATTCGCGCGAACGACATCCTCCACCCGCGCCACAGAAAATTCCTCGTTGGCCGCATTCATCGCTTCGGTAATTCCATCGGTCATCGCCAGCAACACATCGCCGCTCTTCAAAACGATCGAAGCCTGCTCGTATTCGCTGCCCTCAAACACGCCCAGCAAAAATCCGCCTTCCGCCAATTCCTTCACGTCGCTCTCGCCGCGCCGGAAAAGCAACGGCCGCACATGCCCGGCATTCACGTAAACCATCTCTCGCGTGGTGATATCAAGGATGCTCAAAAATAAAGTAACCAACCGCTCGCCCCGCGTGGCTTCCAGCAATGCGTCATTCAACGCCGCCACAATCGCCGCCGGCGCGTTCGCATGCGGCCCATGCATTAAGTTGCGCAGCGTGCCTTGCAGGTTGGACATCACCAGCGCCGACGACACGCCGTGCCCCTGCACATCAGCAATCACGAATAGCAATTTCGCCGGTCCAAGCTGCAGAAAATCGTAGTAATCGCCGCCGACAGCGAGGCACGCCTGATAACGCGCGGCAATATCCAAGCCGTCGAATTTTGGCAACGTAGCCGGCAGCAAACTCTCTTGAATTACCCGCGCACTGGAAATTTCGTCCTCGAGTTTCTTGCGCTCACCGGCTTCAACCCGTTCCGCGTCCTCCGCCTGCGATTTCAAAACTCCCTCGCGCCAGAAGCGGTAACCCAATCCAGCCGTAAGCGCCAGCGCCACTCCCGCCTCAATCGAAACAAACTGCATCCAAAGATTCGCGCGGCTAAAGAGCAAATCTGCCATTAAGAAGACTCCGCCAAACACCAGCAGCGTCGCGGGAATCCCAAATTTCTGCCGCAGTAAAATCACCAGCCCGGACGCCAGCACAATAAAAAGAAAGCTCAGCGACCATTGCGCCGTCGCCCCCATCACCCGAATGATCCGCCCAGACAAAATCGAATTCAGCGCCACCGCGTGAATTTCCACACCCGAAAGCTGCACCCGCCCCGGGTCCGGCCTTCGAAAACGGAAGACCGGCGTGGCGTAGAGATCCTTTCCCGCCGTGCTGCTCTCGCCCACCAGCACAATCTTGCCGCGAAACACGCTCGCGTCGAAATCGTTCGAAAGCAATCGCGCCGCAGACACCACCGATTTCGCCGGCTGCCGGTTCCAAGCCCCCAGCAACGCCGTCTCGCGGCCCGTGCCATCCAGATGAATCGTCAAATCCCCGAGCCGATAGACACCCGCCTCCGCTCGCGTAAGTGGCTGGCCCAGAAATTGGCTGGCAATTTCCACAGGAAACGACAACCCCGAGACCGACGGCGTTTTTATGAACACGAACATCCGCCGGATAAATCCATCGGCATCCTCTATCAAATTGACGAAACCCATCGGCCGGTCGTCCCTACGGAAAAAACTCGCCGGCTGATCCGCAGGCATCTGGTCCGTCGCAAACACTTCAGGCAACACCACGATCCGTGCCTCGGCCAGTTCCAGGGCCAATGCCACATCGGATTTCTTGTCGCTCGTGTCACTAAGCAGCTTGTCGAGTCCAATTACCGCAGGCTGCCCTTCCGCGATGCGGCCGAGCACTCGCGCCAGCGTCTTCCGCGGAATCGGATATTTCCCAATCGCCTCCACCGACGCGTTGTCAAAATCCACGATGACAATTTTTTCATTCGCAGGCGCCGCGCCCCCCACATAAACCAGCAAGTCGTAACCCTGCAATTCCGCCAAATCGAAAAAGCCCCCACGAACCAGAGCTGCCAGCACCAACACCACCAGCACGCTCAACACCGGCACGGCGAAAACTGATTTATGGACGATCCGCAGTTTCATCAAGTCCCTGCAGCAATTCTGCCTGGCTATTTGCCGCTTCCGTATCTCAAACGACGCTTGTATAGCACAGCCCTCCATCGGGCATTCCAACCAAAATATGAAATTGCGGCTCCCACCTGCTAGAATTTGAGTGGCCTTATCCGTATCCACGGTTTTATCAACAGGCGGTCGCGCCACCCAGGGGCCTCCGCTCAGGAGCTTCACCATGCCGAATTGGCTAAGAACCTCAAATCCCGCGCTCAACGCCAAAGCCTTCCAAGGCCAGGTAGCCGCCGGCGAAGCCATGACCCTGCAGGGCACGGTAAACAAAACCGGCATCCTGCTGATCTGCACCGTAGCCACCGCCGCGTGGACCTGGGACCGATTCGTCACCGACGGCCCGCAAGCCGCGTTGCCGCTGCTGATCGTCGGCGCAATCGGCGGGCTAATCATGGCGCTGGTGACCATCTTCAAGAAGGAGTGGTCGCCGTTCACAGCTCCGGCGTACGCCTTGCTCGAAGGCCTGGTGCTCGGCGGAATTTCCGCCATGTTCAATGCCTCGGCCCCCGGAGTCGCAATCCAAGCCGTAAGCCTCACTTTCGGCACGCTCTTCGTTCTTCTCGTGCTGTACGCCTCGCGAATCATTTCCGTAACGCAAAAATTCCGCATCGGAGTCATCGCCGCAACCGGCGCCATTGCACTCCTATACATCGGAACGTTCATCCTGGGCTTCTTCGGCGTACACACGTTCTCCATCTTCGGCAACGGCGCAATCGGCATCGCCTTCAGCGCCTTCGTAGTGGTAATCGCCGCGCTGAATCTGGTCCTCGATTTCGATTTCATCGAAAGCGCCACGCACATGGGCGTCCCGAAGTATATGGAGTGGTACGCCGGCTTCGGCTTGATGGTCACGCTCATCTGGCTCTATCTCGAAATCCTCAGATTGCTGGTCAAGCTACGCGGCCGCCGCTAAAATCGCTCAACTCTGTTTGAACGAGCAGCAGTAGAATTCTTGCCGTGGCCGTTGTAGGGAGGGTGCTTCAGCCCTCCCGCCACGCGTTTTCCGCGTGGCTCCGGTCAAAAGCCCTATCAACTCCCCCTACCCCACACTTCGCGTTATGTAACGTTTCTACCCCGCCGGACGCCACCGCCTGAACCCCGTCCCATTTTGATACGTCTAAGCGTCCTCTTATCAGCAGTTTAGCCCCACAGCCGCTTGGCCGCCCGAATGCACTTACTTCGTCACCAAGTCTCACAATTTCGCAGTCTAGCCCTGTGCCCGGGGGCGGTGTCCGAGGATGCCTTGATAGAAAACGAACGCACGGCTGCCACGAAGCGACCGATCAATCAGCGCGGACATCGAGGCATTTCGCTCGTTGAGATGATGATCGTGGTGGCCATCGCCATGACCATTGCCGGCATGATCGTCGTGCACCTGACTCCCACGCTGCAGACTTTCCGCTCCAACTCCGCGGCCTCGCAAGTAACCGACGTCTTCCGCCAGGCCCGCGAGTACGCCATCACTTACCGCCGTTACGTACAGATCACTTTTCCGAATTACACCGCGAACGGCACCACCGCGAACAATCAGATCGCCATCACCGTAAAGAATTCGTTGACGCCGCCCTACAATCAACCAGATGTCCTTCTCACCACCGTCTGGCTTTCCGGCACCGTTAACTTCCAGGTGATAAACGGTCTGCCCGATAGTCCCGACGCCTTCGGAAACGCCACCCCCGTAAACTTCGCCGGCACCGATGGCGGCCCGACCACCGGAATGTTCTTTCAGGCGGACGGCACCTTCGTGAATCTGGGGGGCAATTTCATCAACGGCAGCGTCTTCCTCGGCCAAAACAAGACTGCATCCACAGCCCGCGCAGTAACCGTGCTGGGCACCACCGGCCGCATCCGCGCTTACAACATCAACGGCGCAGGCACCGGCTGGTTCGAGACGCGCTAATGAAAATGCGAATACAGGAGCTGGGCATGCGGAATGCAAAAGAGCGCGCGGCACAGAAGGGATTCACTCTTCTCGAGACCATGGTCGCGCTGGTGGTGCTGGGCATCGGCCTGATCGCGCTCGCGGCTATGCTCGCAGGCAGCATGGCCTACATGAACTCCTCACAGGCCGATTTCATCGCGCAGCAGAAAGCCTCCGAAGCCGTCGAGAGTATTTTCACCGCGCGCGATACCCAGGCTGTTACCTACGCGCAGATTCAAAATGTAAGCTCCGGCGGAATTTTCCTCGATGGACCGGCGAACCTCGTTGATCCTGGTCCGGATGGCGTGGTGGACACCGCCGACGACAATGCTGCCGCGCCGGACACCATCATTAAGCCCGGTCCGGACGGAATACTGGGCACCGCCGACGATATCCAAATTCAACTCTCGGTGTACTACAACATGAAGCGCACCATCACCATCACCAATATCGCCGGAGAAGTTGGCGTACGCCAGATCGTCGTAACCGTCACCTACACCACCGGCACCTTCAATCGCACCTACACCTTGACCAGCTTTATCTCGCAATACTCGTAGAACGGAAGCCCCGACCCATGCGCATGAGCGACGCACCAGGAGCCATAACGATGCTGCCGAAGCAAAAAAACACTGTGAAGCGCCACGCCGGATTCTCGCTGCTGGAGTTGATGGTCTCCGTCTCCATTCTCGTGACCGTCGTGGGCGTCTCACTCTCCATGCTCATCGACGCGCAGCACATGTACGAGGGCGTCACCGACATGGCCGACATGCAGCAGAATCTGCGCGCCTCCATGATCAATATGCAGCGCGACTTCATTCAAGCCGCCGAAGGTCTTCCGCCCACGGGAATCTCGTATCCGCAAGGCGGCACGGCCAAGACCATCAACCGGCCGTCACCGACGGGCAAGGCCTACACCTTTCCGGGCACGGCAGTATCCTCGACGCTGGCGGACATCACTCCGGGTGTGCAGGGCACTACCACGCCGGGCCTAACGGTCAACGGAACGCCCACCGATTTCATCACCGTGATGTACGTAGATAACTCCTTGGTGGACGTTAATGGCCACCAGATGAATCTGTATCCCGTCTACCAGGTGGCCAACGCGCAAAATCCACAGGCGTGCAATGGATTGATCAAATCCGACGGAAGCTCGGTAACCTTCGACGCCAATTGCATCACCATCAGCGGCACCAACTCCGTCCAGCCCGGCGATCTGATCATGTTCTTCAATGGGCAGAACTACGCCATTCAAACGGTCACGTCGGTTCTGGGCCAGGTGGTTAGTTTCGCGGCGAATGATTCCTTTAATTTCAACGGCATGCTCGCCAAGGCGACCGCAGGCACCCTGTTACAACTGCAGAACGGCGTAGCCAGCGCCGGCGGCCCGTATCCGCCAACCACCGCCGCGCGCGTCAAGATGGTTACCTATTACATCGACAATGTGACTAACCCTGCGATTCCGCAATTAATCCGGCAGGTGAATTTCAATGCGCCGACCGCTGTGGCGGACGGAATCGAAGATCTCCAAATTAGTTTCGGCATCACTCAGTCGAACAATGCCGCGCTCTACGGCGCCGCCGGTGTGGGCAATGCCAAACAGCCGCTCGGCACCGATTCGCCGTCGCAAATTCGCAACGTCAATCTCTTCGTCGGCGCGCGCTCCAACGCTGCCTACAGCGTCACCGGCCAATTCTTCCGCGACAACATGGTTACCAAGGTCGGCGTGCGCAGCCTTTCTTTCGTCAATATTTATCAATAGCTCCATTTTTTTGTGCACTTCCGCAGGTGTCCTGCAAGGAGGACGTTCGTGAATACCACTCGGGAAAAAGGTATGGCTCTGGTGACAGCACTCCTCGTGCTCTTGCTGGTGTCTTCCATCATCATCGGTCTTTCGTGGATGGTAATGACCAACCAGCGGCTCGGCGGCAACAACGCCAACCGCCAGGCGGCTTTCTACGCCGCCGAAGCGGGCATGGAAAAAATGACCGCCGATATCGGCACGCAGTACGGCGCCACCAACGCGCTTAGTAGTGCGGACATCACCACGGTGATGAGCAAAGCTCCCGTGATTCCCGGAGTCTCCTACAACAGCACCCCGACGAGCTACAACGTCGGTTACACTCCTGATCCGGCCAATGGCGGAAATCCGCTGGCCACCAACCACACGATTCTCTCCGGCCCCTACGCCGGCCTGCAGGGCTTGCTCACTCCGTTCACGCTGACCGTGCGCGCCGATCTTTCCGATGGCTCCGAAGCCAAGCTCGTGCGCACCGTGCAAACTGTCGGCATCCCCGTCTTTCAGTTCGGAATTTATTCAGGAGTGGACCTGAGTTACTTCCCCGGCCCGGTTTTCAATTTCGGCGGCCGTGTCCACACCAACGGAAACCTCTGGCTGGCCTCCGGCAACACGTTGACTCTCGCGGACAAAGTTACCTCCGCCGGCCAAATCGTAGTCAACAATCTGGCTAACGGCTACCCGACTTTCTGGCTGAACAGCACGCAAACTCCGCAGACCGATACCTGCCAGTCGAGTTGGAGCAGTTCGCTTCCGTCTAACCCCTCCAGCAACCCCTATCCCGGCGCCATCATGGTGGCCGTGGTCCCCGAAGCCACTTGCCTGCAACTGGTGGAAGGGTCGGTGACCGGAAGCGTTTCTGTAGCGACGATCGGATCTGCAGCGTCGGACCCGAACTGGGCTTCGCTCTCCATGGGCACCAAGACTAGCAATCCCATGCAGTACGCCGGCAACATCCGCGGCGGCACCACCGCCGTTCCGGCACTCTCGCTGGCCATCGCCACTCCCGCCGTCGGCGGCACTCCAGTCGAACTGATTCGCCGTCCGGTAACCGGAGAAACTGCCGCTCTGACCGAAGAACGTTACTTCACGCTCTCGAGCGTCAATATCTTGCTCGACGATACGGCCGCGCTGCTCACCGCGACTCCCGGCACCTGCGGCACGCCGGTCGATTTGACCACTCTCGCTGTCGAAGCGAGCGGAACATCCGGCGCCCCGACGACGTCATTTCCAGCCTGGTTTACCGGCGGCCCTGAAGGAAAGCTGCCGCTGCCGGCTTCCGGAGCGCAGAACACCACCTACACCGCGGCTGACGGCTACTGGATTAAAGCCCACAACCCGATCATCACCGGCTTCATTCTCGTCAACGAGCACACCACCAACATGGGCGGCTGCGTCGACGTGACGCAGGAGTTTCTGAATCTTGGCTATATCGGCCGAAATTTGAACCCCATCCCAAAGGCCAGCCTGGGAACCAAGTCCGGGACCATTCAGCAAAACACGGTCTCCACCCTGACAGGACTTCCCTTGGCTTCCAGCACCGGCGGCCCGGTCGGACTCGCGCCCTCCGGGCCCGCGACGTCGGGCTGCAATGACCCGAGCCTGAACGCAATCATTCGTCTGGCGCGCTTGCGTGATAATCCGACGAGCGTCTACAAGCCCAGCATTGTCGGCGGATGCGGCACAGCCATTACTTACGGCTCCGCAAACTATCAGGCCTCCGATTACTGGCCGAACGTGCTGTACGACACGCGCGAAGGCGTGATCCGCGATACGCCTCCGCCCAACCCAAGCGGCACTACCCTCAACCCCAATGGCGCGATCTCCCCGGCCGGCGTGATGAACTACATTGAACTCGACGTCAACAACTTGACCAAATGGTTTAAGGGTTCAATCGGCGCCACCGGCAAGAACGTCGAAAACGTTACAGGCTACGCGGTCTACTTCTCCGATCGCCGCGGCGAAGTCAGCGATCCAACTCTCGGTCGCAAGTCGGGTGCTTACGGCTACAACGACAACGTCAACCCCAGCGACGCTACCAACGGCTGCCCCAACGGCACGCTCGATACCGGCGAAGACTATGACGGTACTGGCGTCACCACCCACAAGGTCGTGAATTACGCCAACGTTCCCAGCGCACTGGTCAACACTGCCGGCACGGGCATCAGCTTGAATACCTCTAATGCCAAGTTGTTTCCGGTTGGCGCTGTTGTGGCCAACACGGTCGATGCCACCTGCACCGCCCTCAGCACCAACTGGCCCGGCGCGATTTATAACCAGGCCGTCGAAGCCCGCGAAAATCCGCCGCTCTTTTTCCGCCACGCTCTGAAGCTGGTCAACGGCGGCACCATTTCGCTCGGCACCTGCGATTCCGTGCCCTGCGGCCTGACCATCGCTGCCGAAAATCCCGTCTACATCCAGAACGATTACAACTGCATGCCCTCAAGCTGCGGCACCGGCTCCTATGTCACCACCGGCAACGCAGCAGCATCGGTAGTCGGCGATTCCGTCACCCTGCTTTCGAACACCTGGAATGACGTCAACTCCTTCGCCTATCCTTACAATCCAAGCGGCGGCCGCCCCGGCACTACCACCACCTACCGTACCGCCATCGCGTCCGGCAAGGGCATCGAGTTCGTGCAAATCGCCGGCACCTCGCAGGACTACGGCACCGACGGCGGCGTGCACAACTATTTGCGCTATCTCGAATCCTGGGGCGGCACCCTCTATTACAAGGGTTCGCTCGTCAACCTCTTCTATAGCCAGCAGGGCATCGGCGTGTTCAAATGCTGCACGACGGTCTACGGCCCGCCCACTCGCGGCTATAGCTTCGACTCCGAATTCCTGACGCCGTCGTTGCTCCCGCCGCGAACCCCCATGCTGCGCGACGTAAACGACATCGGCTTCACCCAGGACGTAAGCCCAACGCAATAGCAGCAAACTTGCATCGAACCCCGGCCGCAATCCAAACGCGGCCGGCCAAAACAACACCCAGATCACAGCGGCTCCCGGAACTCCGGGAGCCGCTTCCATTTCAAGCAAACCGAAAAGCAGCGCAAATCTGGCGTTCGTAGATGAATCATCGCCTACCATGACGCGAATTAGCGCTGGGCATTTCTCATTCCTGCGTCCGCCGATCCCGTCGCAAATCCCCAGAGCGCCGAATCAAAAAAACATCGAGCCAACCTCGATCGCCGCCAAAAAACCGCGCCCCCTAGGGCTTAATCCGCGCCGTAAAATTCGTATTCACCGCCGGCGGCGAACAAGGATTCTGCTGCGACTCCCCGCACAACCCATTCGCCGTCTCATAGAAACTCGACCCGGTGGCCAACCCATCCAGCGGCTCGGCATAAACAATGAAATTCCGCCCCAGCGGCAACCGATCGATGCGATAAGACCCGTCAAAAAGCACCGCCGGATTCGAGGCATTGCAGCTCCACCCGCCAAGCGTAGCCGCCACAACCGCCCCAGTATCCGCATCCACAGCCACCACCTGCGTCCCAAAAATTCCCGTCACCGTCTGCCCCGCCGCAGTCGGCGGAAATATCGCCAGCGCAAACGGATTCGCCGGCACCACATGCCCGGTAATCGTCCCCAGATAAACCGTCTCCGCCGGATTCGGATACAGCACGCGCATCCCCGTGCGATCGTCGTCCGCAAGCTGGCTATCAGGCGCACCAGGCGAAGGCAGCGTCCCAATCATCGTCCCCGGCGGCGGCGCAAACGGAAACATAATCGCCCGCCGCACCGCCGAATGATCGAGCCCGAAATAATGCCCCAGCTCGTGCGTCAGCAACGAAGCCAAATCGTAGGAACCCACTCCCTGCGGCGTAGAAATCACTCCCGGCGTAGCAAAATTCACCTGCCCGGTATTATTGAAGAGCGTATCGGAATCAAGCAGTTGTCCAACAAAAGCCGCGGGCCCGCTAGCCCCCACCGAAACTCCCGGCGCATTCGCCGTAATCGTGCGCGTAAATGCCAGCACCCCAATCGTGAAATCCTCACTCGATTGATTGAAGCAAATCGTATTCACGCCGTCCGCCCCCGAACCATCATCGGCGGTACAAGCATCGACGGTAGTAGTCGTTCCAATCGCACCCACCACTCCCGGCACGAAATTCGGATTCGCCGAAGTGCTATCCACGCCAGTCCAGGCATTGAGCGCCGTCTGAATCACCGATTGAATTTCAGTCAGTTGCGCCGCAGAACCAAGCGGCGCCACAGTCAGCACCTGTTGCAGGTACGCCAGCGAAGTGCTCCACTGCAACTGCGTTGGCGACGCGCTCGAAAGGTTCCAAGCATCCGGCGCCGGACAAGCCTGCGCCAGCGGCACAGTAGTCTCCACCACGTAACCCCCCGCCGGAATCCAAGCACAGAGTAAAGCCATCGCCCAAACTCCGATGCACCAACTCATCCTCACCCTCATCGCCATTCCTTCCCCCAATACTTAAACTCGTGAACCGCCCGCCGTGCCTCCAGCTTTCGTAGCGCAGGCGTCCCGCCGGCGTTTTTGTGCTACTAAACCAATCCTGCAACCACGGGCACACACCGGTTTCGTACCGCTGGCGTCCCTGCCGGCTCCGACGAAGACAAATCCCAACAAAGGCAACACTCACCGGCGGACCGCTCAGCTAAAATGCACCAAGGATGTAGTGCTTCACTCTGTCCGAGGCTACAGTCATTGCCCACGTCCCTCCGGAAACAGCGGTCAGAGAAGCCGGTACGCAAAATCACTACCCGGTGCACACGATGGCTCCGCATTCCAAACCGGTTACGGATGCTTCGCAAGCGACTCCGCCACGCGCCGCCGGAATTCCTCAAGCGGCAAACCGCGCACCGCGTCACTCTGCGCCCCACGCGCCGCGCTTCCGTCAACAAAAGCCGCCGGCGAAAATGAAGCCGTATCCTGCGTCACCACCAGCGAAGTCCCCACCCCGACGCGCTGAATCCGAAACGTCCCCTGCGCCCACCCAACAACGGAATAATCCCCACGCCGCAAGGGCCCAAGAAACAACACCACATCCTCGCCAGCACGAAACCGCGGCACGCCCTCCACATGCGAAGTCAACTCCGCCGTGCGTCCCCCCAACATCCTCACGCGCACCACCGCCGGCGCGCTCCCTTTCCAAACTTCGCGAACCTCAAATGAAGTAATCGTCCAAATCTCGCCATTCACTGCGCTAACCATGCTCCCCTGGCAACGCGCCCGCACAATCAGCGGCGCCGCCGCGGAAAGTTGTTCGAGCGGCACCCGGGCGAATGTAGTCGGCGCCGCGTGCGGCCCACCTGCCAACACAATCGAAAGCGCAATTGCAATCCGCGCCGCGAATTCGTACCGCCGCGAAGCTTTTCGCGCCGCGCCGCGGCGGCCTTCCGTGCCACGCGTGTCGTGTTCGCCCCTGAATTTCCATGGCTGCATCACTGCACCTCCACAAGACCTGTCGCCACCGCCTGATCGTTATTCGGCGTAGTAATAAAAAGCGATCGCACTCCCGGCAGCGTGGTGCTCGAAATAGTCAGATCCAATTCAATTGTGTTCGGAAAAAGTCCGTCAAGTTCCGATGAAACAATCGAAATATCCGGCGCCGGCGGACCAGTGAATTGATAGAAGTACCCAGAATCAAGCGTATTCCCGTGAATGCAGATGCTAAACGTCGCGCTTCCACTCGGCGCCCGCACCAAAGTAATCGGCGAAGAATCGAAATTGCACGTAGGTCCCGCCGTAATCGGCCCTGCAAAATCCACATTGATTTGCGAAGGCCCCAATCCCGCCGTAGTCGGCTCAAACACCACGATATCGTTGCCATCCATTTCCGGCTGCGAAGCATTCAACGAGATCACCGACTGCGAAAGCGTGAACGGCACGATCACAAAGAAAACCGGATTCGATAAAATCACCGGATTCCCGGGCGTCTCGACCTGAATCGTCAGCGATCCGGGATTGCCGGCGTCCTGCGCCGGAAGCGTAGCCGTACAATGCGAAGCCGAATTGCAAACAGTCCCCAGCGCCGCGCCATTCACCAAAATCACCGATGCTCCCCCACCGTGGCCCGCCACAAATCCTTCGCCGTTCACCGCCAAAGTAAAATCCGCGGCCACTCCAGCCATCACGCTCGATGGCAAAATCTGCTCGATCGCCGGTCCCGAAGTAATCGCCACGCTAGCCGTCCCGAACTGCGACAAATCCGCCAAGCTCGTCGCGATCACCGAAATTGCATTCGGCGAAGGCGCGGCGTTGGGCGCCGTATACACCCCGTTCGCGTCAATCGACCCACACGCGGTCCCGCTGCAACCTGTCCCCGACACGCCCCCGGCGACGGACCAAATCACATTGGTGTTACTTGTTCCCGTAACAGCGGCAGTGAATTGCAACTGGCTAGGCGCTGACGATCCGGACGGCGGAATAAAAGCGTTGGCGGGCGAAATAGAAACGTTCGATGATCCCCCGCCCGTTCCCACGATCTTGACCTGCGCATTCGCACTCTTGGACGGATCGGCGTTGCTGGTCGCCGTAAGCGCCACAGGATTCGAAGACGGCACCGTAGCCGGCGCCAAGAAATCGATCGTCGGGGTAGCAGCTCCCGCGGGCGGCACGCACGGATTCGAATTCGTCACGCAAACCTGCCCCAGCACCGTATTCCCGTTCACCACGCCATTCACCGTCCACACCACGGACGTATCACTCGCATTGCTCACCAGCGCCGTAAAGCTCGCGCGCTGCAGCACCACAATGTTCCCGCTCCCGGGCGTAACGCTGATCGTCACATTGCTAACAATCGTCACCGCCGCCGTAGCCGAAATTCCCGCCGCCACCGCATCAATCGTGACCACACTCGGTGAAGGAATATCCGCAGGCGCCGTATAAGTCGTCGTAGCCGCGCCAGTATTTGTCACAGTTCCCAGCGCAGCGCTCCCGCCCACCACGCCATTCACATCCCAAACCACCGCGGTCCCCGGCGCAGCGCAAAGCGAAGCCGCAAAATTCTGCGTCTGCCCGAGCGGCACGTTGGCGGTCGCCGGAGATACGCCGTTCGCGCCCGTGCATCCGATTCCTACACTCGCCGAAGCGGATTTCGAGGGATCGGCGACGCTCGTCGCGGTAACGCTTACAGTCGGCGGCGATGGCAAAGCCGTAGGCGCCGTATACATCGCCGAATCGGCGCCATTCGACACAATCGTCCCGTTCGTCGCATCCCCGCCGTTAACGCCATTCACGCTCCAATTCACGGCCGTCGAAGGTTTTCCCGAACTGCTCACGCTGGCCGTGAATCCCTGCGTCCCACCCAACGGAAGGCCCGCCGCAAGCGGCGAGACTCCCACCACGATGTCGCTGGTAATCGTGACGCTCGCCGAATCGCTGGCGCTCGCATCCGCCGCGCTCGTAGCCGTCACCGTCACATTCGCGGCCGCCGGCATCGTGGCCGGCGCGATATATTGTCCAGTCGCCGATATCGTTCCCGATTGCCCGCTGCCCCCTGCAACTCCGTTCACGCTCCAACTGACCGAAGTATTCGTAGCCCCCGTCACGCTCGCCTGAAAATTCACCGCCGCGCCAAGCACCGCAGTAGCGCTCGCCGGCGTGACTTTCACAACCACGTCCGGCGGCGGCGCCCCGCCTCCGCCATTTCCGCCACTGTTCCCGCTGCTGACCGTTCCTCCGCATCCCCCCGTCCACACCAGCAACACGAGCAGCAGCGCCAAACACATCCGCGCGCCCGCAATATCTCTGGCGAAAATCGAGCATCGCGTCAGCGGACGCTGCTTCCGGCAATCTCCCAATTCCCAAGAAATATTTTTTGGGATCATCGAAACAAGGACATCGCATGCGGTGTGCCACTCTGGCGCGTCTTTGCCGCGCTAATCCGCTCGGGCCGAATACACCAAGCCGATCCGCTAAACGGCGGGCGTTCAATCGTTTGCGTGGTTTCGATTCGCTAGAACGGATTGACTCTGAGCGGATTCAAACTCAAAAAGTCGAGCTGATCACATCAACTCGATTAACCTCGTTCCACTTAGGAAAGTTTCCATCCTGATTTGGAATGGATCTCATCAATGCCCCTTAGGGGGTTGTTGCTTTAGCTCCGACATAAAATCGCCACTAGAATCTCGGGCTTTAGATCCTCTGTGAGCACTCGGACGCCTTGTCAGGGCACGGTTTCAACCGTGCCGTAAGCGCCGCAAATCACCACGGCTTCAGCCGCTGAGGTTTTGTTTTTCCGCTTTTGACGCTGAGCCCCGGAGTTCTCACCCAGACTCTTTAGCCCCTGAAGACATTCCCACCCGCCATCCAAACGATTCATGAGACGAGCAATCCGTGTTAAATCGTGAGGAGTATCCCCCGCGCGGTTGACACCTCACCCCTCTCGCCGAATAATGCGCACATGGCGAAACCCGAAGTAGTCCGCCGCATAAAAAGCTACTCCTCCGAAAGCGGCTTCGTGTACCAATACCAATTTCACGATGCCATCCCCGCCGAACGCACCGGCGAACCCGGCAACGAATACATCTATTACGTCTCCGCCGACCGCAAAACCATGTTCCCGCTGAAAATCTTCGTAGGCCGCAGCACCCGAGAAGACTGCGCCCGCCGCCTAGGCCGCACCTTTACCGGCACCGAGGAATACGCCCTAGCAAAAATGCGTCTCTTCCAAGCCTTCGATGAAGAAGAGGATCTCGTAGCCAAAAAGCCGGAGCTGGTAGTAGACGGCTCCAACATCGAAACTCTCCTAGCCCGCCTAGATCTATAGATTCAGTCTGGTAACTCGGAAGCCTCGTCGGCGCACGACTCGTGTCATGCCAGTTGAATTTTTCTGCGTAGGGGCGACGGCTTGCCTGGCCCGCCCGAGTAACGCCCGCCAAAAATGTGGCCTATTTGCGTCGGCGTAACGCGATCCGGCATTCCGCGCGTCTCATCGGCCTCGTACATATGCACGACGTCAACAGAGCCATTTCAAAATCTGAAATCTGAAATTTGAAATTTCCGATGTCTTTGCATTTCTGACTGGATTTACCTTCCGCTCGACTTTCCCGCAACCTCTCGAGCCGCCGGAATGTGCCCTACGAGTCCCGCCTCCCGAACGCATGTAGAATGGCGCTGCTGGATTCAGACAACTCACGACGACTTCGAGGAGAAGACAATGACCGCATTCCAACAAGATCCCGACGCCAACGAAGCATTTCGCAAATACCAAGCCCAAATGCGCGCCGCCATCGGCTCGCGCCTAAAAATAGTACTGATCGGAGTGGTTCTCGCGATCCTGGTCTACGCCTCAATCGCCTACGTCCCCGCAGGCCACGTAGGCGTGCTCACGTTATTCGGCCGCGTCACCGGCGACGTCCTACCCGAAGGCACGCACTTCGTAAATCCCTTCAAAGTGAATAACACCCTCTCCGTACGCACCCAGGAACTAAAGGAAACTGCCAGCGTCCCGTCGGATGAAGGCCTGGTCATGACACTCGACACGTCACTTCTCTTCCGCCTGAACCCAACGCGCGCCGCCGACGTATTCCAAAAAATCGGCCCAAATTATATCGAAGTAGTAGTAGAGCCCACGCTCCGCTCCGCCATCCGCGCCGTAACCGCCATGCACAGCGCTAACGCCCTCTACACCGGCGGCCGCGAAGAAGTAGCCCAGAAAATCTATGACGAGCTGAGCACCCAGTTAGGCGGCCGCGGCGTCGAAGTCCAAAGCATCCTCCTCCGCGACGTTCAACTCCCGCAAATGCTGAAAACCTCCATCGAAGCCAAGCAACAAGCCGAGCAAGATTCCCTGCGCATGGCTTTCGTCCTGCAAAAAGAAAAGCAGGAAGCCGATCGCAAACGCATCGAAGCCCAAGGCATCCACGATTTCCAGCAAACGGTAGCGCAAGGCATCAGCGAGCAATTACTAGAATGGAAGGGAATCGAAGCCACCGAACGCCTGGCCAACAGCACCAACGCGAAAGTGGTCTTGATTGGCAATACGAAAAACGGCTTGCCGCTAATTCTCGAACCGAAATAGTCCGGCGGACCGAGCATGCATGAAGCTGGGTCGATGCAACCCGGCTTCACGCGGCGAATGTTATTTGGAACTTTGCGCCGAAGCAACCGGCTGCGCCAAACGCGAAACTTCATTGAGCCGGGCCGTGGCGCGAGCGAGAGCGGAAGCGACCTCGCCGATTTCGCGGCGCATAGCCGCGGCATCTTTGTGCTCGATAGCCTCGGAAAGGCTAGGCATCATCACCGCGGTATAGCCCGCATAACTGCCGGGCGCCCACAGCGTATGCTTGTACCAAGGACGCCCCGGCAACCCCTGCGCAGAAAGAAAAGCTTGCTCAACGGACGCCAAAAGCAAATTCACCTGCCGCTCTTGCAAGGCGTTAGCCGGCGAAGATTCCAGCGCCCGCAGCGCCGGCGCGGCACGTTCCGCAGCCTCGCGAAATTGCGCCGCAGAATCCGTCAAAGGCGCAACGTCGCCATCGCTCAGTCCAGCCCGTTTCGCAGAAGCCGCCAGCACCACGCCCTCATGCTGAATCGTCTCCGCATACTGAAAATAATCAAAAGGCAGCACGTCCGCCTGATCCATCCGCAAAACCAGAGTCCCAAGAATCTTCGCCAGCGCCGCGTGATAAGTAAAATCCGGATCCCCGAACCGCTTCATCCAAAAGAAATCATCATAGAGTGAATGATAGACGCCATAATCCCCGCTAAATCCAATATCCAGCGAAGGAATCCCCGCAAAATCAAAAAACGGGCAAAAATCCGACCCAGCCCCCAGCGTCCCAAGCGGCACATCATTATTAGCCCGCAACGATTGGTCGCGCGGCGTTCCGTTCGCCTCCACCACCGAGTGCTCGTTATGCTCTTTCCAAGAATCGTAAACGCTATGACCAGTCTTCGGATCAGTAACCTCGCGCGTAACTTCCCGCACAATCTCCTGCAGCGAAGGCGTAGCCGAAGCCGCAAAATTCGGCCCCGCCACGCCCACATCAGTATTAATGTAAGCGACGGCCTTAGCCTGCAGCTCCTTCACATTCTCTTCCACCCATTCCGTCGAGCCGATTAACCCAGGCTCTTCCCCATCCCACTCGCACATCACAATCGAGCGCCGCGGCTTCCACCCTCCGCGCACCAATTCACCAAGCGCCCGCGCCGTTTCCAGCATCACCGCCGTCCCGCTTCCCGGATCGACCGCCCCAAACACCCAAGCATCATGATGATTCCCCAGCACCACCCATTCCGAATCATCCGCACCCGGAAGCCGCGCGATCACGTCATAAATTTTCCGCTGCTGGTAATCCATAGCGATCTTGAAATGAACGGAAGACTCCCCCGGCCCGGCATGATACGTGATCGGCAATCCGCCCTGCCAAGCCCGCGGCACTTTCGCCCCGGTCAGATGCGACAGAATGACGGCAGCATCCTGCGCATTAATCGGCATCACCGGAATCCGCGGCAAACTGCGCGCCTCGCTAGGCGCAATTCGCGGCGCGTCGATAGTCGCGGCAATTCCCGGCGTCAGCGGATCCCCAGGATAAATTTCCGTATACAGAATCGACCCACGTTGAATGCCACTCATCGGCCGCCACGGCCCCGTAGGATAAATATCCCCCGCATCATATCCATCATCCGCAGGATCAGAATAAATCAGCAGCGCAGCAGCTTTGTGTTCTTCGGCCAGCTTGGCTTTGATCCCGCGGTAAGAACTGCCATAGCGCACCAGCACAATCTTCCCGGCCACATTCGCCCCCAGCGATTCAAGCTGCCGGTAATCGTCCGCGGTGCCGTAATTCGCATAAACGATCGGCGCAGTAACGTCGCCCGAAGGCGAATAAGTATTGAATCCCACAGACGCCCGCGCATCAAAAGTACTCTTGTCCCACTCGTAAGCCTCTTCCTGCGTGCCCAACGATTTCCGCTGCGGCGCAATCAACTCAAGTTTGATTTCCGTAGGCTGCGGCAACCAAACGCTGTAAGAAACCAGTTTCGCGTCAAATCCAAAACTCTCATATTGCAGCCGCAACCATTCCGCCAGCCGATGGCTAGCTTCCGTCCCAGCCATGTGCGGCTCAAGGGTAATCCTCTTCAGATTTTCTTCAGCATGCTGCGCGTCAGGAATTTTCCGCAGCGACTGTTCCAGTTGCCGTTCGGCGTCAACATGCGCCGCCGAAAATCCGCGCAACCCAGATTGCGCCTCGATAAGCGCCGCAGGCACACCAAGAAAAATCACCCCAGCCGCAATGCAAATGAAAAATAGCGGAAGCCTACGCCAGCGGAATGTCATTCGGGGCCTGATTGGAGACTGGGCATCAAAGCCCGTCATTCTAGCGCAGTTCCGTTGCGCTGACGATGCATGGCGTCGAGCGTATGCCGGGTTCCAATTGGATTTCCGCTAAGCTCGAATTTTCGTGCCTGAGGCCTGCCGTGAGCCTGCGCTCTTACAGATGCGTTCGCCCCAAACTCCCCGCTCCGTAATCCCGACCCCTACTCTTCCGTCAGGAATCTGCATTCGCCGTTTCTTCAATCTGAAATCTCAAATCTGAAATTTGAAATTTCTTATGATCTTGCGCGCCGCGGGCTCTACACAGGTGGGAGCCTCCACATTAATGTGGGGGAGGAGCGCTTCAGCGCTCCGAAAAAGGCTCGTTTTCAACGATGCGCTTTAGCGCCGGGAATTTCGCCCATCAACCTCGCCGCCTTTCGACAATTCAACGAAATTATCCCCGCTGAAATCACCAAAAGTTCAGACAACGCAGCCCGCCGCTTGACGCAATCAAACGCCAGCCGTAGCGTTAACTCATGCCATCCACGCCCCGAATCGCCACGCCAGAAGCCAGGAAATCAAAATGCACATATTAATGACCGGCGCGTCAGGACTAGTAGGCACAACGCTAACCGCAGAATTGCGCGCCGCAGGCGACACAGTAAATCGATTCGTCCGCCCAGGCACAGATTCCACACACAGCAACTCCGGCGATGTCACCTGGGATCCGCAATCAGGCGAAATGAATTTGCCCGCCGCAGAAGGCGCCGATGCAGTGATAAATCTCGCAGGCGCATCAATCGGCGGAGGCCGCTGGACAGCCAACCGCAAAGCCCTGCTGCGTTCAAGCCGCGTAGACCTGACCGAGCATCTAGTGACAGCACTCGCGCGCCTAAAATCCCCGCCAAAGATTTTCATTTCCGCGTCAGCCATCGGATTTTACGGCGATCGCGGAGAAGAATCTCTCACCGAAGCCAGCAGCAGCGGCAAAGATTTCCTGTCAAAAATTACGCGCGACTGGGAAGCCGCCGCAATAAAAGTCGAACAATTCGGCGCGCGCACAGTGCTCGCACGCTTCGGAATCATCCTCTCAAAAACTGGCGGCGCCCTGCCGCAAATGCTCACCCCCTTCAAACTCGGCGCAGGCGGCAAACTCGGCTCCGGCAAACAATGGATGTCCTGGATATCCCTCGACGACGCCATAACCGCAATCCGCACCGCAATAACGGACGCAAACCTACGCGGCCCAATAAATATCGTAGCTCCCAATCCAGCCCGCAACGCCGATTTCACTCGCGCGTTAGCGAAGGTACTGCATCGCCCAGCAATTCTTCCCGCCCCAGCCTTCGCCCTGCGCCTAGCCCTAGGAGAAATGGCCGACGCCCTACTCCTCTCCAGCCAGCGCGTAATCCCCGAAAAACTAACCCAGCAGCACTTCAAATATCAGTACGCCGACCTAGAATCCGCCCTGCGCCGCGCCCTCCAGTAGCGCACTCCGAGCGGTATGAGCTCAACTCTGCCGACATGCTCCGCAGCATTTGAATTTTCCCGTAGGGGCGACGGCTTGCTTGCCTCGCCCGCCCGTGTAAACGCCCGCGAAAACGTGGCCTACTTGCCTCGGCGTAACGCGATCCGACATTCTCCGCGTCCCAACGACCGGTGCATCCGCTTCTGCATTTGCCGTTTCCGCAATCTCAAATCTCAAATCTGAAATTTGAAATTTCCGTAGCCGTTGCCCTAGCTCTCGCCGTTGCCTTTCTCTTCGTAGGGCGACGGCTTGCCTCGCCCGCCCGAGTAACGCCCGCCAAAAACGTGGCCTATCTGCGTCGGCATAACACGATTCGGCATTCTCCGCGCTCCGTCGGTCTCGCAATCGCGCACGATGCCGACAAACCCCACCCATACGATAGATTCGGCGAGGAAATTCTTCCGGAGGCAGCCCCCGCATTTATGCGGGGGAGGAGCGCTTCAGCGCTCCGAAAAAGACCGCTCTTACTGATGCGCTTTAGCGCTGGGCACCGGTAAGCCACGAATCACGACCCGCCCCTATGCAACTCGCTGCTTCCGGTTCCACTTAATCCTGGCAGGTACTCTACTCTGCTGGCCGAACCATCCGCGAGAAGACTTCATTTCAAAACTTTAAGCCGAATCTCAACCTTCCAAATATGCCCCGTAAGCGGATCGGTGGCCGTACTCGCCTCCTGAGTTTCCCCATCGCGCAGAAGCACGTCGAAAGAAAGCCGAAGCGAATTGATTCGCGGATTTTCCGGGCTTTCCGCCGGAATGCCTTTTGCTTTAATGTTCTCCGCGTTCGTCGTCGAGACCGAGGACCGATCCAGCGATGTCTCGATTCGAAAACGACCTCCACTCCATGCAGAGACCTGACAGTCGTAGCTCGTTCCGATATCAACGTAGGTAAAGCTTCCTTTCTCGGTCAGCACCGGGATGCGCGTCCCGACGCGAGCGCTTCCTCTCGACGTGTGATGTCCGGAGCCTATCATCGTGGCGACGGAAACTTCGTAAGGCAGGCTGGCGACTTCATGATTTCCATCGAACTCGTGAAGGATGAGCGTGATTTTTAGCGATGTTAATTCTTCTGTCTCAGGCTCGGGGCTCTCCTGGCTCCGGACCGCCGCTGAGAGCAAGAGCAATGCTCCGGCCATCACTACAATTTTGTTCCACAATTTCATCGCGTTCTCCCGTCGTCACTAATTTCCGATTTAACCGCGCACGTTAGAGACTCCACTGTGGCCATTTGGGTTCAGCGCTCCGTCGCGTCGCCGTCCATCTCGGGATTCGCGATTGGTTTTATTTCAAGCGGCGGAATTTCGAGCGGCTTCGCGGCGATGGGTTCGTCCGGTTCTCGCTGAGAATCAAGAAGCGCGGCCGTATTCACGCGGCCCGCCGCGATGGACCGCGTGAGCCGAACTACGGCGTACAGTTCGCGGCGATCGATACGAATTTCGCGTGCAGCCCATGGCCGGCTCGCGATGACTGCATGGAGCGCGGGCCGCTCCGCTGAACTCAACGCCGCAGCCGTGCTCTCTCGCGCCGGCACCGGCGAACTTGCGGCTGACCGCGGTTGCGGAGAGCGTTCTTCCGCCGGCGGCGCATACGAGACCGGATTCGAATCGCGCGGATGCAGCGTGCCGGCACGCTGATAGTGGAGCAGCGCCAGCACCACAGCGAGCGCCGCAACGCCGGCGAGAGCCGGCAACCATCGTCTACTCGGCCGGAGGAGCGGGCGCGGCTCGTCAGCAATACCTCGGCGCACGCGAGCATTGAAATCGGCCGAAGGGCCCGCTTCGAATTGCGTTTGCAAATGCCGTTCGAGCGCACCCAGAAACTCGCGGCGCCGCGCGAGCTCAAGTCGGCAGCCTTCGCAGATTTCCAGATGCAGACGAAAAGCCTGCACCTCCGCGCCAGATTGTAGGCCGAGCGCAGCCGCGCTCAACGCTTCTTGGTATTGCCGGCAGTCCATTGCAGTTTCTCCGCCATCTGCTTGCGGGCCAAAAAAAGACGCGACTTCACCGTACCCTCAGGAATCTCGAGCAGCACAGCCACTTCGCGCGCCTCATGCCCTTCAATCGCCGCAAGGATCATCACCAGTCGCAATTTTTCCGGCAACGCGTCCAGCGCCGCATTCACCCGGCACTCGAATTCGCGCGACGCGGCGATATCTTCGGCCGTAGCCGCTGCCGCGTCTGCCTCGATCGCAAACGCCGCCGCAGCATCCTCATAACGCTCCCGTCGTCCCCGCGCCCGAATGCGATCCAGCGCCAGCCTCCACGCCGTCCGCACCAACCAAGCTCGAAATCTCTCCCGCTCGCGCAACCGGTGAAAATTTCGGTAAGCCCGCACCAGCGCATCCTGCGCCACATCTTCCGCCTCAGCACGATTCCGCAAAACCCCAAGCGCCACGCGAAACGCCAACGCCGGACAATCCGCCAGCCGCTCCTCAAACTCCCGAGCCAGCCCCGCGTCCCGGCTCACAAACGATCCTGCCACGCTTCCCGCAAACGCATCCATAGCCGTCCCAATCCGCAAGACGCCGCTCGATGCCTTCGAGTTCACCGAAGCTAAGATGCGTATCGGAGGAAGCAGAGCCGTGAAGTCCGGCCAAGCGCACGAAAAAATAATCGCGACGAAGCGCGGCCCAGCATTTCCGCGTTCGGTACCATTTGACAAGTCTCTCACTCGCGCTAGACTCCCACAGGAAACGCTGATGAAGCCATCGCGCAAACAGACCGCTCGCCACATCGGTAAAACCACCGCCGTCGTCCCACATAACCGTCACCAATCTTCCAGTGCCGACCTCAAAACTAATCCATCAAGGTCGCCAGTCGATTTTTATAACTCCTTTCGTATCAATGAGATAATTTTCCGTCTAATCGCGACACCAAAACGATTAGAAATCGCTGTAACCCATTGAAAACAAAGCCTCGAGGCCATTTTCTAATCGCTACAAAAACGGCACTTTGCAAATCACGGTCAGCAACTCCAGAAAGTGCCCAAGAATTCCATTTCGGAGCCTCCAGCCCAACGGTCACAGCCTGGCCCTGGCACCACCCAAAATCGGCGCAAGCCCAGTTTCAGGCTACAATGAAACCGTGCGCGTCCGCGTCCTCTTCTTCGGCCAACTCCGCGAAATCACCGGCTTCGCAGAAGATTACGCCGAGCTCTCCGACGGCGCCCGCATCGAAGATCTTTACGAGCGTTACGGACGCCGCTTTCCCCGCCTCCTCGAATTCCGCGCCAGCGTCGCCGCTTCGATCAATCAGGAATATTCGAATTTTCGCGCGCACCTCGCCACCGATGATGAGGTTGCCTTTCTGCCGCCCGTGAGCGGAGGGCAACAACCGGCGGCGCGCACGGCAGATCTTTTCGCGATTACTCGTGAGCCGATTCCCATCGATGAAATTTCGCGCAGCTTGCGCGCCCCCGAAGATGGCGCACTGGTAGTCTTCGACGGATTCGCCCGCAATAATTTTCGCGGCCGCCAGACTCTATATCTCGAGTACGAAGCCTACGAAAAAATGGCGCTAACGAAAATCCGCGAGATCGGCGCGCAGCTCCGCGAGAAATTCGCAATCCATCGCATAGCCATCGTCCACCGGCTAGGGCGCGTGGAAATCGGCGAGACTTCGATCCTCATCGCAGTAAGCTCGCCGCACCGCGCCGCCGCCTTCGACGCCTGCCGCTACGCCATCGACACTCTGAAACGCACCGTACCCATCTGGAAAAAGGAATTCTTCGCCGATGGCGCCATTTGGGCCGATGGCGAAGTTCCTCCCCCGACAGCCAATTCCGCCCAGGGTGAATCTATCTCTTAGATGAATCTAAAACAGAACCCAGCCGCGAAGTCGCTCGCGAAGGCCGTACCCTGCATAGCCCTGTTGAGCATTGCAACTCTAGCGTTCCGCGCACCAGCCGCCGCGCAATCCACTTCCAACCCACAGAAAAATTCCGGCGCGATCCGCGTCCAAACGAATCTCGTGAATGTGCTCACGACGGTCCAGGATGCCGACGGCCATCCGGTCCTCGATCTACCCAAAGAAAGCTTCCAAATTCTCGAAGAGGGCGTCCCACAGGAAGTCACGCGCTTCGAAGCCGAAACAAGCCAACCGCTCGATCTGGCTCTGATGATGGATACCAGCCTCAGCACCACCAAGGAACTAAAATTCGAAACCGAAACCGCCGCGCATTTCATTCATCAAGTGGTGCGCCCCACCGATCGTCTCGCGGTTTTCGAATTCTCCGACGAAGTCACCCAGCTCTCCACTTTTTCCTCCGACATAAATTACCTGCAGTCCGCCGCGCGCCGCATGACCGCCGGATCAGGCACCGTTCTCTACGATTCGCTGGTCCTCGGCTCCCACGCGCTCGACCGGCTCACGCGAGATCGTCGCCGCGTAATCGTCCTCGTCACCGATGCAGGCGAAACCACCAGCTCCTCCAAATTCGACGAAGCCCGTCGCGCCGCCATAGCTTCCGGCGCCATGCTCTATTCCATCGTCGTCCGCCCGATCCCCAATGAAAGCGGGCGCAACACGGCCGGCGAACACGCGCTGATCACCATCACCGATTCCACCGGCGGCGCGCTTTTTTATCTCGATACTTTCGATCAGCTGCAAGCGTTGTTCGACCGC
>Ga0206813_1014_pt1 | contig 55730 bp, 48 predicted proteins | sample Alteio_BWOrgCont_92_FD_152856 | JGI IMG/M metagenome (GOLD analysis project Ga0206813, IMG submission 152856) | Enriched cells from forest soil in Barre Woods Harvard Forest LTER site, Petersham, Massachusetts, United States -... | ecosystem: Environmental > Terrestrial > Soil > Temperate forest >...
GCGGAGAAAAAGGCGCGCGTGGTGGCGATTAGCGATTCGCGCGGGGGAGTTTTTAATTCGCGGGGGATCGATCCTTTGAAGGCGATGCGTTACAAGGAACGCTCTGGGACTGTGGTGGGGATGCCTGGGACTTCGCGGATTTCTAATGATGATTTGCTGACTATGAAGTGCGACATTTTGATTCCTGCGGCGCTCGAGAACGTGGTTACTTTGAATAACGCGGAATTGATTAAGGCGCGGATTGTGGCTGAGGCTGCTAATGGGCCTACTACACCTCATGCGGATGAAGTTTTGGCGCGTAAGGGGATTTTGTTGATTCCCGATATTTTGGCGAATGCTGGGGGCGTGACGGTTAGTTATTTTGAGTGGGCGCAGAATCGCGAGGGATTTTTCTGGTCTGAGGCTGAGGTGAATTCGCGATTGGAAACTGTGGTGAAGCGCTCGTTCCAGCAGGTGCATGAGATGGCGCGGAAGCATCATGCGCATATGCGTACGGGGGCTTATATTTTGGCGGTGGGGCGCGTGGCGGATGCGACGGTGGTGCGCGGGCTTTATCCGTAGTTCAATTTTCAATTCACATGAAATTTAATTTTCTCCGCTAGGCGACGGTTTCGTACCGCCGGCGCTTCGTTTCAAACCTGATACAACTTCAGAAAAAATTAGGCTTGCGCTGTGCTTCATTACGCGCGTACATTTCTCTTTGCCGGCTCGCCATTGCAACTTGGCGGAGTCGGCATTTGTGCCTGAGTGCTTCTGGGCGAGGAATTTTTTGAATTGAGCAACCAATCGAATCATGGGACGCATACGCCGCCGATACTTTTGACGATCGCGGGATTTGATCCTTCTTGCGGGGCTGGCGTTTCGGCGGATCTGAAAACTTTCGCGGCGCACAATTGTTACGGCGTCGCAGCGATTACTGCGCTGACTGTGCAATCTACTCAGGGCGTGCGATCGGTGCATCCGACGCCTGCGCCGACATTGCGTGCGCAGCTTGACGCTCTTGCCGAAGATTGCCATATCGCCGCGGTGAAAATCGGCATGCTCGGCACGAAGGCCAATGCCGTGGCTGTGGCGGACTTCATCGATAAAAACAAATTCGCGCACATCGTGCTCGATCCGGTTACAAAACCTACCGCCGGTTCGCCGGAATTGATCGATGAAGGCGGATTGAAATTTTTGCGCGATGAATTTATTCGCCGGGCTACTGTGATTACGCCGAATATTCCTGAGGCTGAGTTTCTTACTGGGATTACGATTAAAGATGTGGCGGATATGAAAACTGCGGCGCTGAAACTTGGCGAGCAGGGGGGCGCGGGCGGTGATTGTTACCGGCGGGCATTTGGAGCGGCCGGTGGATGTGGTTTGGGAAGGTGGGGAAGTTACGCAGTTGGCTGGGGATGCGGTGAAGAGCGAGAACACGCATGGCTCCGGCTGCACTTTTTCATCGGCGATTGCGGCGCAGTTGGCGCTGGGATTGCAATTGCGCGAGGCTGCGATTTTGGCTAAGGCTTATGTGACTAAGGCGATCGAGAAAAGTTATTCGGTGGGCAAGGGGCATGGTCCTCTGAATCATTTTTACCGGTTTTATCAGGAGCCGCCGACGCGCGGTGTTCATGAAGTGCCGCAGCATGGGTTGCATCCCGCAGCAGAGCCTGCCGCGCATTAAAGTAGCGCTGGCGTCCCGCCGGCTCTTACGACCGAGTGGTAAGCCAGAACTATAAATCCAGATCGGCGCGATCCACACCACTATATCCACTGGTTTGCACTGTCCGAGATTTTGCGATGTAGCGGAAGTGTTGCTCGTAAGAGCCGGCAGGGACGCCAGCGGTACAACGGCAACGGCAACGTCAAAAACGCCGGCTGGCAGCCGGCGCTACTTTTCAAATTCGCGGAAGCGGCGCTCGAGTTCCCACTGCTGTTTTGCTTTCTCGCTGGATTTCAGGAAATCGTTGCAGCGTTGGGTTGGTTTTTCTGCGCCTGGGGGTTCGCTGGCGCAGCCTGCGTTTGTCTGCTTGAAGTTATCTCGGGAGCGCCAGAGGCTTTCGCCTGGTAGGAAGCTGTGTTCGATTCCTGTGCGCGCGATCTGTTTTAGTTCCGGATAATTGAGATTGTAGGTTTCTACTGCGCGGACGTATTCGTTCGTTAGATCGATTCGCGATACCCCTTCGTCGTCTGTTGAGAGGGCCACTGGTACGCCGAATTGACGATAGATTGGGAATGGATGATCTTTGCCGCTGATTCCCAGGATTACGTCGTTGCTGGTTAGATTGATTTCTACCATCACGTGCTTCGCGGCCATTTCTTTTAGTAGCTCGTGCGGTTTGGTCTCATACATTATGTCGACGCCGTGGCCGATTCTTTCGGCTTGGGCTACTTCTACGGCTTGGCGGATGTGGCAGCAGAGGCCTTCGTAGGGGACTAGGCCTGGGGCTAGTTCTCCGGCGTGCAGGCTGATGTGAATTTTTGGGTACGCCGTGTGGAGATAGGCGACCATTTTCATTTGTAACGCGTAATCGTTCATGGAGACATAGCCGTCTTCGGGCATTACGAAATTAATTCCTACCACGCGGGGATCGTTTGACGCGATTTCGAAGCCTATTAGCGTTTGCGCGAAGACTTGTTCTTTCGGGAAGCCGCGTAGGACTTGATAGAGATAACGGATTTCTACGTTGCACGCGGGGGTTGCGTCCGATTGGCCGCAATGTTCGCGATCTTTGCGGACGGCTTCGGCTTGATCGAAATGTTCGCTCGCTACTTTTATATCGTCTCGCAATCCTTGCTTCAGTAGAGCTTCGCGCAAGAGGGAGAAATCATCGTTCCAACGAATCATGCGCGAAAGCAAAACCGTGTGGCCGAATTCCGGCGTTTCCATGATTTCCAGGTATTGTTCGTTTTGGGCCGCGGCGCGGGTGGCTACTTCGTCTAGCCATTCGCCTTTGTGGCGTTGGGCCGTGCCGCCGAATTTGCTGAAAGTATCGAAGAAATGATCGTGGGCGCTTTCGCCGGTTGTCGGAACGAAGCTGCGCATAGAGAAGGAATCTACTAGGGCGTCGTAGAGATGTTGATCTTGGAATGCATGGGCGGCTGGGACTTTACCGTCGCCGCATTCGGAATCTGGCGACGATTTTGCCGGGGCGAACGATAGCGTCGTGATGTCTACGCAGAGATGGTCTTCGGCTGCTGCGCGGATGAAGGATTCGGCGTAGACGGCGCCGGTTAGGTGGATGTGCAGGTCGGCGCCTTTGGGCATTTTGTAGAGCCACGTGCGTAGGGATAGGGGATTTTGGCGGGCGGCTTCGAGGTCGCGGGCGGTGCGGGATTCTGGGGTGGCGGATTTTTCGGCAGGACGTTTTGGCGTGGATTGGGCTGGGAGGATTGTGGCTGCGACGAGAAACAGGATTGCGGCAGTTGAGAAATTTTGCCGGGTGCGATCGTGATGCCTCAAATTTATCGTTTTCATTTTTCGCCGGTGTGGATGTTACGGCGAAAGTGGAGTCCAGAGAAGTGGATTTGTTGGTTTTTCCGGCGTGAGGCGGGCTCGAATTTACGCGTGGAGTCCGGCGTCGATTTTGGGTGGATTGGGATGCGCGGTCGTAAGAGCCGGCGGGACGCCAGCGCTACGTTAGGCGCTGGTGGCGGTTTCGCGGCGCCAGACTAGTTTGCCGTTTACGATTGTTGCCATTGGGGCACCTTGGAATTCGCGATTGTCGAAAGGGGTGTTTTGGGATTTGCTGGCGGAATCTTTGGCGCGGAAGGTCCATTTGTGATTTGTGGAGAAAATTGTTAAGTCGGCGGTCTCGCCTGCTGCAATTTTTCGCTCGATGCCCAAAACCTTTGCTGGACCTGTGGTGAATAGTTCTATCAGGCGCATTAGCGGGATTTTTTTCGTGTGCACTAATTCTGATAGGGCTAGGGCTAATGCGGTTTCGAAGCCGGTGATTCCGAATGGGGCGCGGTCGAATTCTACGTCTTTGCTGGCTGGATGATGCGGGGCGTGATCGGTACCGATGGCGTCCACGGTGCCGTCGGCTAGGCCTGCTAGTAGGGCTTCGCGATCTTCGCGGGAGGCTAGCGGGGGATTCATTTTGTAGCGCGTGTCGTAGATTACGTCTTCGTCGATTAGCGTGAAATGGTGCGGGGTTACTTCGCACGTTACGGCTAGGCCCTGCTTTTTTGCGGCGCGTACGTGGGCTAGCGAGACGCGCGAGGAGAGATGCGCTATGTGCAGATGCGCGCCGGTTAGCGCGGCGATTTCTACGTCGCGGCCTACGCAGATGGATTCGGATTCGGCGGGAATCCCTTTTAGGCCTAGACGGACTGAGCGCGGGCCTTCGCGCATTACGCCGCCGGCGGCCAACGACGGATCTTCGCAGTGATCGATTACTGCTAGGCCTAGCGAGCGGCAGTAGTCCATGGTTTGGCGCATCAGCTTGGCGGTGGCTACCGGTTTGCCATCGTCGCTTACGGCTACGATTCCGGCATCTTGCATTGCGGCGATTTCTGCTAGGGCTTCGCCTTTGCTGCCTACCGATACTGCGCCGATTGGCCAGACTCGGACGCTCGCGGCGGCTGCGGCTCGCTCGACTATTGAACGCGTTACCGAGGCATTGTCATTTACCGGTTGCGTGTTGGGCATGCAGCAGACGGCGGTGAAGCCGCCTCGGGCGGCGGCGCGGGTGCCGGTTTCGATGGTTTCGGAAATTTCCTGGCCTGGCTCGCGTAGATGGCAGTGAAGATCTATGAATCCGGGCGCGACGATTAGGCCGGTGGCATCGAGGATTTCTGCGTCGGGGGCGCTTAACGCGGGTCCTGTGCGTGCGATGCGCGGGCCATCTAGCAAAAGATCTTGTGCGGCGTCGGTGCCGCTTGCGGGATCGAGGATGCGTCCGCCGCGGATTAGAATCATGCGAGATTTTCCTTTGCGGGATGCGGGGCGTCGGGGGAGGCGCCGCTAACGAGTTGAAAGAGTAGCGCCATGCGTATCGCTAGGCCGTTAGTAACTTGCTCGAGAATGCAGGATTGCGGTCCGTCGGCTACGGCTGGATCGATTTCGAGGCCGCGAATCATTGGGCCGGGATGCAGAACGATCGCGTCGGGCTTGGCTAGACGTAGGCGCTCGGTGGTTAGTTGATAGCGCAGAATGTAATCATCGAGTGAGATTGGCGGCTCGTGGATGCGCTCGGATTGCACGCGCAGGACGATCACTACATCTGATTCTGCTAGCGCTTTTTCTATGCGTGGTTCGCGCTGGATATTTGGGGCTAGACATTCCAGCTCGCGCGGGACCCACATGGCTGGGCCGCACAAAGTGATTCGCGCGCCGAATTTGCTTAGCAGATGAATATTCGAGCGGGCTACCCGGCTGTGGAGGATGTCGCCGAGGATTGTTACATTGAGCGCGTCGAGGCGGCCTTTGCGATCGCGGATCGTCAGTGCGTCGAGTAAGGCTTGCGTGGGATGTTCGTGCGTGCCGTCGCCGGCGTTTAGCACCGGAATATCTACGCGGCGGGCTATAAAATCTGCGGCGCCCGAGGCTGCGTGGCGAATTACGATTCCGTCGGGCTTCATCGCTTCCAGCGTCCACACCGTGTCAATTAAGGACTCGCCTTTTTTCAGGCTGGAGGATTCGGCTTGCAGATTCATTACATCGGCGCCCAGGCGGGCTGCTGAGGTGGCGAAACTGATGCGCGTGCGCGTGGAGGGTTCGAAGAAGGCTAGAGCTACCGTTTTGCCTCTTAGCGTGGCTAATTTTTTTAGCGGGTGGCGCTGGAATTCTTGAAATGGCTTCGCCTGATCGAGGATTAGGATAATTTGCTCGGCGGTTAGCGGCTCGATGCCGAGCAGATGGCGCAGGTGTTGAGGCACGGGCTTTTGTGGAATCGGGACGGCGCTAGTCAACGCGGTCCACGAGCATCACGCGCTCCTCCTTGTCAATTTCTTGCAGGCGGACTTCTACGATTTCGGTGTCGGCGGTGGTGATTTTGCGGCCGATGAAAGTAGCTTCGATGGGCAGCTCGCGATGGCCGCGATCGATTAGCACGCACATGCGTACGCGCTTGGGGCGGCCTAGATCGAAGAGGCCGTTCATGGCGGCGCGGGCGGTGCGGCCGGTGTAGAGGACGTCGTCGATCAGGACTAGATCTTGATTATCAACTACGAAAGGGATTTCGGTGGATTGCACTACAGGATGCGCGGCTACGGTGGAGAGATCGTCGCGGTATAGAGTGATATCGAGCGTGCCTACCGGGATTTCTACGTGGGCGAAACCGTTGATATATTTTGCCAGGCGTTGGGCTAGCGGGACGCCTCGGCGGCGTACGCCGATTAGGGCTACATCTTTTGTGCCGCCGCTTTTTTCTACGATTTCATGGGCTAAACGCTGCAGGGTGCGATCGATTTCTTCGGCGCTGAGGAGCTGCCTTTTCTCGACGACGCGCATTGGTGGGTCATCCTAACATAGGGATTGGGATTTCGGGAATCGGCGTGGGAGGACAATGGGCAGCATGCTAGACTCGCGAAATATGAATCGAAACAAACGCACGAGAGCCGTTCGATGTTCACTTTCTACGGCAATGCTTGCCGCTGCGGTGCTGATCGGCGCTCGCATTCCGGTCTCAGCGCTGACGGCGGCGCATCCCGGGCTGGGGGCGCGGCCGAAGCTCGTAGTGCTCATCGTTGTGGACCAGATGCGGGCGGATTATCTCGAAAGGTATGCGACGATTCTTCGCGACGGATTTAAGCGGCTGACTACAGAGGGCGAGTGGTTCACTAACGCTGCTTATCCTTATGCGAAGACCGTGACTTGTGCAGGACATTCTACCGTATCCACAGGGGTTTTTCCTTCGACGCACGGGATGATCAACAACACTTGGTGGGATCGGGCAGCGGGGAAGACGGTCACATGCACGGGGGATGCGAAAACTTCGCTGATCGTGTATGGAGCTGCGGGGGGCGCTGCCGGGACGAAATCTGGCGAAAGTGATTGGCAGATGAAGGCGCCGTCGTTTGCGGAACAGCTTCGAGCGCAGTCGACTGGCTCACGCGTTGTTGCGCTTTCACTCAAAGCTAGAGCTGCGATTTCGATGGCGGGCCACAGCGCGGATTCTGTGACCTGGCTGAACGGCGAGAATTTCGCGACTTCGACTGCTTATGGCGATTCGCCGCGGCCGGAGATAATGGCATACGCTAAATCTCACCCGATCAAAAGCGAATTCGGGAAGATTCTCCGAGTTTCACATGACGGAGGCCAGGTCTCGGTCAGACCTTTCAGTCTTCCCGGGCAACCTGAGTCCACGGCGGATTCAATCGCAAAGCAGCTCGGTACTGGAGTCGTCAGGTCTGACGACGAATGGGAAGCTAGCGCATTCTCGGACGCCTACTTGGCAAAATTAGCCGAACTCGAAATAGAGAAGCTCAAACTTGGGCATGCCGAAGGTACTGATTTTCTGGCGATAAGCTTTTCCGCGCTCGATATCGTTGGCCATGCGAAGGGGCCCGACAGTTCCGAGGTTCGCACAATCCTGTTCTATTTGGACGCGACGCTGGGCGAATTGTTCGATGATCTCGATCATCGCGTTGGCAAGGGGAATTACGTTGTGGCGATTACTGGGGATCATGGTGTGGCGCGGGTGCCTGAAATTGCGGCGAAAGATGGCGTGGATGCTGGGCGGGCGGATGTTGGTGAATTGACGGCTGGCATTACTAAGGCGCTTGCGCCTTTTGGCGGCGGCGACAAGCCTGTTGCGGCTTTTGCGGATGGCGATATTTATTTTGCGGCGGGGATTTGGGACAAGATTAGCGCTGATCCGAAGGCTATGGATGCGGTGTTTGCGGCTATTCGCGGAGTGGCTGGCGTGGCGGAGGTGTTTCGCGTGGATCAGCTTGGCGAGTTGGCGGAGAAGAATCCGTTGGCTCGGGATGCTTTGCTTAGCGAATTTCCTGGGCGCGGCGGGGATTTATTTGTGATTCCCAAGCCGAATTGGTTTTTTGACCGGCGCGGGAAATCGGGGGAGTGGGGCGGAGGGACTACGCATGGGACGCCTTACGATTACGATCAGCGAGTGCCGATTATTCTGATGGGCGGCGCGATTGCGGCCGGGAAAAATGCGGACGCGGTTACGCCTGCGGATATTGCGCCGACTTTTGCAGAGTTGACTGGTATCACGATCGCGCATACCGATGGGCATGCGCTTCCGATCGTCGCAGCCTCAGCGAAATCTCGTTGAGCTATGAATTCGAGGTAGAGGGCCTTTCGTAGGGCCCGCGCTTTGGCGGGCCTCTTGGGCAGGATGTAACGCCACGGCGCAATTTCCGCACACCCAGATATCATCAACAGCCGTCTGCGCTGTGCCGTGATCTTGCCGTGAATTTACGTCTTGCACGAAGAGGCCCGCCATGAAGCGCGGGCCCTACGTTCGGAGGCGCTTCGCGTTTTCCACAGACATCCACAGCGTCTCATCTTGACTCACGTGATAGACTCTCGGGCTAGTGAGCGCACCGCAACCGGTTACAGCGCCTGCCGGGCCCGCGGATGTTGACCTCAGTGTCAGCGTCGGTACACTTCTCTTTCAAAATCCCATAATTGCTGCCAGCGGGACATTCGGCTATGGAGTCGAGTTTGCCGAGCTTGTCGATCTGAACCGGCTTGGCGGGTTTGTGGTCAAGGGGCTCTCGGCCCAGCCTATGGCTGGGGCGCCTGCGCCTCGGATCTGGGATACCGCCTCCGGGATGGTTAACGCCATCGGGCTGCAGAATATCGGGGTGCGGGCGTTTGTTGCCGAGAAGCTTCCTCTGTTGCGCGCTTACCACACTCATGTCATTGCTAACGTCTTCGGTCGGTGCGCCGAGGACTACCTTGAGGTGATCCGGGTTCTCAATGATGCGGAGGGGGTGTCGGCTTACGAGCTCAACGTCTCCTGTCCGAATGTGGACAAGGGCGGGGCGGAGTTCGGGGGCGACCCGATCGTGCTTGGTGGCATCGTAGGGGAGGCTCGACGAGTATCCAGGCGACCTCTTTGGGTGAAGCTGGCACCGACTGTTGGATTCATTGGACTTATGGCGCGAGCGGCCGAAGACGCCGGAGCAGACGCCCTTACCATCGCGAATACCTACCCTGCATTGTGTCTAGATCCACACACTCGGAAGTCCCGGCTGGGTAGTACCACCGTCGGATTGTCCGGGGCGGCCATAAAACCTATAACTATGAGGCTCGTGAACGAGGCTTCGAGGGCGGTGAAAGTACCAATCATCGGCCTCGGAGGTATCGAAAGCCCGGGTGACATAGTCGAATATGTGGCCGCCGGGGCGACGGCAGTGCAAGTCGGGACGGCCCACTTTGTGGATCCCAGGGCCAGCGAGAGGCTGGTCGAGGGACTCGAAAAGTGGTGCAGGAACGATAACACTATTAGAATCAGCGAATTGAAAGGCAGTCTACAGAAGAGTTAGAGATGGAAATACAGGCTCAAAAACGGTATAATTCGCTGATTCAAAAAAGGTTAGGTGAAAATATGAGTCATAAAAATATCGCAACCGTCGGGGCCGTACTTTTAGGCTTCTTACTCTTTTGCGTGGCCCCAACCCTAAATGCACCATCAGCAGTCGCAGCATCGGATGCAGACCTCTTCACGCAGTCCGCCCAAGCCCCGGCGCGGACGACTCTAGCCACCCCCAACCCAGCCTTGGCACCGAAGCCTGGGAAAACCTGGGAATGCGTCTCCAGCTGGTACGGCGAGGATTTCGACGGCCGTCCGACAGCCAATGGCGAGACCTATGATATGTACGGCGTGACCGCCGCCCACCCCACCCTACCCCTGGGATCCATCGTCCGGGTGATCAACCCGAAGAATAACCGCAGCCAGATTGTCCGTATCAATGATCGCGGGCCTTATGTGGAAGGACGCGGACTGGACGTTTCCTACGAAGTCGCGCGCCGGCTGGGATTTGACCAGCGCGGAGTGGCCAAAGTGCGGCTTGTACTCTTGGAGGTGCCTTCACGGCCCGTACCGACTCCCGGTCAATAATCGTCGCCTTGGATCTCGACAGCGCCAGGGATGCAATAGCCCTGGCGCGACGGCTTCGCGGCCATGTCGGGATGGTCAAGGTGGGGAATCAGCTTTTCACCGCCGAAGGCCCGTCTGTGGTTCGATCGCTCGCGCGGATGGGTTTCGGCATTTTTCTTGATCTGAAATTTCACGATATTCCGAATACGGTGGCGCATGGCGTGGCTTCGGCTTGCCATCTACCAGGGGTGCGTTTGTTGACGCTGCATACTTTGGGAGCTGCGGAGATGATGGCGGCGGCGCGGCGGGCGGCGGATTTGGTGAAGCATCCACCGAAGTTGCTCGGTGTGACGCTGCTGACTAGTCATACGGCGGATTCGATACGGAGCGTTGGAATAGCCGGGCCTCCGGCGGCGCGAGTGGTGAAGCTGGCGCGGCTGGCGAAATCTGTTGGGCTGGATGGAGTGGTTTCTTCGGCGCATGAAGTTCGCGCGATTCGGCGGGCTTGCGGGCCGAAGATGTTGATTGTGGTGCCGGGAATTCGCCCTGCGGATTCGGCCAGCGACGATCAGGCGCGCATTGCTACGCCCGGAGCCGCGATTCGCGCCGGCGCCGATTATCTGGTAATCGGGAGGCCGATTACGGCCGCGCGCGATCCCCGCGACGCTGTCGACCGCATCGCCGCTGAGATTGCTGCGGCGCGTCTTATGTAGCGCTGGCGTCCCGCCGGCTCTTACGATCAAGATTCAGTCATTGGCTCGCAACATGGCCGGCCCTCCCAACCCAACTACCTCCGTGTATCCGTGTACCTGCACCGGCGATACTTGTGGGCCCTGCCGTTTTTTGCGCTCGTAAGAGCCGGCGGGACGCCAGCGCTACGTTGGTAGGCCGGCGATTCGGAGTGTGGTCGGCGTTATAGCAACGCCGGCGGTACTTGGCTTCCCTTGACATTCTACGGGTGGGTGCCTATGCTCCCCTAGTATGTCTACCCGAGAACAGCGCGAACGCGTTGAGCTCTTGCAGGGGACCTTGGACCTGCTGATTCTGCGGACGCTTTTGCGCGGGCCTGTGCATGGGCACGCTATTGCCAAGGCTATTGAATTTAATTCTGATGAGGTGCTGCAAGTTGAACAGGGGTCGCTTTACCCCGCGCTGCACCGATTGATCAAGCGCGGGTGGATCTCCGTGGAAGAGGGGACTTCGGAGAATAACCGGCGGGCTAAGTTTTATCGTTTGACGCCTAAGGGGCGGCGGCAACTGGCACTTGAAACTAGCAAATGGGACAAGTTGGTGGGGGCGATTGGGCGGATTCTGCGTCCGGCGGAGTCGGAGAGCGAGTCCTGACCCGGCGTTAGCGCCTGCTCATCACTTTTGTGGACGCTGCAAGACGCTGGGCTGAAGCCCACCGCTACGAAACCTCTTCCTTATTGCTTCCCGAGTGGACGGGTGTCGAACGCGCTGCTCCTTGCCAGAGTTTTCTTGGAGCCTGGGAGTTCTGGATGGAGAATATGGCGACCAGCTCTCCGAGGGTGACGTGGCCGAGGCTTGGAAGCAGTGGGAAGGGCAAGCGGTCAGCGCGGAATTGCGGCTGGGGCCCTATTTGGGTGGTTCCCCGCGCGGGGCTGTTTTTAAACTTCTGAGTGACGATCCAAACCTTCAATCAGCGGCGATCAAGCTGATCGCGCAGGAATCTCCTTTCGCGGAAAACCGGTTTGCGTCTTGGCGATTTGCTTCTACGTTGTCTCACCCGAATTTGATCCGGATATTTCAGAGTGGACGCTGCCAGATTGGCGATGCGCGGTTGCTTTACGTGGTGATGGAACTTGCGGACGAGGATCTCTCGCAAATTATTCCGCGGCGGCCGCTTACGGAGATCGAGGCGCGCGAGTTGCTGCCTCCGGTGCTGGACGCGCTGGAGTATCTGCACGCGAACGGCTTGGTGCACGGAAGCATACAGCCCGCGAATATCATGGCCAGCGGCGAGCAGTTGAAACTTTCGGGCGACGGAATTCGCCGCATCGGTGACGCGATCAACGATCCCGGCGATTACGATCCGCCGGAGAGCGTGAGTTCGACGGCAGGGGATGTTTGGTCCCTGGGCATGACTTTGGTCGAGATATTGACGCAGCGTTTGCCTACCTGGGACCGGGATGCGGCGGGCGAGCCGGAAACTCCGAAAAGTTTGCGGGCGCCGCTTTTCGATATTGCGCTGAATTGTTTGCGGCGGGATCCCACGCGCCGGTGGACGATGACGCAGATTGCCGAGCGGCTGCGGCCTGCGGTTACGGCGGCACAGCGGATCGAAGCGCCGGTTCCGCGAGAAGCTGCGCCGGGGAATACTCGATATTTGATCGCTGCCATGATTTTGTTTTTAGCGTCGACGGGCTTCGCGAGTTGGAAATTGTTGATTCATCCTTCGCGGGAGGACGCGCGGGTTTCACACGTGACGCCGAAGCCCGCGAAGAGGAATTTGCCAGAGCCACGGGCGGTGGATCTTCCGCCTACGCCGCCGGAAAAAAAGCCGGCGGTGCTCAGTGATGAGCGCACTCCTGTTGGCAGCGTTGCGCCGAACCCTGCCGCTGCGACACCCGCGCCGAAGCCGGTCGCGGTCGCACCTGCACCAGCGCCTAAGATTCCGGCGCCGACGCAGGCGAGCAGCGGCGTCGTTCATCAAGTGCTGCCCGACGTGACGCAGAAATCTTTGGGGACGATTCGCGGGACGGTGCGGGTGGCGATCGCGGTGAGCGTCGATTCTTCCGGGCATGTGAGCGACGCGACCATCGATTCGCAGGGGCCGAGCGCTTATTTTGCGAATGTGGCGCTGGAAGTGGCGCGGCAATGGAAATTTGCGCCCGGTCGCGCGGGCACCTGGACCGTGCATTTCGAATTTTCGCCCGATGGTGTCAAGGCTTCTGCTGACCCGTCCGGTCCTTGAAAGCGGCCCGCCAGAAAACGCGGGCCCTACGTTCGGAAAACCGCGCTTCTCGCGCGGGCTTTCGTTTTCAGAGTTTGGATGGCAGATTGAAAGTTCCATCGACTAGCTGCACGAAATTTCTCTCTTCGCGCAAGATAATTTTCCGCGACTGCATCATGGCGGTATCCTCGCGGAACTCAGAATCCGTCTTCAAGCGGTTTCTGTACGCCTCATAGGAATTCAGACTGTCGAAGGCGATCAGTCCCCAGGCGATATCGTTCGTTCCTTCGTGCGGCAGAAAATAGCCGACGAGGTGCCCACCGCACCGGGGAATGATGGTGATTAAATTTTCGGCGTGCTTTTTGAAGCCGTCGCGCTGGAACGGATCAATCTGATAGCGGATCACGCATAGGATGGTCATTTTTTTTCCCTTCGTGATTTCTTGAATTGGTGAATCGGCGCCCAACGATAAAACTGCAAGCGCCGCCGCGAGGCCTTGGAAGACTTCGCGGCGGCTGATTGGTGCGATGAGTGTTTCTGGGGCTCGCACGCCGGCGAGTGTGCCAGTTGACCTGCGGGAACGATTCGTTTATGGTCAAAGTATGAATGTCGAACATTATGCGGATGCCGCGATTTCGAAAATTGCGGCGGCCATCGGGGAGCCGGCGCGGGCGCGCATGCTGTATTGCTTGATGGATGGGCACGCGCGCACGAGTACCGAGCTTTCGGTAGTGGCGGAGGTGAGCCCGGCGACTGCCAGCGTGCATTTGAATCGCCTGCGGATGGAGCGGCTGGTGAAAGTGCAGGCGCAGGGCAAGCACCGGTTTTACAGTCTCGATGGGCTGGAAGTGGCCGGCGCGCTCGAAGGATTGAGCGTGCTGGCTGGGGGAACTCGCAGCAAGTTTGTGCCGAGCACGCCGAGCCGGTTGCGTGCGGCGCGGACTTGCTACGATCATTTGGCCGGGGCGGTGGGAGTTTCGTTGCATGATCGATTTCAGGCGCTGGGATGGATTTCAGCCGGTGCGAAAGATCGCGCGGGCGCTTACGAACTCACGATCGGAGGAACTCGGGCTTTCGAGGCGCTGGGTATTGATATTGAAATGACGCGCGCTTTGCGCCGGCGCTTTGCCTGCGCTTGTTTGGATTGGAGCGAGCGGCGGCCTCATGTTGGCGGGGCGTTGGGCGCGGCGATTTTGAAATTGGCGCTGAAACGAAAATGGGTGGTGCAGGATCTGGACAGCAGGGCGCTGGGAATTACGAATTATGGCCGGCGGGAAATTTTGAATCGGTTTGGATTGCGGGTTTGAACGAGTGCGCGCTCCAAGGCGCCGTCTGACCAAGCCGAATAATGCCGGGCGCAGCAAGCCGCGCCCCTACGAAAATCAGGTTCTTTATTCCTGGCACATTAGGACGATTTTTCCTGTGACGGCGGCGCGCTCGAGCATTTCGTGGGCGCGAGGGGCTTCGCGTAGCGGTAGGCGCGCGGAAACGATCGGGCTGATCGATTTTTGTTGCAGCATGGTTAGCAAGCGCGTGAGATCTTCGCGAAACCATTCGGGATGCGCCTTCTTATCCGTGGTGATGCTGTACCAGCGGGCGGATTTTCCGGGGAAGAGTTTTATTAGCGTCAGCCAGGTGAAGCTGGCGCCGGCCAGCAGCATGTTGCGGCGGCCGCCTTCGATCGCGGCGGACATTCCGTAGCCGATGAAACGGCCACCCTTGCCGAGGGCGCTGTAAGAACGCAGCCAGTTGCGTCCGCCGATGGGATCGAAGACTGCATCCACGCCCGCGGCGCGCTTGGTGAAATCTTCGTTGCGATAATCGATCGGAATTCCGCCTAGCGCGCTGACTAGATCGTGCTTGGGTTTCGACGCGGTGCCGAACATTTTCAGGCCTGCCAGTTTGCCGAGTTGCAGCGCGGCTGTTCCCACTCCTCCGGCGGCGCCGTGGATCAAGACGCTCTCGCCCTGCCGCAACTTTGCGATGCGATGGATTAATTGATAGGCGGTGGTGTAATTCAAAACCAGGCTGACTGCTTCGGCGGGATCGAGTCCGGCGGGCATCTGCACCAATTCGGATTCGGGGAGGACGATATAACGCGAGTATCCGCCGGTCATGCTCAACGCGATCACTAAATCGCCGGGCTTCCATTGCGTGACGACCGGGCCGCAGGATTCGACGGTGCCGACGATATCGTAGCCTGGCGAATACGGCAGCGCCGGGACTGGGGAATAAAGCCCGCGACGCATCAGCACGTCGGCAAACGCTACGCCGCAGGTAAGAATCTTGATGCGCACTTCATTGGCGGCGGGATCGCGGATTTCGTCTTCGATTACTTTCAGGACTTCGGGCCCGCCGAGAGCGGTGAGCACGACGCGGGTGTTTCGCATGGGTCCATCTTAGCGCAAACGCGGATGGACGCTGGTTTGACCAAAATTTAGGGCCATTGAGCCCTCTAGGAATCGCGGCGCGAGTGGAAATCATGCGCTACAATTAAGGGTCTTGATTACGCTAAATAACATCTCTATGCGTTTCGGCGAGAGGATCCTCTTCGAGGACGTCACCTGTACTTTTTTTGATGGGCGGCGGTACGCGATTACTGGGCCCAATGGGGCTGGTAAATCCACTTTGATGAAAATCATTACGGGCGAGCTTGAGCCTTCGCAGGGCTCCGTTAGCCGGCCGAAGAAATTGGGCGTGTTGCGCCAGGATCAGTTTGCTTTCGACAAATTTCGCGTGATCGATGCGGTGATCATGGGCAATGCGAATTTGTGGAAGGCGCTGCAGGAGCGCGATGCGCTGTACGAAAAACCGCATGACAAGCTGACCGACCACGACGGCATGCGGCTCGCGGAGCTCGAAGCGATTGTGGGCGATGAGAATGGTTATACGGCGGAGGCCGACGCGGGCGTTCTGCTCGATGGCCTGGACGTGCCGGATTCTTTGCACGAACGGCCCATGGGAGATTTGCAGGGCGGGCAAAAGGTGCGCGTGCTTTTGGCGCAGGCGCTTTTTGGAAATCCGCCGGCGCTGCTGCTCGATGAGCCGACGAACAACCTGGACCTCGATTCCGTGCATTGGCTGCAGGAATATCTTTGCGATTATGAGGGCGTGCCCATCATCATTTCGCACGACCGGCATTTTGTGAACAGCGTTTCGACGCACACCGCCGACATCGATTATGAAACGGTGATTATGTACAACGGCGGGTATGACGACATGGTGGTGGCGAAGACCTCGATTCGCTCGCGGATTGAATCCGAAAATGCCCAGCGTGAGAAAAAAATCGCGCAATTGAATGAGTTCATCGCGCGTTTTTCGGCCGGCACTCGCTCGGCGCAGGCTACTTCGCGGCAGAAGGAAGTGGAGAGGCTGCAGTCGGCGGAGCTGGCGCGCTCGAATATCGCGCGGCCGTTTATCCGTTTTCAGATGGATCAGCATTCGGGGCGGCATCCGCTCGAAGTGAAGAGTGTGGCGAAGTCGTATGACGGCGTGAAAGTGATTCACCGGTTTTCGGCGAGCGTCGGGCGTGGCGAGAAAATCGCGCTAATCGGGCGCAACGGATCGGGAAAAACCACGTTGCTGAAATCCTTGATTCGCAATGCGCCTGGGCATATCGAGAAGTCGGACACGGAATTTCCGATCGATTCCGGGACGGTTTTGTGGGGGCACAACGTCGCCGCGGGTTACTTTGCGCAGGATTATTCCGAAACGATACGCAAGGGCGTGACGGCCATCGAGTGGCTGCACGAATTTGATCCCGCGGCTACGCAGGAGCGCTTGCGCGGCTTGATGGGGCAGATGCTCTTCAGCGGCGATGATGCTTTGAAGCCGACGAAGGCGCTATCGGGCGGCGAATCGGCGCGGTTGATTTTTTGCCGGTTGATGCTGCTGAAGCCGAATGTTCTGGTGCTCGATGAGCCGACCAATCATTTGGATTTGGAATCGATCAATGCGCTGAATATCGCGCTGCAGAAATATGATGGCACCGTGCTTTTGGTCACGCATGACCAGGACGTGATCGAGGAAGTCGCCACCCGCATCTGGCATTTCAAGGATGGCCACATCGAGGATTTCAAGGGCCCGTACGAAGAATATCTCGCCTACGCCAAAGAAAAAGCTTCGTAGTTAATTCATCGCCAAAGTAGGGGCGGGGGTTCATCTCCCGCCCGGTTTGGGTTTTGGTGTTTGGTGTTTTTGCCGAACGCACGTGCATACGGCACATTAACACCCAACGCCAACCCGGGATCGAGATGAACCCGCTCCCCTACAACGCCACGCCGGACCACAACGCCTCCACTCCTTGACAGTCTAGGAGAAGCTGTGTATCTTCCTAGATGTTCTAGGAGAGCCATCTTGACAGACAAACAACTCGATCTTTTGCAGGGTACTTTGGACATGCTGATTCTCAAGGCCGTTTCGCTTGGGCCTTTGCATGGCTACGGGGTTTTGCTGCGCATCCAGCAGATTTCTAAGGACCGGCTCGAAATTCAGCAGGGATCTCTCTACCCGGCGCTCTATCGTCTCGAGCATCAAGGCTGGATCTCGAGCGAATGGGGCGAATCGGAAAATAAACGCAAGGCGCGTTTTTACCGGCTTACCGCTACTGGGAAACGCCGATTGCAGACGGAAGCGGCGAATTGGAATCGCATGTCCGACGTGATCGCGGGGATTTTGGAGACGACACCGGAGGAAGTATGAAGCTCTGGAGCGAATTTCGATCGTGGACGCGGGCCATGCTCGGGCGCTCTCGCATGGAGAGCGACATGGATACGGAGCTGAAATTTCACATTGAGGCTTACGCTGAGGATTTGATTCGCAAAGGAGTGCCTCGCGCGCAAGCCGTGCGCCGGGCCCGCGTGGAATTTGGCGGCGTCGAGCGCGCCAAAGAAGAATGCCGCGACGCGCGCGGCGTGAGTTTTTTCGAGGCGCTCGCGCAAGACTTGCGCTACGGCGTGCGCATGTTGCGCAAGTCTCCCGGTTTCACCGCCATTGCGGTGCTCACCATCGCGCTCGGCATCGGAGCGACCACCGCAATTTTCAGCATCGTCGATGCCACGTTGTTGCATCCACTCCCGTATCCGCATCCGGAGCAACTCGTAAACATTGAGGACGATCTTCCCGGCGTGGGCGCGCAGGACGTCGGTATTTCCGTGCCCGAATGGCAAGATATGCAGCGTTCCGGCATTTTTCAGAATGTCTCGCCGCTGGGCGGCGGCTCCGTGAATCTCACGGGTTCATCGCGGCCCGCACGAGTCTTTTTTGCCGCGGTGCCGCCGAATTATTTTGCGCTGATCGGCGTGAAGCCGCAGTTGGGCCGCCTATTTAATCCTGACGACCACACGCCCGGCTTCACTCTGGAAGGCGTGATCAGCGACGGAATTTGGAAGTCGGCATTCGGAGGCGATCCGAATATTTTGGGCCGCAGCGTCAGGCTCGACAATGATTTGTATCAAATTATCGGAGTGATGCCGCCCGGTTATCACGATCCGGGCCGAACGCCACAAGACAGAAACGTCGAAATGTGGATGGCCACGGGTTTTGCGGGCCCGCCGGCTCCGCCGCCGCAACGCAATTCGCGGATTCTTCCGAACACCATCGCCCGAATCGCACCGGGACTGAAGCTTCAGGCGGCGCAGAGCCGCGTTGATGCGTTGGTGGCATCTTTGCAGAAACAATATCCCGTCGATTATCCCGCGCAAGCGGGATGGCACGTGCGTTTGGTGCCGCTGCAGGAAAGCGTGGTCGGCAACGTCCGTCAGTCGCTGATTTTGTTGCTTGGCGCAGTGGGGTTGGTGCTGCTGATTGGTTGCGTCAACGTGGCGAATCTTTTGCTGGCGCGCGCCAGCGCGCGTGGCCGCGAAATGGCTATCCGTCAGGCGATCGGCGCTTCGCGGCGGCGGTTGATGTCGCAACTGCTGACGGAAGGCTTGCTGCTTTCGCTCGCCGGCGGAGTCGCCGGTTTGGCGATTCTTTATTTCACAAAGGGATTTCTGCTGCGCATCGTACCTGATAGCCTGCCGCGGCTCAATGAAGTGGCGATCAACTGGTCCGTTTTACTGTTTGCGCTCGGGGCGATTCTCGTCGCCGGCGTGGTTTTCGGATTGGCGCCGGCATGGCATGTTGGCCGGGCAGATTTGACGCACGTGCTCAAGCAGGAAGGACGCGGCTCGACGGGTTCGGGGGAACAGGCGCGCACACGGCGCATTCTGGTAGTCACGGAATTTGCGCTCTCGCTCGTCCTGATGATTGCCGCGGGACTTTTGCTCCGCAGTTTCTGGGATTTGCTGAACGTCCGGCCGGGATTCAATCCGGAAAATGTGATGTCGGTGCGCACCTGGCTGCCGGTGCCGAATGATCCAGAGACGGACATCTACAAAACGGCAGCTCAGGAAGCGCCGTTCATACGCGAGGTAATTCGCCGCAGCAAGACGGTGCCGGGAGTGGAGGAGGCGGCCATGGGCGATCTGGCGGCGCTTCCGCTGGGTCATGATCAAGATGATCTGAATCCCTACTTGATGATTCTCGAAGGGCACGAAACCGAAAGTAATCTCGCGCCGTTGGTGAATATATCCATTGTTTCACCGGAATATTTTCACTTGATCGGTATGACGCTGCAGCGCGGCCGTTTATTCGCGGATCTCGACAACGAAACAGCGCCCGCCGTCGCGGTGATCAATGAAGCTTACGCGCGAACGTATTGGCCCAATGGAGATGCGCTTGGCAAGCATCTCAAGCTGGAAGACGCGCGCGGAACTCGCAGGGATCGCCCGTGGACCACGGTCATCGGCGTGATTGCGGATGCTCGCACGGAGTCGCTGGCGGAAGTGGGCGTTCCGCAGCTGTACCTGAGCTTGTATCAGAAGACTTCCAAGGATCTGGCGATATTTGTGCGTGGGCGGCTCGATACCGCCGCGATTCCCGTGCAACTGCGCGAGCAAGTGCAGGCCGTCAATCCGGAGCTTCCTGTGTTCGGGGCGCAGACGCTCAGCGAAGTAGTTTCCGCATCTCTCTCTGAGCGGCGATTCTCGATGGAAATTGTCGGGCTGTTCGCAATGACTGCTTTGTTGCTTGCGGGGCTTGGAATTTATGGAGTGATTTCCTATCTAGTGAGCGAGCGCACGCACGAGATCGGGATTCGCTTGGCGCTGGGAGCGCAACGGCAGAGCATCGTGCGCATGGTGCTGCGGCAAGGGTTGCGGCTCGCGGTTGTGGGTGCTGCGGTCGGGCTGGCTTGTGCGCTGATCGTTTCGTATTTTATGGCGGGCGTGCTTTACGGCGTGCGGCCGGCCGATCCGTTGACGTTCATTGGCGTGGCGGGGCTGCTCATCTGCGTGGCGCTGCTGGCTTGCTATATTCCGGCGCGACGCGCGCTGCGTGTCGATCCGCTGACGGCGCTGAGGTACGAATAAAATTTCAGGAGGCGCGCGAATGAAACGATCGTTGGGTGTTTTGGTTTTTGTAACGCTGATCTTTGGCGCAGCCACTTGGAGTGAGAACGTCACGCGCGCCGCCGCTATGCGCGGGCCCCAGGCTCAAGCGACGGCGCAGACGCCGCCCACCATCGCTTCCGTCTTGGACCGCGATATCAGCAACGTCGAAAAGGAAGTTGTGGACGCGGCTGAAGCCATGCCGGAGGAGAAATTCAATTTCTCGCCGGAAGGCTTGAATATTCCGGGAAGCGATTTCAAAGGCGTGCGCACATTCGCCGTGCAGGTGAAACATATCGCCGCTTCCAATTATTTTATCTGGTCGCCCATCACCGGCGATAAATTGCCGGATGGTTTGAAGGACGGCAACGGCCCGGAGAACTTGAAGACCAAAGCGGAGATCATCAGATTCCTGAAAGATTCTTTCGCGCTCGGCCATAAAGCCGCGGCTACATTGACAGCCGAGAATATTCTGCAGAATCAGGGCAAAAGTAAATCGACGCGCATCCATCTCGCGACCTTTGGCGTGGCTCACGCGTTCGATCATTACGGGCAGATGGTGGAATATCTGCGCATGAACGGAATTGTGCCGCCGGCGAGCCGCGCGCAATCCGAGTAATTGCTTGGCGAGCGAAACAACTTTGAACTAATTCGTTGCGAATCGGAGGGTGTGAAATGATCACGACGCTGAATCGTTGGAATCTCCGGCGATGGACCGTTGCCGGAATCGTGCTGGCTTCGTTTGCCGCCGGAGCGGTGATCGCGGGCGGCCTCTTGCACGTAAGGCAAGTGCGCGCCGATGGCGATCACGTCTACGAACTGCGCATTTACCATACCGTGCCGGGCAAATTGCCGCCGCTCGAGGCGCGCTTTCGCGATTCCACCGCTAAATTGCTCGCCAAACACGATCTGAAAGTTGTTGGCTTCTGGGAACCTGAAAACAGCCCAGGCTGGGAGAATACTTTTGTGTTTATGCTGGATCACCCGAGCCGCGAGGACGCGAAAAAGAACTGGGCCGCGTTTATGGCCGACCCGGGGTTCCAAGAAATGATCAAAGCCGAGCAAGCCGAAAAGTTCGTGGAAAAAATAGACTCGACGTACATGCGTCCCACGGATTTTTCTCCGATGAAGTAGCGCGGCCGTCCGCGGCCGGGTTCGATGTGTCTTCGTAGTCGTGTGCTGCGCCTCCAGCTCTCTCCGCTGCAAACTATCAGCAGGAAATCTAGAATAGGTCACTCGTGCGCCCAAGTTTGCTAGAGTCAAGCCCGCCAAGATTCCCGGAGGGACGAAATGTCCGACATGAATCAAAAAGTAGCGCTGATCACGGGAGCCAGCACCGGAATTGGCCGGGCCACGGCCGAAGCGTTCGCCGCGCGCGGGGCGGCGGTCGTTATTGCGGCGCGACGCAAAGAGGAACTGGAGCGGCTCGCCGGTGAGATCAAATCGCGCGGAGGAAAGGCAAGCGTAGTGGTCACCGACGTCGCCGTCGGCAAGGACGTGGAACGCACGGTCGCGCATGCCATCGAGACATTCGGCCGGCTCGACTACGCCGTCAACAACGCGGCCATCGAGGGAAAACTCGCTGCCATCACGGACTTGCCCGAAGAGGAATGGGATCGCGTGATGGACACAAATCTGAAGAGTGTTTTTCTCTGCTTGCAACAGGAAGCGCGAGCCATGCTGGCCGGCAGCCGTCACGGCGCGATCGTCAACATCGGCTCGGTAAATTCCTTTCTCGGCTTTCCGACCGGCTCCGCATATGTCACGTCAAAGCACGGCCTGATCGGGCTCACCACGTGCGCTTCCGCGGAGCTGGCGCCGCGGGGAATCCGCGTGAATCTCCTATGTCCAGGATTTGTCGACACCCCGATGCATCACCGCGGCCGTGCCCTGATCGGCGACGCGCTGTACGATAAGCTTCTCAGCGAGCGCGTTCATCTACGGCGCGCAGGGCGCCCCGAGGAAATCGCCCAGACGATCGTATTCCTATGCTCCGACGCGGCCAGTTACATTACCGGCGCCACTTTGACGCCCGACGGAGGATTCACGCTGACGGTCTGAGGGCGAGCCTCGCCATCATTGTTTTTCGTCGGGCTTCTTCCGCTGGCGCACTACTTCGATCCGCACGGTGTTAGTGTCCTCCTCGCCTTTCCAAGCTCTGTATGGAAGTTTTTCCGTTGGCTCAATATCTGCGGTTGAGTGGTTGAGGTTCACGCAGAACGACGACGAGAGATCGCCGCCCGACCGATATCTTCCACGCAAGTCCCAATGGCCCGAAGTTTGGAGTTCTGGAAAAAAACCTGGATCCAGGCGGACAACGGCGCCATAAAAATGCCCGACCGGCAAGGCAATCCAGTGTTTTGCAAGCCTGTTCGTGATCGTTTCTTTCGGGTCATCCAAGCAATCGCCAGCGCAGCCTCCGGCTCGCGCCTGAGGCGAAAGTGGAGGCCCGTTATCCAGGTAAAAGGACAACGGCGAATACATACAAGGCTGGTAGATACTCTTCTCGATAAAGAGTTCCGTCTTCCCAATGTTCTGTATTTCCACGCGAACCTCGAGCGCCTCTCCATCTCGGATGGTTTTTCTTGTCGGAGTGAGTCTGATTTCAATCTGCTCAGAGGTCTCCGTCTGGTTTCCGAGGTTTCCGAATGCATACGGGCCAGACGCCGCGCGCAGAATTGATGGTGCGAGAAAAAGAATCACGTACTTCGTTCTGATCATCGTCGCATTCCTTAGAGACCAAAATCGACTTCTCACCGCGCACTTTCGGATCGCAAATCTTGCGCGAAATGTTGCAGAGCTGCTAAGTCCTCGGAGGATCCCGCCGGAAGGCTGCGCGCGCTTTTGAGTGCCGCCAGAGCGGCGTGCTCGGGCGTCCACGTGCGCAGAAAGACGCCTTCTCGCAAGTATCTCATTTGTTGCAGCGTGAGGTCCGTCGCGCCGGCGTACTTGTCCACCTGCTCGAGAAAAAAATCGAAAAGTGGTTTGGGGAGCTCGAACGAGTCGGGGACATCGCGACGGGTGTACTCGTAGATCGTTTTCTGACTCCAGGGATTGAACTTTTTCGTGTCAAAAAAATCCGTCTCGTCCAGGAATATCTGGCTGGTTGGGACAACTACGCGAATCGGCGCGCCTCCGCTCGGCCGAACCGTCCAAACTGCGACCGTGTGATTTGCTGCTGGCCAGAACAAACCCACGCCTTTCACTCCGGCGCGTTCTACCAAAAACGCATAGAGCGCCGAGAGCTCATCACATTCTGCGGTAGCTGTTGACGTCAACACGGAAGGCCTTTTGACGCCCTGCCACTGACTCCAGATTCGATCGGAGTTGGGAGGTTGGTCGGTGATGGCCCAATGAAGATTCCAGAATCCTGCGTCGCGCGTGGCCTCAAACAGCAGTCGCACCAAGACGTAGTCAGAATAATTGATGCTGTCGGGAGCGAGTTGGTGCGCGGATAGGAACGACTGAAAGCCCTGACGCATGCCCGTGCTGCCTTCGAGCGTTTTGGCCTTCGCGCGAAGCGTGCTAATCAACGTCGCGAGTTTGGTGGAAGAAACTTCGGAACGAGCGGGCTCGCGGTTTTGCGCGTGCACAGTGTCGAGCGCCGCCATTTGTATGACGAACGCTCCGGCGCAGAGAGCTGCGCCGAGAAGTTTTGCGATCACACGGCCGCGAGATTGCAAAGCGGGCGGACCTCTTCTTTTGCATTAGACACCACTGGCGCGGCGCTTGTGCCGGCGCGCTGCTATTGACAAAGGCGCGAATCCAGTTCATTTTCGCTGGGCACTTTCCGGAGGCTCCTCTCCATTGACGCGGTTCGCTCGACGCTTGCTGCTGGCACTCTGTTCGTTCGCTTTGCTTGGCTCTCCGATTTACCGGGCGCAGAACGCGGCGGAGGATTATCTCGCCTACGTCGTCTGCGAATCCGCGGACAAGATCGAGCGCGTGCGCTTTCATCCCGGCGATGCGCCTGCCCTGAAACTCGATCATGAAATTCACATTGGGCTGATGCCTGCGGATATTAACGGGCCGCATGGGATTGCCATTTCGCCCGATCGCGAATTTCTTTATGTCTCGGTGGCACACGGGCGGCCCTATGGCTCGGTCTGGAAATTGAACACTGGCTCGGATGAAGTTGTACACTTTGCGCCGCTGGGACTATTTCCTGCGACGGTTGATATTTCGCAGAGCGGGCGATTTATTTATATCGCCAATGCGAATTTTCATGGCGATATGGTGCCCTCCTCGATTTCAGTGGTGACTACCGACGCGATGGTCGAAGTGAAGCGCATCACCACATGCACCATGCCGCATGGATCGCGCTTGAATCCGCAAGGCACCAAACACTATTCCGTTTGCATGATGGACGACACGCTGGCGGAAATTGATACGAACACGCTGCAGCTTTCGCGCTACTTCATGGTTTCCGCGGGGAAAGAAATGGGCATGTCGCCGCCTCTCGCCGCGCACGACGCCAAGCATCCGATGAACGCAACGTGCACGCCGACTTGGGCGCAGCCTTCTAACGATGGCAGCGTGATTTATGTGGCCTGCAACAAATCGAGTGAAATCGTGGCCGTGGACGCCGAAAAATGGTCGCTGATCAAACGCTTTCCGGCCGGCACCGGCGTCTATAACCTGGCGATGACCAAAGACGGCCGGCTCATCGGCACGAACAAGCGCGGGCAATCCGTTTCGTTTTTCGATCCGCAAACCGGCAAGGAACTTGCGCGCACGCCCACGAATCGCAAAGTGGTGCATGGCGCCGTGGTGACGCCCGACAATCGCTACGTCTTCATCACCGAAGAAGGTATCGGCGCCGAGCCGGGCACGGTGGAAGTGATGGATCTCAGCAATTACAAAAGCCTCGCGTCGCTCGATATCGGCGAACAGGCCGCAGGAGTGGATTTCTGGAAGATGGCGCCCAGCCAGCCTTGATGCAAGCAGCGGCCGAGGACGCCCGATTCGACAGGAGAATAGCTAAATGAAAGTTCGCTCAGGATGGATCCGGAAATTCGGCAGCGCGGTGGTCGCGTTGATCTTCGCAGCGCTGCTGTCCGCTGCGGTTTCCCGCGCGCAAAATCAGGAAAAAAAGCCGGAGGAACAAAAAGGACCGAAGGCCGCGAGCGTGGAAGTAACGCCGAAGACCGGCGACGCGCAACTCGGCGATCAACTCCAATTCAAAGCGGTGGCGAAGGATGCTGCGGGCAATGTGCTGGATATAAAGCCGACCATGTGGTTCGCCGCTCCGTTTGATGCGGCGACCGCGGACGTGAATGGCGTTCTGCATTTCACCAGCCCCGGCGAAATCACGGTAGGCGCAGTATTCGGCGAGCAAGTCGGCTTCGCAAAGGTGATGGTCGCGAGCGATCCGGTGGCCCACCTTGAAATTATGGCGCCGAAGGGCGCTCTCGCAGTCGGTGGCGCGATCGTTCTTCCGGTCACCGCCTATACCGACGACGGAATTCCGCAACCCAGCGCGCACTACTCATGGAAATCGCTTACCTCAAATATCGCGAAAGTGGATGAAGCGGGATTGGTGACGGCTGTCGCGCCCGGCACTGCGAAAATTCAAGCCTCCTCCGATAAAGCCAGCGCAGACGTGGAAGTTCGCGTCGTCGCCGATTCCGTGCGGCGAGTTTCGATCGAGCCGGCGACCGCAAGTGCGAAGACGGGTGATGTAGTGCATTTCGACGCCGCCGCGCGCGATGCCGGCGGCAAACCCGTAAAAGATCTTGCCGCGCGCTGGTCGGTGAGCGGTCCAGCGGGCACGGCATATTGGGATGGCGCGTTTGTAGCCTCGCGGCCTGGGCTTTACGTGATCACCGCGCAAGTCGGCTCGCACGTCGCTTCGGCTTCAATCAATGTGGCGCCGCGCAATGCCGAGCGCGCGATCGAATACGTCGCACACGTGCAGCCGAAAGACGACGACGGCAAGCCCTTGCAAGCCGCCGAAGAATGGGTGATCAACAATCACGTCTACCTCTCAACGATCGCCGATCGCGTTTTCCTCTACGATGTTTCCGATCCCTCCAAGCCCAAGCAGCTCGACATGCTCAAAGTCGACGCGCGCCTGGTGAATGACGTCAGCACCACGCCCGACGAAAAAGCCGGTGTAATTTCGCGCGAAGGCGCTTCGAATCGCAAAAATGGAATCGCGATTCTCGATCTTTCCACGCCCGGAAAAATGCAAATCGCGTCGGAATACACCGAGACGGTGACCGGCGGCGTGCACAGCGCGTTCATCGACAAGCACTACGCCTACATCACCGACGACGCGACCGGCTCGCTGCGCGTAATCGATTTCGCCGATCTGAAAAATCCGAAAGAAGTGGCCCGTTTCGAAGTGCCCAATGCGCGAGCCACGATGGTGATGGGGCCCGAGGGTCCGCAATCGAGCGGGCGCTATCTGCACGATCTGTGGATTAAGGACGGCATCGCCTATCTCGCCTACTGGCGCGATGGCCTGGTGATTCTCGATGTCGGCAACGGCATGAAAGGCGGCAGCCCCGAGCATCCGCAGGTGATCAGCCAATACAAATTCAATCATTACGCGCTCTATGGCGATAATTGGCTTTCGGGGACGCACAGCGTTTTCCGCTGGAAGAATTATCTTTTTGTCGGCGATGAAGTGCTGCCCGGATTTTTCGATATCTCCAGCAAGAATCGCGTGCCCACGCGCGCGATGACTCACGTGATGGATGTCTCCGACATCGAGCATCCCAAGGAAGTCGCGTTCTACGAAGTGCCCGAGGGCGGCACGCACAATTTCTGGTGCGATGACGACAAGCTCTTCCTCGGTGATTACGGCGGCGGCGGGCGCGTCATTGATATTTCGGGCGAGCTGCGTGGCGATCTCTACCGCCAGGGCCGCGAAATCGCGCGTTTCTGGACCGGCGATCCGAATGGCTATCGCGTGAATATGCCGCTAACGTGGGGCGCACAACCGTCGAATGGTTACATCTATATCAACGACATAAATTCAGGCCTATGGATAGCCAAACTAGGCAAGCCCATCTACAAAGGCTCAACCACCGCACCACCGTTGCAGGAAAAAGCCCAGTAGCATTCGTAGCGGTGCCCTTTAGGGCAGCATCTTATTAGGAGTTGGCGCGATCGCGTTCATTTACCGCTGTGGTGGCACGCGTACGTAATGCGAAGATGCCACCCTAAAGGGCGCCGCTACGAAAACGCCAATATCCCCAAGAATGCCACGCCAATGAAACATGTAATCGTAGGCACCGCCGGCCACATCGATCACGGCAAATCCGCCCTGGTAGCCGCGCTAACCGGCACGCATCCCGATCGCCTGGAAGAAGAAAAGCGCCGAGGCATCACGATCGATATCGGCTTCGCATTTCTGAATCTAGGCGAAATTCGTATCGGGTTTGTAGATGTGCCAGGCCACGAGCGCTTCGTCCGCAATATGCTAGCCGGCGCAGGCGGCATCGATCTTGTGCTGCTGGTAGTAGCCGCGGATGAAAGCGTGAAGCCGCAAACGCGCGAGCATTTCGATATTTGCCGGCTGCTCGGAATTCGCAGCGGCGTGATCGCCCTGACGAAATCCGATCTGGCCGAGCCGGATGTGCGCGGCCTCGCCAAACTCGAAGTGGAAGATTTAGTGCGCGGCTCATTCCTCGAAGTCGCCCCGATCATCGAAGTGAGCGCGAAGACCGGCGCGGGACTCGACGCGCTGAAAGCCGCAATTGAAAGTGCGGCGCAATCCGCGCCGGGCAAAGACTCGACGCGCCATTTTAGATTGCCGATCGATCGCGCCTTCGTGATGAAAGGCTTCGGCACGGTAGTCACCGGCACGCTCGTCTCCGGCTCCATCCGCACCGAAGACGAAGTCGAGCTATTTCCGCAGCAGCGCAGATTGCGAGTCCGTGGCCTGCATTCCGGCGGCGCTGCGGTCGCGCAAGCGGTCGCGGGCCAACGCACCGCCGTAAATCTTGCCGGCATCGAGCTCGAGGAACTGCATCGTGGCATGGCGCTCGCCGCGCCCGGCAAATTTACTCCCACGAAGCGCTTCGATGCGCGCCTCGAATTGCTGCCCTCGGCGCCGCTGCTAAAAAATCGCTCGCGCGTTCACTTTCATCACGGCACGACAGAAACGATCGCGGAAGTCGCTCTACTCGAAGGAGAAAAGCTCGCGCCCGGGCAAAGCGCATTTGCGCAACTGCGCCTTCGCGAGCCGGTACTCGCATTGCCCGGCGACCGCTTCATCATTCGCCGCTTCTCGCCCGTCGCTACGATTGGCGGAGGTTCCGTGCTTGATCCGCTCGCCTCGCTCCATCGGCGCAAAGATGCCAGCGTGCTGCCGTTTCTCGCAACGATCGAGCGCGGCGATAGAGACGCCATCGTCGCGATGCTCGCCTCAGCCGAGCCACGCGGACTTTCGCTCGCGCGGCTCATCGCCCGCACCGGCTGGCTCGCATCCGAAGCTCGCGAGGTGATCTCGCGCCTCACAGCAAAGGGCGAGCTCGCGGTGCTCGACGAAGATCCGCTCACCCTTATGCCTGCAACTGCCGTCGACGCGCTCGTGCCGCGAATCCGCCAGGAACTTGAGAAATTTCATCGCGCCAATCCGCTAGTCGTCGGCATTCCAAAAGAGGATCTTCGCGGCCTTTCCAGCGCGAAACCCGAAATATTCCGGGCTGCGCTCGCGAAGCTTGCGGCCGCTCGCGCCATTGCCTTCGCCGGCGATCTGGTGCAGAGCGCCGGGCGCGAAATCGCGCTGCTGCCGGAAGAAGCACGCGCCAAGGATTTGATCGCCGCGGAATTCGATCGCGCGGGGCTGGCCGTACCGCGTTTCGAAGAAGTCCTCGGCAAGCTGCCGGTGGAAAAACAGCGCGCACAAAAAATCCTGCAAATACTGTTGCGCGAAAAAACGCTGGTAAAAATCGCCGCCGATCTCGTTTTCCACCAAAATGCCGTCGCCCGCCTGCGCGAAATGATCGCCAACTACAAAAAAACCAAAGGCGCTCAGCTCCCCATCGGCGCGTTCAAGGACCTCACGGGCGTCACCCGCAAATACGCCATCCCGCTGCTCGAGTTCCTCGACCGCGAGCGCGTCACTCGGCGCGTCGGCGACGAGCGTGTTATACTCTAGTTAGCGATCGTCTCTCCGAAAGCTTGGGCGCGATTCGAGCTATCTCTGGGGGTGTCGCAAGGAGTTCGTATGGAATTCAGTCTGCCGCACATCTTAATTCTGCTACTGATTGTGGTGATCTTATTTGGCGGAAGAAAAATCCCCGAAGTGATGAAGGGGCTCGGCCAAGGCATCCGCGAGTTCAAGGAAGGCATGCGCGGCGATCAGCCGCCGACGAATCCGCCGCCGTCCAACACCACGACGACCGCCACCAACGCCCCGCCGCCACCGGCGCCCGAACAGAAGTCCTGAAGTTTGTTTTTTGTAGCACAGCCACTCCTGGCTGTGGCTTTTTGTACGCTCCCACGCCGCGTCTAGCCTTCTGCCTAAATCCAACACAGCCAAGCGTGGCTGTGCTACAGATTCCCCGGGCGCTCGCTCCAGAGCGTATAGGTATCCTTCACGGCGTTGGGTGCAAGCGCGTCGGCTTCGATGCCCATCGCCAGTAGCTCCTCGTAAAGTCGCGCCACCGGCAATCCCATCACATTGAAATACGAGCCGCTCACGCGCCGAACAAATCTGCCGCCGAGTCCCTGAATTGCATACGCGCCAGCTTTCCCGGATGGTTCGCCAGTCGCAACGTAGTCTTCGATTTCGCGCCGCGTCATCGGAGCAAAGTCGACGAGCGTGACTTCCTCGAGAATTCGCGCGGCGCCATCGGGCAGCCGCAGCAGCGCCATGCCGGTATGAACTTCGTGCGAGCGGCCGCTCAAGCGCTTCAGCATCGCGCTCGCTTCAGCCTCACCCGCTGGTTTTCCCAGAATTTCACCCTCCAAAACCACGACCGTATCCGCCCCGATGATCACAGTGGTTTCAAGTAGCGCCGGCGTCCCCGCGGGCATCTTACGACCACCGAAGTCGCCAACTTCTGGCGTGTCGACCGGACTCGTTACTCCAGAGTTTGGCCCAGCAATTTTCCGCGCCGCAGTCCGCGCTTTCGCATCGGCCAGCCTGCGCACGTAATCCGCCGGCGCCTCGCCGCCTTTGCGCGCCTCGTCCACATCGGCGGTGCAAATTTCGAACACAAAGCCGGCCGAGCGCATAATTTCCGCTCGCCTTGGGGAAGCTGATGCCAAGATCAATTTCATTTGAACTTTCGGACTGCGCGCAGTTTCTGCGTTCGCGGTATCTCAATGGGGAGGGGTACCCGCGCACCATCTAGATTACGACTGTTTCCTGATATTCCCCAAATGCGCGGCGCAGCGAATCGGAGATTTCACCGACGGTCGCGTACGCCTCGACGGCCGTAAGTATTGCGGGCATCAGATTCGCGGTTTCGCGAGCGCGGCGCTCGACTTCGGCAAGTGCAGCATTTGTTTTGGCATTATCGCGTCGGGCGCGCACGGCTTTCACGCGCGCCACCTGCTCCTGTTCGATGGCCGGATCGATTTGCAGCGTGGGCAACGACTTTTCCTCTTTGGCGGTGAAGCGATTCACGCCGACCACAACCTGCTCGCCGCTCTCGACCGCTTTCTGATAGTCGTAAGCCGCCTTTTGAATTTCCTGCTGCACGAAGCCCGTCTCGATGGCGCGGAATAGGCCGCCAAGAGCATCAATTTTTGCGATGTAAGCGCGCGCGCCTTCTTCGATTTCATTGGTGAGCGACTCGATTGCGTAGGATCCTGCGAATGGATCGGCGGTATTTGTGACACCGCTCTCGTGCGCGATGATTTGCTGCGTCCGAAGCGCCAGCACCGCTGCTTCTTCGGTCGGCAGCGCCAGCGCTTCATCGAGGCCGTTGGCATGCAGCGATTGGCAGCCGCCCAATACCGCGCTCAGCGCCTGAATCGCCACGCGCACGATATTATTTTCGGGCTGTTGTGCCGTCAGCGACGAACCCGCCGTCTGCGCATGAAATCGCAGCATCATCGACCGCGGATCCTTCGCGCCGAATCTGTCTTTCATCAAGCGAGCCCACAATCGCCGCGCCGCGCGGAATTTCGCCACTTGCGCCAAAAACTCATTGTGCGCATTGAAGAAGAACGAAAGCTGTGGCGCGAAATCATCCACCGCCAATCCAGCCGCCAGCGCCGCTTCCACATAAGCGATCCCATCCGCCAAAGTGAACGCCACTTCCTGCACATCCGTCGAGCCAGCCTCGCGGATGTGGTACCCCGAAATCGAAATCGGGTTCCAATTGGGGATTTCTTGGCGGCTCCATTCGAAAATGTCCGTCACGATGCGCATCGCCGGGCGCACCGGATAAATGTAGGTTCCCCGCGCGATGTATTCCTTGAGGATATCGTTCTGCACCGTTCCCGAAAGCCGCCGCAAATTCGCGCCTTGCTGCTTTGCCACCGCCACGTAAAGCGCCAGCAGAATCGCGGCCGTCGAATTAATGGTCATCGAAGTCGAAACGCGATCGAGCGGAATTCCGCCGAAAAGCGTCTGCATATCATCGAGGGAATCAATCGCCACGCCGACTTTTCCGACTTCCCCAAGCGCCAGCGGATGATCGGAATCCATCCCCATCTGCGTCGGCAAATCGAAGGCCACCGAAAGCCCGTTCTGCCCGCGCTCGAGCAGATAGCGATACCGCGCATTCGATTCCGCCGCGGTCCCAAATCCGGCGTACTGCCGCATGGTCCACAGTCGCCCGCGATACATCGTGGGATAAACGCCGCGCGTAAAAGGAAATTCGCCCGGAAATCCGAGATCACGCTCGAAATTCCAATCGCCGAGATCTTCGCTCGTCGAAAGCACCGGCATGGGCAGCCCGGAAGTGGTCGCAGCCTTCTTTTCTTTTAGCTTTTGCTCTTCGGTGAGCGCAGGTTTTTTGAAATCGTCAGCCATCAGCGAACGCGCCGCGAGCTGCGGAAGGAAGTAATCGCAAAAACGGCCATCAGCAAAGAATAGAAAACGGTCAAGCCGAGCAGCCACGGAATTCGCGCATGCGTCCACTGCCGCCAAGCTGCCAGCACGCCGGAAACGGCAAACAGCGCGAACAGTGCGCCAGTCATTTCATGGAAAAGTTGCCGCGCCACGCGCCACCAAGCCCGCAACACCACGCCAGCCGCCTTCCAGGCCGCGGAAATCCAGTCCAAACCCATGTGGACATCTTATCGCGAATTGCAAGGGTTGGTAGCGCTGGCGTCCCCGCCGGCTCTTACGACTACCGTGACCGGTGAGTGCTGCGGATTCCGACGGATTGCGGCGTTCAATTTATTGCCTTGGCCGGATTGCCTGGCCCGTCCGTTATTGCTGCCCGTGGTGTGAATTGTGATCGTAAGAGCCGGCGGGGACGCCAGCGCTACGGAACCAAGTCTCGGCGTTTTGCGATGCGATTTTGGGGAATTCTAGTCCGGGTACTACCACCAGTGCTGGCCCTGGACTGTGCGGCAGGGCAGGTACTTTCTCCGCGAAACCGCATCAATCCGCACTTGTGCGCGGCCTTGCGCCGCCATAGAATCAGCTTAGAAGTCACTCGCAGTTGGAGGTGACCACCTTGCAGCTTGATGATCGACTAAAGAATTTGCTCCGCGAATTGGGCCATGCCATCAACGATACCGTCTCGGAATCCGACCGGATTACCGAGGCGATTTCGGGCGTGCGCTCGGCGGGCTACGACATTATCCTGAAGCTCGACGCCACCATCGGCCTCGCACGGCGCGACTCCGATAGCCAGCGCATGACCGTTCAGGACCGCCAATTTCTCGAATCGCTGCGCATCCGCGTGGACGACGAAATTCTGCGCGAAGATGACGATGACGACGAGACGCGTTTCGAAATCACGGCGCAGGACCTCAAGTTCCTGAAGTCGTTGAAAATTTCGCTGGACGAATAGCCGCATGCGCTCTCCCCGCATCGCGCTGCTACGATTCGCCGCCGCATTCGTGTTTCTCGCCAGCCTGGCCGCACCCGCCGCGCACGCGCAAATGGATCCTGCCGGCACCGTCGCATCGAAGCCACTGAAAACCAAGCCAATCTGGATGAAAGCGCAAGTGATTCACGTCAATCACGATTCCATGGTCGTGCGCGAAGCCGATCATCCCATGATGGTGCACACTTTCACATTCAGCAAAAAGATGACTGAAGCGATGGAGAAAGTACGCGCCGACGGCGGATATCAGCGCGGCGACGTAATCTCGATTCAGCATGAGAAGGGCAAGGAAGAAGCGCTGGCGATCCGCGGCAAACCGAACCAGAACAATTAAGCCGCAATCTCTCACACTCTTTCCCGCAGCAAATCTTTTGCGTGCTCGCGCCGCTCCCTCGTAAAATTCTGAGTCATGAGCAAGCCGCGCCCTCCCGCTGTCGCCGGCCGTTTCTATCCCTCTGATCCGGATGAGCTTCGCCGCGATATCGATAAATATACGGAAGGAGCCCGCGCGAAAATAAAGGCGCGCGCCTGCCTCGTTCCGCACGCGGGATATATGTATTCGGGCGGGGTCGCTGGAAAAGTCTATCGCGCGCTTGAAATTCCGCCGCGCATTCTGATGCTCGGCCCGCGGCACTTTCCTCATGGCGAATCGCTGGCCATACTTTCCGATCGCCCCTGGCGCACGCCGCTCGGCGACGCGCAAATCGATACCGCGCTAGCCGCCGAATTGAAGCAAGCTTTCCCGCTGCTGCGCGAAGATGCCGTGGCGCATGAGACCGAACACGCGCTCGAAGTGCAGCTACCGTTTCTGCAGCGGCTAGTTGGCGATTTTCGATTCGTGCCGATCGTCCTGGGCATCGAGCGCTTCGATCTCTTCGATCAACTCGGCCGCGCCATCGCCAAAGTTCAAGCCGCCCAAAAAGAACCGTTCTTGATCCTCGCCAGCTCCGACATGAATCACTACGAAAGCGACGCGATCACGCGCGTAAAAGACCGCTACGCCCTCGATAAAATCGCCGCCCTGGATCCCAAAGGCCTCCACGAAGTAATCCGCGCAAAAGAAATTTCCATGTGTGGCTACGGTCCGGCCGTAGTGATGTTGACAGCCATGCGCGCCCTAGGCGCAAAGCAAGCCGAAATCGTAGCCTACGCGACATCAGCGGAGGTAAGCGGCGATTACGACTGGACGGTGGGATACGCAGGAGCACTGGTTTCGTAGCGGTGCCCTTCAGGGCAGCATCCGAGTAAGCCGCAAGAAAATGCCTTGCTAAAGCGCGCCTCTAAGAAAACGGAGCTATCGCGGATTTCGTATGTGGCCGGCCAAATTGCGGGCTTTCTGGCGGGCAATATCAAGGTATTTCTCATCGGCAGCCAGCTGATCGAGTGACGCCAGCAACCGCTCCGGCTCGGGAATCAATTTATTGTTGTAATCCGTCTCCAGCCGCACCACCGCGTCATTCACTCCCAGGCGATCGTAACGCATGGCGCGCTCCAAATTCGTCAAATCAATCTGCTCGCGACCCAATCCTTCGAATAAATCCAGCAATTGCGAGGCGCTGGCATCGAGCGTGTAATTAAATGTCGTCTCATGCACCTCGCTGCCTTTTTCGTAACGGAACGTTTTCTCGCCAAGATTAGCGATCTTGCGGTGAATGTCCAAACTCGGCCCATCAAAGTGATGCAGCTGCGCCGCAAGCTGGAAAATCTTCTCCACCAACGGCCGGCTCACCGCGAATGGCTGGGGGCTCGCTTGTTCATCGAGCTGGCGAATGTCGTAGGTGGCCTGGCCGTTCTCGCTCACCTTGATTTCGACAAATTCCGGGAAACTCTGCTTGAACACTTTGCGGAAGGTAACAGTAGCCGTATCGCCCGCGGCCGTAGCGACCAGGGCCACAAATAAAATCGCCGCCGCTGCGGACAGAATTCGGTATCGCAAGAATCGAATTTGTGAACCTGAAGAATTCATCGAACGGATACGATGCGCGCCCCGCGCGTTTGGCTGCGCGAAATTGAGCCCGAACTTGCCGCCAGGCCGATCGTCGCTCGTCGCCCGCCCGCCGTCGCCTCGGCAACGCGCGCTTCAGCCACGGCCGCATGCGCGTGGCACAACGCCACCGCCAAAGCATCCGCCGCATCTTCCGGTTCCGGTGTCTCGAGCATCCCGAGCTGCTTGCCAATCATCTGCTGCATCTGCTGTTTCGATGCCGCGCCGTAACCAGCGATTCGCGATTTCACTTCGCGCGGCGAATAACTCCGCGAAGGCACTCCAGCCAGCGCCGCCGCCAGCAACACCACTCCGCGCACTTCCGCGAGCTTCAGCGCCGTATTCATATTCAGCGCTGTAAAAACCGATTCCACCGCCACCGCGTCCGGCGAAAATTCCTGCACCAGCGACGCGATCAAGCGGTGAATTTCGCAAAGCCGCGCCGTATAACTCACCCGCGCCGGCATTTTCAGCGCTCCATAACGCAGCATCCGTGCCACGCCGCGCTCCAATTCAATCACGCCGTAGCCGGTAGCCCCCGCCACAGCAGGGTCCACGCCCAGCACACAAATTTTTCGGATCACGCCGCCACTGTCAGAGGAAATCACGACGGGCACAAGTTTACGTGCGTAAATTGCGCCTGCACCAGCGATTTTTGAAGAAGTGTGTTCCGGCGGGCAAGCTTTGTCAGGGCACGACTTCAGTCGTGCCGCAAACCCAGCAAAAAAGCTCCGGCTTTAGCCGCTGAGGGCTTCCGCCGCCTTACCGAATTCGCTAACTCGCCACCGCCGCCTGAATCTCCGACTCATCCACATCAAAGTTGGCGTAAACGTGCTGCACGTCGTCCAATTCCTCAAGCGCCTCAATTAACCGGATCATCTGCTGCGCCTGCTGCCCCACAAGCTTCACATAATTCTGAGGCACCCAAGAAACTTCCGCAGAGGTAGGCGTGATTCCCGCAGTGGTCAGAGCGGCACGCACCTTATCAAGCGCCTCAGGCGGCGTAGTCACTTCCCAAGCCGAGCCATCATCGCGCAAATCCTCCGCCCCGGCATCCAACACAATTCCCAGCATCTTATCTTCGTCGGCAGCTTCTTTGGCCACCATGATGTCGCCCTTGCGCGCAAACATCCAACCCACGGCCCCCGACTCCGCCATGTTCCCGCCGTTCTTCGACATCAAATGCCGCAACTCGCCCACAGTCCGATTGCGATTATTCGTCACCACCGCCACCAGCATCCCCACGCCGCCGGGCCCATAACCTTCAAACATAGCTTCTTCAAGAAGCTCGCCCTCGAGCTGCCCAGTGCCGCGAAGCACGGCGCGTTCGATATTGTCATTGGGCATATTCTCAGCCTTCGCGGAGAGAATTGCCGTGCGCAGACGCGGATTCGAGTCAGGATCGGCGCCGCCCACGCGCGCCGCGATGGTCAGTTCACGAATCACTTTGGTGAAGGCTTTGCCGCGCTTCGCGTCGGTAGCGGCCTTCTTGTGCTTGATGGTGGCCCACTTAGAGTGTCCAGACATAGTTTATCCAGTAGAGGAAATGTGGCAGGAGCAACGCAGGATGCTCTTGCCAAGGTAGTCTAGCACAGTAGGGGAGGGTCTTATAACTCGATCGCGCCGAACCGACACGTGCAACAGGACCTCCCGCTTTTCGCCCCCCAGCGCACGCTACGGCGATTCCGCCCAAGATGGATACCTAAAATCACCCGCAAACCACGTCCGCGTAATCCGCCACGAATCCTATTTCTTCACTTCCCACTGAAAGCACAGCTGATACCCATCCGGATCCAGCACATAACACTGCCGCATTCCATAGTTCTGATCGAAAGGCTCCTCCGCCTCGATTCCTTTCTCAAGCAAGTATCGATAAGTCGCGTCGACATCCGGCGTACCGAAGTACAAAGCAGTATCGCGATGATTCTTGACCCGCTGCGGATCCACCACCGCAGGCCGCTTTCCCTTGTCATACAGCGTGTTCAACATTAAGTCGACGCCATTCGAGCGCAGCCAACACCATCCGCAATCATCCTCAGGCCCCGAACGAGCCACCACCTCACATCCCAGCAAGTCCCGATAAAAACGAAGCGACGCAGGCATATCAAACACACCCAACAAGGGCGTCATCCCCTTAATCTCGATCGGCATGTTCACTCCCTGACGCCAGCTGCCACCGTTTATTCGTATCGCAGTACGACGATCGGATCTGTTCGCAACGCGCGGCGCGCCGGAATGTAGCAAGCGAGCATCCCCACAACGGCCAAGAAAATCGCGACGGCCGCAAACGTAACTGCATCCATTGGCCGCACTCCAAACAGCAAGCTCGATAGCCACGGCACGAGCAACGCCGAAAGTGCGGCCCCGAGCACAAGGCCGGCCACAATCCAAGCCATGCCTTCGCCGATCACCAATTTCAAAATATCCGCGCGCTGCGCACCCATAGCCATGCGAATTCCAATTTCGCTGCGCCGCTGGCCTACGGAATACGCAGTGACGCCATAAATCCCAATCGCCGCGAGCGCCAACGCCAATCCAGCCAACGCCCCGGCCAACAAAGTCGTGAATCGCGTCGCCGCACGCGCATCGCGCAAGTATTCATCCATCACGCGCACCTTCGACATCGGCACATCTCTATCCATCCGGTCCAATTCCGCGCGAATCACGCCCACTAGCGAAGCCGGCTCCTCGCCCGTACGCACCGCAAACGCAAGTTGCTCGCGCGCGTTCTGCGCGTACGCCACGTAAATCTGCGACCGCCCTTCTTCCACCAATCGTGCATACCGCACATGCTTCACCACTCCGATCACTTCCGCCGCACCGGGCGCGAAATCCCCATCCTTGATCGTCTCAACGAAAAGCTTTTTCCCCAGCGCACTCTCGCCCGGCCAGGTACGTCCCGCGAGCAAATCATCGACCACTGCTACGCGTCGCCTCGAAGCGTCATCCGCGTCGCTAAAATCACGCCCGGCAATCAACGGAATCCCCATCGCCGCGAAAAATCCCGGCGTGGTCGCGCGGTGATCGGCCATCACGCTCTGCTGCGCCTCAATCGGCGCACCCTCCGGCCAGTAATAGCTATACCAATTCGGATAATCATCGAACGGCAGATGGCTCGCGGCTCCCACCGCGTCCACTCCAGGCAGACCCGCGATATTTTTCCGCAATTGCTCGAAAAATTGCGCGTGCGAAGCGTCGCTAGGATAACGCTTGAATCCCGGCGCAATCTGAAACGTCAGCACATGCCCGCCGCTAAATCCCGGATTCACGCCAACCAGTCGCAAGAAAGTGCGAATCATCAATCCGGATCCAAACAGCAGCACAAATCCCAGTGCCACTTCGCTAGCCACCAAAAGCGAGCGCAATCGATTGCGCCCGAAGCCGGCTCCGTGCCCGGCAGACTTCAGCGTCTCCATCAAACTGATTCGCGATGCTTCCGCCGCTGGCGCCAATCCAAATAAAATTCCCGCAGCCAGTGAAATCGCAAACGCATATCCCAGCACGGTGAAATTCAAGCCCGCCGATTCCACGAGCGCCAGCGACTTCGGCCGCAACGCCAGCAATCCAGCCGTCCACCACCAGCCCAGCATAATTCCCAGCGCCCCGCCAAAAAAAGAAAGCAGCAAACTCTCCGTCAACAATTGCCGGAACAATCGGCCGCCGCTAGCCCCCAGCGCCGCGCGCAAAGCCACCTCGCGCCGCCGCGATCCCGCCCGCGACATCAATAAATTCGCCACATTCGCGCACGCAATCAGCAGCACCAATCCCACTCCGCCGAACAATGCCAAAAGCGCGGGCCGAATCTCGCGGATCGTTTCCGTTTGCAGGGGCACCACGTCAAAATCTTCTCCCTGCTTCGAATCCACCACATATTCTTTGCGTAATTGCCCCGCGATCGCATGCACCTCGTCGCGCGCCGCCCCAATCGAAGCCCCCGGCTGCAATCTCCCCAGCACGCGTAAGAAATTCAAGTCGCGCGGATCCTGCGCCACATCGCGCCCAAATGGCATCCACGCCTGCACATCCGCCGGCACACCCAAATCCGGCGGATACATCACGCGGAAATTCTCCGGCATCACGCCGACCACCGTCGCCATGCCGCCGTCAAGCTTCACGGCCTGACCCACAATTTCAGGATTCGCACCGAATCGCCGTTTCCACAACCCATCGCTCAGAATCAGCGCTGGCGCGGCCCCATTAACGTCGTCCCGCGCCGTGAACAGCCGCCCCCTCGCTGGCGGAACGCCGACCAGACTCAGAAAATTCCCGGTAACGAATCCCAATTTGATTTGCTCAGGCTCGCCGGTTCCGATCAACGCCGCGCGTCCCACCCAAATTCCGCCCACGTCCTGCAGCAACCGCGAGCGCGTGCGCACGTCGTTCATGTCCGGCCCGGAAAACGGCGCCCGCGGCGCTCCGCTCAAATCCGTCCAAATCAAAACCAACCGGTCCGCCGCCGGATAAGGCAAGGGACGCAAAATCACCGCATCCAACACGCTGAAAATCGCAGTATTCGCCCCGATGCCCAGCGCCAAGGTAAGAATCGCCACGGCAGTAAATCCAGGATTCTTCCGCAACATGCGCAACCCATAACCAATGTCTTGCCCCAAATCCTGAATCCAATTCACGCGCCGTTCATCGCGGCATTCTTCCGTGAGCCGCGACACGCCGCCGAACTCGACGAGCGCCGCACGCCGCGCTTCCCCCGGCGTCATCCCCGCCGCAATATTAACGTCCGTCTGGCGCTGCACGTGAAACCGCAACTCCTCGCTCAATTCCGTATCCAATTCCGTCCGCCGAAATAGCGATCGCACCCGCAACCGCAATTTATCAATCGAGCGCATCAGGACCTCCGCACTTACGTGGTCTTCAATACCAATCCGATCGCCGCCGACAACCGTTCCCAATTCGCCTCTTCCTGCTGCAAATATTTCCGCCCCGCCCGCGTCAACGAATAAAATTTCGCCCGGCGATTATTTTCCGATTCGCCCCACTCCGCCCGAATCCAACCCTGCTGCTCCAACCGGTGCAGCGCCGGATACAGCGCCCCCTGATTCACCTGCAGCACATTCTTCGACACCTGCCGAATCCGCTGCGCAATCGCCCAACCATGCGCCGGCCAAAGCGCCACCGTCTTCAGAATCAAAAGGTCCACCGTCCCCTGCACCAAATCCGTAGGCTTGCCCAACAAATCCTCCCCGAAACGTCGGCACCCCTAAATCGTTGACAAGTGTCTTATAATCTCCTGTCAATCGTCAAGGGGAGCGCCGGCATTCGTAGCGGTCGGTTTAAGCCCAGCATCTTTTCGCCGGCCAAAGCTTGCAGTCCCCAAATTTGCGATTTAGGATTTCCATCGATGAACCGACGCGATTTTCTAACTCAAGCCGCGGCAACGATTGCCGCCGCCGCAATTCCAAATAAAATCGCATCCGCCATAAATCCAGCACCCAAAGGCACCGATCCAATGTCACAATCGATCCCCGCAACCCCCGCGCCATCGCAAGCTCTCGATTTCGTCAGCGCTCTAGAAGCCGCCGAAGCCATCCGCAAAAAGCAAATTTCCTCCGCCGAACTCACCCAACGCGCCTTCGCCCGCATCGATCGCTACAATCCTCAACTCAACGCCTTCGTCTACCAACTCCGCGAAGACGCCCTAGCCCGAGCAAAAAAAGCCGACGAAGCCCAAGCCGCCGGAAAATCTCACGGCGTTTTCGACGGCGTGCCATTCAATGTGAAAGAAAGTTTCGCAGTAGCCGGCTATCCCGACACCTGGGGCATTCCATTTTTCAAAGATTCGAAATCTCCCGCCGACTCCGAAGTAGTGGCCCGCATGCGCCAAGCCGGCGCGATTCTGATCGGCGCCACGAATGTTCCCGTCGGCCTAGGCGATTGGCAGACCTACAATTCCATCTACGGCACCACAAATAATCCCTGGGATTTGAAACGCACTCCGGGAGGATCCTCAGGCGGCACCGCAGCCGCGCTAGCCGCAGGACTCGGCTACCTCAGCATAGGCAGCGATATCGGCGGCTCCATTCGCGTTCCGTCGCATTTCTGCGGCCTCTTCGGCCACAAGCCCACTCTCAATCTAGTCAGCGCGTCGGGCCAACTCCCCGGCGGCGTCCGCGACAATCCCGGCTTCGACACGCTGCTCGCCGTAGCCGGCCCCATCGCACGCAGCGCCCCCGATCTTCGCGCCGCACTAAAAATTCTCGGCGGCCCCGCAAATTACGACGCCAAAGCCTGGAAGTGGGAACTCCCCGCCCCACGCGCCACCACCCTAAAAAATTTCCGCGTAGGCTACGTAATCGACGATCCCATCGCCCCGCCCACGCCAGAAATGAAAACGCTCCTAGAAAAAACCATCGCAACTCTAGATCGCGCCGGCGCACAACTAAAACCCGGCTGGCCCGCGGGCCTAAATATCCAAGCGCTCATCGATTGCTATAAATTTCATCTATTCGCATTTCTCTACAGCGTCGCCCCTCCCGACCAGCAAGAAGCGCAGCGCAAATCCTACGAGAGCGCCCCGAACGCGGGAACTCATCCAAGCCTCGCGCCTTTCACCCAATGGCAACGCCAAAATCTAAATCGCCTCGGATTCCGCGCCCAGTGGCAAAATTACTTCAATGATGTCGACGTCTTCCTCTCACCGGTAGCATTCACACCCGCATTCCCACACGATCACAGCGATCCGCAAACTGAGCGCACCATCGCGACCTCCGCCGGCCCGCGCCACTATATGGATATGCTCAACTGGATCGCCCCCGCCACGCTAACCGGCTGCCCCGCAACAGCAGCCCCGATCGGCGAAACTCCCGAAGGCCTGCCGGTAGGAATCCAAATCACAGGTCCGTTCTGGGAGGACGACACACCAATAAAATTCGCAGAATTGCTCTCACAAGAAATCGGCGGCTTCAAACCCCCGCCAGGCTACGAAGCATAACCGCACGCAATCGCGTCGTAGGGGCCGGGGTTTACCACCGGCCCGGTGTGGCTTTAGGTTTTCGCATTTGACGTTGCCGTCGTAGGGGCGCCGCTTGCTGCGCCCGCCCCGGTAACGCCCAGCGCAAACGAACGCCAAAGTCTCTACGTAAATCGAACCGGCAGTTCCGGAATTCCCCCGCGACGAAATAACCTAGGTAGGCCCCAAAGGCAGAAAATACTGCGTCCCCTTCACCGGCAAACGCACCCGCTGCAACAATTCCTGCAAATCCTGATTCCGCTCTACAAAATCAATCTCCGAAGTATCCACCACCAAAAGATTCGAAGCCGAATAACGAAAGAAAAAATGCTCGTAAGCCTGCGAAACCGCCTCCAAATACTCGGGCGAAATGTCGCTCTCCGCCGCCACCCCGCGTTTCGAAACGCGCTTCAGCAAAACCTCCGGCTTAGCCTGCAAATAAATCACCAAATCAGGCGCCGGCACCGAAGGCGCAAAAATCTCGTAATAGCGCTCGTAAAGTTTCAGCTCTTCATTATTAAGATTGATGTAAGCGAAAATTTTATCTTTCTCAAAAAGAAAATCGCTAACCACCGGCGTCGGATTCTCCTCCAAACGCAACTCATTCAACCGCCGGAACCGCTCGATCAAAAAATACATCTGCGAACTAAAAGCCGAACCAGGCTTCTCCGCATAAAAATCCGCAAGAAACGGATTATCTTCGCAATCAAAAACGCGCCGCGCGTGCAAGCTCTCCGCCAAAGCCTTAGCCAAGGTAGATTTCCCCACGCGAATAGGCCCTTCAATCACAATGTGCCGCGGAGTTTTGAAAGCCGGCGTAGTCACGGGCCGCGATTATAGCAAACGCCGCAACCCGGACTCGCAGCGAAGCAAAGTAGCGCCGGCGTCCCTGCCGGCATCCGACGATCGCAAACCCCGGCAAAAAGCAAACTCATGGACGGCCCGAGACGTCAATTAAAGAGCGCAGCAGCCGCCGTCCGCAAATTCACATTCAAGCCCAATCAAAAGCACGATACGATGTGCCCTCCAAGCATCGTCGTCACAATCGAGCAAAGAGGAATTTCTCCATGCCCTTTTTTCAAGTACTGCTTCTCGCTTTTCTAATCGGCGGCGTTTCCGGCCTGCGCACGTTCACCGGCCCAGCCACAACGGCCTGGGGCGCTCACCTCCGATGGCTCGGCGTCAGCAACTCGCTCTTCGCGTGGATGAGCTCGATCGCCGCCGTCGCCGTTTTCACGCTGCTCGCACTACTCGAATTGGTCATGGATAAACTCCCTTCCACCCCCAGCCGGCTAAGACCTGCGGGATTGATCGGGCGCACCATCTCGGGTGTACTTTGTGGAGGGTGCCTCGCCTACGCAGGCGGCCAATCACCCCTACTTGGAGCCGTAGCAGGAATTGCCGGTGCAATCGCCGGCGCCTTCGCAGGAAATAGAATTCGCGCAAGCCTGGTAAAAGCCCTAAAGGTCCCCGATTTCGTAATCGCTCTCTTGGAGGACGCTGTAGCGATCTCCAGTGGACTTTTTATCGTGTCGCGATTCTAACAAGGAGCAAAGAGCGATTTCGTAGCGCTGGCGTCCCGCCGGCTCTTACGATCGCAAGTGTCAACAAATGGCGTGATGATCGGCGGCGCGAGTACGCAGATTCAATGCGCGCTTAAAAATTGCCAAAAAACGGAAGCCACAGTCATCCCGAATCCCCTTCAGGGGTCAGGGATCTGCATTTGCACTTGCCGTTTCTTAAGTCTGAAATTTCAAATCTGAAATTTTAAATGTCCGATGTCTTTGCTGTTGCAAAAGCGCTGCATAAATTTTATTGCCAAGACTTCGCAATCGCCGCCACGATTCTAGCCAGCGCGTCAGCATCTCGCGTATCAATCACCTCAGCCGGCGAGTGCGAATAACGCAAAGGCCACCCCAGCGCAATATCCACTGATCCATACCGCGTAAACGCCGAGCCATCGTTCCCGCCGCCAGTAGCCCCAAACTGCACCGGAATTTTATTCGCAGCCGCAAGCTGCTTCACTTTTTCCACTAGCGCAGTCGGAACAATATTCGAATTATCCACAGCCCGAATCACGAATCCCTTGCCAATAGGCGCGGCAGCAAACCGTTTCGACTCCAGCGGCGAATCCGAGCTAACAAAAGTATCCACAGCAAAAACAAAATCCGGCGCCCGACCCTCCGCAGCCAGCCGTTTCGCCACGCCCGCCGCCCCATTCAACCCAACTTCCTCGCGCGTAGACCAAACAAAAGTAACATCGCGATTCTCGAGCGGCCGCCCCAGCGCCCACACCGCCGAAACCAGCGCCGCGTCGCCCACGCGATCGTCAAAGCTGCGTCCGTTCGCACGCGCGCCTAGCAGCGGACGATATTCTTTCGGAATGGTCACCCAGTCGCCGATTTTCACGCCGATCTTGGCCGCTTCCTCAGCGGAGCGAGCCCCAACATCCACGCGCACGGCCGCATCGCGATCCTTCGGCCATTGAAATCCAGCCAGGTCCCACCCACCCGGCAATTCGACGACAGCCGCATAACTCGCGCCGCCATCGGAATGTACGATCGCGGGATGCCCAGCATAAAAACTCACGTCCCCGCCGCCTTTCCAAGCCGCATCCAGGTGCCCATCCTTACCGATTCCGGTAACTTCAAATCCTATTTCATCCATGTGCGCGACAACAACAATGCGCGGCCCCTTCGCCGATTGCCCGCCAAGATGCAAAATCAAATTCCCGTCTTCATCGGTCTCAGTTTTCGCCCATGCAGGAAGTTGTTGCTGAATTCGCTGCCGCACAGCGCCTTCATGCCCGCTCACTCCATAAGTCTCAACCAACTCCTTCAGCAGCACCTCGATTTTCTGAGGACCGGGCGACCTTTCACTTTTTCCGTCCGCCGTCGCGCTCGAGTTTCCTCCAGGCGCTTTCGCGCCGACGTAGGCTTCGATCAAATCGCTGAGATGCGTCAGGTCGGCTTCATCGATCATTTCCGCGGGCGTCGAGGGCCAAGCCGCGGCGATGCCGATGTGAGCCCAGCGGCCCGGCAATGTGGCAGGCGGCAAATAACCTTGCGGAAGCAACGGTGCGGAAAAGTCAGCGGCAACGGGAATTTTGTTCAGCTCGGCAATTTGCTTGATCTCGGCGGGAAACTCTACGACCGTTTCGCCGACTTGCGTGAGTCCAATCAACACGCCGCTGCCCATTTCCTGCCGCGGAGCCCGGCGCACAGTTTGCATTCCCGGAACGACTCCGCCAGCCGTCAGCCGGCCCACATAAACCATTTCGTCAGGCTTCACGCGATCGAGAATGCGCTGCAGGCCGCGCGCGCCAGTCCACTGCTGCACAACGAAAGACACGGTAAGCGTGCCCTTCAACTTCGCGCGATCCAGATGCCGCAGCGATTCGATCACCGCGACCGCGCCATAGCGATCACCGATCCCCGCTGCGTTCCAATGCCCGTTCGCGTTTGCCGCACTGCGATCGATTCCCACGGGGCTGAGATTGTCCACACCGGCGCGGCGCACTTCTTCCGCCGATGCCGCGCCGATATCCACGTACAAATTCTCGATATCGTTCATCTTCGGCGTTTCCGCACGGCCTGGCTGCAAATGCACAGAAAGCCCGGCCACCACGCCATCAATCCATTTGCCCTGCGCGCTGCGCACGCGGACCGGTTGGGCGGCGTAGAGTTCCTCGAAAAGCGGAATGGCGCCATTCTGCGGAAGCCGCTGCAGCCGCAGATACCCATCTTCAGTAACGTCGCTAACGACGAACCCAGGCTCATCGAGCGCCGCAACGATCAGTCGGTTCGGCGAGCCGCTGCCGATGGTGACCGTCACGTCGCCGATATTGTCGGTCTGCGGCGAAAATGCCGAGAGTTCCTTCGCAATCCTCGCGCCAAGTTCCTGCTCGTATCCGGAAATCGCCGGCGTATAAGAAAATTCCCGCAAATCGACCAGCATATCGCCGCCAACATGCGCGTCCGCCGAAGATTGCGCCCACGCCCGCAGCGAACAAGCCAGCATTACAAATGTCGCAACGGCAATACTCATTGCGAGCGAAGTTCGCCTCATTCCATCCTCTCCTTCAGCACTTAAGTCAGGAAGCCCGGCCGCTAGCCGTGGCATCTGCGGACACGCGGCAGATTTCCGCGACAAGAACTTCACGCCGGTCCAAAGCCGCCCGCGCGCTCTTGTTCAGAATGATCCAGTAAACGAGAAACGTCCCCGCAGCAAGAGGAAGAAACGCCACGCCCGCAAGCCACACCTGGCCGAAGTGATAAGCTCCAAAAATAACAAGCGCCGACACGCCGACGACAAATATTTGCACAAACATCCCCACAAAGCCCGTAGCCGCGCTGGCGCGTTGCCGCCCAAACGTGGCCAGATCGTGCCGCTTCGGCGAATACACGGACATAAGATTTCCAGCGGCGAGATTAAGCGGGAACGCGAAGAGTAGCGCCGCGAGTGTGATTAAAAGAATGTCTGCGCGCGGAGGACTGTAAAGAAAAGAGGTGGCGATATAGACCAGCGCGATATTGATGGCCAGCACCGTTGTGTGCGAAATATTCTTCGCCAACAGCACGTCGCGCATCGGCACCGGCGCGATTAGGAAAAATTGCAGCCCGCTGCCATCCCCGCCGAACGAGTTGTACACAATATTGGTCAGCATCAACAGCGCGTAGGCACAGCCCACCGGAAACGCCCAGTCCGACAAGTGCGACAGAAACCCGCGGCTCGCGCCCGACGCCGCCGGATTTAACCGGAAGAGCACCAGGATCACGATCGGCATCACGAACATGAACAGCACCGGGCCGCTGCGCAGCAAATAGCGCGTCTCTTTTTCAAAGATGGCCGCGATCGGCCCCGAGAGCCCGCGCAAATCCCAACCCTCGCGCACTTTTTCGCCGCCCCGGACCACCACGGGCGCCGCCGCTTCGCTCAGATTTTCACCCAGAAATTGCGCGCGCAGCCGCCGGTTCAGCAGCATCGCCAGCAGAGCGGAGTAGGCCCCCAGCGCCGCGCATGCGTACAGGCCCGGCAAAATGTCTCCGGCATGAAATTGCTGCAGCGAGAAACTTGCCAGACCCGGCGGAAAAAATGTCGCAATATTCGCGATGGATGTGAGTGAGACGCGTGCGCCGGCGCGATGCCTTTCGAGTCGCATCGCCACTGGCGTGATGAACTGAATGCCAACAATCAGAAAGAGAAAGACGAGACCGAGTACTTCGCGGGTTTTCCGCTGCGCCAACCACCGCTCCAGCCACAGATAAACCGCGCGCGAAAGAAGCAAATTCAAGATCGCAAAACCCAGCAATGCCAGCGCCGCGCCAGGCAGCAGCGCAGGCGAAGCCACGCCGATTCCTAGCAGCATCGCCCCAAGCCACAGCAGACTTACGAGACAAACCGGCTCGATGAGCCCATAAAAAAATGCCAACCACCAATACGTGGAGAACGTCATCGGAAAACGCAGCAACGTCGCAAATTCGAATGGCACCGAGGCCAGTGAGCCCAGCACCGGATAAAGCTGCCAGAACGCGAAAATAATCCACAGCGCGATGGCCAGATAGTCGGGATGGTCTTGTGCAGTCGCAAGATACGACAGCGGCACTAGAAAAACCGCTCCGCCCAGCGCCAGCATCGTCACCGAAAATCCCACGAACACGCGCGACACCAACTCCAAGCGCCCGCGAATCGTGCGCAGAGAATTGACCAGTAGCCGCCAGCGCAATTCAGCAACCGCCGAAAAAAGGTCGAAGCTTTTCGGCCCGCGTGGACGCTCGGCGACGCCCGCAGGCAGCGGGCTCACGCCAGCCATGTCAGTTCCTGGCCGGTAAGCCGCGCGCCTCCGACAATTTCGAGGAAAATTTGCTCGAGCGTAAGTTTTTCATGCGGCCGAGCGCCGGCATCTCCGTCCCCAGCGCCAACGCCCGCCACGCGCGCTTCCACCCCGCTGCGCAATTCATCAATCGAGCCCTGCGCCACCAGCCGCCCCTGATGAATAATCGCCACGTGGCTGCAAAGCCGCTCCACAATCTCCAGCACATGCGACGTCAAAAAAATCGTCGCCCCATGCGCGATCATCCGCTGCAGCATCGCCTTCAAAGTCCCCGAAGCAATCGCATCCACGCCTTCGAACGGCTCATCCAAAAATAAAATCTTCGGCCCGTGAATCACCGCAGCAGCCATCGCCAATTTCTTCTGCATACCGTGCGAGTAATCGGTCACCAACGCCTTCGGCCGGTCGCTCAACTGCATAAAATCCAGCAATTCAGCCGCTCGCTGCGCCGCCGTTTTGCGATCCAGTCCATACATGCGCCCAACAAAATTCAAATATTCCGATCCAGTAAGCCGCCCAAAAAGCGCCAGCCCCTCTGGCACCACGCCAATCTGCCGCTTCACCGTCACCGGATCGGCCACCAAATCGGTCCCGAGAATGGTGATGCGGCCTTCGCTAGGCGCGAGCAATCCGGTCAGCATTTTTATCGTTGTAGATTTTCCAGCCCCGTTCGGCCCGAGGAATCCGAAAAATTGCCCGGGCGCCACGCTCAAATTCACATGGTCAACGGCAAGAAGCTGGCCAAAACGGCGCGTGAGATTTTCTGTGGCAATTGCTGGTGCGGACATGAGCGCTTAAATGTAGCACAAGCAGAATTTATCAGCGTGATTGGCCAACAGAAGAAGTGGCCGCCGCAAGTTGCGGCAGCAACGCCAGCACCGCCGGCAATTCGATCCGGAAAGTAGCCCCGCCATCGACGCGATTAAATCCGGTAATCGTGCCGCCATGCTCCTGAATAATCCCGTAGCAAATGCTCAAGCCCAACCCCGAGCCTTTACCCACCGGCTTCGTCGTATAAAAAGGATCGAAAACGCGCTCCGGTTCCGAAAGCCCCGGCCCGGTATCGGAAAATTCGATCGCCACATTGGTGCGCTCGCGTTCCGTGCGCACCGTAAGCACGCCTCCGCCAGTCGCTTCCATCGCGTCCACCGCATTGCTGATCATCTGGAAGAAAACTTGCAGCAATTGATTCGGGTCGCCGCGCACCGCCGGCAAAATTCCGCGATTCTGCACCTCGATGCGGATATTCTTGCTCCTCAAATCCAGCGTGCGCAGTTGAATCGCCCCGTTCAAAGTGGAAGTCAAATCCAGCAACTGTTTCTCAGCCGGCACTTGCCGCGCAAAGCTCAAAAGATTGGTCACCAATTCGCGTGTACGCCGCGCCTGATCGCGAATCTTTTCCGCCAAACTACGCGCCCGCGGCCCCGCCGATTCCTCATCCACCAGCAAATCCGAATAACCAAGAATCGCCGTCAGCGGATTATTAATTTCATGCGCCGCCCCCGCAGCCAGTTGCCCCAGCGATGCCAGCTTCTCCGACTGCACGAATTGGCTCTGCAAGCGCTTCAAATTATCCAGCGAATTCTGCAGCGTTTTCACCAAGCGCTGCCGTTCCTGATTGATGAGCTGCTGCCGGAAAAATACCAAGCCCATTCCCACCATCAACGCCACCAGCGTAAGCATCAATCGGAATTCGCGCACCGCCGAAGGCGCCCGGCTTAGAAATATGCTCCATCCCGCCAGAAACGGAATGAAAAGCACGCCCGCAATCGCCAACCACTGCGGCCAATGCCGCCCGAATTCTTCCCAATGCGCATTTTGATCCGGCTCAAGCTTCATGCGCCGCGCCATCATTCCGAGCATGCCCAGCCAAAGAAACGTCACCACATAAGCCAGATCGTAAATGCTGCCGGAAGAATACGACCCGGAAAGCGATGCCCACGCGATCACCAGAAATCCAACCGTGTGCACCACCGCAATGCCCAGCAAGTGCCCATAAATTTTCCGCCAGGCGCTGCGCGTCTGAAAAAGCAAAAAGATCAATCCGCAGATGTAAACAATATTTTCGCCAATGTAAGCCTGCCACCCGCGAATCAAATAAAGTTGCGGATTCGGCGCCACATAAATCCACGGCAGCGTCGAAAACGCATACACATAAATCCAAGTCGTAGCCAGCAGCGATAAATCGATAATCCCGTAACGCAAAGTCTCGCGCAATCCGCGCGCATGCGGCTGCAAAGCCAGCGCCGCCATAAACGGCACCGGGTGCAAAAAATAAGCAATGTTTCCGAGGTAGGTGTAGCCCGAAGGATGTCCGAGCACCAGCTCGGTGTACGTCCACATCAACGAGCCCACCAGCCACAGCCCGCACCCTGCCGCCATCAAAATCCAAAATGAATTTGTGCGACGGTAAGGCGTCCCCGCATTCGCGAGCAGCGCCGCATTCGCCAGCAACGGCAGCAGGCACAGGAAAATATCGCCGAAAGTAGTCTGCGAATGTCCGCGCGGCAAAACCAGCGCCACCACCGTAAATCCCACGCCGAGTACAAGCCACGGTGCGATTACCGACACGGACAGCGTTCGAGAGGAATGGACCCCAGATTCCATTTCCTTCGACTTTAGCGCAGACTGGCCCCGCCAGTTCCTCCCAACGCGCCCGCCACATGCGAAAAGATTACGGGTGCGATGAATTCCAGTCATCCAGAGTTAAAATGACGCCCCATGCAACTCTGGTTTGCGCATCAAAGCGCGGTCACTCTCCGCGAGCAGCTCGTCACCCAGATTATTCTCGGCATCCTCAGCGACGATCTCCCCGCCGGCCAGCGCCTCCCCAGCACTCGCGAACTCGCCCGCCGCTTCCGCCTGCATCCCAACACCGTCAGCGCCGGCTATCGTCAACTCGCCCGCGAGCGCTGGGTCGAATTTCGCCGCGGCAGCGGCTGCTACGTCCGCAACACAAAGCCGGAAAGCGCCATCACTCCCTCCCGCGCACTAGATCAATTAGTCGCCGAGCTTCTACGCGACGCCCGCAAACTCGGCCTCTCGCTAGCCACCGTCCGCGCCCGCCTCCGCCACTGGTTCGACCTCCAACCTCCCGATCATTTCCTCCTAATCGAGCCCGACGAAGAATTGCGCCGCATCCTAGCCGTAGAAATGCAACAAGCCGTCAAGCTCCCGGTAAAAAGCAGCGGCCTGCAAGATGCGCAACTCGCAACGGAACTCGTAGGCGCCATCCCCGTCGCGCTAGCCGGCAAAGAAAAATCCATACGCCAGAAATTACCCGAAGCCGCCGAATTACTCTCGCTGCAAGTTCGCTCCGTCCCCACATCGCTCTCCGGCTGGCTGCCCGCTCCTCCCGGCGTGCTCCTCGGCATAGCCTCGCACTGGCCAGGCTTCCTAAAATTAGCCCGCACCATGCTCACCGCCGCGGGCTTCGATTCCGACACGCTCGTCTTCCGCGACGCCCGCAAGCCCAACTGGCAGCGCGGCCTGAAAGAAACCGCCGCAATAATCTGCGATCTGCAAACCGCCATCGAGCTGCCGGAAAAAACTTTGAAAGTTCCGTTCCCCCTAGTCTCCGAATCCTCGCTAGCCGAACTGCGCCGCTACGAACAATTCATCACCAACCCGCTAGTCCTACCCGCGTAACGCCGCCACTGTGACACCCGCGAAAGTGTCCTAACCACACACCGCCGCGCCAAGTTTCCACGCAGCATTACGTAGCGGTGGCTTCAGCCCAGCATCTTCCGCAAGCCCAAATGCCGCAAAGGAATCCACAAATGCACCCAGCCAGCTCAACGCATGCGAATCATCAAGTCCGCCAATTCCTAGCCGTCTTACTAGCCGCTCTGTTAGCCGCGCCCGCCGCCACAGCCCGCGACATTCACGATTGGTCCAACGTAAAAAAACTAAATCCCGGCACCGCCGTCCACGTCCAACTCTGGTCCGGCGAAAATCTAGCCGGCGAACTCGACGCCGCCAGCGATTCGACGCTGCGCCTAAGCGTAGCCGACAGCACCACCCCGCAAGCCGGCTGGTCGCGCACCCTCGATCGCGCCAAAATCCACCGCGTAGCCCGAATCCGCCGCAGCGATCTACCCAATCCCAATCACTGGATGCTCGGCGGTGCCGTGGCAGGCGGCATAGCAGGCATAGCCGTCGGCGCGGCGAAAGACGCCAAGCAAGGCAACAACGGCCGCTGGATCGTCGACGGTTTCGGCGGCGCAGTCCTGGGTTTCGTAGCGGCGCTAGCCGTAGTCGGCGGTGTCCTAGTCGTAAAGACGGTAAGCAACTCGACCCACGTCCGCGTAGTCTACGAGGATGCCGGCAATCCACCGCCGCCCCAGTAGCACAGCCACTCCTGGCTGTGTCCGGTATTAATGACAACGAAACCGCCAATGTATTCGAGCCGCGCGCCGTGTCCAAATCGTTATCCACTGGCAAGCAACCGTATTGCCGCCTTTACTCAAATTAAATATTATCTTCCTGATTGTATTTAGTGATGCCGACCCTCTCTCCTTTCTGCGGCGCAGCCGCCCACGAGCATCCATCCAAGCTCTTCACTCAAAGAGTACACCTCCTAATTTTGCAAATGATCGGCTTACTCCTGTTAGTCGTCACAGGAACCTGCGCACCCGCCGTACTCGCTCAAGATTGGACCGTCACCCAGACGATCAACGTAGGAGAAGTACCCGAAAGGCTAGCACTCACCGCCGACGGCCGAACGTTGTACGTCTCAAACCGCGTCAGCGGCACGATCTCAATAATCGACACAGCCACCGCCACAGTCGCTACCACTCTAAAAGTCGGCGCTTCGGCCGGCACAATTGTGGCGAGCCATGATGGCCGCCACGTCTATGTCTTGGTGCACCCCGATCGCCGCGACGAGACTTGCGCTCTAGCAATCATCACCACCGCTGACCAATCCATTCGCATCGTCCCGCTCCCCGGCGAACGCTGGGATGAACTCGCCATCACCCGCGATGACCAAATCTTGTATCTCACCAACACCGTCGAAAAAATCCACCGTTTCAATGGCGCAGTATGGGCCCTGCATCTCCCCAACGAGCAATTCGCGACCGTGATTCAAGACGACTCAGGCTGTCCCACCGGCATCGCCCTTTCCAAGGACGAACAGCGTATTTTCGTCAGTTACCAATGCTTCGGCCCCGGCGGCTACGTGGCCCACGACGCCATCGGCGTCTACGAACTCCCTTCCTATCGCCGCATCGCCGCCATCGCCGGCCTAGCGAATGTTGGCGGCCAAATTGCCGCTTCCCCAGATGGCCGCTTCGTTTGGGTGCAGGGCATCGACGCGTGCTCCCGCCCGGATTATCCGCACGAGGGCTGCGCCGCAGTCCCTTCGCGAGTAGTCAACGTGATCGACGCCCAGGAATTGAAACTTCGCAAGACTTACGGATTTTCGCTCGAGGACGGCAATGGCAGAATTTCGTTTTCGCCCAACGGCCACGCCTTCATCGGCGACGGAATTTATTTGAAGCAAGTTGCCGCCGAAGATTTAGACGCCGTGAAGCGCCTGCCCATCGCCAGCACCGGCGAGGTGGCCTTTCAGTCGGACGGAAAAACGGCCTACGCGACGGTAACGGATAAAAACGTGGTCGATGTTCTCCAAGTCGCTGCGACGGCGGCCCAGCCGGCCGCCGGTGCGTCAGCGCTGACCCTTCAGACGGTGCTGAATGTTATGCTCAAGCAAAATTGCGCCGAGGACGCGGGCGTAGTTGCCGCCGCTCGCGCGCAAATTAGCGAGCTTGAATCCGCAGCGCATCCGACCCGCGAACAGCTCGCCCTCATCGCATCGCTGAAGAAGCAGTCTGACAACTGTTATTGGGTGCGGCCCGATCGCGTGGCCAGCGTCCTGGCCGAGCGCGGAGTCGTTCCGGCAAAACCCGGATCAAAATCTCCCGCGGTCAAAGCAGATTCCAATGTGTACGGCGCGGTTATCGAATCGCTCGTTTCCTCGGGAACGCCCTCGGATTTGAGCGTTGTCCCGCGGCTTTTGGACGCCAAGACGGACCAGGAGTATGCCGATGCGGGTCACTTGGAAGCCGCCAAGAAAGAATTGAGCGGGCTCTACGCCATCCCGAATCCCAGCCCGCAACAAAAAGAAAGCATCAAGCGGCTGCAGCAGCAGATCCGCGAGATGAGCAGCCGTAATTCCGGCGCCCTGAGTGACGTCGAAATTCGCGACGTGACCGGCCGCTTGGGCCTCGGCAGCAATCGTTTGCAGAAGGAGCTGGAAAATATCAAGAATTCCGCGCTCGTGCTCTACACCATCATCGGCGAGAACAGCTATCACACGATTTTAGTCTCAGCCGACGGGCCGCCAGTGAGCTGGGAGGGATTGGACGCCTCGGGACACGCAGTGAGCCGCGAGGAGATTCGCCGCTTGGCTACAGAATTTCGCAATAATCTTCAGGTCGCCTCCGGCGATCCGCGGCCCGCGGCAGATCAGCTTTTTCGCATCATCATCGGCTCGCACCTAGCGCAACTCGAACGCGCTAAGACGCTCGTTTGGGTTTTGGACGATGAACTCCGCTACGTTCCGATGGCCGCACTTTACGATGAACGAAATTCCCGCTACCTGGTCGAGCGCTTCAGCAACGTCGTAATGACTCGATCGGACGCCTTTCAGGCCGAAGAAGTTCACGTCCCGTTGCGCGCGCTGGCGCTGGGAGTTTCGGAATCGCGGGCGGGCTTACCGGCCTTGCCGGGCGTCACCAAAGAAATCAGCTCGATTTTCTACACCGAAGGCACTCACTCCTCCGCCGGATTTGTGCCCGCGAAAATTTTGGTAAACGATGCGTTCACTCCCTACGCCCTGCGCGCCGGCTTGCAGCAATCTTTTTCCATTGTGCATATCGCCAGCCATTTCGTCTTTGACGATCGGCAACCCGAGCAATCCTACTTGCTGCTAGGCGACGGCAAACTGAGTCTCGCGGAATTGAACGATCCAGTGAATGGCTACAATTTCAAGGGCGTGCGCCTGGTGACGCTCTCCGCTTGCGACACGGGAAAGGGCGCGGAACCCGGCAATGGCATTGAGATCCAAAGCCTGGGCGAGATTTTAGATAGCGGCGCCTGGTCGGTAATAGCCACCCTGTGGGCCATCAACGATGCCAGCACCAGCGATCTAATGCGCGAGTTCTACCAGGGGCTCGAACATGGCCAATCAAAGGCCGAAGCTCTGCAGAAAGCGCAGTTAGCTCTCCTCTGCGGCGGCGAGCACTGCGACGGCCACCCCTCGCACTACTCCCGGCCCTTCTACTGGGCCCCGTTCATTCTGACGGGCGATTGGCGCTGAACCCGCAATGCCTCTAGCGTTTTTCCGAAGGTTTGAGGTGGCGTGCTTCGGCCCCGGTTTCGCCTTCAAGTGTCGTTTCTGCCGTCAACGTCCCTTGCCACCTAACGCGCCCACGGTACTACGTATTGATACGGATGACGGACTCGCCATCCCCATGCTAACGTCGATAGGATTTGCTCATGAACCACGCTGCTCAAATTCGAAGCTGTGGCCCCGCACCCCGCGCTAACCACTCGCTCTTCCGGCCGCAAAAGCACCAAACAACCCACCGCCAGCCTAATCGGGAAAATAAAGCTTGTTTCCCAAATCACTATC